>Ga0308157_10000365_pt1 | contig 159564 bp, 149 predicted proteins | sample PhyBR1_FD_201035 | JGI IMG/M metagenome (GOLD analysis project Ga0308157, IMG submission 201035) | Phyllosphere microbial communities from UC Gill Tract Community Farm, Albany, California, United States - DLSLB.R1 | ecosystem: Host-associated > Plants > Phyllosphere > Unclassified | place... | reverse complement strand
GCAAAGCTCACGACCGCAGTGGTGCCCGAGCAGATCGTCGTCGTGCCCGAGATCGTGGCCGTAGGGAGCGCCTTGATGGTAAGGGTGGCCGAGCCAGTCTGTGCCTGGCTGCAGCTTGGGCTTGACGTGGCAACGCTCACAAGGGTGTAGGTGCTGGTGGCCGTAAGCAATGGCGAGGTGACGCTCGCATTACCGGCCGCATCCAACAAGACCGTCGTGCTCGGGTTCGAGTCCACCGTATAGGTAACTGTGGCATTGGGCGTACCCGAAAAGGTGATCACACCGCTCGTGCCCGAGCAGATCGTAGCGCTGCCCGAGATCGTAGCGGTGGGCAATGGATTTATCGTTACCGTCGCCGATCCTGACAGCAACTGGCTGCAGTTCGGCGTGCCGTTCGAGGCAACACTGACAAGGTTGTAGGTGCTGTTGGCGGTAAGCACCGGAGTGGTCACTGTCCCTGAGCCAAGCGCGTCGAGGGTGACAGTGGCATTCGGGCCCGTGCCCGCATTATAGGTCACCGTCGCATTGGGGGTTCCAGTAAAGGTCAGCGTACCGGAAGTACCCGAACAAATGGTGTTTGCCGCAATGGTGGCTGTCGGCAATGGGACTACCGTTATCGTGACTGAACCCGATTGGCTCTGGCTGCAGTTCGGCACGCCACCCGAAGTGACACTGGCCAGCGTATAGGTGCTGTTGGCCGTAAGCACGGGCGTGGTAAGGCTGGCCGTTCCGGACGCATCGAGCAATATCGTCTGCGCAGGGCCTGAACCAACGCTGTAGGTGATTGTCGCGTTCGGGCTACCGGCAAAGCTCACGACCGCAGTGGTGCCCGAGCAGATCGTCGTCGTGCCCGAGATCGTGGCCGTAGGGAGCGCCTTGATGGTAAGGGTGGCCGAGCCAGTCTGTGCCTGGCTGCAGCTTGGGCTTGACGAGGCAACGCTCACAAGGGTGTAGGTGCTGTTGGCCGTAAGCAATGGCGAGGTGACACTCGCATTACCGGCCGCATCCAACAAGACCGTCGTGCTCGGGTTCGAGTCCACCGTATAGGTAACTGTGGCATTCGGCGTACCCGAAAAGGTGATCACACCGCTCGTGCCCGAGCAGATCGTAGCGCTGCCCGAGATCGTTGCGGTGGGCAATGGATTGACAGTGACTGTAGCGGAGCCCGATTGGGGTATATTTACCCCAGGAGCGCCACTCGAGGTATAACTAACAAGATTATAGGTGCTGTTGGCTGTAAGCACAGGCGTCGTCAATGTAGCAGTGCCAAGTGCATCAAGACTTATCGTCTGATTGGGTCCGCTGCCCACGGTGTAAGTAACCGAACCATTTGCTGGACCCGTGAAGCTGACCGTTCCCGTCGTACCAGAACAAATCACACTTCCTGTAACTGTGGCACCACAATCCACAATTGTAATTGGTGCCATCGGTGTTGTGTAAGCTGGACACGAACCTGAGGCGGGAATCGTGTAAATTACATTGTAAGTTCCAGCATTACTACCCGAATTAATTGCACCAGTAACCGGATCAATATTTAATCCCGGCGTTGTCGCTGAATAAGTACCTCCAGAAGACAATGAGTGAGTGGTTACGGGTACTGATGTCAGAGAGTTGCAATATGGACTAGAATCATAAGAAATGGTGCCAGCAGGTCCCGAAATATATATGGTAAAAGGGCGTACATTATAACATCCCGTTGTACTGAAATCTGTTATCCTGACGTAGATTACCTTAGGAGGACTAGACGTAAATGTAAATGTAGCCAAGTCAGCATCTGAATTATAATTGATGCTATTCGCCGTACCGTTAATGGCATCTTGCTGGCTTTCATAATATTGTATGTCATAATCTGCCGGATTCGCGCCGTTCAAGATATACGCTGTCTGATTAATATTTACGGTGTATGGCGGGCCCACAGATGAACAAATATAAATGTCCTGAGGCGACTGTACTGCCAACGGAGCTTCCACATCCAGATTAACAGTTTCCCTAACGAAAGTATTGCCGCAATTTGTATATTTTACTACGGCAGTATAATTTACAGGCCCAGTAGGACACACGGTAAGGGGATTTTGATTCACGGATCCCGGAATTGGGATTCCATTTTCCTCCCAACTAATTTCTGTAGTAGGTGGCACCGGAGTATTTTTAGGAACAAAACGCCATTCTTCATTGTTTGCTGACCAAACTCCCGTATTTCTTCCAGGCGGAACGGTTGCGAGAGTACCTGCGGCATTTTGGACTCCAATTAGCCCGCTTCCAGAATTCCACGTAGTACATGAAGTTCTTTTATTAACTAAAACATCTATGATATTGGTTGTTTCGTGCAGTACGATCTGACTTGTTTGAAATCCGACAGAGCCATTACAGGAAAATTGTGGTAATTCATTAAAGTTAACTACAAAAACCCTGTTTGGTGCAGCATTAGGACCCGTATCCAATACGTAATAATTTACATTTTGAATCGCGGGATTGGTTACCGGAGGCGCGAAGATATTGGTGTCCTGAAAAACTCCATAGATTGCATTTCTGTGTGGAAAACCAGCTCCGGGAATTGTCGCCGTATAATTCCATTGGCAATACTGAAGACCAGCGCATGAAACAGCCGATGTAGGTGGCGAAAACGTAATTAATCCGTTAGATCCAATATATATCGTATTATAACATTGTCCATAAAAATTGAAATTAAACGGAATTGTAAATCCAGGCGCCCAAACGTCATCACAATTTGCGTTTAAGGTAGCACCACCCGTAAAAGGAAAGGTCGGGTTATAAGGCACTGAACATACACTGTAATCATTTGTGGAGGCTATTTTGTTGTAATGCGCGAACAAATCGACACATTGCCCCGGATTACATACCGGCCCGGGCGCATCAATTGTAACTCCTGCCAATGGCAAGGGATTAATCGATTGACAAAGGGAATCGACAGTAATTGTGATGTTTCCAGTTAAATTTGTTGTGCAGCCATTGAGCGTCGCATCCACTAAAGAATATACTGTTGTCGTCGCCAGATACGGCGTGTTGTAATAACCGACTCCTGAAGAGTTCAAAATGACGCTCGCAGGCCCTAGCGAAGATGAAAAATGCACCGTTGCGCCCGGCGAACCGTAAAAAGTTATCACGAATGATTCTCCTAAACCGATGGTTGTATCGCTGAACATCGTTGCAGTGGGAACCGTGAGTTCTATAGCCCCGACCAGGGATTGTGTACAAGGATTTGGCCCCACAGACGTTACGTCGACCAATGAATAAACAGTCGTAGTTGTAAGCACCGCAGAAGTTACAGTCGCTGTACCGGCAGCATTTAACGTGACACTTTGCGGAGCACCGTTTGCCGTATAGTTGACAATAGCATTGGGCGTGCCGTTAAAAGAAATCGTGCCCGTTGTTCCGTAGCATACGGTTGCAGTTCCTGAAATCGTAGCAGTTGGGAGAGCCAGTACAGTGATCGTTGCAGTACCGGTCTGGGCTTGCGAAATCGCCGGCGAACCATAGGATACACCCGTCAAATTATAATTAAAACTTCCCGTAGCGGAGGTCGAAGCCGCTACGGTAACGCTATTATTCACGCCTGTGGTGGTTACCGTTTGAGGTGTGCCCCCATCAATATTATAGGTAAATGTGTAAGGTGGGGTTCCATTTGCCCCAGTAAATGTGATGTTTGGCGGCGCACTAAACAAACAAACCGTGGCAGATCCGCCAATAGTAGCTGTTGGCAGCAAAATTAAAGAAAGATCATCGATCGCAAAACTATGTCCTACTGCATTTGTGTTTCTGTCTAATAAAGAAATCTGGGCAGAAGTATTGCCTCCTGAATTCCATATCTGCGTAACTTTTAACCAATTGCCACACGTAATTACTGACGGCGCTGGCGTGGATGACCCGACCGCAACACCATTTATTTCAATTTGCAGCAATGCCGGATTGGCGATATCCAAACTTTGCACCCAGTAACTGAGTTCATAATCTTTTCCTGGATTTACGGTAATAGTTTGCGACCAAATCTTATCACTTCCTGAATTAAGCGTTGATCCAACGACAACCATCATTTTCCCGCTTCCGGTGGTATGATCCGTACAATTCGTTAACGCAGGAAACCATGAAGAAGGATTGGCTACAATACCATATGCTTTTCGGGCTGAAGTTCCATTTGTAGGGTTCATATATGTATAATCAGAAGTGAACCCTGTGTTGCCTCCGGAAAAATCCCCATTATTTATTAAATTCTGTGAATATGAACTAGTTATACTCACGAGCGTGAGTATGGAAAGAAGTAGTTTTAGTTTCATTTTTGAAAAATTTTGGCAGCGAAATTTACAAAAAATTAGCAAAGAATTATTCGAAACTTTAAATAACTTTTAAATTTAACACCCATAATAATACATTCGGTTTAATTATTTATCTTTGGTGCTTTAAAATTGCTATAGTAACACTCATAATTTAATGATAAATAACGAAGACTTTCACGACGAAATCGGGGATAATCATGTCGCTTCGAGCGCGCAAAATCCGTTGAGATCTGATGCATTTGACCTGCCCGACGACCAGAAAATCGAATCCATTAAAAAAGATGTGGAAAGCATCCTCAGAACCTTGGGGATGGATCTTACCGATGACAGTATCAAAGGCACTCCGAATCGCGTGGCCAAGATGTTTGTCAAGGAGGTTTTTGGTGGACTCAACCCAAACAAAAAGCCCAACCCTTCTACATTTGAAAACAATTACAAATACGGCGAAATGCTCGTCGAAAAAAATATTACCGTTTACTCTACATGCGAACACCATCTGCTCCCAATCATCGGGCGGGCGCATGTTGCGTATGTTTCGAACGGAAAGGTAATCGGGCTTTCCAAAATAAATAGAATCGTTGATTATTTCGCCAAACGGCCCCAAGTTCAGGAGCGCCTCACGATGCAAATTGTACAGGAACTCCAGAAAGCGCTCGGAACACAAGATGTTGCCTGCGTCATCGATGCGAAGCACCTTTGTGTGAACTCACGCGGCATTCGCGATATTGAAAGCAGTACGGTCACTTCTGAATTCGGCGGTAAATTTAAAGAGGAAACCACGCGTCGTGAATTTCTAGATTATATCAAACTCGACACAAGATTTTAATTTATCTGATAAGTCCTAGCCCCGATTGAAGCGGAAATCCTTTTTGAGGTGCGAGGCACGAGCAAGCGAAAAAAGATTGAAGCGCAAAGCGGGAACCAGCTTCTAAAAAAATAAAAATGCCTTTATACAAAAACCAAACGCTAAAAATTTACAATTCGCTTTCCGGAGAGAAGGAAGTTTTCACGCCCATTCACGAGGGAAATGTGGGAATGTATGTTTGCGGCCCCACCGTTTACAGCAATGTGCATCTTGGCAATGTGCGGACATTCATGTCGTTTGATGTGATTTTTAGGTATTTCCTGCACCTGGGTTATAAAGTGCGTTATGTCAGAAATATCACCGATGTCGGACATATCGTTGATGACATTGACGAAGGCGAAGACAAGATTGCAAAAAAAGCGCGTGTCGAACAGTTGGAGCCGATGGAAATCGTACAACGTTATACCGTTGACTTCCACAACATCCTCAATGAATTCAATTTTCTTTCGCCGAGCATCGAACCGACAGCGACAGGGCACATCATTGAACAGATTGAAATTGTAAAGAAGATTATCGAAAAGGGCCTCGCATACGAATCGAATGGATCGGTTTATTTTGATGTTGTGAAATTCAACGAAACCAACCATTACGGAAAGCTCAGCGGCCGAAATATTGACGATATGCTTGCCAATACGCGCGATACCGACGGGCAATCCGACAAGAAAAATTCTCAGGATTTTGCACTTTGGAAAAAAGCCGAACCGCAGCATATTATGCGCTGGCCTTCACCGTGGAGCGATGGTTTTCCTGGTTGGCACCTCGAATGTACCGCGATGAGTACCAAATATCTTGGCAACCATTTCGATATCCATGGCGGCGGAATGGATCTCAAATTCCCGCACCACGAATGTGAAATTGCGCAGAATGAAGCCTGCACGGGCCAAACGCCTGTCAATTACTGGATGCATGCCAATATGTTGACGCTCAACGGAAAAAAGATGGCCAAATCGACAGGAAATAACATTCTTCCGGGTGAAATATTTACCGGAGGCAGCCCGTTTTTGAGCAAGGCATTTCCTGCTAGTGTAGCGCGTTTTTTTATGCTGCAGGCGCATTACAGAAGTATTTTGGATTTTTCTGATGATGCGATTATTGCCGCTGAAAAAGGATACAACCGATTGATGGACGCGATGGATTTGCTTACCGAGATCGAACCCGGAAACACATCAACACTTGACATTGCTACATGGAAAACGCTTTGTTATGAAGCGATGAACGACGATTTCAATACACCCATTTTAATTGCGCAATTGTTTGAGGGCGTGCGTTTTATTAATTTAATGAACGATAAATCGGCGACATTGACAGCTTCTGATCTTGAGGCTTTTAAGCAGCTTATGTCGGCTTTCATCGACGATGTTCTTGGTCTGCGCAATGAAAAAACGGTTGGCAATAACGATGATAAACTTGAGGGCATTGTCTACATGTTGATTGCGATGCGCAATGAAGCACGCGCCAACAAAGATTTTGCGATGTCCGACCAGATTCGCGACCAGTTGATCGCCTTGGGTATTCAGCTCAAGGATGGAAAGGATGGAACGAGTTTCAGCATCCAGAAATAAGGCAAGGCTCGCTATAAAGACCCGAATATGCTTACCAAAATATTGATTTTTCCATTTTTGCTCCTGATACGGTTTTATAAGGTAGCAATTTCGCCATTTTTTCCGGCAGTATGCAGGTTTGAGCCGACATGTTCGACTTATGCGATCGAAGCATTGCAAGTGCATGGTCTAATTTATGGCAGTTACCTTGCGGCGAAGCGTATCCTGAGTTGCCATCCTTGGGGACGCAGCGGATTTGATCCAGTGCCTGCAAAAAAATGCATGCACAAACGTTGAGTTACCGACCAAGTGCAGTAAATAATTTCTATTTTTACAAAAGTAACCCCAAAATAAATCAAACAAATGACACCATTATCGCACGTTGTATGGAATCCTTCAGAAGGCATTGATCTTGGCTTTTTCGTAATCCGCTATTACAGCCTAATGTTTGTGATCGCTTTCGGACTGGGATGGTACCTCATGAAAAAAATATTTGAGCGGGAGAACGAATCCGTTGAAAAACTCGACTCGCTTTTTATCTGGACGGTTTTATCGACGTTATTAGGGGCAAGACTCGGGCATGTATTTTTCTACGATTGGGAATATTACAGCAATCATCTTTCAGAAATTTTACTCCCATTCCGCTTCACTCCTACTTTTGAGTTTACAGGTTTTCAGGGATTGGCAAGCCACGGTGCAGCCATAGCCATTATAATCGCGATGTATTACTTCAGCAAAAAAGTAATGAAACGTCCCATGCTCTGGGTACTTGACAGGGTCGTAATTCCGGTGGCGAGCGGTGCTATTTTTGTGCGCATCGGCAACTTTTTCAATTCTGAAATCATTGGTACGCAAACCGACTCAGCTTTCGGTATTCGTTTCTTGCGCGACCAATTCAGCGCACGCGAGGCTATGGCGCAAACACATCTATCGAACCCCAAAGAAGCTTATCATGCCATTGCGACAGATCCTCAATTTTCTTATTTGCTCGCGCAGGTTCCTGCCAAACATCCGGCACAATTGTATGAATCAATCTGCTACGTATTTGTATTCGGAATATTGTTTTTCATGTATTGGAAGACCAGCGCAAGAGAACGTCTTGGGTTGCTGTTCGGAACGTTTCTCGTTCTTTTGTGGACCGTGCGATTCTTTGTCGAATATGTAAAGGAAAGTCAGGGTGGTATAGAGGAATATCTCGGATTATTCTCCACGGGTCAATGGCTCAGTATTCCCTTTATACTGATTGGGCTGTATTTTATCCTCACCGCCGAAAAACCTATAAAACATTAAATATCAATATAAAACCAAAGCCATCAACATTTGTTAGTGGCTTTTTTTTATTTTTGGATGTGCTCCTTAAGTGAATTTGCGTCGGCCGAAATACAAACAATTTTGAAACCTTTGTAACGTTAAGCTAATATGAACAAAATTACCTCCTTTTTGTGCGTTGCGATCTTTTCGACTGTTGTATCGGGACAAGGCAGCAACGACAGCATTTCAAAACGCGTAAGTCAAAACCTCAGGTTTCATACAAAACAACTGATTATTCCGGTAGCGTTAATGACTTACGGTGTTGTAGCGATAGAAAGCGACTATCTTAAATTAATTAATACCGAATTGCGCGACGAACTGCGGGAAACTATTGACGACAAATTTACAATTGATGACTTCTCACAGTACGCGCCAATGGTATCGGTATATGCCTTGAACAATCTCGGTATAAAGGGCCGAAACAACCTGAGGGACCGATCGGTTATCCTTGCAACTTCTTACATTATTATGTCGGGTTCAGTGGTTGGACTAAAATCACTCACGCGCGTCGAACGTCCTGATGGCAGCTCCAAAAATTCATTTCCTTCGGGACATACCGCTACCGCATTTATGGGCGCCGAGTTTTTATGGCAAGAATATAAGGACGTTAACATTTGGTACGGAATATCGGGTTATGTTGTCGCCACGGGAACCGGACTTTTCCGAATTTATAATGGAAGGCATTGGCTTTCAGATGTCACGATGGGCGCTGGAATGGGAATATTGAGCATGAAAATCGGATATTGGGTATATCCTTCGGTGAAGCATCTCTTGTTTAAATCGGATGCCGATGGGACAGCTTCAATTGCACCTTTTTATAACGGAAAGCAATTGGGTGTCGGAATGGTCATCCAGTTTAAATAGATTAAATGATACTGAGAACCGCTAAACGTGATTACTTGGTTTAGTTCTTATACTCGATCGCATGAGCTTTTTCTTTCAATGCTAAATTGAAGTATCATAAATCTCAGTCAAACGTATAAAAAAAAATGCCCGATAAACTACCGGGCATTTCTGATATTTATAAGGAAGATTATTTGTTGTGCTCCTCTTCGATTCTTTTATGTTCGGCTTCCGAGATTGTATCAACCAATACCGGCGTCGCAATGAATAGCGAAGAATACGTTCCTACGATAATACCAACCAACATCGCAAAGATAAATCCGCGGATTGATTCACCGCCGAAGACAAACATGATTGCGAGTACCAAAATCATCGTCAACGATGTATTGATGGTTCTTGACATTGTTGAGTTGATCGATTGGTTAACGATGTCGTTAAAGTTTCCTTTGTGGCCTCTGCCGCCAAGGAACTCACGAACCCTGTCGAATACGATTACAGTATCGTTCATTGAGTAACCGATTACGGTTAGGATCGCAGCGATGAAGTGCTGGTCGATTTCCATTCCGAATGGCATGTATTTCCAAAGCAACGAGTAAATACCCAATACGAAGATTACGTCATGCGCAACTGCAGCGATCGCACCGAGGCTATATTGCCATTTGCGGAACGATACAACCAAATACAATCCAACAATCAACATCGCACCGAGAACGGCCCAGTAAGAGTTGGTTTTAATATCGTCAGATACAGCGGCCGAAACTTTAGACCCTTGTAATATACCAAGTTTCTTACCATCATAGATATTGACAAATTTTTCGTAAGTCATTTCCGGACCGTAATGTTTTTTCAAAGTTTCGTACAATACTTTGTTTACTGCAGCATCTGCTTCTGTTCCATGCTCGTCAACTTTATATTTCGTAGTGATTTTAAGTTGGTTGTCCGATCCAAACACTTTTGCTTCTGCACTTTGGTCAAATACAGGCAACAATTCTGCACGAACCGTTTCAGCCAAAACAGGTTTATCAAAACGAACCTGGAAAGTTCTTCCTCCTGTAAAATCAACACCGTAATTCAATCCATGGGTTGAAAGGGAAACAATACTTACAATACATACGATCAAAGAAAACGCATACGTGAATTTCTTGATCTTAAGGAAATCGAAGTGAAAATTCGTAAAGAAGTTTTTAGAAAACGGCGTCACAAACGTAAGCTTGTTGCCTTTGTTTACGCTCCAGTCTAAAAGAATTCTCGTAATAAAAATTGATGTGAACAATGAAGTTGCAATACCTATCAATAACGTAGTAGCAAATCCCTGAATCGGTCCTGTTCCGAAAATCAACAACACACCACCCGTTAATACGTGTGTCACGTTAGCATCAACAATCGAACGCATCGCGCCTCTCCATCCGAATGACGTCTTGATAGCCTCTTCGATAGTTTTGCCGGCGCGCAGCTCTTCTTTTGCCCTTTCATAAATAATGATGTTCGCGTCAACGGCAGTTCCCATCGTCAGAACGATACCTGCAATACCCGGCAATGTCAATACAGCACCTAAACTTGCAAGGATTCCAAATAAGAACAATAAGTTGACCACCAATGCAATATTTGCAAACCAACCGGCTTTACCGTAATAAACAAGCATCCAAAGCGCTACGATCAAAAGACCAACAAGCGCCGAGGTTGTTCCGTTGTCGATTGCCTCTTGTCCTAATGACGGTCCGACAACTTCCGACTGTACAATTTCTGCAGCCGCAGGCAATTTACCCGCTCTTAATACATTCGCTAAATCTTTGGTTTCAGTCACATCAAAAACACCTGAAATTTCAGAACGCCCACCAGAAATGGGTCCGCTTGTAACACCAGGAGCCGAATAAACGATATCATCAAGGACAATCGCGATATTGCTTTTTTGGCTGTAAGCCCTTCCTGTCAACTCTTCCCAGGCTTTTGCGCCCTGGCCATTCATTTGCATCGTTACCGATGGTTTTCCGAGTTGGTCAAAAGAATCTTTTGCATCGGTCACCACACCACCGCTCATTGAAGCCTGGTTGTCACGGTTTCCTTTCAATGCATATAATTCAACTGTTTCAGTTTCTTTTTTGGTTTTTTCGTCAATTTGTGAAGAAGGTTTTCCCCAGACGAATTTAGCATAACGCTTGTCAGATGGCAATAAAGCCCTGATATCGGATCTTTTTAAATAACCATTGATCGCTGCAGTATCTTTTGTATTTACGATTCCCAAAATCGCGCCACCACCCGGGCTCGCGAATTTGCTCAACAACGGACCAAGATCTTTTGAAGTAGCGGTACTGTCTTTGGCTTTATCGTCGGTCAACAACTTGCTGATCGAATCGTCCTTTACGGCTGCAGCAGCAACTTCCGAAGTTTTTTCTGTTTGCTTAAGCGAATTATTCGCAGCCATCAGGAAGTTTCCTAATTCGTCAATTTTATAGGTTTCCCAAAACTCCAACTGAGCCGTACTTTGCAATAACTTTTTGATACGGTCAACATCTTTAGCGCCTGGAAGCTCAACAAGAATTCTTCCTGATTGTCCTAATTTTTGGATGTTTGGTTGTGTAACGCCGAATTTATCGATACGTTTTCTCAATACCTCAAATGCCGATTCGATTGACTCATCGACTTTTCTGCGGATTACTTTTTTGGCCTGGTCATCGCTCATTTTAAAGTTGAGCTCATCGCCTAAGGCTTTATTAGCAAAAATATCAGGAGACGCTAGCTTTGTAGTTCCGTTTGAAGCGGTTTCAAATTCCCTGAAAAATACATCAAGGTAATCTTCATTTCCCTGGCGGTTTTTGGTTGCATTGGCTAAAGCCTGGTTGAATACCGGATTTTTCGAATTATTAGCCAATCCTTTGATAATGTCTTTTACCGAAATCTGCAATTGAACGTTGATTCCGCCTTCAAGGTCCAGACCTTTGTTGATTTTTTTATCTTTTACTTCGTTATAGGTGAAGTCGGTAAAACCAAGGCTGAATACTTTTTCCTTTCCAATGGAATCTAAATATTTAACTTCTTTTTCCGAATTTCCCTTTGCGTAGGCTTTGGCATCGGTTTCAATATTGTGTGCCACGAAAGTGAAAGAAAGTTGGTAAATGCTCACCAATGCAAATAAAATTGCAAAAAATTTAACTAGTCCTCTATTCTGCATTATTACTAATAATTAATTAATTTCTGTTTGTAATTTCGTTGTTATCTGTTAAAAAGGTATTGGATTTTTAAAATAAAACGCAATATTAATAGCCTCTGCGGACTTCCCATTTTTTAAAACGAGCAAATATATAATTTACCTTCAGACTAACCAATTTATTTATCGATTAATCTCAAAAAAAAGACTGCATAGTTGCAGCCTTCTCCTTATATATATTAAAATTTACGCTAAAACCGATTTGAGGTCAGCGTTCATATTCCTTACCGCGTCAGCGCTTTTAGCGAATGCAGCTTTTTCGGTATCATTGAGCGCAATATCAACAATTTCCTCGATTCCGTTTTTACCTATAATGCATGGAACGCCGATGCAAATATCCTGCTGTCCGTACTCGCCTTCAAGCATTACCGAACACGCAATCATTTTCTTTTGGTCATTGAGAATGCTGTCAACAAGGTAAGCAACCGAAGCACCTGGCGCATACCATGCCGAAGTTCCCAACAATCCTGTCAATGTAGCGCCTCCAACCATAGTGTCGGCTGCAACTTTGTCGAGTAGTTCCTGCGACAAAAATTCTGAAACCGGAATTCCGTTATAAGAGGCCAAACGGGTTAACGGGATCATCGTTGTATCACCATGCCCACCGATAACCATTGCCGAAATATCGTTCGATGGTTTGTCGAGTGCTTTTGAAAGATAGTATTTAAATCTAGAGCTGTCAAGCGCGCCTCCCATACCGATAATTCTGTTTTTAGGAAGTCCTGTAGCTTTTAAAGCGAGATAGGTCATTGTGTCCATTGGATTGGAAACTACAACCACAATAGTGTTTGGAGAAAATTTCAATACATTTTCAACAACCGATTTTACGATTCCCGCATTAATCCCGATCAATTCTTCACGCGTCATTCCCGGTTTTCTCGGAATCCCGGAAGTAATCACGACAACATCGCTGTCGGCAGTTTTCGAATAATCGTTTGTAATCCCCGTCACTTTGGTGTTAAATCCCGTATTGGTAGCACATTGCATGATATCCATGGCTTTCCCTTCCGCAAAGCCTTCTTTGATATCCAAAACGACTACTTCACTTGCGATTCCACGGTAAGAAATCACGTCAGCACAGGTTGCTCCAACATTTCCTGCTCCTACTATTGTAACTTTCATTGTATTGTGATATTTAAATTGATAATTATAATTCGTATTGTAATGAGATATTGGCGTTGGCAAATTTTCCGAATGCAAAAACGCCCTGTGCGTAAAAGTTGCCAAATTGGTACCGGCCCGAAAGCTCTCCGATAGCATTGGTTTTTGTCGTATAAATATCCGCCAGCCTTGAGTTTACATAAGATTGTACGGGCACCAGGAAAGATGGCACATTTGATTCGCCTTCGACTTTATATTTGATATTGCTGACATTGCCAATGATTCCGGCCATGGCTTCAAAATTTTTCCATTTTTTGGAACCATTGACTTGAAATTGCCAAGTATCGACCAATCCGGTTATCTCGTTTAAACCAAGGGTTCCCAATTGATTGGTAGTCGAATTCAGAAATTCAAAGCTGATTTCTTCTTTGGAATAACCAGCAAAAGCGGAAAGATACATTTGTTTGGCCTCCATTTTTTTGATATGTTGACTCAAATTGTACTTCAATCCGCCACCATAAACCTGATAATGGCCTTTCTTCAACCTGACATTTGTAGAATATTTAGCTTCAACTTCGAGTCCGTAACCGAGTCCGAGCGAAGCTTGCAAATACGGATAAACAACCGTTTCCATATCAATCCCTTCAGGTGTTTTAACGCGAACCTCATTTAAATTTACACCATCATCGATATGTCCGACAAGATAAACCTGATCATCATTCCCCAACCCAGTTGGCACGGTAGCAGCATCGGCATTTTCAACTTCAAAAAAAGAGAAATCGCTATTCTTGATTTCAAATTTCCGGTTTGCCTTTGGAACAAAAAACAGGTTCGTGTGAAGACTCATATTAAGGTCCCAACGTTTCTTTATTTGTGGCGTCGCAACCCATGCCGAGGAAGCCTGATATACTGCTGCATCGGTCGCCGGTGTAATAAAAATATCGGCATACCATAAAGCATCGGTCAACAGGTTATTGATATCGACGGCAGTTTGCAGCGTTTGTGATGTCGCTTTACTTGCCGATAATATGCAAAGCCAAATAACAAATATATTGACGCTTTTTTTAAGCATCTATATTGGCATAAACGGCATTTTTTTCAATAAATTCCCTTCTTGGCGGAACCTCATCGCCCATGAGCATCGAGAAAACGCGGTCGGCTTCGGCGAGGCTGTCGATATTGACCTGGCGCAATGTCCTGAAATTCGGATCCATGGTAGTTTCCCACAATTGCTCGGCATTCATTTCTCCAAGACCTTTATAACGCTGGATTCCGGCGCTACCTCCCATTCTTTCATTGGCGGCATCGCGTTGGTCGTCGGTCCAGGCATATTCTTTTTTGTTTCCTTTTTTTACAAGGTACAATGGCGGTGCTGCGATGTAAACGTGCCCTTCTTCGATAAGCTCTTTCATGAAACGGAAGAAGAACGTTAATATTAAGGTAGCAATGTGGCTACCATCGACATCGGCATCACACATAATAATTACTTTGTGGTAGCGCAGTTTTTCAAGGTTTAGCGCCTTGCTGTCTTCAGCCGTACCTACTGTTACACCAAGTGCGGTAAAGATATTTCGGATTTCTTCGTTTTCGAAAACCTTGTGGTGCATTGCTTTTTCAACATTCAAAATTTTTCCACGCAACGGTAAAATCGCCTGAAAATTTCTGTCACGCCCTTGCTTTGCTGTTCCGCCTGCGGAGTCTCCCTCGACAAGGTAAACTTCGCATCTTGCCGGATCTTGTTCGGAGCAATCGGATAGTTTGCCCGGTAGTCCGCCGCCGCCCATAACCGTTTTACGCTGCACCATTTCACGCGCTTTCTTGGCCGCGTGGCGTGCCTGTGCGGCTAGGATTACTTTCTGGACGATGATTCGCGCATCGTTCGGGTTTTCCTCAAGATAATTTTCGAGCATTTCACCAACAGCCTGTGAAACCGGAGAAACTACTTCCCTGTTTCCGAGTTTGGTTTTCGTTTGTCCTTCGAATTGCGGTTCGGCAACTTTCACCGAAATAATTGCTGTTAATCCTTCACGAAAGTCATCACCTGTAATCTCGAATTTGAGTTTATCAAGCATCCCCGAAGCATCGGCATATTTCTTTAGCGTTCTGGTAAGCCCGCTTCGGAAACCCTGCAAGTGCGTTCCACCTTCATGTGTATTGATATTGTTGACATACGAAAAAATATTCTCTGTATAGCTTGTATTGTAAATCAAAGCAACCTCAACAGGGATTTCGCCTTTCTCATGGTCCATTGAAATCACGTGCGAAATAATCGGCTCACGGTTTCCGTCTAAGTAGCGGATGTATTCTTTAAGCCCTTCGGTAGAGTGATAAACCTCCTGAACGAATTCACCTTTATCGTCTTTTTCTCTTTTATCCGTGAAAGTAATCGTAATGCCTTTATTCAAATACGACAATTCCCGCATACGGGCAGAAAGCGTGTCATATGAAAATTCGGTCGTCTGTGTGAAAATGGTATCATCAGGATAAAACGTCTGCATCGTTCCGCGCTTGGTGGTTTCACCAATTTGTTTTACCGGATATAGTGATTTTCCTCTTTCGTATTCCTGTTCGTAAATTTTCCCTTCACGGAAAACGGTCGATTTCATGTGCTTTGAAAGCGCATTTACCACCGAAACGCCAACACCGTGGAGCCCGCCCGACACCTTATACGAATCTTTATCAAATTTACCTCCGGCGCCGATCTTGGTCATCACGACCTCAAGTGCCGAAACGCCTTCTTTTTTATGCATGTCGACCGGAATTCCACGGCCATTATCTTCAACTGTTACAGAGCCATCTTCGTTGATAGCGACGCTGATCGTGTCACACCAGCCGCCCATCGCCTCGTCAATCGAGTTATCAACGACCTCATAAACCAAATGATGCAATCCTCTTACACCCACATCTCCAATGTACATCGATGGACGCATTCTAACGTGCTCCATTCCTTCTAATGCCTGAATACTATCTGCTGAATAATTGTTCTTCTTGATTTCTTCGCTCATATAAAATTTCTTCTAAAAAATGTGATTTTTGTCTAACACGCAAATATATAAAAACGCGAATGATATCGCCGTCAAAATGCCTGTTTGACAAGGGAAGTTATTAACATTTTGTTGATTTATTGTCGATAGATTTCGACTCCGTTTCCATTAGATACAGGATAAACAATTTTACCAAAATCAAACGCCGCACCTGTCGCAATATCGCGGTTTAAAAGCAACGCGCCGTCGGCATCGAGGTAGTCGAGTAATGGCGCAATTTGAACAAGTCCGGAAATACCTACCGTTGACTCGGTCATGCAGCCCGCCATAACCAAAAGATTATTTTTCCGTGCATTTTCAATCATGCGTAAAGCCGGTGTGATGCCGCCACATTTCATCAGTTTGATGTTGATGCCATGAAATAATCCGGCGCACAAACTGACATCTTCCTCGCGCTGGCAGCTTTCGTCGGCAATGGTTGGCAAAACCGAATTTTCGCGCACTTTTTTCATTCCCTCAATATCATCGGCTTTTAAAGGCTGCTCTATGAATTCAACGTTGAGTGGCTTGAGAATTTTAGAGTTGGAAATTGCTTCATCGGCACTCCAAGCGCCATTCGCATCAATCCGGAAGACGGAATCTGTGATTTGGCGAAGGCTTTCAATAATATGGATGTCGTCAGCGGTCCCGAGTTTGATTTTGTATATCGGCCATGGCATTTCGCGTATTTTTGCTTTCATGACTTCAATGGAATCGATGCCGATCGTATAAGAAGTCAACGGCGTTTTCGCATTTCGATCTGACCAATAAGTGCGCAGCGCCATCTTATTGCTACGCGCATAGTAATCCCAATACGCAATATCGACAGCACACAATGCAAAAAAATCATCCAAAGCTGCAACTGATAAGCGCTGCCACATTTCGGCTGGATGCAAACCGGAATTAAAATCGATATCTGATTTGATTCGCGAAAGCGTTGCCGACAGGCGTTCGACCGTGCTATGATAATACGGATTTACGGTTGCCTCGCCATATCCCGAAAATACGCCATCAGAAACGCAAACGACAACTGTTTTCTGCACCGTAACCGTATATCTCGAAATTGTAAAGGGATGCCGTAGCGGCAGGTCGTAAAATTGGAAGGAAAGGGTTATCGCCATAAAAAAAGCGCCGGGAATACCAGCGCTTAAAATTACAAAAAACTAACTAAAAAAAATAAATAACTATAAAACTGTGGATGAAGATTTGGCAATCTCAGTATCGGCTTTGACGTGTGCTGCATTTGCGCGCCCGCTAGGATCTTGGTTTTCCTGCCATTTGGGAATCCATTTGCGCACGGTTTGCGCGGCGCTGACCTGTGGATAGAAGTTGTGAAAAATATCGCGGTAGAAATATGCTTCTTTTGTCGCAGGCGTGTTGTATGGGAATCTTTCGGCAGCCGATTCCAATTGTTCATCGGTAACTTTGGAAGCGCAATGTTCAATCAGCTGATCGATCCAGTTGTATCCTACCCCATCAGAAAATTGTTCTTTTTGGCGCCATAAAACTTCATCGGGAAGGTACGGGTTGTCAGGCGTGTCAAATGCTTTCCGAAGAATATATTTTTCCTTTCCGTCGTATGTTTTGGGCTGCTTCTCCTCGGCTTTGATCAACATCGCCATATCTAGAAACGCTTTGTCGAGGAACGGGACACGTGCTTCAAGTCCGTGTGCCATCGTTGATTTATCGGCACGCAGCAAATCGGCAGTAAACAATTTCTGCACGCGTTCAATGGTTTCTTTCTGGAAATCCTGAGTTGACGGCGCGTTGCGGAAATAAAGGTATCCGCCAAAAATCTCATCCGCGCCTTCACCAGATAACACCACTTTGATTCCCATATCGGTAATGGCTTTCGAAAGGAAATACATTGGCGTGCTGGCCCGCACGGAAGTCACATCATAGGTTTCGAGATGCCAGATCAGTTTTTCAAGGATTTCGATCCCCTGCTCTATTGTGAAGTGCACCTCATGATGCTGAGTTCCTAAAAAAGCGGCAACCTTACGGGCGGCTTTGGCATCAGGCGCTTCTTTATCTAACCCAATAGAAAAAGAGTGAAGCGTCTTGCCTTGTTGGGCCAGCAAACGTGCCGCTATGGAAGAAGTCAGCGACGAATCGAGTCCGCCCGAAAGTAATACCCCAATAGGCACATCGCTCATTAAGCGTTTGCGTGTGGCCTCGGTTAACGTTTCGCGGATCAGTTCAAGATCGAGTTCTTTTGTTGCTTTTTTAGAATCCTCATATTCGGGGCGGTAATATTTTACAAAACCGGTTTCTGCAGTATAATAGTGTCCCGGAGGAAATGTTGAAAACGTTTTGCATTGGTCGGCAATCGGTTTCATTTCTGAGGCGAAGTAAATGCGTCCGCGTTCATCGAGTCCGTAATACAGTGGCTTTACGCCCATCGGGTCACGTCCCGCAATAAAATCATCACCATCAATCACCACAAAAGCAAAATCGCCATCGAGTAAATGCAGGAAGTCGTAACCAAATTCTTCATACAAATGCACGATCACTTCCGAATCGGATTTTGAGCGAAAAGTGTGGTGTTTCAGAATGCCGTCGCGCAACTCCTGATGGTTGTAAATTTCACCATTGTGAACCATGTACGCCGTTTTACAGCCTTTGATCGGTTGCCGCCCCGAATGCAGATCAATAATCGACAGACGTTCGTGGCTCAAAATGTGTCCGTTCTCAGTGATGTGCATATCACTCTCATCGGGACCGCGGTGCGACATCCGTTTCGATAAGGTTTTTACCAACTGTTCATCTTTTCCTTTTCCGATTATTGCTAAAATTCCGCACATACCATTATTAATTATGATTACATGGCAAAGATGTATTTTAGGTTACAAAATAAAAACAAAAAAGATATTTTTGATTACACATTAAAATCAAAAACCCCTATTTTAAATATGTAAAACAACTTATTACGCTACATTTTTGGTTGTGAATTACAGATTGTAAAAAAAGCATGTGATTTAACTTATGAAGTTTATATTTACATTTTTATTCCAAAGATGATCGGTTCCAAAAAAATTATTGTGGTGCTACCCGCTTATAAGGCTGAGAAGACACTTGTACAGACTTATAATGAAATTCCGTTTGACATTGTAGATGACGTAATCCTCGTTGATGACAACAGTCCAGACGCGACAATTGCCGTGGCGCATTCGCTTAAAATTTCGCATATTATAAAACACAACGACAATCTTGGCTATGGCGGCAACCAGAAATCGTGTTACAATAAAGCACTCGAACTCGGTGGCGACATTATCATCATGTTGCATCCTGACTACCAATACACGCCGAAACTGATCCATTCAATGTCGTACCTGATTGCAAACGAAGTTTATCCCGTGGTGATTGGTTCGAGGATTTTGGGTAAAGGCGCACTCAAAGGCGGCATGCCGCGCTATAAATACATCGCCAATCGCTTTTTGACGCTGTCGCAGAATATCCTGATGAACCAGAAACTATCCGAATATCATACCGGATATCGCGCTTACAGTCGTAAAGTGCTTGAAAGCATCGATTACAATTCCAATTCAGACGATTTTATTTTCGACAATCAATTCCTTGCCCAGGTTTTTTATAAAGGTTTTGATGTGGCTGAAATCACTTGTCCCACAAAATATTTCGAAGAGGCGTCGTCCATCAATTTCAGCCGGAGTGTAAAATACGGAATTGGCGTACTCAAAACCGCGCTGGCGTATTTCCTCGCCAAAAGCTTCAATGTGAAAAGTGCTTTGTTTAAATAATGAATGTCCGCTTTTTAAATATTATCGCATTGGTTTGCGGATTTGCCGTGGTAATCGAACTCGTCGCTTTAAATTGCCACAATGCTTTTTTCTGGGACACCGTACAATTGGCATCGACCCACGCAAATTACTATTTCCAAAATGGTTTCTCTGCTTTATTGCTGCCCGACGATTTCGACAGCGGCCACATCCCCGCATTTGGAATGTACCTTGCTGCAGCGTGGAAGCTATTTGGCAGGACGCTTGAAACCAGCCACTTCGCAATGCTGCCTTTCGCAATTGGGATTGTGTGGCAGATTTTCAGGCTGTGCCGAAAATTCATAAGTGAACAATATATTGGCGTCGCGTTACTATTGGTACTTGCAGATCCGGCGTTGCTGGCACAAATAACGTTGGTTTCGCCCGACGTGGCGCTTGTATTTTTCTTCTTCTTTACACTCAATGCCGTGCTCGAAAACAAAAAATGGCCTATCGCACTGGGTGTTTTTTTACTGTTCCTTACAAGCATGCGCGGCATGATGGTTTCGGTATGTTTGCTGTGCCTTGATTTATTCTGTAACGTGTTTAAAGATCGAACGAATTTGCTTTGGAAGCTTTCGAAAAGAAGCCTATTGTATCTTCCAGCCTTTATAATATTTGTCGCATTTAATGTTTATCATTACACCGAAAAAGGATGGATCGGATACCACAAAGATTCTCCATGGGCCAATTGTTTCGAACCAGTCGGAACCGTAAAAGGGCTGCTTTTTAATATCGCATTGTACGGCTGGCGCTTGCTCGATTACGGAAGAATTGCGATATGGATTGTGCTCTTCGTACTTTTAATACGCTATCGAAGAAAAATAATTCAATCGCCACAAATTGTAATGTTGGGATCATTTACAATTTGCATGATGGCATTGCTGCCTTTAAACATGTTGTGGGCAAAAAACCTACTCGCACCGCGTTACCTGTTGCCGATATATTTGATTTTTTCCTTCTTTACGGCAACGGTTTTGTTTAGCGGATTTGTGTCCAGAAAATTAAGAATACGGCTGTCCGTTTTCTGGATACTGTTAATTCTTTCGGGAAATTTCTGGATTTACCCGCCGAAAATAAGCCAGGGTTGGGACGCAACTTTGGCGCACCTGCCCTATTATGAATTGCGCAAGGAAGCAATTCGGTACCTCGACAGTAGTAAGATAAGCTTTAAAGACGTAACTACCTTTTTCCCAAATACCGCAACGCTCGACGCCATCGATCTCAACGGCGACGAAAGAAATTTTGACAACTTCGACGGGAAAAGCAAATATGTTTTTTACTCCAATGCCTTCAATGTTTTGGATTCGGATTTCGAGAAAATCGACAAAAACTATATTTTAGAAAAACGATTTGAAAATCACCGCATTTTTATCTGCTTATATAGAAGAAAGTAAGTTAAAGTACCGCCTCGATTTTATATTTGGTATTATGGATTTCAAATTGAAAGCCCGTTACATTGCCAATCAATTTGCTGCCCAGCGGCGACTGTGGTGAAACTGCGATAATGGTCTTTCCATCGACTGTGATTTTAGACAAAGCCGTCGAAACATACAGCAGCATTCCATTGGCCTGTACCAGACTTCCCAAAACAATTTTGTCGGAATTATTATTCGGATCGATTTTGTCAAGTATCGCTTTTTGCGCCAATATTTCCGAAAGTTTCCTGTTGAATTTTTCCTGCTCGATATGCATCATCGACAAAGCCGTTTCATGCTTATCTCCTGCCGAACCTTTCGCGTCGTTTTTTGAATCTTCGGTCAATGCCGCAATCATGTCGCGGAATGCATCGATCCTGTCATTGACTTGCCGCACGTAATGCGCATGTATTTTTTGTTTGAGTGTCATACAATTGATAAAGGAAAAGTCCGCAAAGGGAAGATTTCTATGCGGACTTTACTATGTGATTTACGTAGATCAGAAATCAAACTTATAATTGCCGCCGAGCATAATCTGGAACGACTGCACCGGATAATTGAGCCACTTTTCATACTGCTGGTTCGCAATATTATTAAGCCTTAAAAAGGCTGCAAAACGATCGGTAAATTTGTAACCAACATGCGCATTTGCATCAAAATAGCTATCGACAGTTACGGTGTTTGAAACCGGAATCAATGGAAGGATATTCGTTCGAACCAACTGGTCTTTTCTTTCTCCAGTGAAAAAGACTTCAGCGCCTGCATACCATTTTGGTGTGATGTTGACATCGAGGTTGGCGCCCAATTTTATCTCGGGCAGATTCCACGCTTCTGCTTCAAAATGCGTGGTGTATTTATGGAATTCGCCATTGATTCCGAAAGAAACATTTTTCGAAAAGTCGGCTTTTAGGTTACCCGAAAAACTCAATGTTTTTACATCGTCATATATGACACCGAAAGAATTTCCATACTCATATTGCTCGCGCACAGCCGGAGTTTCGTCAAACGGGTTGCTCACGAACAATGGTTTGTTGCGCTCACTCATGACACCGCCGCGCACATCATAACTGATATTAATCGACAATTTTCCTTTGAGTCCCGCGTAAGCGTTATACTGCCTGTCGGTTGGTGCGATATAAACCGTAGGCGATAAAAACGGATTTTGATTTGTCAATTCACGATAGGAATTCTGGTCGAGTCCACCCTCGGCGCCTACATAAAACACCATCACGTCGCCGACTACTTTCAAAGCTGCCGTGGCGTTCGGATAAGCGAATAATTTATTCTTGCTGTTTTTCGTATTAAGGCTGTAATAAACCGACGCTCCGATATTAAACGACCAATCATCTTTCTGCATCGCAAATGATGGCTGAAGCCCAAAGTTGGTGAAACCATATTTCACCGGAGCCACAATTCCCAGCGATTCTCCCGAAGTACCACCGATGTAATCAACGATCAGTTTGGCTTTAATCGTTTTTTCATTGATATCGAAATGAAACGACGGCTGTGCCACAAACCGGTTTTCCTCCGAAGCGAAACTGTCCCAAAAACGGTTGTATTTTAAGTTAATTTCGTCAAAAAGGCTTTCGGAGAATTTGATTTTTCCGCCAACATAAAAATTCTTATACGAGAAACCTTCATCGACTTTGTCAAAAACCGTTTCGCGTTCGGCGGGCGTGAATAAGATGCCATAATCCGACAGCATTCCGTAATAGAAATAATGCTGGATATCAAAACCCAAATCTGCATTCCATGAAAATTCGCTTTGCTTGCTTCCATACGTGAGATCTATTGCCGAATTGAGATACGAATCATTCACATCGACGCCTTTGATTCCGCCCTGCGACGACAGGTGTTTAACGCTTCCGGCAGCATAATCATTGTCGCCGATATTTTCAGTGACATACAATTCACCAAAAAGCGTCAGGTAATTTCCAATTCCGCCTGTCACGAAATTTTTATACAGTTGTTCCTGTTTGGCTTTGTCAACTCCAGCGGCGCGTCCTTTCGACGGCGTAAAAGTAGAGGCTACGGGAAACGAAAAGATTGTGTATTTGATCGGCTCTTTCTTCGTATTGTCCTCGTCTTCAAGAGTCGGCGTTTCCTTAACCTTAAAAGCATCCGAAATCGTCGGCGTATAAGGCTTGACGACATTCACGACTTCGGTTCCGATATTTTCGTCTTTTTTTTGCGCGGTGGCGTAGAGTCCGGCGAGGCAGATCAGGAATGTAAAAGTATATTGGATTTTGATTCTCATATTTTGATTTTTTGAAGTAAGTGAAGTTGGGACAAATGGCTGTTCTCTTGCTTGCTTAATTTTGGATTGATGAATTGGTTTTCGATTCGTTCGATTTGATTTGATTGAGCTGGTTCTGTGCATCTTCTACGACGTCCGGAAAATTCGCGAAGTTTTTGATCACGCTTTCGAGGATGTAGGTTGCCTGGAAACTGTCTTTGAGCGCATAGAAATTTTTAGCCATCACGACCAATCCTTTGGCACCGAAATATTTGTATCCCGAATAATCTTTGGTGAGCTTTTGAACCGCGGCATTCGAAGATTCATACTTGCCATCTTTATTTTTGAAATAGGCGTCATAATACAATGCTTCTGCGGCAAGCTCGCCTTTGGCAATGGTCAGCAATTTGGCGTAAGCCGTGCGCGCTTTGGTTTCGTCATTTGAATTGATGGCCGAGCGTGCCACGATAATTTGCGCATCCGATTTTACTTTGTCATCAGTCTTTGGATTCGCCAAAACCTTATCGGCATAAATAACGGCATTCGGATAATCCTTTTGCTCGTAATAGGTTTTCATCAGATTGGCTTGCGCAAATGTGACGTTTTGCGGGAAATCAGCTTCAGATTCGAGTCGTTTCAATATTGAAACAATTTTTGCGTTATCATTGCCTTTCATGTAAATCTGCGCCAGACGTGCGAGTGACTGCTCTGTAAATTCATTTCTTGCTTTCGAAGTCACGAATTCATAACCCGTAATCGCTTTCGCTTCCTGGCCGTCGGCAAAATACGATTGCGCGAGATAAAAATTGGCTTTTAGCGAATGGATGCCGTTTGGAAACTGCTTCACATAATTGCTCAATGTCGTGATCGATTGCTTTGTATTGTTCTGCAGGTATTGTTTTTCTGCAGCTTCATACGTGTCATTGTCGAGTTCGGCATCAGAAACTTCAACAAAATCGAGTGTGCGTACCCAGGCGGCATATTCATCGACTTTGCCGTTATCAACATAAATTAAACGCGCTGTCGCGACGGCTTCGAGTGCTTCGGGGCTTTTTGGGAATTCAGCAGCAATCTTTTTAAATTTCGCCAAAGCCTGCGCATCATTTTCTGAATTGTAATAAATCAGTCCCTGGCGCAATATGGCTTTCGCCGCATACGAACCATTTTTATTTTCGCTGATTAGTTGGTCATACGTCCTGATCGCCTGGTCGTTTTTCTTTTCGGTCACATACGTATTTCCAAGTTCAAACAATGCGTCATCGCGGTATTGTGATTTTGGAAAAGCCGTAATGAATTTGGTAAGGTCTTCGATTTTTCGGTCGTTTTTAGCAACAAATCCGTAACTGATCGCTTTCTGGAAAGCCGCATAATCGGCGTCGATACTACGCATTTCGATGACTTTATTGTAGGCATCCATTGCGGGCCAGTATTTCGCAGTAACGAAACGGCAATCGCCCAATCGCAGGTAGGCATCATTGAGGCGCGTCTTGTCGTCTTTTGCTGTTTCGATGTATGATTGGAAATAATTTCCGGCCTGATCGTATTCCTTTTGTTTGAAATATGCGTAAGCGATATTGTAATTGATGTTTTTATTTTCGGGTGTCGATTTCGATTCGGGGAATGCGACAAACTGTTTGAAACTGATCAGCGCGTCGTTAAAACTGTCAAGTCCGTATTCGGTTTCTCCTTTCCAAAAAGTAGCACGCGCCGTAAATTTTGGATCGCGCGGTTCGGCAATCGATTTTTTGAACATTGCCAATGCGTCGCGATAACTTCCATCGGTGTATAATTCAAGTCCACGGTAAAACGTAACTTTTTGGTACGCCTGCTTGTTTGCAAAACTTTTGTTTTTCTCGAGCAAATCGAGCGCGCCCTTATAATTTTTTGATGTAATGTATGAATTGATGAGCAATGTTTCAACTTCCTGTTTGCTTGGTGAATTTGGGTATTTTTCAAGGAAATCCGCCAATACATCGGGAACCGGCTGGTAGGAATTCCCTATTTCGTAACTCAATTTCGCATAATTCAACGTTGCGTCCTCTTGTATTTTGGCATCGAAATCCATTTCCGAAGCATTCTTAAAAGCATTTAATGCCTGTTGCTTCCTATCGGTCTTGAAATAACTTTCACCCAAGTGGTAATAAGCATTTTGCGCCACCGAATCCTGCCCGCCGATAATTTTATTGAACTGCGTAATTGCATTTTCGTAGTCTTTCTGTTGGTAATACGCGTAGCCGAGCTGGTAAAAATCGGTATTGTTCCACCTGCCTTTTTTGCCTTTGTATTCTTTGAGATACGGAATCGCCTTGTCGTATTGCTTGAGGTTGAAATAGCTTTCGCCGATGATTTTATTGAGTTCCGATTTTTCGAGTGCACTCGATTTGGCCATCGCTGCTTGTCCGAGCTGGATTGCTTTGTCGAATTTTCCAAGCTTAAAATTCATGTCGGCCTGGAAATACGACAATTTCTCTTTGTATTTTTCTTCGCCCGAAACCTCATCGAAATACTTGGTCGCTTCCTTATAATCGTTGCCTTCATACGCCATAAAACCAAGGTAGTACTTGGCTTGAGAGCCGAATTCTTTTGAATTGAGCACTTTATTAAAATACGGCGTCGCTTCTTTTTTCTTTCCGGCGCTGAAAAAACTATAACCCTTCTGGAAATTAAAACGATCGAGGTCGTCATAACTCAATGAATCTTCATCGACTTTGGCAAACCACTCGAGCGCCTGCGGGTATTTTCCCTGATCGAAATAATAATGCGCCACTTCAATGTAAGCCTGGTTTTGCTTTGGACTAGTCGGATAATCGCGAACAAAATTTTCCATCGCTTCATCAGCGCCCGACTGGTTCAGGCGGATGGCACAATTGGCGCTGTAATAAGCACAATCGGCTTCGATATCGCTGCTTTTTGCCTCGGCTTTTACCTTGTCGAAAATGAGTTGCGCCGATAAATATTGGCTGTTTTTGTAGAGCTCGACTGCACGGTTAAAATCTTCAAGGTCATTGGTGTAAACGGCTGATTTTTGTGCCGAAAGTGAGTGAATTTCAAAGAGGATAAAAAGCAGGAAAAGCCAGGTGGATTTGCGCATTTTTAGATGGTTTTAGATATTCAAATTTACCGTATTCTGCAATTTATAACGGCCGGCTTTGGGGTTTTATTATGAACATTTTTCTTAACAAACTGCATTTTTTAAATCCCTCAAATTTTATTTTGTATACCAGCCTTAACTTACTACTTTTACCACAAAACAAAATTTACGATGTCGCAGCAAGTATTATTTTTACGAAACGTCTCCATTTACCAGGAAAATAAAGTCATTTTATCGAATGTAAATCTCGAAGTCAACCACGGTGAATTTATTTATGTCATCGGAAAAACCGGCTCGGGGAAAAGTAGTTTCATGAAAACATTATACGCCGATCTTCCGCTCACCGAAGGCCAGGGCAGCATTGTTGATTATGACCTTGCCAACCTCAAAGAAAGCAACATTCCGTACCTGCGCAGAAAACTTGGGATCGTATTCCAGGATTTTAAGCTGCTTCCCGACCGAAGCGTCAGCGACAACATGCTGTTTGTTTTAAAAGCTACGGGTTGGACAGACAAAGCCGAAATGCAGGCGAAAATTGATGAAGTTTTAGACAAAGTCGATTTGAGTACTGTGGCGCGAAAAATGCCGCACCAACTCTCGGGCGGCGAGCAACAAAGGGTAGCGATTGCACGTGCCTTGCTTAACGATCCGGAGTTGATTCTTGCCGATGAGCCAACAGGAAATCTCGATCCGCAAACGAGCGTGGAAGTCCTTGCCGTTTTGAGAAAAATCAATGAAAACGGAAAAACAATCATCATGGCAACGCACGATTATGCATTGCTGATGAAATTCCCTTCGAAAACGCTCAAATGCGAGAACAATAAAATATTTGAAGTCGTACAGCGAACCGTCTAATTTTTTGGTTCTTTTCGATAAACATGCGGGTTTTCCTTAATCCCTTTCTTGAAAATTTTACGCACAGCCATGCGGAGCAAAGTGTCGCATTGCAAGATGATATCGTGCACTTTGTTTTCGGGCCTGCCTCGGAATGAAGTCACGTGGAAAGTATCCGATTCAAGCAATGGCGTTTTCGAAAAATAATAGTTCGAAATGCATTTCCTGAATCCATCAAATTTTACCGGAGAAACCGAATGCAGTGAATGATTGTGTGTGACCATTACGGCGAGTCGGTTGAATTTGCTGTGGATCGTAACCGGCTTTCCTTTTAAACCATCTGGCCAGAGTTCGAGATTGCCGCCAAATTCTTCTTTCCAATCGGGCGTTATGTAATACAAGAGATTTAACACACGCCAGCGCTGTCGGTCTTTGTCATGCGAATTGTCGAGGTGCGGATTCAGGAACTGGTTTTTTCCCATCATCGAAATTCCGCCGGCATACAAATGTTCATCGGGAATCGCCTCTTTGATTCCGCAGATTTCACCAACCAGATCAACGACTTTTTTATCCTGAAAAGCGTAAATCGTTTCCTCTAGCAGTGGATGATAGTGATTCATTTGCGCTGCGATATATTTGTCTTCACGGATGCTTTTTTTGAGTACCATTTCGCTGGCATCCGGAAACACACGGTTGAGCTCGGATGCCAATTCTACCGGAAGCAAATCATCCAGAAAAAAATAGCCGATTCCGTCGCGCGATGCTGCAAACTGATCCTGCAACGCAGCTTTTCGGGATTCGATCGCATCATAAAGCAATCCGGCAATTTCTATTCTGGTAATAAATTCCATTGTTCGGCTAAAATATATTTTCTTTGCAAAGATATTATTTAAAACAGTTAAATGCTCTCTGTGCTGATTCCGACATACAACTATAACGCTTTTCCGCTTGTGGCTGAAATTCACAGGCAGCTTATTGTTTCGGGAATCGGGTTCGAGATCATTTGTATCGACGACGCTTCGGGACAGTTTTTATCGGAAAACGAAAAGATTAATTTGCTTTCAAATTCGCATTTTGAAGTTTTGAAAACCAATATCGGCCGCAGCAAAATTCGGAACCTGCTTTCAAAAAAAGCCAAATACGATTGGATGCTTTTTCTCGATGTTGATGTGATTCCGGCAAACGAAGATTTTATTTTGAATTACCTTCCGTACATAAACGAAGAAGTCAAAGTAGTCAGTGGCGGCATTCGCTATCAGCGCGAAAAGCCCGCACAGCAGCAACTTTTTCGCTGGGTTTACGGAACGCAAAGGGAAGCACTTTCACCTGAGATCCGGAAAGAAAAACCGTATTTGCGTTTGCTGACACTCAATTTTCTGATACACAAAATAGTCTTCGAAAAGGTGTCTTTCAATGAGTCGATTCCGAATTTACGGCACGAAGACACATTGTTTTCCTATGATCTCTTACGGCAGCAAATCCCGGTAATGCACATCGAAAACCCCGTGATTCATCTCGGACTTGATCCGTTTGAAAAAGCGATCAAAAAAGAAAACGATTCCCTCGTGGCGCTGTTGTATCTACTCGATCACAAACTGCTCGATAAAAATTACCTCGGGCTTTCAAAAATGTTTTTAAATTTAAAAAAATGGAAATTGGCTATGCCTGTCGCACTTTTCCATAAAATGACACGCGCTGCATTCTTGAGACAACTGGCGGGAAAAAATCCTTCGATGTTTATATTCGACTTGTATCGCCTGGGTTACCTTTGCGCACTCCAAAGAAATTGATATGTACCAGACTTTCAAAAATATCCTTACCGGCCTTGTTCCAAAGAAAATCCTTTTTTCGCACGAAGAAAATTTCAGAAAAATGTATGCGCTTTTTTATGGCGGAACGAAATACGCTTGTAACGTCTGCGGCAAAAAGTTGAGTCGGTTCATCACAACACAAAACAACGATTCAATGTGTCCGAATTGCGGAAGCCTGCAGCGAAACCGAAGATTGTGGCAACTGCTTGAAACCGAATTTTTAAAACCCGGACAGACGGTTCTTGATTTTTCGCCTTCGCGATGCCTGTACCGGAAGATGAAAAAAAATTCGGCAATCACTTATCACAGCACCGATCTGTCGGGCGATTTCATTGCTGATTATCATTTTGACATTACGAAATTGGACATTGCGGACAACACGTATGATCTTGTCATTTGTTACCACATCCTCGAGCACATTCCCGACGATATTGCAGCGATGAAAGAATTATTCCGCGTGATGAAGCCCGGCGCGAAAGCGTTGGTACAGACACCATTTAAGGAAGGTGACATTTACGAAGATGCGCGTATCGTTTCAGAAAAAGACCGTCTCGAACATTTTGGTCAGGAAGACCATGTGCGTATTTATTCGGTTTCCGGATTGCAATCCCGTTTGGAGCAATGCGGTTTTTTGGTTGAAATCAGGAAAAATCCATCCGACGGAAATAATTTTGGACTCAATCCAGACGAAAAAGTTCTTATATTGACCAAGCTTTAAAAATAAAAGATGCCTTTTTTTTCAGTAATCATTCCTTTATACAACAAAGAAAAATTTATCGAGGATACGATGAAAAGTATTCTCGATCAAAGCTTTGATGATTTCGAAATCATTATCGTAAACGATGGTTCGACAGATGGTAGCGCGGCGAAAATAGCCCAGTTTACAGATGGGCGAATTCGTTATTTCAGAAAGGAAAATGAAGGCGCATCAACCGCGCGGAATTACGGAATTGAAAAGGCAGCCGGCGATTATATTGCATTTATCGATGCCGATGATTATTGGTATCCCGATTTTTTAAAGCAGGTTTTTGAAAACACACAAAATTTTCGCGACGAGAGGGTTTTCTCGGCCGCTATCGAAATTGAAATGCCCGGAAAATGCATTCCGGCGCAATATTCAGTTGAAAAAACTGCGACCAATCAGATTGTGGATTACTTTGACGCGAGCAGCAAAATGTCGGTCATCTGGACATCCTGTGCCGCATTTCATAAAAGCGTCTTTGAGAACGTTGGCAATTTCGACACTACAATCCGAAGCGGCCAGGACACTGATTTATGGATTCGCATAGGAATGGCCTATAAAGTTGTTTTTTGCTGGAGGATCCTCGCGCGTTATACGCATGACAGCGAAAGCCTTTCGAAGAAGAAGCAATACATGACCAGAAAGCTCAACTTTTCGAAATTCTCAGACGCCGAAAAAACGAATCAAAAACTCAGGAAATTCCTTGACCTTAACCGATTTTCATTTGCGATAAAATGCAAGATCGCGGGCGATTCGCTAAATTTTGACATGTTTAAAAATGCGATTGATCCGCGCAACCTGACAGCTAAAAAAAGAATTTTGCTGACACTGCCGGGGTTTGTTTTGAGCGGTTTGCTTCGGGTAAATCTATTGTTGACAAGAATCGGGTTTTCGAAATCTGTTTTTAGGTAGCGGCCAGAACAGCTTTCCATTGGGCAGCTATGGTATCAGGCGCTAAATGGGCCACACTTTGTTTCGAACCTGCTTTGCATTGCGCGTATAAAGCTTCATCATCGATGAGGCGGTTCATCGCTTTGGCGAGCGCTGACGCATTGTAATTTTCAACCAGCAATCCGTTATTTTCATTGGCGATAATTTCACGCGGACCGGAATTGCAATCGACGGCCAGGACAGGTGTACCCACCGCCAATGATTCGATTATCGACATCGGAAAACCTTCGAAATGACTGGTTAGGATCGTAAATCTTGCAGGTTCGACTACAGCAAAAGGATTCTCCTGATATGGTATTATCTCCACGAATTTATCAACATTGCGTTTTTGGATTTCGTCTTTGATAAGTGTGAGGTCAGGCCCCTCGCCCATCAATACTAATCGATACCCTTTCTCATAAATTTGGGACAATGCAAAACCTTCGAGCATCAGCTTAAAATTTTTGGCTTTGTCGTCGAAACGCCCAAAGTAGAGAATGTATCTTTCCGACAAACCATCGCTGTTGTTATTTATTGGCGGAAGCTTTATCGGATTGTAAATAGTAATCGTATTCTGAAAACCGTAAATGCGTTTAACTTTTTCTTCGATAGCTTTTGAAACACAAATCAGGTTGCGCGATTTGCGATACAGCCATTTTGCGAGCACAACATTTTTTGGAAGATAATTGTCGAGCTTGTAATTGTGAATCATGTGATAGATTTGGCGACCGCCATAAACCCATTGCGTCGCTAATTCGCGAATGAAATTACTTCTTGTTCTGTTGTCAATAACCACAGATATCTGATGTTCTCGAAGATATTTCTTTAAAGCAGCCATCTTGCCAACTTTGCGCCGCCATTGCGGTTTGTCTTTAAACTTAGCGCCTAAATTGAAAATTGCACCTTTACAGGCATAATCAAGCGGCTCGTTGAGAATTACGTTATGCACCTCAAAACCTGAGTCAGACAAAAGAAAACTCAGATGACCTGCAAACCGTTCCGCACCGCCACCGCCAAGGGATTGGGAAATTATTGCAATTTTGGTTTTGGGGGCGTCCATTATCGTGAAAATGTAAATATATTTGTCAAATATAGCCAAATTATGAACATTCTATTGGTTGGCGAATTCAGCCGCCTGCACAACTCGCTAAAGGAAGGGCTTCAGGAACTCGGACATCAAGTGGTCATAGTTGGCTTTGGGGATGGCTTTAAAAATTATCCTGTTGACTACCCCATCCGCCGCCGATTCAATACATTCCTATTTCGGAAAACGAAAGCTGCAATATACAAACTCACGGGATTCAGCGTTGATTCGTGGCTTACTTACCGGCAGTTCAAAAATATGCGATCACAGTTAACGGGTTTTGATGTCGTGCAACTGATCAATGAAAACAGTTTCTACTGCACGTATCGTTTCGAAAAGAAAATCCTCCAATTCCTATTCGAAAACAACAAGAAGGCGTTCCTGATGTGTTGTGGATCGGATTACCTTAGCGTTAAATATGCTTTCGATAATCCTGAATTCAAATCGGTCGTGCAACCATATCTTGCGGGCAAAGTAACCGCTAAGGAATTTGCGAACGTACTCAAATTTCGGCGCGGTGATTATCGAAAACTTCATGAGTACATTTATGAAAACGTAGCTGGAATAATCGCGTCGGATATGGATTATCATATTCCGTTGCAACACATTCCCAAATACGCCGGGATGATTCCGAATCCGATCAATATCAAAAAATTACAAAGCCAACCGCTACCTTCGATTGGGAAAGTCGTTATTTTTCACGGAATCAACACCGAAAATTATTTCAAAAAAGGAAATGATTTTTTTGAAAAAGCATTACAGGTCATCAACCAAAAATATGGCGAAAGCGTTGAAATTATTACGACGCGCAGTGTTCCATACAAACAATATATTGACTCATACAACAAGGCGCATATTGTTCTCGATATGGCTTATGCACATGATCAGGGATTCAACGCTCTTGAAGCAATGGCAAAAGGGAAAGTTGTTTTTACGGGCGCCGAAAAAGAATTCACAGCTTTTTATAATCTCAAAGAAAAGGTTTGTATCAATGCTATTGCCGATGTTGATTACCTCGTTTCAGCACTTTCAGCGCTTATTGAAAATCCGCTTGAAATTGAAGCCATTGGCAAGCGCGCGCGCGAATTTGTCGAAAACGAACACAATTATATTGCGTCGGCAAAAAAATATCTCAACACCTGGAATGATCCGAATGTTGAGATACATGGCTAAAAGACTCATTATATTATTCTATTGCTGCAACTGGTCTTGGTCTTGGCCTGCTTGAATAATCGGCAGGATATTTTTTCTTGTGCTCTTCGATGTAGTTGTAGGGATCGTCTCCAGTAAACCCTTCAAGCATTACATAAAACCCGTTTTTGAGTGAGTAACCTCGGGTTGTGGCATCAATGGTTTCCGATTTGGTCCACTCGCCTGTTTCTTTATTTTTGAAGATATACATTGCCACTTTTGAATCGAAATAAGCCTCGAGATTTGGATAGTAATAATATCTTACAGGAACATTACCTGACGGTTTAACTTTATTTGCCCTGATAAAAATGGTGTCTAATTGGACTTGTGCTTCTGAGAAATTAAAGGAGAAAATCATTAATCCTAAAATTAAGTAGGTAATCTTTTTCATCTTTTCTGCAATTTTAATTGTCTTTCGATTTGTTGATGTAAAGGTACATTCGCAATACACCGATCGTCTTACAGTATTCACAGAAAAATTTGCACGATTAGTGCCAAGTCGCGTATTTATTGATAAGGAACAGTTTGAGGCCGCGAAAATTCAAAACTTTGCAATCCTATATCATTGGTTTTATAGGCATTTGTTTTGATCAGCGAATCGCCTACTCCGGGAATATCAGGATAGTACGAAAAAGAAAGTTGAAACGACGAGAACACGAGATAATCATTGCTGATGATAAGTCCGACACCAACTTGCGAATAAAGCTTACTTTTTTCAAAACTTTCGCCCTTGTTGCTTAGCATTCCCGCCGAATAGCTCAGAAACGGATTCAATCGGAAACCATACACATTCCATGGCGAATATCCCTGCGTCTGTAAAGTAATAACCGCTTTCTTGGTACCGAAAAGTGTTGTGGTATTGAATCCCTGGATGCCATTGTCATCATTGAGCGTGAGCGCATCGGCGTAAGTTTCAAGCCTGTTGTTCCCGATAACAAGCTGCGGTTTGATGAATTGCCTGAATTTCCAGCGGCCGTGACCCAAAATATTGGTAAAATAAGTTGCGCTAAAGGTCAATGCGCTCTGTTCCGACTGTCCTTTGTTGAAAAAAGATCCGTATTCGATATTGGTACTTAAATAGCCAAAATCAAAATAACGCCCGAACGCAAAACGGGCCCCGCCATACAATCTTGAAGTTCCGTTTTTATGCCTGTAACCTCCGGTCAAGGCGTAGATTACGCCCGACGCGATGTCCTCGGTGACATTGAAATTCAGGACATTCTTATCCTGCGTATATTTTCTTGACGAAATGCCCACGCTTGCCAAATACATTTCTTCATTCGAAAAATAACGAAGGCTGTCATGTTCAAATGAAGGAGTTTCCAAATATTTTTTGGTGTAATAACGCACGCTCGTTATCAGATTTGCCGCGCGGATTGATTCAGACCTTCCTTTAAAGAGTTGTATTGAATGCCCGGCCCAATAATCTTGAAGGTTGTACTTGATGGCTTCTTCCGAAATACTTTCGTCAGGGTTGGTATAGGTTTGCTTGATATAATGCTGGTCGAAATATACGCCGCCGGCCCAACGCGTGATTGCCGAATAAAAAGGTCGTTCGATGTTGAGGAATTTGCTGTGATTGCCGTTGAGCTCTACCTGATAACTCAGCGCTACACGTGTATAGGTATTCAAAATATTCGGGATTGTGTAACTGCTGCTAAAAGCATCTTCACTGTTATTCAGGCTCTTTCTATAAGTGTTTGCAAATTCATGTCCGGTTCCGAAAAAGTTTCTTTCGGTAAGTTTTACCGTGGTAAGGTTCCCGGACGTCGAAAAGTTTGGCACAAGGCTCCAGGAATCGAGTACCCGAATATTGATGTCAACCGAATCTTTCGAAACCGACACCGGCGTAATTAAAACGCTGCGAACATAACGCTGGCTCCTGATTAAACGTTCCGATTCCATCAACAACAGCGAATCGAGGTAGGTGTTCTTTTTTATAAGCAACAAATTCCGAATTGCGATGTTCTTCGTTTTAACATGAAGTGCATTCCCTGCCCTGAAACCCCAGGTTTTGGGTTTTCTGGTCGTATCAATTTCTGAATACCCAAAAGGATCGAGCGTTGTTATTTTTATCTTCCGTATAATTTTGCAATCGTAAGGTGCATAGCTTTTCTTTTTTACGATCGAAGCCGATTTTTTCCGTGGCTTTTTCTTGACGGGCTCAAAAATCAATTTGTGGATAAAAGTTGCGAATTTGCTTTTTTTCGAAAATTTTTCAATTTTGGTGTACATCTGCGCCGGGTCTTGCTTTGGCGCTTCCTGGGCTGACAAAACCTGACAACTGCAGATAATCAGAAGGCCTATTATGAACTTATTCGGCAAACTCATAGTTGGTATAAACTTGACCATTCATAATTTCAAATTAATATAGTACGGTATCGGTGCAGGCATTGCCATTTTATTATTTTGGATTAAAACGAATGGCTGGTAAGCATAATGTTTTTGTATCTTTGGGCATTCTTTTTTTGATTGTTGTCAATTGGCTTTGATACAATACAAATGTAAATTAAACGTTTCTTGCATTGTTATTGTTTTGTGAAATTAAGTTACAGAATTAACCTATCTGTTTTGATATTGCAAAAGACACTTTAAAAAAAGGATTGCCCCCAATTTACAAGGATTTTATGCCCTCAAAACTTAACTAAAATAAATGAAATGGATGCTGCAAGAAAAAATCTCGAGAACATTGAAGTAAATTTTGAAAATGTCCGGCCTTCACGCAACAAATTTGACGGTCAGTCAGGCCTTCGTGAACTGCTTTGCAATGAAATGAAGTCGGCTTACTATCTCGAAAAAACACTCCTAAAATCATTTCCCAAACTCATCAAAAACGCCTGTTCTTTCGAACTTATCGAAGCAATCACCATGCATCAGGAAGAAACAAAACAGCAGATTGTCAGGCTTGAGGATTCATTTGCGCTTTTGAATGAAAATCCCGTTTTGGAACGCTGTATGGCTATCGAAGCGCTGATCGGAAACATCGATCTCAATATCGAAGATACCAAATTCGGATTGGTGCGCGACGCCGCCATTGTTTTAGGAATGCACCAGATCGAACATTACGAGATTGGCTTTTATACCATTTTGGCCACGTATGCTGAGAATCTCGGGGAAGAAAGAATTGCCGGCTTGCTGTTCGAAACGCTCAATGAAGAAAAAGTAACCAGCTTGCGCCTGTCAAAGATTGCCCAGACCATTCGCTTTTACACTGCCGAATTGCTATAATTTTCGCATGAGGTTGTTTTCATAACACGCAATCCAATCTGAAACCGAAACCTTTGCAACGAGTTCACCGATCAGCGCATATGGGATATCTTCGATTTTCTTGAATCGAACGCAGCTTTTGCCCATATCGAGCTTGTATCTGCAATGTTTTGGATATTCAGCAACAAACCACTTGAGCAATTCCGGATCGGCATACATCCCCATGTGATATAATGCAATGAAATTTTTTTGCGAGGCAATGCTTATAAAAGGCAATGGCAATTTCGGGTCACAGTGATAGCCCACCGGATAAATTGAGTGCGGCACGCCATAGCCAACCATACCGTAACCCATACTTTCACTAAATCCCTGCGGCAGTTTGTCAAGTATTGCGCGGCGTATTTTGGTTATGGCTTCTTTTCGGTCGTCAGGTAAACCGGTAATATATTGTGTTACATTTTGCGCTTGCGATTGCATAATAATAAATATTAACAGGAGTTAAAGATAGGTTAATTGGCAGATTTTACAAATGGATTGCTTCGCCAAAACGTAATTTTAAGCAAGTATAATTAAAACGCGGATTATGAAAAAATCTATTTTGACAGTCATCGCAATTTTAGCTTGCGGACTGTTTGCTTCGGCACAGGAAGCCATTCGGGAGAATCCGAATGATGACGCATTAGACAGGCGTCAACAAGAACCTCCAAGGCCAACCGAAAGGCGCCTCGAATCGGCAGCAAGAAATTCGGCAAAAAAAGACCGACAGACAAAAAAACAAAAGGCCGTAACGCCGGTGAACAATGAAAAGTCGGTAATGGATAAGCCAAAAGATAAAGCGAAATCCAAGCATTTGAATGGGCAGGTAAATCCTCCACAGTAATAGTTTTAAAATCAGGGTCAATTGGCAATAATTGACCTTTTTTAATGTGTGAAAAAAGTGTATCTTTAGGTTCGTATTTTAATCTGCTGAATCTATGAAAAAATTCGTATTTTAATCTGCTGAATCTATGAAAAAATATGCGTCTCTATTAATACTCATCATGGCCTTTAATGCGCAAGCCCAACTCAAAGCGGTGGCTTATTCAGAAAGTAATCAAAAATTGAACGGTTTCGCAGCCATTCCCAAAAAAGCGAACGCGGGCAAACCCGGAATCCTCATTTTGCCTGCTTGGAAAGGAATTGATAAACACGCGAAAGATACCGCCGACAAACTTTCGAATTCAGGATACTATGCATTTATTGCCGATATTTATGGCGAAGGTAAATATCCTACTGATACCAAAGAAGCCGGAGAACGCGCGGGTTACTATAAGAAGAATTACATTCAATACCAAGCCCGTATCAAAGCGGCTTTGCAGGAATTGATAAAGTCTGGCGCAAATCCCGAAAAAATCGTCGTAATGGGCTATTGTTTTGGCGGAACCGGGGCACTTGAAGCCGCAAGAGGGCATCTGCCAGTGAAAGGCGTGGCTTCTTTTCATGGCGGACTAGGAAGGGATTCCTCACGTCCCGTCGAAAACATTCCCGCAAAAGTATTGGTTTGCCACGGTGCCGACGACCCTTATGAATCGCCCGAAGAAGTTGCCGCGTTCCAAAAAGAAATGCGAGATACCAAAGCCGACTGGCAGATGATTTATTACGCCAATGCTGTACATTCGTTTACCGATCCTGATGCGGGAAATGACAATTCAAAAGGCGCAGCATATAATGAAAAGGCTGCCACCCGCTCTTGGGAACATTTCATGATTTTCCTCAAAGAAGTTTTGTGAAAATAAATTCTATATATTTATAGCAGAATTTATCTTTATGAGCAAAAGCCATTTGAGGAAAGACAAGACTTGCCTGAACTGCCGGCATGTTGTTGAACAGCGTTTTTGTCCGAATTGCGGACAGGAAAATACCGAAAGCCGGAAAACATTTCACCATTTGTTCGTTCATTTTTTTGAAGACCTCACGCATTATGAAAATGCTTTTTGGCGGACGATAAAAAATTTGCTTTTCAAGCCGTCTTCATTAACAAAAGAATACCTTTCTGGCAAGAGGTTGTCCTATCTTGCCCCGGTCCGCTTGTACATTTTCATCAGCTTCATTACATTTTTTCTCATTACCGTGGTTCCGGATTCGGAAGACCATTTACTAAGATCGAATCAAACGACAACCGTACCGGTCAAAGATAAAAACGGCGTCGTGAAAGACAGTGTTATCGCCACGAAAACCGCAATTAAAGAAATATTGACAGAAACGCCGGTGATCAACGACAATGATCCATCTGGAAAAAAAACCGTTGAACATGGCGATCATATCAACATCGGATACAAATCGGTAGCGCAACTCGATTCAATCCAGCAACACGGGCCCGAATCGGAACGGTTGCCGCAATGGCAATATTGGCTTACCAAAAAAACGATTCTGGTAACGCAGCACAACACAAAAATGGAAATTTTTGAAAAATTCAAGGAATCCTTCATCTACAATTTCCCCAAAGTGTTATTTATTTACATGCCGCTTTTTGCCTTTTTTTTATGGCTTTTCCATAATAAGAAACGGTGGTATTATTTTGACCACGGCATCTTTACACTGCACTATTTTTCATTTCTTTTACTTATAATTTTACTGTTGTTCCTGATTGACGTCATGCTAATGGCAACCGGACTAAAAGTGCTGGATTATCTCAATACTGCGATTCATTTTATTGGTATCGTCTGGATGTTCTACTACTTCTTTCCGGCACACCATCGCTTTTACGGCGAGACCAGAGTAATTTCGTTTGTGAAAAGTATAGCGCTTTTTGTAATAAATTCACTTTTGATTACACTAATATTGATATTATTTGCCGTTTACACTTTTATTAATTTACATTAAACCAATGAAAAAACTCTTGCTGGCCGTTACGGTGGCTGCATTGATGCTGGGCTGTGCAACCACAAAAAATACGAGTGTCGCCAGATACATGGAGACAATTACGCCCGCCGAGCTTAAAGCGCACCTGACCGTAATCGCTGCCGATGACATGGAAGGCCGTGATACGGGCTCTAAAGGACAAAAGAAAGCGGGCCAATATCTGATTTCGCAATATCAGAAAGATGGGATTCCGTTTCCGACGGGCGCTGCCAATTACTATCAGAAAGTGCCTGCGGAGTTCATGAATAAAAAATATAAAGAGAATCTTCCCGACTCCGAAAACATCTGGGCTTTTATTGAAGGTTCAGAAAAACCAAATGAAATCGTAGTGGTTTCGGCGCATTATGATCATGTCGGGGTTAAAGATGGCGTAGTATATAACGGTGCCGATGATGACGGATCGGGAACTGTTGCATTACTCGAGATTGCACAGGCATTTGCAAAGGCGAAGAAAGAAGGTCACGGACCCAAACGTTCGGTTTTAATCCTGCACATGACCGGCGAGGAACACGGTTTGCACGGATCGCGATATTATGCTGAACACCCTTTGTTTCCTTTGGCAAATACCGTGACCGATGTCAATATCGATATGATTGGACGCCATGATGAGTTTCACCCCAATTCAAGCAATTATATTTACCTGATCGGCTCCGACTATCTTTCAACCGATCTTTTCAATATCTGTGAGGAAGCCAACAAACAATATGGTCATCTCCTGCTGGATTATAAATACAATGACCGCAACGACCCAAATAAGTTTTACTATCGTTCCGACCATTATAATTTTGCCAAAAACGGTGTGCCATCGGTGTTTTTGTTTACAGGAACCCATGCCGATTATCACCAGCCTGGCGATGATGTCGAAAAAATAGAATTTGATGCGCTGGCAAAACGGACACAATATGCATTTGCAATCGCGTGGGAACTGGCCAATCGAGAAAATCGCCCAGTTGTAGATAAAGACGGAAAATAATAATAAAAAATAAACCGAAATTTAACATTATGTTGGTGCAACATGTTAGTAATCAGTTTATATTTGCCGCTCATTTTAAGTTCATTACTTATTAAGAGTTAGTCATAAAAGGGTTTGTGTTTACGCAGCCCTTTTTTTGTAGATACCAATAAAACAAAAAAAAGCCCCGGATTTCTCCGAAGCTTTTACATTAAGGGTGGCTGACCGGGTTCGAACCGGCGACCCTCGGCACCACAAACCAATACTCTAACCAGCTGAGCTACAACCACCATTTTAACGAGGGCAAATGTATTGCAAAAGTTTTATTATACAAAGAATTTTTTCAAAAAATTAAATCAAATCGCCTAACCTTTTGACGCCCAAATACCTTTCTGCGGTGAATCCTTCGGCGTATTCTGTTCCGATGAGCCTGCCCAAATCCTGGGCGCGGTAATTTAAGCTTTCAAGAAAATTTTTGGTCGCAATTGGCGTCTCTGGTTCCGTTGCATCAGGATTGTAAAATTGCGAGCTGTATGCCAGGATTGCCTCCACTCTTTTTTCGTTATAACCTGTGATGTCAACAACAAAATCAGGTATGATATTTTTCCATTGGATGTAATGATAAACCGACTTGGGCCGCCACGCTTCCTGCTTTGAATCGTCAAATTGCGTTTCTATTTTTACCAAACCCGAAAGGAAACAAGCATCAGACACAAGCTTACTCCCTTTTCCATGGTCAATGTGGCGATCGTCTATGGCATTGCACAATACAATATCGGGCCGGTACTTCCTGATCATCCTTATGATGGCCAACTGATGCGTTTCGTCATTGATGAAAAACCCATCGCGCATGTTTAAGTTTTCACGTATGGCAACCCCCAATATCTTGGCAGCTGCATGTGCTTCACGATCGCGAATTTCAGCAGAGCCGCGTGTGCCGAGTTCACCGCGCGTCAAGTCGATGATTCCGACTTTCTTACCGAGGGCAATTTCCTTTGCGAGTGTCCCGCCACAACCCAATTCAACATCGTCCGGGTGCGCGCCAAAAGCAAGTATATCTAATTTCATTATTTTCTTATTAGTCCAAAATATGTCTCATCGTCTGCGTCTTATTGACGGTTTCCTGCCATTCGTTTTCAGGAATACTATCTTTGGTTATGCCACCACCAACGTAAAGTTCGGCGTAATCGCCAACAATCTTCATGCATCTCAAATTTACATATAATTCGGTGCTGTTAGTTTCTTTTGCAAAATCTTTATTGAGCTCGCCAAGGAAACCCGAATAGTATTCACGGTCGTAACCTTCGTTTTCAAGGATAAACTTTTTGGCCGCTTCTTTCGGAAATCCACATACTGCTGGGGTCGGATGTAAAATAGCAAGTATTTCCTGCAGGCCCGAATCAGTATTTAATGTCCCGCTAATATCTGTTTTGATGTGCATTAACCTTCCCGCTTTCAAAGTATAAGGTTTCGATACCGAAATTTCGTCGGCTTCATCTTTCAAGCTATCGACAATAAAATTGGTAACGAATTGCTGCTCATCTTTTTCCTTTTCACCCCAAACCACTTCATTTTTATGCGACGATTGTGTTCCAGCCACAGCCATTGTCTGAAATAAAATTCCTTTCATCTTTAACAGTTGTTCCGAAAAAGCACCTAACCAAAGTCCGGTTTCAGGATGAAAAAAGCAATAAGCAAAAGCAGAAGGATATTCGTTGAGCAATTTTTGAAAAGCCGAAATCAAATTGAAACCGGAAAGCGCGATCTTTTGCTTGCGTGATAAAACCACCTTATCGAATTGTTCATTTTTAATAGCGTCAATTGCTTTTGCAACCAAAGTTTTATAGGAGTTTTTAACGCTTTCATCCTGGTTCTGGGATTCGTCAAATTGCTGCAGGTTATTGCCAGATTTAACAAAATCGGCAACCATAACCGCGCCCGAATTTTCCGGAATCAGTACGGCTTTCTTTGCGTCGAAAGGTGCGAAAACAAAGCCATTTTCATTGAAATCGCTTACAATATGCAATTTTGGATCGGCTTGAAAAATTCCGATCAGCTTATCAGAATCTGGCTTGTTATAAATTACAAATGGCAACTTTTGACCAAATTGCTCCTTCGCTTTTTGCCAAAGGTCAGATTGCTCAAACATTATAGTTTTCTTTTGGGTAAAACCATGTTGGTCAATTTGCAAAGTGAAATCAATCGGTCTTCTTCATCCGTAATCCGAATTTCCCACAAATGAATGCTTCGGCCTTTGTGGACAATGCGTGCTGTTCCCGTCACAATTCCGTCTCTTTTAGCCCTCAGGTGGTTTGCGGAAATTTCTATGCCGCGGATTTCACTTTTGTGCGGGTCAACAAACAACATCGACGCAGCACTTCCAACGCTTTCGGCAAGCGCCACACTTGCGCCGCCATGCAACAAACCCATGGGCTGGTGTACGCGAGGATTGACAGGCATGGTTGCTGCAAGAAAATCTTCACCGGCATCAACAAAGCGGATTTCAAGAGTTTCCATAAGTGTGTTTTTTGAAAATGCGTTGCAGCGCGCGATCATTTCTTCCTTATCAAAAGCCATAGCAGAATTTTGATGTAAAAATAAGATATAAAGCCGAAAGTAATAAATTACAGATTAATTTTTAAATTCGTGCGTTTCCATTTTAACACCAATACACAATTTTACTATTTTTACCAAAATTCAAACCCATGCACAAAATTTACTACGTTCTGTTTATCGGATTTGTCCTTTCGCTGACTTCCTGCCGGAAAGATTTTGATACCGTTCCGAGTTCCGGAAATCTAGCATTTTCCAAACAGACCGTTTATCTCGACACCGTTTTCACCGATATTGGTTCAAGCACATACATGCTCAAGGTTTACAATCGCAGCAACAAAGACATTACGATTCCTTCGATCCATCTCGCCAAAGCCGATTCAAAATACAGGCTTATGGTTGACGGAATGACGGGCGTCGATGCCGACAATAGCGGGCAAGGCGATGGCAGGTTTTTTCCAAACGTTGAGCTTCTGGCTAAAGACAGTCTGTTTATCTTCATCGAAACTACAGTCAATATCGCTGAAGCAAACCCAACAGATTTTTTATATACCGATGAGATTTTATTCGATTCAACTAATGGCCCGCAAAAAGTAAATCTCGTGACATTGATCCAGGATGCCGTGTTTTTATATCCGGAAAAATTTTCCGATGGCACCAAAGAAAGCCTGCTTCTGGGCCTCGATGAACAGGGGAATGAAGTCTGGGTCAACGGTTTCGAACTCAATGAAAGCGACCCGATTAATGGAAACGAATTTATTTTCACCAATCAAAAACCCTATGTCATTTACGGTTATGCCGGTATTCCAAACGGCAAAACACTGACCATGCAGCCCGGTGCAAGAGTCCACTTTCATGCAGAGTCGGGATTGATCGTCCAGCCAGGTGGAAATCTCAATATCAGCGGAAGTAATTCTCCTGACCCTGACCATCCGTTGCAAAATGAGGTAATTCTTGAAGGCGACCGGCTTGAGCCACGCTTTTCCGATACGCCGGGGCAATGGGGAACCATCTGGATGCGCGGTGGAAGCACGAGCACCGTTGAACACCTGACTTTAAAAAATGCGACTGTCGGTTTACTCGTTGATAATGCGACGCTCAATATTAACAATTCACAGATTTATAATTCGTCGAATGTCGGAATCCTCGCTACCAATGCGACGATTGCAAACAGCACCAACCTTGTGGTAAATCTTGCCGGTCAGGCATGTTTGGCAACGATATCAGGCGGAACTTACGATTTCACCCATTGCACCTTTAACAACAATTGGGGAACGCCAAGCCAGGTTTGCGTGAATCTTAGCAATCATAATACCGACAGTTCTGGAAACAATATCGACCAGGCAAATCTGTCGGCCAGCTTTAAAAATTGTATTATTTATGGTTCAAATAATGTCGAATTGTTTTTGGATAAGGACAGTGCGGCCGCATTCAACACCGATTTCAAAAATTGTCTTGTCAAATTCAACGATACCGGAACCGGCGTAGCCGACGACCCTCTTTATGAACAAATACGAAATTCAATTCCAGCTGACGGCAATATCAAAAACCAACCGCCTGCTTTTAAAAATGCCAATAACAACAATTTAAGAATCACCGAAAGCTCTGCAGCCCGCGGCGCAGGTGGTAGTTTTGGTGTTCCTTTAGACATTGCAGGCGTGACAAGACCCGCATCGAATCCAGATATTGGCGCATATCAGTATGTTCCCCAATAGTTGAAAATCTTTGAAGTTCTTGTTTTGCGCCTTGACGTTTTTAAACTAAATTTGCTGCACAACAACAACTCTCGCGGTGCCGCCGAACGGTAGGTGCGCAGCGGAATAAAAATAACTACAATGATTCATTTTTTCGGAAACGAAAGCGATACCGTTTTTGCAGTCCAGGCGCAAGGCGAACTTTCAGCAGAAAACATCTCAAAATTCAATTGGCTTTTTGCCTCAGCAAATAAAATAGAAAAATCCGTCCTGACGGATTTTTTTGTTGGTCCACGTGCCGCCATGGTCACACCTTGGAGCACCAATGCCGTCGAAATTACCCAAAACATGGCGATCGAAGGCATTATCCGCATCGAGGAATTCCATAAAGTAAAAGCCGACTTTACTGATTTTGATCGGATGCTGTCGCAGAAATACGACAAACTGGGGCAGGATATTTTCACGGTCGATATCAAACCTGAACCCATTCTTGAAATTGATGACATCGCAGCCTACAACCAAAAGGAGGGATTATCCTTGAGCGATGAAGAAGTTGAATACCTGGATAATCTTTCAAAAAAAATCGGAAGAAAACTAACCGATTCGGAAGTATTTGGATTCTCACAAGTGAATTCAGAACACTGCCGCCATAAAATATTCAACGGTACATTTGTTATTGATGGTGTCGAAAAAGAATCTTCGCTTTTCAAATTGATCAAAAGAACATCTTCTGAAAACCCGAATGAAATTGTCTCCGCATATAAGGACAATGTTGCTTTCGTAAAAGGTCCGCGTGTGCAGCAATTCGCGCCGAAATCCGCAGACAAACCTGATTTTTACCAAACCCAGGATTTTGATTCGGTCATTTCGATAAAAGCCGAAACGCATAATTTTCCAACAACTGTTGAGCCTTTCAATGGCGCGGCAACCGGTTCGGGAGGTGAAATCCGAGACCGTCTCGCAGGCGGACAAGGTTCTTTGCCTTTGGCCGGAACCGCCGTTTACATGACTTCGTATTCGCGTTTGAATGATAATAAGTCCTGGGAAAAAGCAATGCCCGAAAGAAAATGGCTTTACCAAACGCCGATGGACATATTGATCAAAGCATCAAATGGCGCTTCGGATTTCGGGAATAAGTTTGGCCAACCGCTGATCACCGGGTCGATCCTCACTTTCGAACATGACGAAAACAACCGCAAACTTGGCTATGATAAAGTAATTATGCAGGCGGGCGGAATCGGTTACGGAAAACTAGAGCAGTCTATAAAACACAAACCAACAGAAGGCGATAAAATTGTAATTCTGGGTGGAGAAAATTACCGGATTGGAATGGGCGGTGCGGCAGTTTCCTCAGCCGACACGGGCGCTTTTAGTTCCGGAATCGAACTCAATGCGATCCAACGGTCGAATCCTGAAATGCAGAAACGCGCGGCAAATACGATTCGCGGACTCGTAGAAAGCGATTCCAATCCGATTGTTTCGATACATGATCATGGAGCCGGCGGACATTTAAATTGTCTGTCTGAACTCGTCGAAGAAACCGGCGGCCTCATCGACCTTGATAAATTGCCTGTTGGCGATCCGACGCTTTCGGCCAAGGAAATCATCGGCAACGAATCACAGGAAAGAATGGGGCTTGTCATTGGAAAAAAAGACATTGATTTGCTTCACAAAATTGCAGATCGTGAACGCGCCCCGATGTATGAAGTGGGTGATGTGACCAATAACCATCGCTTCACATTCGAATCGGAAACCACGGGCGAAAAGCCTATGGATTTTGCATTGGAAGATATGTTCGGGAGTTCTCCAAAAGTGGTGATGAACGATGTTACAGTTGAAAGAAAGTATAACTCCATTCGATATTCCAACGAAAACATTGCCCAATACCTGCAACAAGTTCTGCGCCTTGAAGCCGTCGCGTGCAAGGACTGGCTTACGAACAAAGTCGATCGCTGCGTAGGTGGAAAAGTTGCCAAACAACAGTGTGTGGGCCCTTTGCAACTGCCGCTCAATAACGTTGGTGTAATGGCGTTGGATTATTCAGGAAAAGAAGGTGTAGCCACGGCCATCGGACATGCGCCGATTTCAGCTTTGATCGATCCTGTCGCGGGCAGCCGCAATGCAATCGGTGAAGCGCTTTCCAATGTGATCTGGGCGCCGATCAAAGACGGTATAAAAGGCATCTCGCTATCGGCAAACTGGATGTGGGCCTGTAAAAACGAAGGTGAAGACGCGCGATTATATGAAGCTGTAAAAGGTTGTTCGGATTTTGCGATTGAACTCGGAATCAACATTCCGACGGGAAAAGACTCGCTCTCGATGAAGCAGAAATATCCGGATGCTGAAGTCATAGCGCCCGGAACCGTAATTATTTCGGCTGGAGGAAACTGCACCGACATCACCAAAGTCGTCGAACCGGTTTTGCAAAAAGGAGGCGGTTCGATTTACTACATTAATTTGTCGCAGGACGAATTCAAATTAGGAGGATCCTCGTTTGCACAAGTACTCAATAAAATCGGTAATGAAGCGCCATCGGTGAAAGATTCGGCGTTTTTCAAAAATGCATTCAATACCATTCAGGCATTAATCCTCAAAGATGAAATCGTTGCCGGACACGATATTGGAAGCGGCGGGCTTATTACAACATTGCTCGAAATGTGCTTTGCCGATGTAAATCTTGGTGCCGAAATCAGCTTCGAATCTTTGGCAGAAAAAGACCTGGTCAAGATATTGTTTTCGGAAAATATCGGGATTGTTTTCCAGGCCAAAAACGATGCTACTATCGAAAGCATTTTACAAGATGACAAAGTTGAATATTTCAAAATCGGGAAAGTTACAGATACCGAAACGCTGATTGTTGACGGAATACCCTTTTCGATTCCGCAATACCGCGACATCTGGTTTGAGACTTCGTACCTGCTCGACGCGAAGCAATCGAAAAATGGGACGGCCAAACAACGTTTCGACAATTATAAAAATCAGGTTTTACGATATCAGTTTCCGAGTCATTTTGATGGAAAAAAACCGCGAATAGACACATCTAAACCGCGTCCGAAAGCGGCTATCATCCGAGAGAAAGGCAGCAATTCAGAGCGCGAGATGGCAAATGCAATGTATCTTGCCGGATTTGATGTGAAGGACGTGCACATGACCGACCTTGTTTCTGGCCGCGAAACCTTGGAAGACATTCAATTTATCGGTGCGGTTGGCGGTTTCTCAAACTCTGATGTCCTTGGTTCGGCGAAAGGTTGGGCGGGTGCGTTCCTGTATAATGAAAAAGCCAAAGCGGCGCTCGACAATTTCTTTAAGCGAGAAGATACACTTTCGGTCGGAATCTGCAATGGTTGCCAATTGTTCATGGAGCTCGAAATTATCAATCCAGATCACGAAATTCATGGAAAGATGGCGCATAACAATTCGCAGAAACATGAAAGCGGATTCACGTCTGTAAACATCCAGGAAAACAATTCGGTGATGCTTTCAACGCTTGCAGGAACCACTTTGGGCGTTTGGATTTCGCATGGCGAAGGCCGTTTCAACCTTCCCTATTCTGAGGACCGTTATGAAGTGGTCGGAAAATACGCGTACGAAGGTTATCCTGCCAATCCAAACGGTTCGCATTTCGACATTGCAATGATGGCTGATAAAACGGGAAGGCATCTGGTTACGATGCCGCATATCGAGCGATCGACATTTCCGTGGAACTGGGCGCATTATCCGAAAGACCGCGACGATGAAGTTTCGCCCTGGCTCGAAGCGTTTGTGAATGCACGAAAATGGATTGAGAAATCCTAGTTATTTTTTCGACTTGTCGGCTTTGTATTTTCTTTCTTTGTATAAAAATGAAGCAGCAGTCACATGTGCCAACGCATCTTTTGCGAGTTCGGGATTCAATTTTACCGGATCAAGCACCGTATCGTTTTTAAGTTCAAACTGCAATGGCTCGCGATTCGGCTGCATTACAACCACCTGATTCCCGACGCGGAATGCGTTGATGTCATGGAACTGCATGATCGCCCGTCCCGGAGTGGTTTCGGGGAGTTTGAATAAATCCCTTCCCGGCATTGGCGTGGCGAGTTTCATCCCGATCAGGTTGAGCAATGTGGGCGGAATATCGATCTGGCTGCACAACTTATCATAGGGTTTTCCTTTTGGAACATTCGGACCGATAATAAGTGCTGGAATATGAAATTTATTGACGGGCACGAGATTTTTCCCGTAAGTTCGCGTGTTGTGATCGGCGATGACAATGAAAATCGTGTTCTTAAAATAAGGTTCTTTTTTGGCCATTTCAAAGAACTTCCCAATCGAAAAATCCGCATATTTCATAGCGTTGTTAACGGTTTGCTTTTGTTTATCGTAAAGCTGGATCCTGCCGTCGGGAAATTCGAATGGCTCATGATTCGACGTGGAAAACATCAATGAAAAGAAAGGTTTGCTGCCTTTGGACTTGAAATATTCGTTGGCTTTATTCGCGAGGTCTTCATCCGAATAACCCCATGTGCCTTTCAATGCAGTTTTCCCTGTAAAATCTTCCTCATCCACAATATCATCAAAGCCATTGCCATTGAAGAACGAGGCCATGTTGTCGAAATTCGCCATTCCGCCATAGATGAAACTCGTTGCGTATCCTTTATCTTTAAGCGCTTCTGCGAGCGTAAAAAAACCTGTCTGCGAATTGTTGAGTTTGACCACACTTTCCGATGGAGACGGGAGAAATCCTGTAATGACGGCTTCAATTCCCCTGACGCTTCTGGTTCCGGTGCAATATAAATTGGTGAAAAGCATGCCTTCTTTTGACAATTTATCGAGTTCGGGCGTCAATGGTTTTCCGCCGAGGCATCCTACATATTCGGCACCAAGGCTTTCTTGCAGGAAAACAACAAGATTGTAAGGCCTTTGCAGCGTAGAATCCGGAGTTTGCATATGCGTCAGCGGCAATTCGGGATCAATAAAATCGCCGGGCGCTACATTCATGTATTTTTTGACTCGTGCAATGGCTTCGTTTTCGTCCATTTTGCCATACATTTTAGCGGCATTCCCTTCATTTTTCATCGAATAAATCGCAAATCCAACGGTATAAAACGAATTCAAACCGAGGGAATTGGTCATCTGGTCATTCGAAAAAACGGCATTGCTCGCGTTGATCGGGCGTTTGCTCGTGAGACTTGAACGTGCGCCTAAAAATAATAAGAAGGCAACCGGTAAGAATAAAATGAGCCGCTTTTGGTAGGGCGTAAACCGGGGATAAAACAATTTTCCTCCTTTTTTGAAACTAAAATAGAGTCCGATTGCCAATACAATAAAAGTGATTATTACCGAAGCAAGATAACTTTTGAGCAGCGTCCCAATTACTTCTTTTGGATAAATGAGGTAGTCAACAAAAAGGTTGTTCGGGCGGGTGTCGTATTCATTAATGAAATCGCGGGTTGACAATTCCATAAACAAAAACAGAAACAGGAAAAGGATAAAATAGAAACTGAAAAACTTTCGGATCTTATGCAGTAAACTTTCGGGCAAAAAAGTCAGCAGCAAAAACGGCAGAAACGATATGTAGGACAACACAATAATATCCATGCGCAAGCCAATAGGGAAAATCAACCAAAAGTCGGGCGTTTGTTCAACTCGTTCCTTAAATACAAAAAAAAGGAACAACCGGCTCAGCGTGGTAATCAGTAAGCCAATGCAAAAAAAATTGAGAATTGGCTTGAGGTAAGCGATGCTTTTCATGGAGATAATTATTTCGATATCGTGTCCAAAAGTAAGCAATCTGCCACAATAAAATCAATTTTGCCCAGATTCTGAAAATCAATTGTTTTTTATTACTTTGCATCCAATAAAATCGCCTTAAAATGACCCCGATCACGTGCCTGTTTGATTTCCCATACCACCAGCAACAGCAATTTAAAAACATCCCTGATGCGTTGGTTACGAAATACGACGGCAAATGGATAAAAACTTCAACCGAAGATTATATCGCAAAAGCCAATATGATTTCGCGTGCTTTATTGCGGATGGGCGTTCAGAAAGACGACAAGATTGCAATCATTTCGTCAAATAACCGCACCGAATGGAATATCACGGATATTGGCATTCTGCAAACCGGAGCGCAAAATGTTCCTGTTTACCCAACGATTTCTGAAGAAGATTACGAATACATCCTCAACCATTCCGGTTCAATTTATTGTTTTGTTTCCGATGCTGAAGTGCTGCGAAAAGTTGATCTCATCAAAAAAAACGTTCCGGCGTTAAAAGAAGTTTTCTCTTTCGAAAATATTCCGGGTTGCCGAAACTGGCAGGAATTGCTCGAGCTCGGAAAAGACGACAGCAACCAGCAAGATGTTGAAGCGCGGAAAAATACGGTTGAAACTACCGATCTCGCTACGATTATTTATACGTCAGGAACAACTGGAAGACCCAAAGGCGTTATGCTTTCGCACCGCAATATCGTTTCAAATGTGCTTGACAGCGCACCACGGATTCCGTTTGAAGCCGGAAAAAGCCGCGCGTTAAGCTTCCTGCCGATTTGCCATATTTACGAGCGCATGATTTTGTATATCTATCAATATTACGGCGTTTCTGTCTATTTTGCTGAGTCGATTGAGAAATTAACCGATAACCTAAAGGAAGCAAAACCCAATGTCATCACGGCCGTGCCGCGGCTTCTTGAAAAAGTATATGACAAAATTTATGCAAAAGGAACCGAACTGACCGGAATCAAAAAGAAATTGTTTTTCTGGGCAATCGACCTCGGATTACGTTATGAGCCTTACGGCGCAAATGGATTTTGGTATGAATTTCAACTCAAGATCGCGCGAAAATTAATTTTCAGCAAATGGAAAGAAGGGCTTGGGGGCAATTTAAATCTGATGGTTTCGGGAAGTGCTGCGCTACAGCCAAGACTCGCCAGAATATTTGCTGCTGCCGAAATTTACGTCATGGAAGGGTACGGATTGACTGAAACTTCTCCGGTAATAGCAGTAAATGATTACCGCAACCGCGGATTTAAAGTTGGTACCGTGGGTAAAGTCATCCAACATGTTGAAGTGAAAATTGCATCCGATGGCGAAATCCTCTGCAAAGGGCCGAATGTCATGATGGGCTATTATAAAGATGAAGAAAAAACGGCCGAAGCCTTGCAGGATGGTTACTTTCATACCGGAGATATTGGTGAATTTGATAATGAAGGCTTTCTTAAAATCACTGACCGGAAAAAAGAAATGTTCAAAACGTCGGGCGGAAAATACATTGCGCCGCAACTGCTCGAAAATGCGATGAAACAATCGCGCTTTATCGAACAGATTATGGTCATTGGCGATGGCGAAAAAATGCCGGCGGCTTTTATACAGCCCAATTTTGAATTCATAAAGGAATGGGCGAAACTTCATAAAATCGATACCGGAAAAACAAATGCCGAACTCATAGCAAATCCCGACGTAATCGAACGCATTCAGCAAGAGGTTGATACACAGAACGAAAAATTCGGAAACTGGGAAAAAATCAAACGATTTGAGCTTACTCCTGATATCTGGTCAGTCGAAGGCGGGCAACTCACACCCACGCTCAAGCTCAAACGCAAAAACGTATTGGAAAAATACCGCGGGCTTTATAAACAAATTTACGCAACATCCTCGTAAACAAGGCACTTCATTGACAATCATTAATGTTCATAATTGGTTTAGACAAATGTTAAATTTTATTTGATTAATAAATAAATTTACCTAAACCAATTAAAATCAAACAATTATGAAAGTCAAAAATTTTTTACTTGCAGGTATTGCAGGCGGAATTACCGATTTCTTGTTAGGATGGTTACTTTACGGAATGCTGTTCCGTGAATATTTTGGCGGCGAAGATCCCAATCTTACTTTCATCTTCGCCGGATGCATGAGCTTCGGATTTCTTATCTCCTATATATATGTGCGCTGGGCCAATCTTGTTACTGCAATGACCGGACTTCGGGCTGGTGCAGGCATTGGTTTTCTGCTGGGTTTGATGGAGAATTTTTTCCGTTATTCAATGCCCGGCCAGCCAATTGATTATAAAAAGTTTGCTGTCGATGTGGTCATTTGTCTCGTCATGGGAGCCGGCGTTGGCGCCGTAACAGCAAGCGTGAATGGTGTACTTTCGAAAAAAGTGGGTTAATAAATAGTAATTTGTTGCGAAAACTCCTCCAACTTTTGGGGGAGTTTTTTTTATAAAAAAATATATATTTTTTATTATGCATGCATAGTATAATTTATTATCTTTGGAATCGATCGTTACAAAAATGAAAGATAAAACAATAGATTACGTCCTTCGCGCCACCTGGCAAGCCGTTGCCCGTATGTATAATGAGGAAGCGGCAAAGTACGACGCTACGATGGCCACCGGATTTGCATTGTTAAGCCTCGATAAAGATGATGGCACTCCTTCTACCACGCTCGGGCCAAAAATGGGAATGGAAGCGACGAGTTTAACGCGAACGTTGAAATCGATGGAAGAACGTGGACTCATCACCCGAAAGAAGAATCCGAATGACGGCCGCGGCGTTCTAATTTACCTTACTGAATTCGGGAAAGAAAAAAGAGAGCTTTCACGTTCGAGTGTCCTTCAATTCAATGAAAAAGTAAAACAGCATGTCACTGAGGAACAACTTCGCAATTTTATGGAAGTCGCAGAAACCATCAACGATTTGATCCTCGATAAAAAAATATTTAACTAAGCTCAAAACACAGAATGAAAAGAGTTATTAAAAAGGTCGCCGTTATCGGATCCGGAATCATGGGCTCAGGAATCGCTTGCCATTTTGCCAACATCGGCGTGGAAGTCTTACTTCTAGACATCTTGCCATCGGAGCTCACTGAGGCAGAAGTCAAAAAAGGGCTCACACTCGATAGCAAAGCAGTTCGCAACCGCATCGCCAACGAGCATCTTTCAAACGCGTTAAAGTCAAAGCCCGCTCCCATCTACCACCAGAAATTTGCTTCACGCATAACAACCGGAAACACCACTGATGACCTGCCAAAGATTGCTGAAACCGATTGGATTATTGAAGTTGTCGTAGAACGCCTCGATATCAAAAAAACGGTTTTTGAACAAATCGAAAAATACAGAAAACCCGGCACGCTAATAACTTCAAATACTTCAGGAATCCCAATCCATTTCATGAGTGAAGGCCGAAGCGAAGACTTTCGTAAACATTTTTGCGGCACGCATTTCTTCAATCCTGCGCGTTATTTGAAACTGTTCGAAATCATTCCGGGACCTGATACTTCAATAGAAGTGCTCGACTTTTTAAATGAATACGGATCAAAATTTCTTGGAAAAACTTCCGTCGTTGCCAAAGACACGCCGGCATTTATCGGAAACCGCATCGGAATCTACGGCATTCAAAGCCTCTTCCACCTCGTAAAGGAAATGGACCTTACCATCGAAGAAGTCGATAAGCTTACAGGCCCCGTTATCGGTCGTCCGAAATCGGCAACCTTCCGGACTGTTGATGTCGTCGGACTCGACACGCTTGTTCACGTTGCCAATGGTATTTATGAAAACTGCCCAAATGATGAAGCTCACGAGCTGTTCAAATTGCCCGATTTCATCACAAAAATGGTCGAAAACAAATGGCTCGGCTCCAAAACAGGCCAGGGCTTTTATAAAAAAGTTGATAAGGATATTTTGTCACTCGACTTAAATTCCATGGAATACCGCGCTGCCAAAAAAGCGTCGTTTGCAACATTGGAGCTCACCAAAACTATCGACAAGCCCATCAACCGTTTTAAAGTCCTCATCAAGGGAACCGACAAAGCGGGCGAATTCTATCGAAAAAGTTTTGCCGGAATGTTTGCGTATGTCTCGAACAGAATCCCTGAAATCTCCGACGAATTATACAAAATCGATGATGCGATGAAAGCCGGGTTCGGCTGGGAAAATGGCCCTTTCGAAATCTGGGATGCCATCGGTGTCGAAAAAGGAATTGAACTTATAAAAGCAGAAGGATTAACGCACGCCGCTTGGGTCGATGACATGATTGCTTCCGGAAACACAAACTTTTATACCATTAAAGAAGGCGCAACATACGCTTACGATTTATCCACCAAAACCCAGAAAAAAGTACCCGGACAAGATGCATTCATTATCCTCGACAATATCCGAGAAAGCAAAAAAGTCTGGAGCAATTCAGGCGCAATCATCGAAGATTTGGGCGACGGGATCCTCAACCTCGAATTCCAATCGAAAATGAATACCATCGGCGGCGACGTTTTGCAGGGCATCAACAAGGCCATTGAGCTTGCTGAAAAAGAATACGCCGGACTCGTCATCGGTAACCAGGCCGCAAATTTCACTGTAGGCGCCAACATCGGAATGATTTTCATGATGGCAGTCGAACAGGAATACGACGAACTCAATATGGCCATCAAATTGTTCCAGGACACTATGATGCGCGTGCGCTACTCCTCGATTCCAGTCATCGTAGCGCCTCACGGAATGACACTCGGTGGCGGCTGCGAAATGAGCATGCACGCCGATAAAGTTGTCGCTGCTGCCGAAAGTTACATCGGACTCGTAGAATTTGGCGTTGGCGTGATTCCCGGCGGTGGCGGTTCCAAGGAAATGGCATTGCGTGCTTCCGATTTGTTCCATAAAAATGATGTCGAACTCAATGTTTTACAGGAATATTTTCTCGCAATCGCAATGGCAAAAGTCTCCACTTCGGCGTATGAAGCTTACGATACGGGCGTGTTACAACACGGGAAAGACATTGTCGTTGTCAACAAAGACCGCCAGATCGCCGAAGCCAAAAAGCATGCATTGCTGATGGCCGAAGCTGGATACACACAGCCCATCCGCAGAAAAGACATCAAGGTCCTCGGAAAACAAGCGCTCGGAATGTTCCTCGTCGGCACCGACCAGATGACGGCAGGAAGTTTTATTTCCGACCACGATAAAAAAATTGCCAACAAACTGGCTTACGTCATGGCAGGCGGCGATCTATCCGAACCTACATTGGTAAGTGAACAATATTTACTCGACCTCGAACGCGAAGCCTTTTTATCGCTTTGCACGGAAAGAAAAACTTTGGAACGCATCCAGTTTATGCTCACCAAAGGGAAACCATTGCGTAATTAATTTTATTATTTGAAGCATAAAAACCATCATCTCATGAACCTCTCCACCCGCTTTTCGCTAAATCTTTTGCTGCATTGCATTCCGCAAAAGGATACCGCTGCAATCGGGGCTATCAAGAAGGTTCGTCATTCATTATAACCAAACAAAAATGAAAACAGCATACATCGTTAAAGCATATCGTACCGCAGTCGGAAAGGCGCCAAAAGGGGTTTTCCGTTTCAAACGCCCCGACGAACTCGCCGCCGAAACCATCCAATACATGATGAACGAGCTTCCCGATTTCGACAAAAAACGAATCGACGACGTCATGGTAGGAAATGCGATGCCCGAAGCCGAACAAGGATTAAACGTTGGTCGTTTGATTTCGCTTATGGGACTCAACATTGTCGATGTTCCGGGCGTTACCGTCAACCGTTATTGCGCCTCGGGAATCGAAACGATCGGAATGGCAACCGCAAAAATCCAATCCGGAATGGCCGATTGCATTATCGCCGGCGGTGCCGAAAGCATGAGTTTTATTCCGATGGGCGGTTACAAACCCACACCTGATTACGGCGTTGCAAAAGCGGGACATGAAGATTATTACTGGGGCATGGGACTCACCGCTGAAGCCGTCGCCAAACAATACAATGTCTCGCGCGCCGACCAGGATGAATTCGCGCTCAATTCACATCTCAAAGCTTTAAAAGCACAGGCAGAAGGCAAATTTGATAAGCAGATTGTTCCGATAAATATCGAACAAACATTCATCAACGAAAACGGAAAAAAAGAAACTAAAACCTATACGGTAACCAAAGACGAAGGCCCTAGAGCGGACACAAATATTTCCGCACTTTCCAATCTCAAACCAGTTTTCGCCGCAGACGGAAGCGTAACCGCCGGAAACTCTTCACAAATGAGCGACGGCGCAGCGTTTGTCATGGTTATGAGTGAAGAAATGGTAAAAGAATTAAACCTAACTCCGATTGCGCGTCTTGTGAATTTTGCATCGGCGGGCGTTGAGCCACGCATTATGGGAATTGGACCCGTAAAAGCAATTCCGAAAGCACTAAAACAAGCTGGGTTGACACTGAACGATATCGAACTAATTGAACTCAATGAAGCTTTCGCCTCGCAATCACTAGCCGTCATCCGTGAACTCGGACTCGATCCAGAGATCGTTAATGTGAACGGTGGTGCAATCGCGCTCGGCCATCCTTTGGGTTGTACAGGCGCTAAACTTTCGGTTCAATTATTCGACGAAATGAAACGACGCGGCAATAAATACGGCATGGTGACGATGTGCGTCGGAACCGGACAAGGAAGCGCAGGAATTTACGAGTTGCTTTAAAATTTAAAAACATACAAAAATGAACGATAAAACAAGAGGCGGTCAGTTCCTCGTAAGAGAAACAAAATGTGAAGATATTTTCACGCCGGAGGATTTTAACGAAGAGCAGATTATGATGCGCGATTCGGTCAGGGAATTTGTTGATAAGGAAATCTGGCCAAACAAAAACCGGTTTGAAAACAAAGATTATGCGTTTACAGAAGAATGCATGAAGAAAGCCGGAGACCTCGGGTTTCTGAGCGTCGCCGTTCCTGAAGCTTATGGCGGAATGGGAATGGGTTTTGTCGATACGGTACTTGTTTGCGATTACATTTCGGGAGCAACGGGTTCGTTTTCGACGGCTTTTGGCGCGCATACCGGAATCGGGACAATGCCGATTACACTTTACGGAACTGAAGAACAGAAACAAAAATACGTTCCTAAACTTGCTTCGGGCGAATGGTTCGGCGCTTATTGCCTGACAGAACCGGGAGCGGGAAGCGATGCCAATTCGGGGAAAACAAAAGCAGTTTTGTCGGAAGATGGAAAATATTATTCGATCACCGGTCAAAAAATGTGGATTTCAAATGCAGGATTTTGTTCGCTTTTTATCGTTTTTGCCCGCATTGAAGACGATAAAAATATCACCGGTTTCATTGTCGAAAATAATCCATCAAATGGAATTTCAATGAACGAGGAGGAACACAAACTCGGCATCCGCGCTTCCTCGACACGCCAGGTTTTCTTTAACGAGACTAAAGTTCCAGTCGAAAATATGCTTTCGGAACGTGGCAACGGATTCAAAATCGCAATGAATGCATTGAATGTCGGCAGGATAAAACTGGCTGCCGCTTGCCTCGATGCGCAAAGACGCGTTACAACCGGCGCACTGCATTATGCAAATGAAAGAGTCCAGTTCAATACTCCGATTTCACATTTCGGAGCCATCCGTTCAAAACTTGCTGACATGGCAACCTCGTGTTATGCTGGCGAAAGCGCTACATATCGCGCGGCAAAAGATATTGAGGACCGAATTACCATCCGGGAATCGGAAGGCGCCTCGCATCAGGAAGCAGAGCTCAAAGGTGTTGAAGAATATGCTATTGAATGTTCAATCCTCAAAGTAGCCGTTTCCGAAGACATCCAAAATTGCGCAGATGAAGGCATACAAATCTTTGGCGGAATGGGATTTTCGGAAGACACACCGATGGAAAGTGCCTGGCGCGATGCAAGGATTTCAAGAATTTACGAAGGCACTAATGAAATTAACCGCATGCTTTCGGTTGGGATGCTGATCAAAAAAGCAATGAAAGGCCATGTTGATTTATTAGGGCCTGCAACAAAAGTGCAGGAAGAACTTATGGGAATTCCTGATTTCAACACACCCGATTACTCGGAATTATTTGCCGAGGAAAAAGAAATGATTGGCAAACTTAAAAAAGCATTTCTTATGGTTGCAGGCGGCGCAGTGCAAAAATATGGGCCTGACCTCGATGCGCACCAGCAATTGCTGATGGCCGAAGCCGATATGCTGATTGAAATTTATATTGCCGAAAGTACAATTCTTCGAACCGAAAAACTCGCGAAAAAGCAAGGCGAGTCAAATGCTGAGGCGCACATAGCAATGGCAAAATTATACCTCTATAAAGCGGTTGATATCATAACTCAAAAAGGGAAAGAAAGCGTAATATCATTTGCCGAAGGTGACGAGCAACGCATGATGCTCATGGGATTGCGCCGATTTACCAAATATACCAATATGCCAAACATCATTGCTTTAAAAGAAACCGTCACTTCAAAACTAGTGGCCGAAAACCAATATTGTTTTTAGGAAACAGAAGATTGTTATTAGTTGAGTTAAATTTTGAAAACCGTGCTGTTTGCCATACCAGTGCGGTTTTTTTATTTGGATAAAAATTATATTTTAGTCGAAAAATTATAATATGAAAATACTTGGAATAGGTTCAAGAATCCAGCATCCTGAATATGGAAAAGGTGTCATCACAAATGTTTCCTCAAAAGAATATTGGGTAACATTTATAGAAAATGGACTCGAAACGATAGCGATCGATAGCGAATTTGAAGTTATTGAAGCAGCGGAAAATGAAGTTGATACCGTCAGTTTCTATGATGTTGAGAAAAGTCTTTTGCAAATGCTCAAAAAATGGTCAGATATCTCTGAAATTATTCCGATTGGCGATAAATGGAAAGGCGGAAAAATAATTCTTGATCCCGGACAGCCCGGAGTGGCTTCAAAGGAAATTCCGATCGATACTTTTTTCCATAAAATCATCATGGTTCGCGACCGACTCCGTGTGATGGAACAGAAAATAAATGCAAGCAATATCGAAGAGATAGAAAAGATAGAACTTCAGCAGTACATTACGAGGATTTACGGAAGTTTAACCACCTTTAATGTATTGTTCAAATCGCAAACCGATTATTTTGTCGGGGAGAAAACGAAGTAATTGGATACAAATAAAAAACGACCGCCTATGAAGGAAAAGCGGTCGTTTCTATTATGCAATATTCAAATATTCAGATTTGGAGGATTAATAACCCCAATATTATATTAATCCATCAGAAAATTTAAATATTGCGAACCAAACAAACAAAAATTTATTTTTATAAGGGTCTTCTACCCTGAATAAGTCTTAAAATTACTGCAATAATTGCAATTACGAGCAGGATATGAATCAGGTTACCGGTGACGAATCCGCCAAAAAAACCGATTGCCCAAATGATGACTAAAATAACTGCTATTGTATAAAGTAAATTTCCCATGGTTTCTATGATTTAGTTAGTTATGATGTTAGATTATTTCATTTTCTTAATCTGATCCTGAAGCATTTTCGAATGTTCAAGATGTGTATTTAAGGTTGGCAACATATCCGCAGCCCATTGTCTTACTTCAGCATCTTTGGCATGTTCGGAAGCATCTTTGATTTTACTAATTGCATCTTCATGTCCATCTACCATTTTATCGGCGTAGGCATCATCAAAATCTTTTCCTGTTTTTTTATCCAAGTCGTCATAAGCTTCTTTCCCTTTATCGGTCAACGCTGCTGGAAGGGCAATTTGCTTGTTTGAAGCAAGGCTTTTCGTAGCGGTTGAAGCTTTGGTGTGTTGGTCAATCATCATGTTGGCCAATTCTTTTACTTTTGGGTTCGTAGATTTTTTGAGTGCCAGTTTTCCAAGTTCGATTTCCATCAAATCGGTTTCAGCGGCTGCGACAAGATAATCCGAATCGTCATTGCGCGCATCGCTGATGGAATCAGTAGCAGTTTCGGTAGCATCGTTTACATCTTCCGCTACTTCTTTCGTGTCTTCATTTTTAGGCTCTTGTTTACATGAAGCAGTCGATACGAGCGCAAGGACAGCCGCGGCAAGAAATAAATGGCCTATTTTGAATTTTTTGTTCATGATAAAAAGTTTTAGTGATTGTTAAGATTAATTATTCGAATTAAGTTAGATTTTACGAGTGTGTTTAATTGTTTATTGCTGTATTAGAATATTACGGTCAAATCCAATTCGTTAATCTTTGCCTGATTTAAACCACAAAAAAATTTAAATAATTTTCCTTATCAATTTCCAACAAGACAAATTTCATTTTAATACCGACGGATTTTGTTATAAAATATTTTGTAAATGTTATAAAATTAACAATGCCGTTGATTTTCACTTTTTTGTTTCAAAAATTTCTTTCTTTATTTCGACAGCATATGAATTAGGGACGATCTTTTTCCCATACGAAAACGCATATACTTTTGTGAATTCGGCACCAAAGTACAATATGATTGCCGAGTAATAAACCCAAACGAGAATGATGATTATAGAACCTGCCGCGCCGTAAACACTTGCCACAGAAGAATTTCCGATATAAAACCCGATCGCAAACTTTCCGATCATAAACAATATCGACGTGACACCCGAACCAATGAGCGTATCTTTCCACGCAATGGTTCCGTCAGGTAAAGTGCGGAAAATAATCGAAAACAAAATGGTGGTGCTGATAAACAAAACGATGATATTGAGTACGTAAAACAAATACACTGTTGCATCGGGAAAATACATCTTTAGCCGCCCGTTTAAAAAGTCCATCACCGTATTGATCGTAAGGCTTACAAGCAGCAGAAATCCCACTACGGCAATCATCGAAAACGACATCATCCTGTTTTTAATGAATTTAACAATACTCTTATTTGGCTTGGCTTTGAGTCCCCAGATAAAATTAATCGAACTTTGTATTTCCGCAAAAACACCCGACGCACCTATAATCAATGTAACAATCCCGACAATTGTGGCGATCAGCCCATTGTTAGACAACTCCACATTTTTTATGGTATCCTGAATTTGGCGTGCCGCTTCGTTCCCGACGAGGTCTTTAATCTGTTCAAAAAATTGTCCCGTCACCGCTTCGGTTCCAAAAAAAACACCTGTAATCGACAGGATAATCATGATCAAAGGCGGTAAGGAAAAGATTGTGTAATAGGACAACGAAGCGCTGAGTTTAATCGCATTATCTTCATTAAATTCCGAAAAGGCGTCTTTGATAACTGTCCAGCTTTTTTTGTAAAAGGGAATCCGTTTCATATTAGATTTAAGTTTTGCAACACGTATAAAAATACAAACGGTTGATTTTATAATTTAACAAGAATATTATAGAATTTCCATTCAAAAAACTGAATGAACAGTCTTTTCGATTTTCAATTTTTGCGTATCTTTGGGAGAAAACCTTACATCATGAGAAAAATAGTTTTAACAATCGTATTGATAATTGCAGTAATTGTGGGCTGCAAAACCAAAGGCAATTCTGCCGATTCCAAAAAACTTGATCTGGTATTCGAACCCAAAAGCAACAGCACAACTTCAGGAACGGCCTCTTTCATTGAAAAAAACGGCACTGTAACTTTCACGGCATCATTATCGGGATTAAAACCTGGCGTACATGCCATACACATCCATGAAAAATCCGATTGTTCGGCTGCCGATGGAAGTTCTGCAGGTGGTCATTGGAATCCGACTTTTAAAAATCATGGAAAATGGGGCGTCGGTCAGTACCATAAAGGAGACATCGGAAATTTTACGGCTGATAACAGTGGCAACGGAACGATAACACTTACCACAAATGAATGGTGTATCGGATGTGGCGACGCGACAAAAGACATATTGGGAAAAGGACTCATTGTGCATCAGGGCGCTGATGATTTTACGACGCAACCTTCAGGAAATGCAGGGAGCAGAGTCGCTTGTTCGGCGATTATCAAATAAATCGGCTACCAAAAAACGTCATTATTTTCAAGAATTCCGGTTGTGCTCGATGTACGCGATCTTCGGGTCGCGGCATATTTATTTTGTGCAAAACGTAACCTTATCTTTACGATGCATTCTAAAAAAACGATAGCTTTGCAACTTAAAGAAAAACAATGATCAATCCTTCGGCACATGGCTGGATAGACAAGTTTTTTGTCGAACAAAAAGCGTTTCAGAAAGAGGATGCTGACACTTTTTACCTCAACACGCGCAGTACAGGGTTTATTTACGGACACATTATTTCTTTTCATGCGGTTGTTACCGTCGATCCGAAGGGCTGGCTTAATGATGAAATTTCAAAGTTGGCTTTACTCAATTGTCTTTTTGGAATCTACCGGCTCGTTTCGGCTGAAAAAAAACCCGAAGATTTTATTCTAAAAGCGGTTTCATTCTACAACGAGATGAACCCGCAAGGTTTCAGTTTTTTTAAGAAGGTATTGCCAAGCGCTGCACCTTCAGCGTCTCTCGAAAAAATAATTGATGATCGCGTGCAGACCAATGACAACATCATCAGTAAAAATTTTTCCCATATTGTCACCAATGCATTGCTGTTTGTAGATGTACTTGCTTTCCAGCATTACCTCGCTAAAGGCCATATTCCAGAAAAATACCTTAAAAAAATCGAGGAAACGATTGTCAGTATCGTTACGCTGGCATTGAAAACGAAAACAAATATGTCGCAGCATGACGATTTGCTGGTCAAACTTTTTGAGGCGTCAGTGCGTTACAGTAAGTTTTCGAAAGTAAATATCACAAACCTCGAAAATCTCGAACTCGATTACTTTCAGAACACGCTCGAAAAACAATACCTGCTTGATATGGCCGGGCTCGCTATATGGAGCGATGGCAAAGTCGAAAAAGACGAAGCCTACTTTTTGTACACATTAGCCGGAATAATGGGAATTCCCGACACTTTCGTGGCAGAAAGCATTCATTCGACCGATGCGTTTATCACGAAATACAAGAATGAAATTCCGTACTTCAATTACTCCAATCCCGTCAAACATTTTTATGATCAGACCACGCAACTCGTCGCTACGCTGATCAACCGCAATAAAAAAAGACTTGCAAAAGAAATTTCGGAAAGCAAAGAGTTGATGGTACTCCTCGCCCGCTCTACGCAACGCGACCTTGATAAATCGGAAAAGAAAAAAATCAAAAAGCAATTGCTCGACATCTGCAAAACAATCCCGTCATTAACGATTTTCCTGATTCCCGGCGGCAGCCTGCTTTTGCCGATCCTTATCAAATTTATTCCGCAAATCCTGCCTTCGGCGTTTAACGAAAATCTTGAAGAGGAATAAAAAAACCGCCCGAAGGCGGCTGTTCTAAAATTTGAGCTGATAAACGTGATCCAAATCCCTGTCGGAACTGATATTTACATTCAAATCGTTTACGAGTCCCGAACCTACACCATATGCCCAACCGTGAAGCGTCAGATCCTGGCCCTTGAGCCACGCGCCTTGCACAATTGAAGTTTTGGCCAGGTCAAAAACCTGCTCTTTGACATTGAGTTCAACAAAAGCATCGAACCTCTTATCTTCATCGATAATCGAATCGAGATAGTTGCTGTGAAGTCGGTAAACATCCTTTATATGACGGATCCAGTTGTCGATAATTCCGATTGAATCATTGCCCATCGCGGCCTTTATCCCGCCACATCCATAGTGGCCGCATACAATAACATGTTTTACCTTGAGCACGTTGATGGCGTAATCCAGAACGCTCAGCATATTCATATCGGAATGCACGACCATATTTGCGATATTCCGATGGACAAAAACTTCGCCCGGCTTGGCGCCGATAATTTCATTTGCGGGAACGCGGCTATCTGAACAGCCGATCCATAAAAGTGGTGGGGTTTGTCCCTTGGCTAAATCTGAGAAATAATTAGGGTCTTTTTCAAGTGTTGATTCGACCCATTTTCTATTGTTGTCTATTATTTTCTTATAAAAATCTTCCATTGTTTCAAGTGTTTGTTAAATATTCCGCTGCCGAAATATTCGAGATAAAATTAGCGATTAATATTAAAATTCAATTATTTATTTTATGTTGAAAACTCCGAAGTTGTGACTTCACGTTTGACAGTGATGCGTTTGGCTGCGTCATAGTAATGCTCGAACGTGACTTTGTTCGGCGTTTCATCATTGTTCTCAAGATGGTATGCCTTTTTAAATCCTTTGAGTTTGACCTTGATATTTTCATCGGCAGCTCTGGTCGACTTGAATTCGCGGATCAGGTCGAGAATATCATGTGCAATATATACGGTATCAGTCGCATTGATGACAACGCGCGAATTTTCGGGAATGTCGTTAAGTGTCGATTTAATCGCGGCTTTATTCAAAAAGGATACTTCCTGGGCAAGATCGATGTGGATAATATCGCCATCGGCATATTGCTCCTTTCTAAAATTATAGGCGCGCTTGAGATTTCCTTTGAGGACAAACATAATGCTGATGACAATTCCGAGCGCGACGCCTTTGAGCAAATCTGTAAAAACCACTCCCACAAGCGTGGCAATAAAAGGAATAAACTGATATTTTCCCTTCTGCCAAAAATGGATGAATGTTGCGGGTTTTGCCAGTTTATATCCGACAAGCAAAAGAATTGCGGCCAATGTTGCAAGCGGAATCTTATTGAGTATTGCCGGAATTGCCAAAACCGAAACCAACAAAAATATCCCGTGGATAATTGTCGACATTTTCGATTTGGCGCCCGCATTATTATTTGCCGATGTACGCACCACGACTGAAGTCATCGGCAAACCACCCAGCAGCGCACTGACGATGTTTCCTACGCCCTGCGCTTTCAACTCGACATTCGTATCGGTATAGCGTTTCTGGGCGTCCATGCGATCGGCAGCTTCGATACACAACAGGGTTTCAATTGAAGCTACAACCGCGATGGTTAAGCCTGTTATCCAAACCTTTGTATTGGTTATTGCGGAGAAGTCGGGTGTGGTAAAAATTGCCTTGAATTCGTCAAAACTTGAAGGCATTGGCAGCGAAACCAAATGTTGCTGCGCGATTGCCAATGCTGATCCCGAGGAGATAAATATTTCGTTCAAAATTACGCCGGCAACAACAGCGACAAGTGCGCCCGGAATCAATTTCATTTTTTTGAGTACCGGAACCTTATCCCAAGCAATTAAAATGGATAACGAAATTAACGTAATGAGTATTGAGCCCAGTTGCACATGGTTGAGTATTCCGGTCACAGCCGAAAGTGTATTGCCGCCATCGATTTGGAAAAAGGACTCATCACCTTCAAAATCGCTGTCATAGCCAAATGCGTGTGGCAATTGTTTGAGGATAATGATAATTCCGATACCCGCGAGCATTCCTTCGATAACATTGGTGGGAAAATAATTTGAAATACTTCCCGCTTTCAGAAATCCCAATAGCAATTGGAAAATTCCCGCGATGAAAACGGCGGTTAATAAAATGTCAAACGCGCCCAAATCGGTTATCGCAGTCAGGATTATAGCCGTGAGTCCTGCCGCTGGGCCTGAAACACTTAAATGGGACTTGCTGAGAAAGCCGACGACGATTCCGCCGACAACACCCGCAATAATTCCCGAAAACAATGGCGCGCCTGAAGCCATTGCTATGCCTAAACACAGCGGAAGCGCCACTAAAAAAACCACTAGACCCGACGCAATGTCAGACCTAAGGTTGGCAAAAAGATTGATTTTTTTTGTCATGATACCTTACTTAGAAATTAATACAAAGATTCGCCCGTAGATTATTACGGGGCAGAGTTATTCCGAAAAAATTGTATTAAACCTGTTCAGGCGGTGGAATGAAAATAGCGGAAGCAACATTGTCGTGCCGCGATAAATTTTCTGAAAGTATGGGTCCGGATGTTTCCGAGATTGCGAACGCTATTGTCAAAGGTTCATCAAAACGAAAATCAGATTTGATTTCCTTATGTTTTATTTCTTCTTCGGACATGCTGTAAAAAAAAGACGTATCGGTATTTTTCTTTACCACACTGACGATTGTCGGTGTTGAAAGAAAAATGACGAAGACGATAAGTAAAAAATTTACAGCAAATTTCATGGCGCAAAAATAGCCGTTGAATATTGAAAACCCAAAACCAATTTGTTTAAATTAAAAAAAATTTAACATTATGTCATAAACTCTCTTCGAGCCACGCTTTCATCATCCAGATGGTTTTTTCCTGCTCGGAAATGAAATCGCTCATCATTGAATTGGTTCCCTCGTCATTAATATCATCTGATTTTTTCAGTATCACGCGTTCGATTTTCAACAAATCCGAAAGTGACGTCACGACGTGGTTTACAGCGGCAACATCATTAGAAATATTTTTACCGACGGCTAACCGGTTATTTATCAGGTAATCTTCAAAAGTATGCAACGGTGTGCCGCCAAGAGTGAGCACACGTTCTGCAATCATATCAATCTTGAGCTGTGCATCGTTATATAGTTCCTCAAATTTAATATGCAGATCGAAAAACCTTTTACCGCGGATATTCCAATGCAGCCCGCGCAGGTTTTGGTAATAAACCTGAAAATTCGACAACAAAATATTAAGTTCCTGGATGATTACTTCCGATTCTTCGATAGGCAATCCTAAAATATTGGTTTTCATTGTGGTTTTTTTTGTTACTGGCAAGTTACGTAAAATTAACAGTAAGATTATTTAAAAAGCGATAGTCAAAGGTTATTGTTTTGCTAAATTTGCATCAAATTTAGATATAATGACAATTACACAATTACAATATGTCCTTGCTGTGGCGGAGCATAAAAACTTTACGCTCGCAGCAGAGAAATGCTTTGTCACGCAGCCAACGCTGAGTATGCAAATCCAGAAAATCGAGGAAGAACTAAAGATCATAATTTTCGACCGTTCAAAAAAGCCTATCCAACTTACTGAAATCGGGCAAAAAATTGTGAACCAAGCCAAAAATATTGTCAACGAAGCCGATCGGATGCAGGATATTGTCGAGCAGCAAAAAGGCTTTATCGGCGGGGAGTTTCGTCTCGGAATAATTCCGACTGTAATGCCAACATTGCTTCCGATGTTCCTCAATAATTTCATCAAAAAATATCCGAAAGTAAAGCTTATTATCGAAGAGCTCAACACGGATGAAATCATTACACGGCTCAAAAACGGTCACCTTGACGCAGCGATTGCGGCCACACCTTTGATGGAAGAAAAAATAAAAGAAATCGTTTTATACTTTGAGCCGTTCATGGCGTACATTCCCGAATCGCATCAGCACCATTCAAAAAAGGAAATAGAGGTTGATGATTTGAACATCGACGAAATTTTGCTCTTACAAGATGGGCATTGTTTTCGCGACGGAATTTTGAATCTATGCAAAAATGTCAGCAGAAATGAAACCAATCGTTTCCAGCTTGAAAGCGGGAGTTTTGAAACTTTGGTCCGCCTTGCTGATGAAGGGCTCGGCATAACACTTTTGCCATACCTGCACACCTTGGATTTAAAAGAAAAGGATAAGGCGAAGTTGCGGCATTTCAAAGAGCCCAAACCCGCACGCGAAGTCAGCCTTATATTTCCAAAAACCGAACTTAAAATACAAATTATCGATGCTTTACGCAATACAATTTCGGGAGTGGTTCGCGGGGCCATCGCTTTCCAAAATGTGGAAATCATCAGTCCGATAGCCAAAAAATAAAAAAGGAGCCAAATGGCTCCTTTTTCGATATCAGTTAACAATAACAAGGTATTGTTGCAGCTCCGGCTTTTCAGTAGTGAAGTTGTTCAGCCATTTTCTCAACTGCTCAATTTCATAGGGCAGTAGGTTTTTAATTGCTTTCCGGAGTTCTTTGCAGAAAAGCACCGGGTCAAAACTCACTCTTTCGAGCACCGATTTTGTGTAGTCGTAAATCATTCGAGGCATAATAATAAGATTTAGGGGTTATCTTAATAAGAACGTGAGGTAAATGTAACAATAAAAATTTGATTCGTGCAAGAAAAAATCGAAAAAAAATCGATTAAATACATAAAATCATCGTTTATCTACATATTTAATGAGATATACAAAGTTATATCTTACAAATATTTAAATGGAAAAGCGGATTCATGCCGAAAAAAAAGGAGCCGTTTAAGCTCCTTTTAGTTTTATTTGTTCACATAAATCAGACATTGCCTTAATTCGGGCTTTTCAATTGTATAATTCAAAAGCCATTCTGTTAATTGCTCTATCTCATAAGGCAGGAGCATTTTCAATGCTTTCTCTAATTCCTTACAGAAAAGAATGGGATCAAAACTCACTCTCTCCAGTATGTTCTTAGTATAAGCATACATGGTTCTCTTCATAAATGTGTTTATACTTAAATTGGTTAATAGTCATAATTAATACATCCAAATTTAATTAAAATACATTTCGCTTTTACAATCGTGATGTTAATTATCAACACCTCACTGTTAAAAAATCACTGGCGAAATTTGCAGCGTTTTCTTAATATTTCTTTGCGCGAAACATCTCTCGTTTTCCCGGGGGTCCCGGAAGCTTTTCAACTGTAAAACCAACTTCGATCATACTGCGTTTTACAACGCCTCTTGCGGCATACGTCACGAGAATTCCATTGGGCTTTAAAGCATTGTACATTTTCCTGAATATTTCGGTGCTCCACAATTCGGGCTGGACCCTATAACCAAATGCGTCGAAATAAATAAGGTCGAATTTTTCCGAATCGGTGATGGCATCAAAAAACCGCTGTTGTTTGGTTAACGAAAAAGTATCGGAAATCTGGTTTTTAGTTTCCCATTGACCCGTATGCATTACCTCAAACTCTTTCCGATAATCTTGGGCAACGAGTTCTTCGACATAATTGAGCTTCCGGATTTCAGAAGCAGCAACCGGAAATGCTTCTACTCCAACATAGTCAACCGAAATATCTAATTTTTTTGCCTCGAGAAACGTAATGAACGCATTGAGTCCGGTGCCAAAACCAATTTCCATTATATCGATTTGCTTTCCCGCAAACAGCGCAAGTCCGTTTTGGATGAAGACATGTTTGGCCTCTTGGATAGCGCCATGTTTGGAATGGTAACTTTCATTCCAATCTGGCAAATGGATCGTGGTCGAGCCATCAGAAGTGACGATAATTTCTCTTTTAATCGGTTTCAATGTATAGTTTCTTTATCCTCGGAATCGGTCCGCTGCACTTCTGTTCATGGCATCTTACGCACGCATCCACGCCTGTATTGAAATGCTGTTTTGCATTTGCGGGATCTTGATAAATCAATTCCTGTGACTTGATAAAAAGCGCAGCCTGCGTTTTGAAGAAAGCATCATTATCAGTTTCGTCAGTCATTACCGCTTTATGGATCTGGAGAAAATGATTGGGAAACTTTCCAATAGTATCGCCATTTTTAATGCGTTGTTTGAGTCGCTGGTTGTCAACATACATTTGCTCCATTAGCGTTGCCATTTCCGACATTTTATACATTTTCATTTCTTTGGCATTTTCATTCTTGGTGGTACACGTGTCTTTCTTTTCTTCAGTTTTAGTATTGCAACCAAAGAGAAGTAGGAAACTAAATGCAAAGAGCCAGTGATGATACATTATTGTTTTATTAAAACGCCATCGGCCATAAATGCATAACTTGTCTTCGGTTCTTTGATGCTGTCGATTGCGGTTTGCGATTTTCCGGCGTCTTTAGCGTAATGTTTGAGTTCATCCACGCTTTCTATGCTTAAATAAGCCTTTCCGTTTACGATTGCTTCATCATTTTTGGAGTTCAACGGCATAAAAAAAGCATAATCCTTAAACTTCACAAAAACCTTATCATCATTGACGAGGTCCATATTCATCCAGCATCCTTTTTTAGAACAAACATCATTGATACGCGAGCGGAATTTTACATTGATCGTGTCACCTTCATGAAGCCCCGCATATTTTGCAAACATTTCTTCTTTTGACAATGCGCCTTCTTTTGAGATCGAATCGCCAAACGATGCATATTTCTCATTATCGATTTTTAATGTTTCTGCTTTTTTCTGACATGAAAACGATGCTGCGGCAATAGTGAAAGCAAGGATTACTTTTTTCATTCTGTATTATTTTTGAAAATTGGTTTGCACAAAAATAGATTGATTATTTACATTATATTATAATAAGAGGATTTTTTTGATTCGTTTGTCAAACTTGAACGGAAAAATAAAAACCGTTATTTGTCCGATTTCGGGCGCACAAACATAAATTTTATTATTTTAGCCCAGAAATTAAAATCAAAAACCGGTAATTATTGAATTTACTTCTTTAAACGTTCATTTTCAAAGTTTTACCACCAAAATTATCCCAAAAAAAAACACCATTAATGAGTTCAAATATTACCAACGAAATCGATATCGTAACCGTTCCAACCTCAAAGATCGACACCATTGATTTTGAGAACATTTCTTTCGGAACCGTGTTTACCGATCATATGTTTGTGTGTGATTTCCGCGAGGGAAAATGGCACAAACCGCAAATCAAACCTTATGAGCCTTTCCTGCTCGATCCTTCTGCCAAAGTATTCCATTATGGCCAGGCAATTTTTGAAGGAATGAAAGCGTATAAAGACGAAAATGACGAAGTGTGGCTTTTTCGCCCCGATCAAAACCTCGACCGTTTCAACAAATCAGCCGTTCGTATGGCAATGCCCGAAGTTCCTGAGGATATATTCATGAGCGGACTTCACCAGCTTATCAACCTCGAGCGCAATTGGGTCAAAAAAGGACTCGGCAATACATTGTATATCCGCCCGTTTATGATTGCTGTGGGAAGCGGTGTCATTGCGGCACCATCGACACAATACCGGTTTATGATTATACTTTCGCCTGCAAAATCGTATTATTCTGGCGAAGTGAAAGTGCTGATTGCCGAGCATTACAGTCGTGCTGCCAATGGTGGAATCGGAGCGGCAAAAGCTGCGGGAAATTATTCGGCACAATTCTATCCAACGAAACTAGCCAATGAAAAAGGTTTCCAGCAAATTATCTGGACCGATGATGCAACACATACCAAGCTGGAAGAAGCCGGGACGATGAATGTATTTTTCCGCATCAATGATACTTTATATACAGCGCCAACGAGCGAGCGAATCCTTGATGGCGTGACACGGAAGAGCCTGATTGCGCTTGCCAAACGCGAAGGCATTAAAGTGGAAGAGCGTTCTGTGCTCGTATCCGAATTGATCGAAGGTGCCAAAAACGGAAGTTTAAAGGAAGTTTTCGGTGCGGGAACAGCGGCAGTCGTAAATCCGATCGTCGGTTTCTGTTATCAGGACGAATATTATGAGTTGCCAAAAATCGAAAATTCGATGGCGCTCGAACTCAAGGAAAAACTCACAAACATTCAATACAAACTTGCCGAAGATACTTTTGGGTGGACAGTCAAAATATAATTGACAAACGACAATTGATAAAAAAAGCCGAAATATAAGTTCGGCTTTTTTATTTGATGAGTTTTGAAAAATCAGGTTTGAAATAATTCGGCCCCTTCATCACCTTGCCATCTTCGCGGTAAATTGGCTTTCCGTCTTCGCCGAGTTTGCTCATATTGCTGCGCTGGATTTCATCAAAAACATCCTCAATAATGTGCTGCAATCCATGCTCGATAATCGTCCCGCATAAAATGTACATCATATCACCGAGCGCATCCGCAATTTCAACAAGGTCATTATTCTGTACGGCCTCAAGATATTCCTCGTTTTCCTCTTTCATTAAATTGTATCGCAGCAGGTTTTTGCTTTCACCCAAATCGGCCCTGGGAATCTCGCTATGTCCTATTGCGAAAGCGGTATGAAAATCCTTTACGGCATTGAGTTGTTTTTTCATGATTCATGCTTTAAATGGACGTGCAAAATACTAAACTTACGAAGACATTTAATTACATTTGCAAAAAATTTATCAGCATGTTTACTTCGGGACAATTGATTTTTTCAGCGTTATTTCTTGTGGCGTTTATTATTATCATCACGTTTTCATATCGCAAGGATATTGCAATCCATCAAAGATTTTACAAAGGAAGTTATAAAGTACTGATCGCATTCTTCCTGTTTATCGGACTGTTGTTTCTGATAAAGATATTTTTAAAACGATAAATGGATTTATAAAAAAACGCCGGTCTCACAACCGGCGTCTTTATTAGTATGTAATAAATGCTTAATTCTCCAAAGGGAGAAAACCAAATTCTTTTGAATAACTCAGCATTTGCTCGGCGAAGGTCTTCGGTTGCTTCACACTGATTGAAATGATGTTTCCTTTTTTATCCATTTTTGGTACAAGAACCGGATTTACAAATCCGTTATACGGAGCCGTTGTAAATTGCTTGTTGCGTTCGAGCACTTCGGCATGGAGTTTCTGATCGACCTTCACTCCATAATTCTCAACGAGATCACGTCCGGCATTATAGTCGCCTTCCGATTTGATGCGCTGTACTTCCCTTAACAATTCGCCAAATATTTCGTGTAGTTTTTCATAATTGGTGATGTTGAAATACGTTTTTCCGTTGCGTGTAATTTTTTCGATCACATTGTCTTTTTTTCCTTTTTCGAAAGCCCACGCACTTACCCATTGGCGGTTTCGCATGTGTGCCTCTTCAATGTTGGCGCCGAGTTCAAGACGAACAAGTTGTGTCATCAGTCCGTTTCGGATATAACTGTCATAAGATTCCATTCCGACTTTTTTCCAATCATCAACCAGTCCCAACTCCTGCAATTTCGGATTGTAGAGGTAGTAAAGTCCGACAAGGTCTGCGCGGCCTTCCTCAAGTGTTGAAGCGTAACTCTTCAGCGTTTCTTTCGGACTTCCGATGCCCGGATTTATCTGGCCAGAAGCATGTCCGACAACTTCATGCAAAGCGGTATGCAATTTATCTCCGATTTCCCCGTATTTTTCAGCAAGCGCCACTTCTTCGGGATCATTTGCAAACTCAACTAATTTTCCTTTGCCTGCCGATTTTGCGTAGGCATCGATGATATTTCCGAGTGAAACCGATTTTGACCCGTATTCAGCACGGATCCAATCTGCATTTGGAAGATTCACTCCGATTGGCGTACTTGGCGATGAATCGGCTGATTCGCCGGCAACCACAACGGTTTTATATGAAACCCCAACCACATTTTTCTTTTTATGCGCAGGCATTAATGGGGAATTGTCTTCGAACCACTGTGCATTTGAGGAAACGACTTCCATTTTTTTTGACATGTCGAAATCCTTGATTTGCACAACGCCTTCCTGCGAGCCTCTGTAACCAAGCGGATCATTGTAAACTTCAATGAATCCGGTGATGTAATCAATATTTCCTTCCGTCGCCTGAAGCCAGGCAATATTGTAATCGTCCCAGGTTTTGAGACTTCCCGTTTTGTAAAAATCGATCAGCATTTGCATCGCATCCGCCTGTTTTTTATTTTCGGCTACGCCTTTTGCTTTTTCAAGCCAGTAAATAATTTTGTCGATTGCGTTGCCGTACATGCCACCGCTTTTCCAAACCTTCTCCTCTAACTGGCCATTTGCATTTCGAACGAGTTTTGAGTTGAGTCCGAAAGAATAAGGTTTCGCCGGATCCGGGCTTTTCATTTTCGAATAGAAATCTTCGACTTCCTTGGCTGTAATTCCTTTTTCATAAAAGTTCACTGCTGAACCCTCGAGCAGGCCTTTTGATTCGTCAAGATTAACTTTCTTCGTGTCGGCATCATTGAAAAGAATGTCAACAATGTTTTGCTCCAATGTGGTTTTCGTAGCAGCCATCAGCTTTTTAAGGTAAGCTTGCGAAAACGCGGGCTTCATTTTGTCGCTTGAATAATGGTGGTGGATTCCGTTGGCAAACCATACGCGTTTGAGATAGATTTCGAAATTCTTCCAATCTGAAGACTTTTTATCTCTTTTGTAATTCGTGTAGATATGCTCTAACGCTTTACGGATTTTGAGGTTGTAACGGTAATTTTGGTCCCACATAATATCGCGTCCTGAGGTTCCGGCTTGCGTAAGGTAATAAACAAGTTTTTGTTCTTTGAGGGTCAGTTTCTCCCAACCCGGAATTTGGTAGCGGAGCACCCTGATATCGGCAAATTGTTCGACTACATAATCAAACGGTACTGGTTTTTTGGTTTCAGCCATTTTTTTATTTTGTGCGTTACCGATTAAAGAAGATCCGACAGCAAGAAAAGCTACTGCGCATTGTAAAATTTTCATATAAAACAGTTTTGGTTACCGCGCAAAGATACGCAAACTTGCTTGTCGAAATTCGCTCGCAAAGCCTAAATTATATAGGAAGATATTGATTAAATTTCTAACTTTACATTCCACAAACCAGCCTTTATGAGAATTCTCAAATATATTTTCCTGCTTATTCTTCTGGCGCTTTTTGCTACAACAGTGTACGTTTCCACACAAAACGGCAACTTCGATGTGCAGCGCAGTGCGATAATAAAAACGCCACGTGCAACGGTTTTTAATTATGTGAATGACTTTCGGAACTGGGAAACTTTCGGGTCATGGAAAAAAGAAGATCCGCAAATGACTTTTGTCTATCCAAAAAATACCGTAGGAAAAGGGGCTTCTTATTCATGGATTGGCAGCAATAATGACGGCAACATCAAAACGATTTCGGTTGTTGAAAATCAAAGCCTTCATCAGAAAATGAATTTCAACGGATCGGATTCAGATGTGTATTGGACATTCAAGGATACCATTGGCGGAACAAAAGTAACGTGGCGATCGAAAGGCTCAATGGATTTTATGTTCAAAATTTACAGCGTTTTCAAAGGCGGCGCCAATCAGGTAATTGGGAACATGTATGAAAAAAGCCTGGCCAATCTTGACAAAACACTTGATTACGAACTGCATACGTACAAAATAAAAGTTGACGGAATTGTCCAGAAAACTGGCGGATTTTACCTGCAGCAAACAATAACGAGCAAGATTTCAAACGTGCCGAAAAATCTCAGGATCATGATTCCGCGCATCATTAACTTCTTCAGGAAAAACAAAATTGCGATGTATGGAAAGCCGTTTGTTTTATATAATGCTTATGATACGGCGAACGGAATTACAAATTTATCGGTATGCGTGCCGCTCAAAGAAGAAATTTTCGTGCGCGACGGAAGCGATGTTTCAGTCGGATTGCTTTATCCGTTCCAGGCCGTAAAAACAACCCTGACTGGAGATTACTCGCACAGCAAAGAGGCTTGGGACAAAACGTTTCAGTATTTGCGCGACAATAACCTGACGAAAAAATCGGATGCCAATTATCTCGAAGTGTATAATAAAAGCATCGACCAGATTGCAAATCCCTCGCAATGGGTTACTGAAATTTATATCCCGATTGCGCCTAAAGTTGCAACGGTGAGCGTTCCGAAGCCGGCAATTGCTAAACCGATCACTCCCGCAGAAACAGTAGAAGAGCCTTCCGCTCCATAATTATTTGCCGTGCCGATTAAACCTTCCGATAAGCAAATACTCTAACGGAAAATATTTCTTTGGAAGAAAAAGATTTCATACGACAGCTTTTGGATCCGAAAACGCAGAATGATGCGTTTCAGAAACTCTTGTCAGACTACCAACGGCCATTGTACAATCACATCCGTAATATTGTATTGAACCACGACGATGCCGATGATGTCTTGCAAAATACTTTTATCAAAGTCTTTCGGCATCTTAAAACTTTTAAAGGTGAAAGCAAATTATTTTCGTGGATGTACCGCATCGCGACGAATGAGGCCATTACTTTTATTAATCTTAAAGCGAAACGCAACGGCACCACCAGCGAAGCGATGCAGACAAAAATTGTTGATAATTTAAAGGCTGACGACCATTTCGATGGTAATGAAATCCAATTAAAGCTGCAAAAAGCCATTTCGCTTTTGCCCGAAAAACAGCAACTCGTTTTTAAGATGCGCTATTTTGAAGAAATAAAATACGAAGACATGTCGGAAATCCTCGGAACGTCGGTAGGCGCGCTCAAAGCTTCCTACCATCATGCGGTGAAGAAGATTGAAAATTATATGACACGCGGTTAAACCATTAAAAATTAATTTTGTCCAAAGGCCATGAAAGAATTCAAACTTGATAACGAACCGAAAATAACGCACGGATTCACTAATCCTCATGATTATTTTGAAAACTTTGCTTCAAAAATGATGGCTGAAGTGACCCAAGAGCAACCTAAAGCAATTCCGTTATTTTCAAGAAAAAAAACCTGGGTAATTGCTGCGGCAGCGGTTTTTGTTGTTGCCCTTACCATCCCGGCATTAAATATTTATAATTCCCGAACCGTCGCGCTTGATACTGCGGCATTGGAAAATTATCTCGCCACGCACGCATCGAATGATGAAATTTCAGAACTTCTGGAAGTAGAAGATCTCCAGCAAATAAAAATCAGTCCACAAATTGAAGACAAAGTCATCGAAGATTTACTTTCTTCCGATTCGAATTTAGAACAATATATTGTCGATTAAGTCCACTCAAAAATATAAATTATGAAAACGTATAAACTACTTTTGCTATTCCTTTTCATCAGCGTTGGTGTTTCGGCACAGCCTCGCCTCAGGCAGAAAATGGAGCAAGTTAAAGCTTTAAAAGTCGCTTACATCACTGATGAATTACAGCTTACTTCGGAAGAGGCTTCCAAATTCTGGCCGTTGTATAACGATTATGAGGACAAGCAGCGCGAATTACGTCAGGAAAAAATGCGGTCTTACATGGATCGGCTTGATGGAGATGGCATAGAGAAAATGAACGATAAGGAGGCGTTAAATTTCCTAAACCGGATGGAAAGCACTGAAGATGAACTGTACCAACTGCGTAAAAAATTTGTTGCAAACCTAAAAGGCGCTATTCCCGCAAAAAAAATAATTAAGCTTAAAAAAGCTGAAGAAGGTTTTAATAGAAAATTGCTGCGACAATACCGCGATAAGATGAAGGATTAAGGTTTGAAGTGAAGCAATAGCATTATATTTTGGCCCGCTGCAACTGCCGTCGAGGCATCAATAAACCGAATGGTATATAAATTCTTTGCCGTAAGAAATTGCTTCCAGGTTTTGCCCGAATCTGAAGAATATTGCAAGCCCGAAGCGCCGACGCAGACCAACGCTTTACCCTCGCTGCCCGGAACATATTGAATGCACGAAGCATAACCGAAACCTTGATTTTCTGCGATAAGATTCCATGTTTTTCCACCATCATTAGTGAGTGCTTTATTCCCTGAGTTTTGATTTGGAACTTCAAAATTTCCGCCCGCAATGAAACCATTTTTTTCATCATAAAAGTCGGCGGTGAAAATTCCGGTCATTTCAAGACCCTGAACGATTGGTGTTTCAAATACCTGCCACGTTTTTCCTTTATCAGGCGAATAGAATACGCGTGATTTTTTTCCGCCCGAAACGATCCAGGTTTTGTTTCCCTTAATTACTATATTCGAATTACTTGCGGCAAATGCGGCTTCACCCTTTACAACTGTCGGTAATTTAGCACATGGAATTTTAGTCCAAGTACTTCCACCGTTGCGTGTTATGATAATCGATAAACAATTTTCAGTCGGATCGCCAACGGCCAATCCTTCTTTGTCATTCCAGAATTGCATACTGTCATAAAAAACATTTTCACCTTTTTCCTCATAAAGCAATTGTTGCGTGCCGTCTTTTGAAATGCAATATAAAAAGGCGGGATTTCCGACATTGAGAAGAAAGATGCCCCTAGACGTTTTTGCGATACTTCGAAATTCGGGCGAATCATTGCGCGAAATTTTATACGCTTTGGTTTGATGGTTAATAAGATTAAAAGTACCATACCGGCCTTTATCAGCCGCATACCAAATGTTATTCCCGTCAACCAAAACACCGCGTATGCTAAGTTTATTGCGATTGATTGTATCGGCAACAACCGAATTGAAAGTCTGAAAGACCGCATTAGATTTATTTGTTGCACATCCTCCAAGCAGTAAAAGCGAAATTGCGAACGTTACGATAGCTTTCATTCATTTTTATTTAAAAGACTAATTTACAACTAATACCTCATAATTAGCATTTCATGAAATTGTACTGGCACAGTAATTGGAAACGGACAAAAAGTTCTTAAAAACAATCTACAAATTGGCTTATTCACCCTAATTAATTACCACAATGAAAACGAAATTAATTACCTCAACATTGCTCAGTTTTCTGTTTTCCTGGACGTTTTTTGCGCAGGACCGGACAAAGGTAAGCGCTTTGAATGCTGACATCAGCGACAACCTCGACCTGCGCGCGGTAGCGTCAATTTTTGGCGAATCACAGAACCTTGATGATTTTGAAAGACGCCTCAATGACCCCAAATTACAGATTTCTAATCTCGATCTGAATTACGATAACCGCGTTGACTACCTCAGAGTTGTGGAAACTGTAGAGGGTTATACCCACGTGGTTATCATACAGTCTGTTCTCGGACTCGATTCTTTTCAGGATGTTGCAACAATCGAAGTTGAAAAAGCCCCAAACAGGCCTGTAAGCATCCAGGTAGTTGGCGATGTTTACATGTATGGCCCCAATTACATTTATGAACCGGTTTATGTTTCCCGCCCAGTTATTTACAATGTTTTCTGGGCACCAGCTTACCAGCCGTATCAGTCTGTCTGGTATTGGAACTATTATCCGACGTATTATTATGCATGGAATCCGTACCCGGTTTACCGATATAGGAAAATTATTCATCCTTATATCAACTTTAACAACCATTGCAACTATGTAACAGTAAGGAGAAGCCAAACAGCCATAGCGCTTTATACGCCACGAAGAGCCAATTATCTTGAAACCCGATACCCAAACCGCTCCTTTGCATATCGGAATACGAATGTCAGCAACCGCTACGAGCTCGACCAAACCAGAAGGACGAACAATGTTTCGACAAGAAGTGCGACAGCGTATGACGCGAGAACGACACGATCAGATGGCAGAAATAATTCAAATGCAGTAAGAAATCAGAAAACCGCAATAAGACCAAATCGTAGTGTTAATGCTGGAATGAGCGCTAACACCAGGAGCCGAAATACGACAGGAGCCGAAAGCATAAGGTCAGCTTCAGGTCAGATAAATACTTACGACACTTCTACTCGTCAAATTCCTAATCGCGCAAATAATGATGCTATCGCACAATCAAATCAAGGTTCTGTTTATAATCCGCGCCGCGATAACAATAGCACAGCAAACGAAACCTTACCAAGAGTAAATGCGGTACGAGAAATTTCTAAGCGCACGCCGCAGCCTCTGAGAATGAATACAAATCCTATTATGACAAATTCAAAGGTTAACACAACACAAAGACAAGCATTTAAGCCAAATAATCAAATGACAAGCCCACAAATACAACGTCAGGAACGGAATGCAATTGCCGGTGGAAATTTGCAACGTGGTGCAGCCAGACGATAATCTCAAAACAAAAAGAAACACTGCTTCGGCGGTGTTTTTTTATTTAAAGTAGTTTGAAACAATGCCGTTTTTAAAATTTTCAACGCACAAGCTGTGATTTTCTGTTTTATAGTGGTAAATTTGTAGGCTTTTTTCAATATTTTTTATGAGTGCGCAACATCACGGTCTTCACAATAAATTAACCTTCGCGGGATTATTAATTACTCTGGGAATTATTTACGGTGATATAGGAACGTCTCCTTTATACGTAATGAAAGCGATTATAGGGCTTCATAAAATCAGTGAGGATGTCGTGCTCGGTGGCGTTTCGTGTATTTTGTGGACATTGACGCTGCAAACTACAATAAAGTACGTGCTTATAACACTGAGCGCTGATAACAATGGCGAAGGTGGAATTTTTGCACTCTATGCATTAGTCAAACGAACCAAGGTAAAATGGCTCATTATCCCAGCCATTGTGGGCGGAAGCGCCTTGCTTGCCGATGGTATAATCACCCCTCCAATATCCGTTTCTTCAGCTGTTGAAGGAATTCGGACATTTTATCCCGAAATCAATACCGTTCCTATTGTAATTGCAATTCTCGTTGCGTTGTTTACGATTCAGCAATTCGGAACCAAACTCGTCGGGAAATTTTTTGCACCGATGATGCTGCTTTGGTTTGGAATGCTTGGCGTTCTCGGTTTTCTGCAAATTATGGATCATATAGAAGTGATCAAAGCTGTGAATCCATATTATGCTTATCACCTGTTGCGGATCCATCCCGAAGGTTTCTATGTCTTGGGCTTTGTATTCCTGTGTACTACAGGAGCCGAAGCGCTGTATTCCGATATGGGACATTGTGGCCGAAAAAATATTCGGATCAGCTGGATTTTTGTAAAAACCACATTGGTCCTTAATTATTTCGGACAAGCAGCTTACCTTATTCACCATGAAGGCAAAACATTGTTTGAATTGGGAGGCGAGTTCGGAAATCCGTTTTACCTGATCATGGCCGATTGGTTTAAGCCGTTCGGAATTGTCATCGCAACCATTGCCGCCGTGATTGCATCGCAGGCATTAATAAGCGGATCATTTACGCTCATCAACGAAGCAATGCGCCTGAATTTTTGGCCCAAGGTTAAAATTAAATATCCTACAGAATTAAAGGGACAACTCTACATTCCATCGATAAATTGGCTATTGCTGGCAGGTTGTGTGGCCGTAGTGCTGCACTTCGAAGAATCTGGAAACATGGAAGCCGCGTACGGATTGGCAATTGTTCTTTGTATGATCATGACCACCATATTGCTTAACTACTACATGATTATGAAAAGGGTGTCCTGGTATTTTATTGCGCCTATCATCACATTATACATCATTATAGAAATCAGTTTTCTGATTGCAAACCTCAAGAAATTTACACACGGGGGATATGTTACGCTGTTTATTGCATGTATACTCATCGGCGTAATGTTTACGTGGTTCAGGGCTAAAAATATCAGCAAAACATACACGAAAATCGTCAAAATCGATACGTATAAAAAAGTACTCGCCGAGCTTAGCGTCGATTTGTCGATTCCGAAATATGCAACGCATCTCGTGTATATGACAAATGCGAGCCGGACCGATGAAATCGAAGAAAAGGTTATGTATTCGATTCTGCAAAAAAGACCCAAACGCGCCGATATATATTGGTTTGTCCACGTAAACATTCTCAGCGAACCTTACAAGACCGAATATAAAGTTACCGAAATCATTCGGGACGATTTGTTCAGAATCGACTTTAATCTTGGTTTCCGTGAGCCCACTAAAATCAATCTCATGTTTAAAGAAGTGCTCAAAGATATGGTGAAGAATGGTGAGGTTGATGTCACGAGCCGTTACGAGTCGCTCAATAAGAATAACATCCTCGGAGATTTCAAATTCGTCCTTTCCGAAAAATTCCTCTCGAACGACAGCGACATGTTGTGGCACGAAAAACTCATTATGAATACTTATTTCTTCATCAAGAAATTCAGTTTGTCCGAAGAAAAAGCATTCGGCCTCGACAGCAGTTCCGTGAAAGTCGAAAAATTCCCGATGGTACTGCATCCGCCAGAGAAAATTTGTCTGAACCGAATCAAATAAGATTCAAAAAGGCACTGTCGCGACAGTGTTTTTTTATGGATGGTTCATTATCAGGCTTTAACATTTAATTACACCTTTAAGTGCTACATTTGCACGTTAATTATAAAAGATGAGATTACACCGAAATTTAGTTTACACCACTATCGATTCGCTCAACGCCATTTTCAACGAAGGCGAATATGCCGACAAGGTAGTAGCGCGGGCACTAAAAAAAGACAAACGCTGGGGAAGTTCCGACAGAAAATTTGTCGCCGAAACGATCTATGAGATTGTCCGGTGGAAACGACTTTACGCCGAAATTGCAGAAGTAAAAGAACCTTTCGACCGCGATAATTTATGGCGCATGTTTGCCGTGTGGGCAGTATTGCGAGGTTATCCGATTCCCGATTGGCGGCAGCTCGAAGGAACGCCCGAACGCAAAATAAAAGGCCGCTTTGATGAGCTTTCAAAAATTCGCGCGCTTAAAGAATCGATTCCCGATTGGATGGATGAACTTGGCGTAAAAGAACTTGGTGAAAAAACCTGGGCAACCGAAATCGCCGCGCAAAATCAGCCTGCAAAAGTAATTCTGCGCGTCAATACGCTAAAAACTACGAAAGAAAAACTGAGGGCTATATTGATGGATCTTAACATAGAAACCGAATTCCTCAAAGACCAGCCCGATGCATTGGTTTTGAAAGAACGCGCCAATGTTTTTCTTACCGATGCGTTTAAAGAAGGTTTGTTTGAAGTTCAGGATGCCAATTCGCAACTCGTCGCTGCATTTCTCGATGTAAAACCCGGAATGCGTGTTGTTGATACGTGTGCGGGAGCCGGCGGAAAAACGCTCCACATTGCTTCTTTAATGGAAAACAAAGGCCAGTTGATTGCAATGGATTTATATGAAAGCAAACTAAAGCAATTAAAGCTCCGTGCCAAAAGAAACGGCGCTTTCAATATCGAATACCGCATCATCGACACTACAAAAGTGATAAAAAAACTGCATGAAAAAGCCGATCGTGTGCTCATCGATGCACCGTGCAGCGGCCTCGGTGTTCTCAAAAGAAATCCTGATGCCAAATGGAAATTACAGCCAGAATTTATTGACAACATTCGAAAAGTGCAAGCCGAAGTGCTCGAAAGTTATTCAAAAATAGTAAAGCCTGGTGGAAAGTTGGTTTACGCTACCTGCTCTGTATTACCCTCTGAGAATCAGGAACAAATTAAGCGTTTCTTAACAACCGACATTGGCAAATCGTTTAACTTTGTAAAAGATTCCAAAATATTAGCGTCCGAGTCCGGTTTTGACGGATTTTATATGGCCTTGTTAGAAAGAAAAAATTAAAATTGCTCCATGAAAAAATTCTACACCCTTACATTATTGATGCTGCTGACTTTTGGTTATGCGCAAATTCCGGCCGGCTATTACAATACCGCCACGGGCACAGGTTATACGCTCAAAACGCAGTTGTACAACATTATCAAAAATCACAACGATAGAGGGTATTCAGGGTTATATACGACTTATACCACTTCCGATAAGGATTTCTATTATGAAAACGATGGTACGATGCTCGATATGTACACCGAAAATCCGACAGGGCTGGAATGCGAATTTACATATGGCATCAACCAGGACGACGGAACTTTAGGGAACAACGAATGCGAGCGTTACAATCGCGAACACCTCATTCCGCAATCAGTCTTCGCTGCAGCTACGCCAATGTACTCAGATGCCCATTTCGTAGTGCCTTCTGACAAACACGTCAATGCCGAAAGGGGAGATTTTCCTTTTGGGAAAGTGGGCACTGCCAATTATACTTCAACGAACGGTTCTAAAAAAGGACAAAACCTCAACACAGGATATTCCGCAGGATATAGCGGCGTTGTTTTCGAACCCATCGACGAATTTAAAGGAGACATAGCGAGATGCTTACTTTATTTTGCCACGCGTTACCAGGATGTAGTTGCTGGCTATACTTATCCGATGCTAAATGGAACAAGCAATCAGGTTTTTGCCCAGCCGTTTTTAAATATTCTTTTAACATGGAATTTACAAGATCCCGTAAGCACGCGTGAAGTGCAAAGAAACAACGCCGTTTATGCTCGTCAGGGAAACAGAAATCCATACATCGATCACAACGAATATGTGGCTACGATTTGGGGAGCGCCATTAGCAACCGATTCTTTTAACCAAAGCACTTCGGTTTCAATTTATCCAAATCCTACAAGCAATCATGCAGTTACAATTACCAGTGATGTGAACATTGACAACATCGAACTCGTAGCGATCAGCGGCCAGATAATTCTTGATGTAAAAAATCCAATCGCGCAAAATCATACTTATACACTCGAAAATCTACCACAAGGATTTTACTTTGTAACGCTGACTTCAGACAAACGAAGCATCACGAAAAAAATCATCGTAAATTAAGTTCACGACATTTATAGCAACAAAAAAGTCCCAATCAAGGGACTTTTTTATTTTATATTCAGAAGGTTTAATCATTCATCGAAATCAAAAACTCTTCGTTATTTCTGGTTTTCTTAAAACGGTCGTTGATGAAATCCATCGCCTCGACCGGATTCATATCTGAAAGGTATTTTCGCATGATCCACATTCTTTGAAGAATATCTTTGTCAAGCAACATATCGTCGCGGCGTGTGCTCGAAGAAGTAAGATCGATTGCAGGAAAAATCCGTTTGTTTGCAATCTTTCTGTCCAACTGCAACTCCATGTTTCCTGTTCCTTTAAATTCCTCGAAAATCACCTCATCCATTTTAGAACCGGTTTCTGTCAACGCCGTAGCGATAATACTCAACGATCCGCCATTCTCAACATTACGTGCCGCTCCGAAGAATCGTTTCGGTTTTTGCAATGCATTGGCATCGACACCACCGCTCAATACTTTTCCGGATGCCGGTTGTACCGTATTGTAAGCCCGCGCCAGACGCGTAATCGAATCGAGCAAAATCACAACATCATGCCCGCATTCAACCAAACGTTTCGCTTTTTCAAGAACGATATTAGCAATCTTAACATGCTCCTGCGGCTCACGGTCAAAAGTCGAAGCAATCACTTCGCCCCTTACGCTGCGCTGCATATCGGTCACCTCTTCAGGACGCTCGTCAATCAACAAAACGATTAAATAAACTTCAGGATGGTTCGCTGCGATCGCGTTGGCAATATCTTTCAAAAGCATCGTCTTACCGGTTTTCGGCTGCGCCACGATCATCCCGCGCTGCCCTTTCCCGATTGGTGAAAACAAGTCGATAATCCGTGTCGAAATCGAACTGCCTTTCTCAGCAATCTTGAATTTTTCAGAAGGGAATACCGGTGTTAAATGTTCGAATGAAACGCGATCTCTAACAACTTGCGGATCATGCCCGTTAATTTTAAGCACGCGCACAAGCGGGAAAAACTTCTCGCCTTCTTTCGGCGGACGCACGACTCCTTTAACAGTATCTCCGGTTTTCAAACCAAACAATCTTATTTGCGAAGTCGATAAGTAAATATCATCAGGAGATGCAAGATAATTATAATCGGAAGAACGAAGGAAACCATAACCATCAGGCATCATCTCAAGAACGCCTTCGCTTTCTATAATGCCGTCAAATTCATAATCGGCATCACGGAAGTTATTCTTCTTTCCTTTATTAAAATTCGGATTTCCATTTCCGTTGCCATTTCCGTTTCCGTTTGTATTTTGGTTTTGATTGCCATTGCCATTTTGGCTCTGGTTTTGGTTGCCATTGCCATTTCCGTTACCATTGAATTGCTGGTTGGAGTTAGAATTTTGATTTGGGTTTTGGTGTTTGTGGAGCTGATTCGGATTTATTTTCTTCTGCGGAACATTATCCTCTGCAACTTCATCAACATTAGGTTCAGCTACCGCTTCATATTGTGGCGCGGCGTCAGCATTTTTCCTGTCCTTACCGGCTATCTTTTTCTCGTAATCTGATTTTTTGAATTTGGTGATTTTAGGTGCCTTTTCAAATTTGGCGGGTGCAGATTGTGGTTCTTCTGCTTTGGGCGCTTCTTCTATTTCCGAAAAAAGCGTTTCATTATTTTCGCTGCGGATAGCAGGCTTTTTATTGGGCGTAATACGCGTTCGTTTTGGCTTGTCATCGGCTGTTCCGGGAGCCGACCCATTCGATTCAGGTGCGGACTGGTGCGCCAGGATTTGTGCAATCAGCGCCTCTTTTTTGACGCCATTAAACTTTATGGTTTTAGCCGATTTAGCAATTTCCTGAAGCTCGGGAAGCTTCATTTCTTTTAATGCAGAAATATCAAACATGAAATGTTATGAATTTAGATTGATTTGGATACGATATGATAAAATGTAGAGTAATTTTATGCCTTGGACGGGTCGTAAAATGAAGTACTTACGAATTGGTCATGCAATATTACGAATAAAAATTTACCATGCAATAGTATTTATAAAAAAGAAAATATATTTTTGTGCAGGAAAATAAACCTATGCTACAGCGAATACAAACCGTTTACCTGATTTTGGCCCTTCTCGTGACAGGCGTTCTGCCGTTTGTTTTCCCACTGTGGACATTGGCCGACAGCAAGGAATATTTTTTCATGTCAAGCCAGGTATATTCAGCGCTTTTCGGATTGAGCACTTCTTTGGCATTATTGAGCATTTTATTTTACAAAAAAAGACAGCATCAGTTTGTGATCAACAGGCTGAACATCATATTAAATTTAATTTTATTAGGATTATTTGTATATCGTTCGCTAAACTTATCTGGAGAAACCCCCGCGGTTTCTGAGAAGGGTATTGGGATGTTTCTACCGATTGTTTCTATCGTTTTTTTAGTTTTGGCCAACAAAGCCATCAAAAAGGATGAAGATCTCGTAAAATCTGTCGACCGATTGAGGTAAACCTATAAACTTAGTTTATTTAGTGCGAAGAAAAGCCTGGGCAAATGTCCGGGCTTTTTTTGTTTGGTTGTTCAGGAGCCGGGAACCTGCTTTCGCCTTTATCTTTGTTCGTTCCTCACAAAGGATACCGGCTCAATCAGGGCTAAGCACTAAGTAACGACTACTTCTTCCCGATTTCAACAATTTCAAGATCCTTGATATTTTCGCCATCAATCACAAAACGCAGCATCGTTCTTACCTGATGAAAACCGCTGATGCCCGCGGCGCCCGGATTCATGTGGAGTAAATTGAGTTTCTTGTCAAACATCACTTTCAATATATGCGAATGCCCGCAGATAAACAATTTCGGCGGATTAGCCGTAATCTCGGCACGGATCGCTTGGTTGTACTTCCCGGGATAACCGCCAATATGTGTCATCCACACATCGACACCCTCACACATAAACCGGCTGTTGAGCGGAAACTCCATACGCGCCTTGTCATCATCGATATTGCCGTAAACCGCACGCAACGGCCTGTGTTTTTTCAAGGTATCGGTTACATTCAAATCGCCAATATCACCCGCATGCCAGACCTCATCAGCCCAATCAGTATATTTTAAAATCGTATCGTCAATGTGGCTGTGCGTGTCCGAAAGCAGCAGTATCTTTTTCATCAGTCGTAAATTCAAATCCCAAAGATAAAGTCAAAAACTGGATTTTACACCGCGGTTTATTTTATCATAAAAAAGTTTTAGATTTGAACAAACCAACACAAAATCATTACAATGAGCAATGAAACCAACGACGAAATTACGCGTGAAGAAATCAAAAAGGAATTCCAGCTCGAGCGCATGATCCTGTTCAGCGACGCCGTATTCGCAATCGTGATTACGCTGATGGCTATCGAAATTAAAATTCCCGAAACCGAAATCATAACTGATCAGACGCTGCCCAAATTGATATTGCATCTGTTGCCGACCATTTTCGCTTATATGGTCAGTTTTGGTTTTATCGGCACGATTTGGTACCAGCACCTCAAAATGTTCAGCCTGCTCAAAGATTATGACAAAGGATTGGTCGTCCGGAACATGCTGCTGTTGTTTTTTGTGGGTCTATTTCCGTTCAGTGCAACGTTGATTTCGCATTCAACCGGGCAAATGCTGCCGTTTTTTATATACCTCGGCGTCATTATGCTTTGCATCGTGGCCCAATTTATTCTCTATTATTACATCGTTACAAAGACCGCGATCCGACTCAATGTTGACATTACCGAACATCAAATGGAATTGTTTAAACGAAAGGTGTCGCTCATCGGATTTTCTATCGCTTGCCTATTGGTCGTCATTACTTATGCGATGATTCCCAATCCCAAACTGAAATCTTTGTCAACGTTGTGGATGGCCGTTTTTGCGGTTACTTTTAATATTATCGTGCGGCGCGAAAAATTGAGACGCCTGAAACTTTAAGCTTTTCACAACAGTAAAACTTCGTAACTTTGTCAATCAAAAAAAGGCAGTTACACTCTTGAGGTATTTTATAAAATTCGCATACAACGGAACCAATTACCACGGCTGGCAATACCAACCGAACGCGAGTTCTGTGCAGGAAACGCTGGTAAAAGCGGTTTCGGTGATCCTCAATGAAACTATCGAACTTATGGGCGCAGGGAGAACGGACACTGGCGTTCACGCAAAAATAATGTTTGCGCATTTCGATTCCAATAAAACAATCGACGTTGCGACAACGATTCACAAACTCAATTCTTTTCTGCCGAAAGATATAGTCGTTTTTGATATTATTTCGGTGCACGACGATGCGCATGCCCGTTTTGACGCGGTACGGCGCACCTATCAATATTATATCAATACCGAAAAGGATGTATTCACACACGGACAAAGCTGGTATTACCAAACCAAACTCGATGTGGCATTGATGAACGAGGCCGCAAGTGTCCTGCTCGAACATACCGATTTCCAATGTTTTTCGAAAGTCAATACCGATGTAAACACGTTCAATTGTAAAATCACGGAAGCCTTTTGGAAACAGGAAAACAACGCCTTGATATTTACGATTTCGGCCGATCGGTTTTTGCGCAATATGGTCCGCGCCATTGTCGGGACGCTAATCAACATTGGGTTGCACAAAATCACCATAGCCGATTTCAACACCATAATAAAAAGCAGAAACCGAAGCGAGGCCGGATTTTCGGTTCCCGCGCACGGCTTATATTTAACCGACATACGGTATGAATACCTGACGCCATAGCCCTGATAGCCGCGGAAATCCTTTTTGCTACGAATGGTGTTTCACTAGTACCACGGAATTATCTAGCAAAAAGATTGCAGCAGATAGCAGAAACAGCTCCTAAAAAAAATGATACAAGCAAAGCATTTTCTAAACAAACCAAATTACGAATGAAAGCAAAAGCATTTGATACCAACGTTTTCAAACGTATTTTAAAATACACAAAGCCTTACAAGCTGCGGTTCAACGGCGTGATTGTTTTTGCGATTGCGCTTTCGGTATTTGCGGCATTGCGGCCGTACTTGCTCAAACAAACCGTTGACAGTTACATCAGGACGCACGATGCGCAGGGACTTTTGTTTTATGTGACTGCGATGGGTGCTGTGCTGTTGCTCGAGGTCGCGTCGCAATTTTATTTTGTGTATTGGGCGAATTGGCTCGGACAGGACATTGTGAAAGACATCCGCGTGAAATTGTTTCGCCACATGCTGAGTTTCCGGATGAAATATTATGACAATGCGCCGGTGGGGCAACTCGTGACGCGTTCGGTTTCGGATATTGAGCAAATTGCGCGCATTTTCAGCCAGGGACTTTTTATGATCATAAGCGACCTTATGAAAATGGTGGTCGTGATGGGATTTATGTTTTACATGAACTGGAAACTGACGTGGATTGTAGTTGTGGCAATGCCAATTCTGGTTTTTATCACGCGGATTTTTCAGCGTAAAATGCAATTGGCGTTTGAGGAAGTGCGTACGCAGATCGCCAACATGAATACGTTTGTGCAGGAACGTGTCACGGGAATGAAAATCGTGCAGCTCTTTAACCGCGAAGATATAGAGGCTGAAAAGTTCAGCGAAATCAATATGAAGCACAATAAAGCGTGGATCAAGACGATTTTATACAACTCGATTTTCTTCCCGATTGCCGATATTATTTCGTCGCTGACACTTGGATTTGTCGTTTTGTATGGCGGAATCAAGATTTTGCACGGCGACCACTTTACGACGTTTGGTGATTTGTTTTCTTATACTATGTTTATTGGAATGCTGTTCAACCCGCTGCGCCAGATCGCTGATAAATTCAATGAGATGCAGATGGGAATGATTGCGGCGAATCGCGTTTTCGACATCCTCGACACTGACGACCAGATCCAGGATACGGGTATCATTGAAGCGCCATTGTTTGAAGGAAATATCAGCTTTAAGGATGTTCATTTTAGTTATATTGACAACGAGGAAGTCATAAAAGGAATTGATTTGGAAGTCAAAGCCGGACAAACCATCGCAATTGTCGGATCGACGGGTGCAGGAAAATCGACGATCATCAACCTGCTCAACCGTTTCTACGAAATCAACAAAGGCGAAATTTGCGTCGATGGGAAAAACATACACGAATACAGCCTTGGCTCGATCCGGAAACAGATAGCGGTGGTTTTGCAGGATGTATTTTTATTTGCAGATACCATCCTCAACAACATCACGCTGCACAATCCGGAAATTACGCGCGAGCATGTTTACGCAGCAGCGAAAAAGATTGGCATTCACGAATTTATTATGAGCCTTCCCGAAGGTTATGATTATAATGTTAAAGAGCGTGGCGTAATGCTTTCTTCAGGGCAACGCCAACTGATTGCGTTTTTACGCGCTTACGTAAGCAACCCGAGCATTTTGATATTAGACGAAGCGACTTCTTCGATCGATACCTATTCTGAAGAACTTATTCAGCGCGCAACTGAAACTATTACCAAAGGAAGAACGTCAATTGTAATTGCGCACCGCCTTGCAACCATTGTCAATGCTGATAAAATTGTGGTCATGGACAAAGGCTTGATCGTTGAACAAGGTTCACACATCGAATTGCTCAACCGCGCCGACGGGTATTACAAGAATTTGTACTACTCCCAATTCCTTGTCGAGGACAATTCATAATTGAATAAATATTCTTAATTTCGCAACTCAAAATAAAGATCAAGATGAAATACGATATTATTGTTTTAGGAAGTGGTCCGGGCGGTTATGTTACTGCAATCCGCGCCTCACAATTAGGCTTTAAGACTGCAGTGATAGAAAAGGAAAACCTTGGCGGCGTTTGTCTCAATTGGGGTTGTATTCCGACAAAAGCGCTGTTGAAATCGGCGCAGGTTTTTGATTATCTTAAACACGCTTCTGATTACGGACTTTCGATTGCCGCTTATGACAAAGATTTTGGGGCAGTCGTTAACCGCAGCAGAAGTGTTGCAGACGGAATGAGCAAAGGCGTGCAATTCCTGATGAAAAAAAATAAAATCGATGTCATTGAAGGTTTCGGAAAAATAAAACCAGGCAAAAAAATTGACGTTACCGCCGCGGACGGAAAAGTTACAGAATACAGCGCTGACCACATCATCATCGCTACCGGGGCGCGTTCGCGCGAATTGCCTAACCTGCCACAGGATGGTAAAAAAGTGATCGGTTACCGCCAGGCAATGACTTTGCCTTCGCAGCCAAAATCGATGATTATCGTTGGTTCAGGCGCGATTGGTGTTGAGTTCGCGCACTTTTACAATGCCATGGGAACTGATGTGACAATCGTTGAATTCATGCCCAATATCGTGCCTGTCGAAGACGAGGACATTTCGAAACAAATGGAGCGATCGATGAAAAAGGCCGGTGTCAAAATCATGACGAGCGCATCGGTAGAAAAAATTGAAATGACAAGCGGTGGTGTGAAAGCTACCGTAAAAACCGCAAAAGGCGACGAAATGCTCGAGGCAGAAATTGTCCTCTCGGCGGTGGGAATTAAAACAAATATTGAAAATATCGGACTTGAAGAAGTAGGCATTGCGGTCGATAAAGACAAAATTCTCGTAAACGCTTACCAACAAACCAATATTCCCGGCTATTACGCCATTGGTGACGTAACACCGGGCCAGGCTTTGGCGCATGTTGCATCTGCAGAAGGAATTTTATGCGTAGAAAAAATCGCAGGCCTCCACGTTCAGCCGATTGATTATGGCAATGTGCCGGGTTGTACATATGCAACTCCCGAAATTGCATCGGTTGGATTAACAGAAAAACAGGCAAAAGAAAAAGGATATGAACTCAAAATCGGGAAATTTCCATTTTCAGCATCAGGAAAAGCAAAAGCTGCCGGCACACCTGATGGATTTGTAAAAGTGATCTTCGATGCCAAATACGGTGAATGGCTTGGCTGCCACATGATTGGCGCCGGTGTTACCGATATGATTGCCGAAGCGGTTGTGGGCCGAAAACTTGAAACAACAGGTCACGATATTCTCAAAGCGATTCACCCACACCCGACAATGAGCGAGGCCGTAATGGAAGCCGTTGCCGATGCATATGGCGAAGTGATACACTTGTAATATAGTTCCAACAAAATAAAATTACCGGTTTTTTTAAGCCGGTTTTTTTATTGCTGTAAATCAGGTTTTTAAATATTTCAAACGCAATGGCGTTTCTATTCAAAAAATATGTTAATTTTAATGTTACAATATTGATTATTAACATTAAACAAACAAAATTATGAAAGGAAAGTATTTGTTGCCCGCCGTTTGTATGTCGATTATAATTTTTATTATCGGATGCAAACACACTGAAAGCGCACCCATAAACGAAACGCCGCCATTTGACATGGTAGCCGCAAAAACAGCTATCCAGACACAGGGACTTGCTTTTGCTGCCGCGCTGAATAAAGGAGATGCGATGGCAGTTTCTGACTGCTACACTTCTGATGCAAAACTTATGCAGCCCAACGGTCAATCGGTAGAGGGTCGCGAAAATATCCGTCAATTGTTTTCCGAATGGATGAAAAACGGCGTGCCGGCTTTCTCGATAAAAACAATCGAAGTATGGGGAGATGAAAATCAATTGACTGCAGAAGAAGAGTGGAAATTTACCGATAAGGATGGAAAAATAGTTGATAAAGGAAAAGCGCTCGAACTTTTTAAAATGGAAGATGGAAAATGGAAATTATACCGCGATTGCTATAATTCTGACATGCCGCCGCCTACGTCAAAATAATTGATATTCATGTTCAATAATCCGTTTTGTTATACAGGACGGATTTTTTGTTTGCATTTGACGCAAAATTTCTAATTTGACAAATGATTCGGTGAAAAGATTTGCGTGGAAATCCTTATCCAATCGAATGCAGTGCTTCGATAAGATAATCGATGTCGTCTTCTGTATTGAATTGGCTGAAAGAAATCCGCAAGCTTGGTCGTTTCAATTCTTCTGGCGAAAGCATTTGCCCGAGTACGTGCGACGGACGCACACTTCCTGATTGACACGCGCTGCCACGCGAAACTGCAATTCCTTTCATATCAAGATTAAACAGGATCATGGCAGTTTTATCTTCTGCAAATGGCAGTTGAACGTTTAGAATGTTATAAAAAGAGTCTGAACTGCCATTAATTTTGAAGCCAGGAAAATGAGCATCCAATTTTTTGATAGCGTAATCCTTGAGCCCTGAAATATATTTACGATGTACTTCTAAATCCAAATAAGAAAGTTCAAGCGCTTTAGCCATTCCCGCAATATTGTGAAGAGGCTCGGTCCCGGGTCGCAATCCTTTTTCCTGCTCTCCACCAAAAAACATGGGTTGGACTGCGATTCCTTTCCTGACGAATATAAATCCAGTTCCTTTTGGCCCGTGAAATTTGTGCGCACTTGCGACCAGAAAATCGATAGGCAGTGTTTGCAAATCCAAAATAACTTTCCCAACTGATTGAACCGAATCAGAGTGAAAATAGGCATCGTGTTGTTTACAAATCCGCGCAACGCGTTCTATATCAAGTGTTGTTCCCGTCTCATTGTTGACATGCATTAGCGAAACCAGTGTCGGCCTGTTATCCGAAAGCAAATCAGCGAGATGCGTAAGGTCGATGGCGCCATCGCCTTTGACTTCAACAAAATCTACGGCAATTTGAAATTCATCTTGAAGCGCTTCAACGGTATGAAGTACCGCGTGATGCTCAATCTTGCTCGAAATGATTCGCTCAACCTTCAAATCCTTCACGGCACTTCTGAGTACGATATTATTTCCTTCAGTTCCTCCCGACGTGAAAATAATTTCCTGAGACAAGGCATTTAAATGCTTTGCTATTGTTTTTCTTGAAAGTTCGAGGATACTTTTTGAATGTCTTCCAAAACTGTGTGATGATGATGCGTTTCCGTAATCCTCTGCAAGCACTTTTGTCATTTCGGCAATCACTTGCGGGAGAATTTGCGTGGTGGCTGCGTTATCGAGGTAAACCTTTTTCATTGCGCAAAGTTATGCATTTTACGATGTTAGTACGTAAAAATGATTGCCGGTTCCCAATTAAAATTCTATTTTTGTTTTAAATAGTAAAACATGAAAAAGTTTCTGGGATTATTGGCGGTTTTGATCTTGCTAAATGGTTGTGATGACGGCGACCTTACTGTAGAAGCAATCGATTTTACCAAAGTCACCGCGGGATCTTGTGGAGAAATCGTTTACAAAATAAACGGAACCGAAGCTTTATTTATTAAAATTCCCGAGAACCTGGAACCATTTAAAAATGAGGTTACGCCCGTAGGCGCTCCAACGCAGTATGCTATTGGCGGTGATGTTGTGGTACGTTATCGCGGTTATAACGGACCGGTTTCAGCAGAAAATATTTGCCCGAATGCCATACAGCCGATTACTCCGGTTGCTACTGTAGAATGGGCAGCAACGGCAGGAACCATCGAAATCGCGACGACACCAATTTATTCGGCACCCGACGCCGTTACCGGACGCGTCAGACTCTTAAAATACAATCACAACATCGTGATAAAAGGATTGAAATTTTTAAAACCCGACGGAGAACAATTTTACGATGTGTTTGCTTTCGGCGATTACACTACTGACGCAACCAGCCTGGGATTGATCTTTCCCGCTGCGAATGCCAGAATATGTCCTTCGGGCACCACTATTTACAATATTGCCGATTCGCGTACAGAAGGTATTTTTATTCAAAATATTGATCCTGCATTGCTTTCAACGTCAGCTTCAACTTTAAACATTCCAAAACAGGGATTGATAACTTCCACGACAAATAAATTGTCTTATCAATTGTTGCAAAGCGCAATCGGCGCAGATGCTGTAGCCGACTATTTCTGTTCAGCGACAAATCCTTCGACACCAGAAGTGAATGAAGAATGGGTGGCTGAGGATGGCGTGGAGAATGCAAGCGGCATCATTGAAGTAACGACGACCACAAATGGCCCTGGTACATTTCTGCATTCCATTCACTTAAAAGGTGTCACTTTCAGGAAGGGAGCCAGCACTTTTTATTTCGGGAACGACATTTTGTTTGGCGAGATTATCACCAATTAATTTTGCTGTTTTTGTTTGATAAAAACTTCAGTAGCGCCCAATCCATATTTTTGGTAATTGGCGTCCCGGAAAGAAATATTATCATATCTGCCTAAAAGAAAATCAAGTTCGGCTTTCAGAATTCCTTCACCAACTCCATGTATAAAAACGATTTTCGGAATGCGATTTTTTATTGCAAATTCAACGTGTCGCTTTGCAGTTTCGCTTTGCAAAGTCAGGATGTCGTAATTGCTCATTCCGCGAAAATTTTTAGTCAGTTTTTCGATATGCAAGTCGAATTCCGGAGGTGGGATTTCACCTTTAACTTTCTTTTCCTTTACAAAACTCCGAGGTTTTGGTATTTCCTTTTCCTGTTTTGCCTGATGTAAATTATAACTTCCTGTGTTTTTACTTAAATCACTGGTGTCGTTTATTTTAATCAATTCATTGACAAAATATGTCATCGTAAATCCATCATCAGTTTCAATGACAACGGAGCTATTTTCGATTGATAAAACCGTTCCCTCAAATGCATCATCGAGTACCGAAACCCTATCTCCTTTCTTCAGCATCGTCTTCTCTTTTTTGTTCGTTCTTACTCGGTGTTTTGGCACTCAAACGCATCATACCGTACATAAAAATTGCGATAGCGCCAACCATTATATAAATGTTTTTTTCGGCTTTGCTTTGTTCATACAACGCGATGATAATTGCCAGAACCATGATTGGAATAAATAGCTTTTTCATATCTTGTGGTAACTAATGAATTTCAAAGTAACAAACTTTAAAACAATAAAATGGTAATTGCCTTTGAATATTTTTTCGTAAAATTGTGTGCAAATAAATCGCAAATTGGACATCGAAAAATACATGATTCCGTGCCTGAACAAAAAACTCTTCGGCGTCGAATGTCTTGGATGCGGAACCCAGCGTGCCTTGCTTCTAATTTTGAAAGGGAACTTTACCGAAGCTTTTTTTCGGTTCCCTGCCATTTACACAACCATTTTATTTTTTGGTTTCGTCGCGCTTCACTTTTTAGACAAAAGCCGGAATTACCATAAAATCATCGTGACGCTCGCAATCACGAATGCGATTATCATGATCATTTCCTATATTTACAAAATGACTCACCTTTAAAACCTCAATATGGAAAAAAGAAAATTACCCAATGCAAACGCCGTACTGATCCTCGGAATTGTTTCTATTTTAACGTGCTGTTGTTATGGCGTCGTCGGGCTTGTCCTTGGTATCGTTGCGTTGATCCTCGCGAAAAAAGATATCGCGTTATACAACGAAAATCCCGAACTTTATGAAGGGTACTCGAATATAAATACGGGAAGGTATTGGGATTGTTTTAAGCGCAGTCTATTTAATAGTGACCATTTGCATGTATGTATTTATTGGTGCGAAAGAGATGAAGGAAATGCAGGAGAATCTTATGGAAAAAATTAAATACGAACAGGAACAATAAACCTCAGATAAAAAAAATCCTCCAATTGGAGGATTTTTTATTGACTATCGTTCAAATTGCGTAAGCGTTCTAATAATAATCGAGATGCAATCGAGCAACTGCTCCTCGTTCATCACCAAAGGCGGCGCAAAACGGATAATATTGCCATGTGTGGGTTTTGCAAGCAATCCGTTGTCTCTTAATGCCATGCAAATATTCCAGGCAGTGTCACTTTCTTCAGTATCATTGATCACGATTGCATTGAGCAAACCTTTTCCTCTGACCAACGAAGCGATTGAGGAACTCACGACATAATCGCTGATTTTTTTCCTGAAAATTTCCCCAAGACGAGCAGCGTTTTCCGCAAGCCTTTCATCCTGTACCACTTCCAATGAAGCAACAGCAACCGCGGCGGCTACAGGATTTCCGCCAAACGTAGATCCATGTTGGCCTGGCTTTATTACATTCATCACCGGATCATTGGCCAAAACTGCCGAAACCGGATAAACGCCTCCCGAAATGGCTTTCCCTAAAATTAAGATATCCGGCTGAACATTTTCGTGATTTACGGCGAGCAATTTTCCGGTGCGCGCAATTCCAGTCTGTACTTCATCGGCAATGAATAACACATTATGTTTCTCGCATAAAGCTTTGGCTTTCGCCAGATAACCTTCTGAGGGCACATAAACCCCAGCTTCACCCTGAATGGGCTCAACTAAAAAGCCTGCAATATTTGGCGAAGAAACCAACGCCATCTCGAGCGCCTCGATTGAATCGTAAGGAATTTTGACAAATCCTTCGGTATAAGGCCCGAAATTCTTGCGCGCATTCTCATCATTGGAAAATGAAATAATCGTTGTAGTGCGACCATGGAAATTACCATCGCACACAATGATTTGTGCCTGGTGCTCGGCAATTCCTTTGACTTCGTATGCCCATTTTCGGCATAGTTTCAACGCAGTTTCAACAGCTTCGGCACCCGTATTCATCGGAAGCACTTTATCGAAACCAAAATATTTTGTCAGGAATTCTTCGTAAGGTCCAAGCTGGTCATTGTAAAATGCGCGCGAAGTCAGCGTAAGCGTACGGGCCTGATGAACCATCGCCTCTACAATCTTTGGATGGCAATGCCCTTGGTTGACTGCCGAATATGCCGAAAGAAAATCATAATATTTTTTCCCTTCGACATCCCAAACATAAACACCTTCTCCCCTGCTTAAAACCACGGGAAGCGGATGATAATTGTGCGCTCCGTATTTATTTTCCAAAGCGATAATGGCTTCGGAATCTGTTTTTTCTAGAACTGACATTGTAAAATTTTTTAGATAATGCTTTTCAATTCCTACTTCTGGAGAGAAATCATCCAATAGGCCGTAAAATTAACCATAATATCGGGAATTTTTAAATTCCGTGTCATTTAGTTTCCGTTCGGCTTTAATTTGCCGAGAATATCATTCATCATTTCAATTTGGATTTTTTGTATTTCAATCAATTCCTGTTGTTGATGCAGCATCAAGTGGTCAAGCTTTTCATGAAGCATGCGAATTTCAAGCTCTGACTTAAGGTTGATCATATAATCGTTCTTCGCCCTTTCGCGGTCTTTTTCCTCCTGCCGGTTCTGGCTCATCATGATCACGGGCGCCTGTAGCGCGGCAAGGCACGATAGCAATAAGTTCAGTAATATAAACGGATAAGGATCAAAACCCTTATTCGAAAGCAAATAGATGTTCGAACCAATCCACAGCGCGATAAATACACCGAATATAATAATGAATGTCCAACTTCCGCCAAATGTCGCCACGCGATCCGCGACACGCTGCCCAACGGTCAGCTCTACGGTTTCTTCCTGTAGCTTGTTTACAATGAGTTCGTTTTCATTCATCGATTTGCTCACCACATCTTCTAGCTTCGACAGCGCGCCTATTCCCTTGGAAAGATAATTGGCGATGTATTTTTCGCGATACAGGTTTAATTCTGTTTGTGAGATAAAATGATGATTTGTAATTTGTGGATGGTCATTCTTAATCAGCGATAAAATGGGTTTACCGATCAGTTTACAGGAGACTTTCTCTGACTCGGGAAACTCTGCTTTCGACAGGTCGCTTTTAAATGTTTCGTTTTTCATCTTTGAATTCTATAAGAACGAATTTAAAACTTATAATTTGTTTTAACATCGATATTAACAAATGAATTTTTCCTGTTTTTTAACTTTGAATAAATACAAAACCAAAACTATGAAACACTTATTACCTGCGCTGATTCTTTCCGGATGCCTTGCTATTTCTTCCTGCAGCTCCGATGACGATGACAATAATCCAATTGTTGTACCCGTAGTGACCAGTTCACTAACCGCAAAGGTCAACGGCTCGCAAGTGGCCTTTGACACACCAACCGTAGCAAAGGAAAACCACACTACCGAAGAAGGCGTTCCTTATACCGATTTGATCGTTACTGCAGTTAAAAAAAACGATCCATCAACGAAAATCGTTTTCCGTCTTGAGCATATGACTACAGGACCTGAAAGTTGTTATTATTTTCTCTACAACGTAGGCGAAGCCGAATACGATATCGAAACCGACATCACCGGGGCAGATCACTTTTCTGTAAATATTACGGACAATACGGCACACAACATAAAAGGTAATTTTTCTGGAATGTTGGCAGATTTTGAAGGTATGACGGTAAACATAACCGACGGCGCATTTACTATCGATTTTTAAATTTATAAAGTATAAATAAAAGTCCCGCTCGTGGCGGGACTTTTTTATTTTACAGTTATGCTAAAGTCGCTTCCGATGTAATAGCGGTGTTCAGCAACTTCGAGATGGGGCAGTTTTTCTCAGCCTTTGTGACAAGCGCCTGAAAATCCTCATTTGAAATTCCGTTGATTTTGGCATTCACGGTCAAATGCGATCCGACTACTGCGCCATTCTGAAAATCAATATCACACCTGGTTTCAATATTTTCAATTTCATGCCCGCCCTCACCGATAAATGCTGAAAGTTGCATCGTAAAACAGCCTGCATGCGCCGCCGCCACGAGCTCTTCGGGATTGGTTCCAATACCATCTTCAAACCTGGTCTTAAATGAATACTGGGCATTATCCAGCACTTTACTCTGTGTGGTAATTTTTCCGTTGCCCTCTTTAACAGTTCCTTGCCAGACGGCGGTTGCATTTCTTTTCATGATTTTTAGTTTTTAATTCTACACAATTTACGATTTTCCAAAATAAATCCCAATTTAAATTTGTAAATCTAATCAATGGCTTATTTTTGCGCCATGGCAAGAAAAAACACAGATAAAATCGTATTTGATCATATAAAAGTACTTGATGCCGGCGCAAAAGGCGTGTCTGTCGCAAAGGCACCAGATGGAAAAGTAATCTTCATTCCAAACGTCGTTCCCGGTGACGTCGTAGATGTGCAGACCTTTAAAAAAAGGAAAGCTTATTATGAAGGAAAAGCCATCCGTTTTCACGAACTATCGGAACACCGTATTGAAACAGTTTGCCAGCATTTTGGTGTCTGTGGCGGTTGCAAATGGCAGAATATGAATTATAACCAACAGCTTTTCTACAAGCAGAACGAGGTCAAAAACCACTTGCAGCGCATCGGTAAAGTGGAGCTTCCTGAATTTGAGCCGATCTTAGGTTCACAAAAACAATTCTTCTATCGCAATAAAATGGAGTTCGGTTTTTCAAACGCACGCTGGCTTACCGAAAAAGAAATCGACAGCACAGAAGACCTCGGCAGCCGCAATGCGCTCGGTTTCCATATTCCGAAAATGTGGGACAAAATACTTGACATCACCCAATGTCATTTGCAGGAAGACCCGTCAAATGCAATTCGCAACGAAATACGCGAATTTGCAAATCGGCACAACCTGACTTTTTTTGATCCGCGAAACCATCAGGGATTGCTCCGGACACTGATGATCCGCACCGCTTCAACAGGCGAAATCATGGTATTGCTCCAGTTTTTTGAAGATGACAAGATCAACCGCGAATTGTTGCTCGACAATCTTTATGAAAAATTTCCAAATATCACATCGTTGCAATATGTAATCAATACCAAACCCAACGATACGATTTACGACCAAAATATTATCCTTTACAAAGGCCGCGACTTTATTCTCGAGGAAATGGAAGGACTCAAATTCAGCATCAACGCCAAATCTTTTTACCAAACCAATTCCGATCAGGCGTACGAATTGTACAAAATAACACGCGAATTTGCTGGACTGACCGGTAACGAACTTGTTTACGATCTCTACACCGGAACAGGTACCATCGCACAATTTGTGTCACGCAATGCCAAAAAAGTGATCGGTGTCGAAAGCGTTCCTGAAGCGATTCTCGACGCCAAAGAGAATGCAAAACGCAACAACATTACAAATTGCGAATTTTTCGTTGGTGATATGAAAGCCGTATTTAATGAAAGCTTCATCGCGCAACACGGCAAACCTGATGTTATCATTACCGATCCGCCACGCGACGGAATGCACAAAGATGTTATCGACCAAATCTTAAAAATTGCGCCTGGCAAAATTGTTTACGTCAGTTGCAATTCGGCGACACAGGCACGCGACCTTGCATTAATGGACGAAAAGTACAAAGTTTCACGCGTGCGTCCGGTGGATATGTTTCCGCAAACGCACCATGTCGAAAATGTTGTACTTTTGGAGAAAAGATAACGTTTATGAAGAAGCTGCTTATACTGCTCGTTGCTGTGGCATGGTCGTCTTCAAGTTGTGAGAAGGATGATATCTGCGATTCGGCTACCTCAACCACACCAAGGATGGCAATAGATTTTTACGATATCACCAATCCATCGCTGGCAAAGAATGTAACCAATCTTGTGATTGTGGGTGAAGGGCTTGAAACCGGTCTTCGGTTCAATGGTATAAGCAAAATCCTGATCCCTTTGAAAACCACTACTGATATCACCAAATATCGTTTTATCCTCAATTACGGAAGCACTGACACTTCAATAATTAATGAAGATAATCTCGAATTTCATTACGCGCGCAGCAATTTCTTTATTTCGCGCGCCTGTGGTTTTAAGTCCATTTTTATTCTCGACAGTGAAAATCCATACACGCTCACCGACGCTGCAGAACCTGACCAGATGTGGATTCAAAACATCACACTCGTACAACCCAATATCCTGACCGAAGATGAAACACACCTCAAAATATATTTTTAGTATTGTCTTGGTGCTGGTTTCTCTATTATTGCACGCACAGGATAAAAAAACCGATACCACGATTATAAAAACGAGCCGGTATGGCGTCCGCGTCGGAATTGATTTGTTTAAGCTTTCGCGGGCTTTTTACGAAAAAGATTATAAAGGGATCGAGATTGTTGGTGATTACCGACTCACGAAAAAGTATTTCCTTGCCGGGGAAATTGGCAATGAGGATAAAACGGTAAACGACGACCGACTTAATTTCACTACCAAAGGAACTTATTTCAAAGCGGGATTCGACTACAACCTTTATGAAAACTGGCTCGATATGGAGAATCTGGTGTATGTAGGTTTGCGTTACGGTGTGAGCACTTTCAGCCAGCGGCTTAACTCCTACTCGATCTACAACCGCAATGATTACTTTAATGAATCGAATACAATTGTTTCGGGAGAAAAGTACAGCGGATTGTCAGCGCAGTGGTTTGAAGTTGTCGCCGGAGTCAATGCCAAAGTAATCGATAATTTCTACGTAGGTTTCAGCTTCCGGTTCAACAAACTGATGTCGAATAAAAAGCCTTCGAATTTCGACAACCTTTATATTCCCGGTTTTAATCGCACGTATGACGGGGATTTTGGCGTTGGGTTCAATTATACGGTTTCGTATTTCCTGCCGATTTACAAGAAGAAAACCACGCTTCAGGTCAGGAAGAAAAAATAATTATCCTATTTCACGGATGCCTTTGAGGAACATCCATTTCATAAAAAGTTTTTCACCATCTTTTGTCTTAACGGCTTGGAACTTGGGCGCCAGAATCGTACTCACAACAAATGCGGTCAATGGATTAAAAAATCCTGTGAGGTTGGTATATTTCTGCGCCAGCAAACGCAACGGCACAAACAGCACAATGAATGTCAGCAATTGAAAAACGAAGGCGCGCAATTGTAATTTGGTCATGTTTTAAGTTTTTGTATTATTCCGACAATGCGGCATCGTCGTTTGAAGATTGAAATTTGGTTCGCTTACTGCCTTCATACATCTCATATTTAACCAATCGCGCTTCAAGGCTTCCATTAAAAAGCTTGATTTTGCGCGAAGGTTTCAGTCCAACAAATTTTAACGCTTCAAGGTTTGCAGTAATAAACCACGCGTTCGTTCCTGGATAACTTTGCTTGAGTGTATCGCCAATTTCTCTGTAAAACCGCTCCATTTGGATATCGAGCCTTTCGCCGTATGGCGGATTGAAAAGCATGTGCAAAGGTCCCGAAGTTTCTTTCTGCGTATCAAAGAAATTCCGCTCCTCAATCTTTATATATTCGTCAAGATTCGCATTTTTGATATTGTCTTTGGCTTTCAAAACCGCACTCGGCGCTTTGTCATAGCCTTTGATCGTATAATGAAACTCGCGCACCTTTTTGAGCAGCGAATCCATTACAATATCAAATAACTCGTTATCCCAATCATTCCATTTTTCAAAAGCAAATTCTTTTCGGTTAATGTTTGCCGGAATGTTGCACGCAATCATCGCGGCTTCCGCGAGTATGGTTCCGCTGCCACACATCGGATCAAGAAAATCGCCCTGTCCATTCCAACCCGAAAGCAACAGCATGCCTGCAGCCAATACTTCATTGATCGGCGCAATGTTCGTCGCGGTTTTATAGCCACGCTGGTGCAACGATTGTCCCGAAGTATCAAGCGCAACCGAAACCTGGTCTTTGTCGATATGGATGTTAATGCGTAAATCCGGATAATCCTTATCAACACTCGGGCGTTGCCCGGATTTGTTGCGAAACTGGTCCACAATCGCATCTTTCGATTTTTGCGAAACAAACTGCGAATGTTTAAAGTAATCCGAATGCACGGTCGTATCGATGACAAAAGTCTGGTTCGAATTCATATACTGCGACCAATTGATTCCGGAAATGCCTTTATACAACCCAGCTTCATTGTTCGCTCGGAAATAATAGATCGGTTTGAGGATTTTCAACGCAGTCCGGAGCGACAAATTGGCCTTATACATAAATCCCTTATCACCTTTAAAACTCACCATCCGCACGCCTTGCTCAACATCTTGTGCACCCAAAAGCTGCAGTTCCTTAGCAAGTATTTCCTCAAAGCCAAAAAAGGTTTTGGCCACCATCTTAAAATTATTTTCCATTGTAAAATCAGGTATTCGTTGCAAAAATACATTAAATTTGCAGTCCTATATTACTGTATATGCAAAAAGAAGTCAAGAACTGGTTCGTTTCCTGGTTTGATTCGCCATATTATCACATCCTTTACAAAGACCGGAATTACAGGGAAGCCCAAATTTTCATGGACAACCTTACGCATTACCTTAATTTGCCAGAACACGCCAAAGTACTCGACCTCGCTTGCGGGAAAGGGCGCCACGCGATTTACCTGAACCAACTCGGATTTAACGTTCTCGGTGTCGATCTTTCCGAAAACAGCATCGCGATTGCAAAAAAGAACGAAAATGATGAACTGCATTTTAAAGTGCACGATATGCGTTTGCCGTTCGAAGAAAAATACGACGCCATCTTTAATCTGTTTACAAGTTTCGGATACTTTGAAAATGACGACGACAACCTTAAAACGTTGATCGCCATCAAAGACAGCCTTTCCGAATACGGATTCGGCGTAATCGATTTTATGAACGCGACAAACGTGATCGCTAACCTTGTTCCCGAAGAAACAAAAACCGTTGACGGTATCGATTTTCACATCAAGCGTTTCCACATTGACGGACATGTTTTTAAAGAAATTGACTTTGAAGACAACGGCGAAAAATTCCATTTTACCGAAAGAGTTCGCGCTTACACGTTAGCCGATTTCCAGCAAATGATGGACGACGCCGGAATTTACCTGCTCGACATCTTCGGCGATTACAAACTCAAGAAATTCCACAAAACCGATAGCGAACGTCTCATCATGATCTTCAAATAATGAACTACCTGCTGCCGCTGCTTTCAGTCCTTTTAGGTTACGGCATCGCGCTGTTCCTCGAGCCCAAAAACAAAACGCGGCTCAAGTTATTGCTCGCTTTCAGCGGTTCTTTCTTGTTGTCATTGACCGTAATTCATCTGCTTCCCGAAGTTTATGAGAGCCACAATCACGCGATCGGAATATTTATCATGGTCGGAATCTTGTTCCAGATTATCCTTGAATTTTTCTCAAAAGGGGCCGAACACGGACATGTTCACGGACACGCAATCATTTCCGAAATCCCATGGCTGCTATTCTTTAGCCTTTGCATCCACGCATTGCTCGAAGGTTTTCCCGTTGGCCATCACCACAGCCTCGCACTCGGAATCGCAATCCACCATTTGCCAATCGCCATAATTCTCACCACGTTTTTCATCAACGCAAACCTTAACAAAACGGCCATTTTTATTTTTATGGTCACTTTTGCTGTAATGACGCCGCTCGGCACGTTGCTGTCAGATTATTTGCCGATGCTCAATCAATATTACACCGAAATCACTGCGATCGTTATCGGAATCCTGTTTCACATTTCATCGACAATCATTTTCGAAAGCAGCGAAGGCCACAAATTCAACGTCGCCAAAATTTCAATGATTATTATCGGAATTGCATTGGCCTGGTTTGTTTGATTGTTTTGGGCGTTGCCTTCAGCCCGCGCTGTCCGCTGCAATCTTTTTTGCATTTCGCTGCGATCATGCAAAAAAGGATTTCCGCTTCCATCGCTAACGCGGAAGAACATCGCGATCCAAATTTAATAGCTATAATTAAAAGCAACTTTGTAACTTTACAACAACAACTTTGAACGCCTCAACATGTCTTTCACTAAAACAACCGAACAGCCTTCCAAGTACCACCATTTAGAGAAAATGCCGGTTTCCGAACTGCTTTCCAATATCAATGACGAAGACAAAACCGTCCCGCTCGCTGTCGAAAAAGCATTGCCGCAAATCGAGGCGCTCGTGACGCAAGTGATCGCCAAAATGAAAAACGGCGGACGTCTTTTTTACATTGGCGCCGGAACTTCGGGCCGCCTCGGAATCGTTGATGCATCAGAATGCCCGCCAACGTTTGGGGTTCCTTTCGACCTTGTGGTCGGAATCATTGCCGGTGGCGACAAGGCCATACGCCGCGCCGTAGAAAACGCCGAGGATGACGACGAGCAGGCATGGAAAGATTTATCGGCATTCGATATCAATGAAAATGATGTCGTGATCGGAATTGCTGCGTCGGGCACAACACCGTATGTCATCGGCGGACTCGAAAAATGCAACCAAAATAATATCACTACGGGCTGCATCACGTGCAATGCAGGAAGTCCGTTGGCGAAAACCGCAAAATTTCCGATTGAAGTGGTTGTCGGACCCGAATTTGTAACGGGAAGCTCGCGCATGAAAGCCGGAACCGCACAAAAACTCGTGCTCAACATGATTTCTACGGCAACGATGATCCAGCTCGGCAGAGTCAAAGGCAACAAAATGGTTGATATGCAGCTCAGCAATAACAAACTCGTCGATCGCGGCGTGAAAATGATTGTCGAGGAATTGGATGTGAGCTACGAACAGGCATCATTATTATTAAAAGAACATGGCAGCGTGCGCAAAGCCGTCAATTACTACCTCAACGGATAAACAAATGGGAACCAACCGCGAAATTTTAAATAAGGGAATCAAATACATGGCTTGGGCATTGCCACTCATGTTCGTTGGCCCGACAGTAATCTATAACGCATTCATCAATAAAGAAAACGGCTGGCATTATCTGGTGTTATTTGTTGGCGTGATTGCATGTTTTTTTGCGGTGTATCTCGCGTTCAAAGGACTCAATACAATCGTTAAAAGCATGTTCGGAAAGTAATGGAAGATTTCATCAATATCGATAAAACGTTTGAGAAGGTTGTGGCAATCAACGCCAAAATCAGCAACCGCGAATTTGACGGCTGCGTTTTTAAGAACTGTGATTTCTCGAATGCGGTTTTTTCGGAATGCACTTTTCTCGATTGTGAGTTTTTTGATTGCAACCTCGCAATGGCGAAACTTCCCGGAACCAGCCTCAAAACCGTTTTCTTTAAAGATTCAAAATTGCTTGGAATCCGTTTTGACGAATGCGACGATTTTCTTTTCAATGTCAGTTTCCGTGACAGCGTACTCGACTACTCGTGGTTTACGCGGAAGAAAATGCAGAAAACGCCATTTTCAGGATGCTCGCTCAAAGGCGTCAACTTTGCCAATTGCGACCTGACTTCAGCGGTATTTGAAAATACAAACCTTGAAGGCGCCGTATTCGACGAAACCATATTGGCGGCAGCCGATTTTACGACCGCATACAATTACAGGATCGACCCCGAATTCAATCCGATGAAGAAGGCAAAATTTTCTACAGCCGGGATTCCGGGGCTGCTCGATAAATACGATATAAAAATTGAATAATATGGAACTCAACAGCGCGTACCTTGAAAGTGTAGGAAAGCAATTCCGCTATTACAAAACGCTTGGCGAAAAAGCAATGGCACAGCTCGAACCCGAGCAACTTTTTATACAGGTAAATGACGACACGAACAGCATTGCAACAATCATCAAGCACCTTTCGGGAAACATGCTGTCGCGGTGGACCGACTTCTTAACTACTGATGGAGAGAAAGAATGGCGCCAGCGCGATGCCGAATTTGAAAACGATCTCACTTCAAAGGAAGAAGTGCTCGAAACCTGGAACCGCGGCTGGGACTGTTTTTTCAATACATTCGATGCGTTGAAACCGGAACAGCTTTCGCAGATCATATACATCCGTAACGAAGGACATACGGTTATGGAAGCGATCAACAGGCAACTCGCGCATTATCCGTATCACATTGGCCAGATTGTTTTTTATGCCAAGCAACTCAAACATGGTGCTTGGGACAGTTTGTCGATTCCGCGCAACCAATCTGGAAGTTACAATGCTGAAAAATTTTCGAAAGATAAAGGCATACGAAACTATACCGACGATGAACTCAATCGGCTCAAATAACGATAAACCCTAGCCCTGATTGCAGCGAAAATCCTTTTTTGCAAAAAAAGATTGCAGTGAAAAGCAGGAATAGCTTCAAGAAAAAAAATGAAAAAACTAATATTATTGATTGCATTGCCATTGATTGTTTCGTGTTACGAGGCCGAACGCAACTGCAAGGATTTTAAAACCGGAAAATACAGATCGGAAATCACGATCAACGGCGTGAAAAAACAAACGATTTCTGAACGCACCGAATCAATTGTCATTGAGACGTATGAAGGCAAAACCGACACGGCTTCGATTCGCTGGATCAACGATTGCGAATATGTGCTGCAGCAGTTGCATCCGAAGAATATGCAGCAAAAACAGGCAATCGACATTAAAATTTTGACTACTTCTAAAAATTCATATACCTTTGAATTTGGCGTGGTGGGCAGCGATAAAAAGATGCGCGGCACTGCAACCAAAATCTGAAAACCACTTGTAAAACCATTTAAACATGTTTGAAATCTTATTAAATCCGGACGCATGGGTTGCGTTACTGACTTTGACTTTTCTCGAAATCATACTCGGAATCGACAACATTGTGTTCCTTTCGATCGTTTCCGGAAAACTGCGTGCTGAAGACCAACCCAAAGCACGCCGAATAGGATTGTTGCTCGCGATGGTTTTCAGGATTATCTTGCTTTTCGGAATTACATGGGTATTGGGCTTACAGGAAGCGCTGTTTTCGATTGACCTTGGGTTCTTCTCGGCGCATGTGACCGGACAAAGCATTATCATTTTTGCGGGCGGATTGTTTTTGTTGTATAAATCGGTTTCCGAAATACACCACAAACTCGAAGGCGAAGAGGATGGCGACAAGGCAAAAGCAGGCAATACGCTTACATCAGCGATTGTGCAGATCGCTTTGTTGAATCTTGTTTTTTCGTTTGACAGTATTTTGACCGCGATTGGTCTTATCAGTATGGATCCTATTGAAAAAGGCGGATTTGGTTATGCGGGTGCGTTAGAAATTATGATTCTTGCGATCATTATTTCGATTGCGATTATGATGGCATTTGCAGGCCCGGTGAGTAAATTCGTAAACAACCACCCAACGATACAGGTTTTAGGATTGTCATTTTTGATACTGATTGGCGTAATGCTTATTGCCGAAGGTTCGCATTTGGCGCATTTTAAATTTGGCAATGGTGTTGAAGTTGGCACTATTCCGAAAGGGTATTTATACTTCTCGATTTTCTTCTCATTGTTTGTGGAATTCCTAAACCTGCGTATGAAAAAATCTAAGAATCCGGTACAATTGCACAATTCGAAAATCAAGGATAAAAAACTCGAAGACCAGGACATGCTCGATTGATATTTTTTCATTTATACATTCTAAAGCCGCTAAATGCGGCTTTTTTGCTGCATTATGTAAGGTAAAAACATAACATTCATGTGAGATGTTATAATCAAAACTGCATTGTTTTTGTAAACTTTACAGAAATCTAAATAGTAGAAATCATGAAAAAGTTATTAGTAATTTTTGCCGCGACAATGCTCACATTCTCTTGTAAGAACACTGCCGACCAGGCCGGCGTTGTCGAGGAAAGCAAACAGGCCGTCATTGATTCAATGAACATTGAAATGGCCAAAAAAGAAGCGGCACTCGCACGCCAAAAATCAATCGACTCGATGCAGGCAGTTGCTGCGGCGGCCAAACGTGAAAGAGTTGTTGTGCATCACAATGTTGCCAGTGCAGCCCCGGTTGCCCAAGCCCCAGCCCCAGCAGCCAAAAGAAAAGGTTGGAGTGGTGCCGCTAAAGGCGCAGTTATCGGTGCAGGTGTAGGTGCAATTGGTGGCGCCGTGATCGATAAGAAAAAACCAGCACAAGGTGCGGTGATTGGTGGTTTGGCTGGTGCCGGATTAGGTGCCGGAACCGGAGCAATCCTCGATGCCGAGAAAAAGAAAAAAGAGGCCCAGCAAGGCCAGTAAAAAATAAAAAACTCCCGATTTGGGAGTTTTTTTATGCTTTAAAATAAGGTGATTTGTCCGTCATCATCGAGTTGGATGTCTTCATCAGTCATTTCGATTGTGGTTTTGTCTTCGGCTTCCATTTCTTCAGCAACTTCTTCAGGAACTTCATAAGGCAACGGTTCGAGCAGGTTTACTTGCTTTAATTTTTCTGTCGTGAGTTGGTTCCCGAGTGCTTTAAAACCTTTTACAGCAATAAATGCTTCGAGGTCAACCACCTGATTTTCTTTTTGTACGCCTTTGACTTTATTGAAAACGAGTTCAGCAACGGGACGGTAATCGGTGGCGACAATTTCGAGTCGCGAATTGGGATGTTCGGTAATGAAACTTTCCTCCTTCCCTTCATTTTCGACAAGAAAACGTTTTACGTAATAACGTTCCTTTTCGCCGTCGTAGTAAATTGCGGAAATTGGTTTTGACGGAATCCATTTTTCCAATACAATCATATCTTCATCAAAATGCGTCGTAAGTTCGGGAATAATGACTTTGAGTTTTCCGGTTTGGGAAATGACAAGGATTTTATCGTTTGGACGAAATTCGCCGAGCAGTTCTCCCCTCGCATCAACATTTAATTTTTGAACAGTATCGTCAAACCAGACTTTTCTTGGTTTTAAAGTGGAAATTCCCTTTTCCTTGATTTCAATTTTTTTGATTGGATATTTAGACACCAGATTTCCTTTCGAAGCCCGACCCTTAATGGCAATTGATGCGAAGTCAACATCCCATTTGAGCTTTTTGATGCTTCCAACCTGGCGCAGCAATATCGTTACAACTTCTGCTTCACCATTCGGATTGCATGTGAAATAGAGGATTTGAGAACCTTTGGTTCCGTTGGTCAAATCGTATAACTTATCACGCGTAACTCCCGAAACGTTGAACCGCTTGATATAAGAAGGCCCTGATTTTCCATCGCGGTAAATCATGTTGTAAATCGTGCGCTTGTCACTTTTATCGAATATCGCAACATGGATAATGTCTTTCCCTACAAATTTTTTATCATCAACTTTCGAGATCATCATATTTCCGTCGCGAAGGAAAACGATCACATCATCAATATCGGAACAATCGGTGACGTATTCGTCTTTCTTTAGTCCGGTTCCAATAAAACCTTCTTCACGATTGACATACAATTTTGTATTTCTCAACACCACTTTCGTGGCTTCGATATCGTCAAAAATACGCAGTTCTGTCTGGCGCTCTCGGCCTTTTCCGTATTTGTCTTTTAATTTGGTGAAATAAGCGATGGCAAAATCGGTCAAATGGGCCAAATCGTGTTTTACCTGTTCGATATCGCCTTCGAGTGCTTCAATTTTATCCTGCGCTTTGTTGCTGTCAAATTTTGAGATACGCATGATGCGGATTTCGGTCAGGTGCAAAATATCATCTTCGGTGACAGCGCGTTTGAGGTGTTTGATGTGTGGTTTGAGTCCTTCGTCAATTGCTGAAATCACGCCTTCCTTCGTCGTTTCTTCTTCAATCAGGCGATACACTTTCTTCTCGATGAAAATGCGCTCAAGCGAAAGAAAGTGCCAATGTTCTTCGAGTTCACTCAGATGAATTTCAAGTTCGCTTTTGAGCAGTCCGACCGTTCGTTGGGTCGAAATTTTCAGCATTTCAGAAACACCAATAAACAATGGTTTGTTGTCTTCAATCACACAACCCAATGGCGCCACCGAAGTTTCGCATGCGGTAAATGCAAACAAAGCATCAATAGTTTTATCAGGAGAAACGCCGGGATAAAGGTGAATTAAAATCTCAACTTCGGCTGCTGTGTTGTCTTCAATTTTTTTGATTTTGATCTTGCCTTTGTCATTGGCTTTCAGAATGCTGTCGATTAATGTTGTCGTATTCGTCGAAAACGGAATCTGTGTAATGACAAGGGTATTCTTGTCGAGTTGTCCGATTTTCGCACGTACACGAACCCTTCCGCCGCGCATTCCGTCATTGTAATTCGAAACGTCAGCGATTCCGGCAGTCTGGAAATCGGGAAAAAGCTGGAATGGCTTTCCTTTCAGAATTTTTATCGAAGCATCGATGAGTTCATTGAAATTGTGCGGCAACACTTTGGTTGACAATCCAACCGCAATACCTTCAGCGCCTTGCGCCAAAAGCAACGGGAATTTTACAGGAAGGTTATTTGGTTCTGCGCGTCTTCCATCGTACGAAACACCCCAATCGGTAATTTTCGGACTGTAAATTACTTCGAGGGCAAACTTTGAAAGTCTTGCCTCAATATAACGCGAAGCGGCAGCGCCATCGCCCGTAAGGATATTACCCCAGTTTCCCTGGCAGTCGATCAGCAGTTCTTTTTGCCCTATCTGCACCATTGCATCGCCAATACTTTGATCGCCATGCGGATGGTACTGCATCGTGTGCCCGACAACATTTGCCACTTTGTTGTAACGGCCGTCATCGAGTTCTTTGAGCGAATGCATGATGCGGCGCTGAACCGGTTTAAAACCGTCTTCTATTGCGGGAACGGCGCGCTCGAGAATAACATACGAAGCGTAGTCAAGAAACCAGTCTTTGTACATTCCGGTGACTTTAGTGATCGTATCATTGGCATCGAGTGCCATGTCATTGTCGTAGAAATGCTGGCCTTCGGTTTTATTTCCTTCATTCGGATTCAACTCCTGTTCTTCGTCCATTCTCGTTTATTCGGCTTTAAAATATATTATAAATCTTCAACCCTGTCGAGTTCGACTTTAAGATTGTTGATGATAAATTCCTGGCGATCGGGCGTATTCTTGCCCATGTAAAATTCGAGCAATGTCTCAATCGATGTTGCGCTGTCGAGCATAATCGGATCGAGCCTGATATCGTCACCGATAAAATGCACAAACTCATCGGGCGAGATTTCACCGAGTCCTTTAAATCGGGTGATTTCAGGTTTTGGCTTGAGTTTTTCGATGGCCGCTTTTCGTTCTTCTTCCGAATAGCAATAAATCGTTTCCTTCTTGTTTCGAACACGGAACAGCGGTGTCTGCAAAATATACAAATGGTTTTCCTTGATGAGTTCGGGAAAAAATTGCAGGAAAAAAGTAATCAATAACAATCGGATGTGCATACCGTCAACATCAGCATCAGTTGCAATTACGATATTGTTGTAACGCAGGTTTTCCATATCATCCTCGATATCGAGCGCCGCTTGCAGCAGATTGAATTCTTCATTCTCGTACACGATTTTTTTTGTCATGCCATACGAATTCAACGGCTTTCCACGCAAGCTAAAAACCGCTTGGGTATTGACATCGCGTGATTTGGTAATGGAACCCGAAGCCGAATCTCCCTCAGTGATAAACAACGTACTTTCGAGGTATCTCGGATTTTTGATGTCTGACAAATGGATGCGGCAATCGCGCAGTTTTTTATTGTGAAGGCTCGCTTTTTTGGCGCGGTCTTTCGCAAGTTTCCTGATGCCCGACAATTCCTTGCGTTCGCGTTCTGCCTGAAGGATTTTACGCAAAAGCAAATCGGCGGTTTCCGGATTTTTGTGCAGGAAATTATCGAGCTTATTTTTGATGAAATCGTTGATAAATGTCCGTACCGATGGTAAATCCGGGCCCATATCTGTCGATCCGAGCTTGGTTTTGGTCTGCGATTCGAATACCGGTTCCATAACCTTTACGCTTACGGCGCTTACAATCGATTTCCGGATGTCGGAAGGTTCGAAACCTTTATTGTAAAACTCACGAATGGTTTTCACAATCGCTTCGCGGAAAGCAACAAGATGGGTTCCGCCCTGCGTCGTATTTTGTCCGTTTACAAATGAATGGTATTCCTCGCTGTATTGCGATTTGCTATGCGTAATGGCCACTTCGATATCGTCGCCGAGCAAATGGATAATCGGATAAAGCATATCTTCAATAGCGATATTTTCATCGAGCAAATCCTTTAGACCGTTATCGGAATAAAATTTCTCGCCATTGTAAATTATTGTAAGGCCCGTATTGAGATAGCAATAATTCTTGAGCATTTTAACCACGTACTCATTCCTGAACTTGTAGTTTTTGAAAATCGCTTCGTCTGGCGTAAAAGAAACTTTGGTTCCCTTGCGCTTCGTGGTTTCAATGATATCCTCTTCGATTGTGAGGTTTCCGGCAGAAAACTCGGCGGCTTTCTGTTTGTCTTCACGCACGGATTCCACACGGAAATAATTCGACAACGCATTCACAGCTTTGGTTCCGACACCGTTAAGGCCAACCGATTTCTTAAATGCAAGCGAGTCGTATTTTCCACCTGTATTCATTTTTGAAACCACATCGATGACTTTTCCCAGCGGAATTCCACGGCCATAATCGCGAACCGAAACCGTTTTGTCTTTAATCGTGACTTCAATCGTTTTTCCGGCGCCCATCACAAATTCATCGATACAGTTGTCAATGACTTCTTTGAGCAGGATGTAAATACCGTCGTCAGGCGACGAACCATCGCCCAGTTTTCCAATGTACATTCCGGGACGCATGCGGATGTGTTCCTTCCAGTCGAGTGAGCGGATATTGTCTTCGGTATATTGATTTTGTTCTGACATTTAAACTGGCGATTTTGCGCTAATATAATTCAAAACCGCAATAAATAACAGGCTTCAGCGTGAAAGTTATCAATAGGATATTGACAAGAAATTAAGCAGTTTGAGCACGCGATTATTTTTCAATTTTGTAGGTTGCAACGGCGTTTCTATCGACAAAAATGGTCAGAAAACCGCGTGTGCGATTCGTCGTTGCGATTTCAAATTCGGGGACATTGCCATTTTTGCGCGGTTCGACATCATGGACGCTGCCGTCATTGGTAAAGGCGTAGGAAATTCGGCTTGTTTTTGGGAAACCGATGATCCTGAACGGAATCATATTTGACTTTGCGTTTGAAATAATTCCTTTCTCGGGAACCGCAATTTCATAATTTGATTTGATGTAAGGTCCATAAAACAAGGGCAACTCCGCAAAATCCTGTTCCGATTTATCGGTCATCAGAAATCGTTTGTCGTCGGGAAAATGATTGAGAAAGAAGATTTCGGGCGATGTAAAGAAATACGCATCATTGAATTCGGGAACAAATTTGCCGGTTTCTGTGCTGACGCTTCCCGAAGCCCACGTTACATCGATAAGTTTCCATTCGTTTCCGATTTTGACGGCATTCCACTGGTGGTCGCTGCCTTGCGGAAGTTTGCCGATATGCACGGGATGTGCTTTGGACGTTCCTGTTATATCCATGCATTTGATGTCGGTAAGATCGCACAAAATATGAAACAACGACGAATAATTCTGACATACGCCTTTGCCGCTGCGCAATGTTTTCTCTGCGAATTTGCGCCGGATTGCAAGTTCTTTCATTTGGCGGTCCTGTTCACTTCGGTATGTGTAGGCGACTACGCCCGAACCCGCATTGGCAGCGCTTAAATCATAGCGGATGTTGAGACCGATCCACGTGAAAATGGCACGGACTTTTTCTTCATCGGAAGTGAAATCAGTATTGATTTTTTGTGCCAGCTTCTCTGGAGCCGAAAACGATTTGGGATACGTCCGGACGAGGTCATCAATCTTTAGATATGGTTGTGGATTTGCAGCGGCCGCCGAAAGATTCATGAGCAGCAGCACTAATAATGAACAGATTGCGGTTATTTTTTTCATGCGCCGCGCGCGACAACAATCCTGCCACGAAATGTTAATCTGTCGTAAAGTTGCGGACGATTTCTTTCAATTGCTTGTTAAAGTTTTCTTCGGAGATAACACCTTTATCGCGATCGAAATTGTCGTTGAATGATGGAAGTGAAAAAGACGCTTTGATGTTTCCGCCGTATCTCGGAAACAATTTCAACGCGATTTCGAGCACCGAGGCACCGCCTCTCCCTCCCGGCGAAGTTGCCATGAGCAGCATTGGTTTTTCCTGGAAAACCTTGACGTTGATACGCGATGCCCAGTCGAAAACGTTTTTAAAGGCAACCGAATAATTGCCGTTATTTTCAGCCATAGAAACCACGAGTATGTCGGCTTCGGCAATCTTTGACAGGAATTGCTGCGCCTCGGGCAATTGTCCGACCTTGGCTTCAAGATCGACACTGAACAACGGCATTGCAAAGTCGTTGAGGTCAAGAATTTCAACGGTGGCATTTTCAAAAAGCGAAGCGGCATATGTTGCAAGTTTTTTATTTATGGAAGTGGAAGAATTACTGCCACCGAATGCTATTATTTTCATGATATTCGGATTAAAAATTTCAGAATCAATTTACGGCATTTTGGTAAACAAAGCATCGTATGCCATGATTTTTTGGATTAAAAGTCCACCAACGGTAAAGTTGTAAGAACTTAAGGAATACCGGTATTCGCGGGATTGCGTTAGCGATTGCAGCGAAAAGCCCGCAATGAGGAACGAATGAGGACTTGCAGCGGAAAGCGCGGGCCGCAGGCAACGCCAAAAAAAAATCCACTCGAAAGCGGATTCTTATTTTGTATTAAACATTGAACCTGAAATGCATCACATCGCCGTCTTTTACAATGTATTCTTTGCCTTCAACACGCAGTTTCCCGGCTTCTTTGACTTTGCTTTCAGAGCCATAAGCCACATAATCGTCGTAAGCGATGACTTCGGCGCGGATAAATCCTTTTTCAAAATCGGTGTGGATCACCCCGGCAGCTTGTGGCGCCGTTGCCCCGATGTTGATTGTCCAGGCACGGACTTCTTTGACTCCCGCGGTGAAATAAGTTTGTTGTTTGAGCAATTTGTAAGCGGCGCGAATTAAAACCGACGCACCGGGCTCAGTTAAGCCCATATCTTCAAGGAAAACCTGGCGTTCTTCGTAGCTTTCGAGTTCTGTGATATCGGCTTCGGCACCGACGGAAAGTACGATTACCTCGGCATCTTCGTCTTTGACAAGTTCGCGAACCTGGTCGACGTATTTATTGCCGTTTACTGCGGAAGCTTCATCGACATTGCAAACATATAAGACTGGTTTGGCAGTAATTAATTGGAACGACTCCATCAAAACCTCCTCATCGTTGTTTTGGGGGGTAATCGTACGTGCCGATTTGGCCTGAAGCAATGCTTCGCGGATGCGGTTGAGCAATGCCTGTTCGACCTGCGCCTCTTTATTTCCGGTTTTTGCTGCGCGATTGACTTTTTCAAGGCGTTTTTCTACGGTTTCGAGGTCTTTGAGCTGGAGTTCGATATCGATGGTTTCTTTGTCGCGGATGGGATTTACATTTCCGTCAACGTGGACGATATTGTCATTGTCGAAACAGCGCAGCACATGGATGATGGCATTGCATTCGCGGATGTTTCCGAGGAACTGGTTCCCGAGTCCTTCGCCTTTCGAAGCGCCTTTTACGAGTCCGGCGATGTCAACGATATCAACCGTTGCCATTTGCACGCGCTCGGGCTTTACGAGTTCTTCGAGTTTATTGATTCGCGGATCAGGTACGCTTACCACGCCGATGTTGGGCTCTATTGTACAAAACGGAAAGTTGGCACTTTGCGCCTTAGCATTCGACAAACAATTGAACAAGGTTGATTTTCCGACGTTGGGTAATCCTACAATTCCTGCTTTCATTTTATATTTATTGCCATCGGCGAACTGCCGACGATTGTTATTTGTTTAAAAAGTGTGCAAATATAAGCTTTATATTATTTCGGCGTGATTTCCGAAATGCTTTTGTCGGGAGCAAATCGAAACCGCGTTCAGGAACCGATAATGGGAATTCTGTAAAAGTTTCCGAGAATTCCTATATCTGTTAGTGCTAAATTTGTATGTATAACAATAAAAAACAAATCATGAAAACGATTTATTTAGGAGTTGCTGCATGTTTATTCGCTTTCACAGCACAGGCGCAGAACCAGAATGTTACCGGGACTACAAAAACGACCGTAACAACTGTAAAAGATTCGGATGGCGCAAAAACCCAGGTCAAACAACAAACCACACAGGAGGTGCAGGATATCAAATTCAAAGAAACTGCGGGTGATCCACTAAACAAAGAAATGGCAACGACTCCGGTCGAAGTACTTTCAACTACGCAGGTAACCAACCCTGACGGTACTACAAGAACCGTTAACGTTGACCGTTCGGCTTATTATCAAGGTATTGGCGGCAAGTATAAATTATCATTGGACCCATCGGGTTATACCATGAGCACAGGAACCAATTCGAAACCCGCTTTGCTGCGCAAGACTTCTACCAACAGCTATATTTACAGAACGAAAGACAAAACCGCTATCGGTTATTTTGATACCAATGGCAACCTTGTAATCGAAACCTACGATGATAAATCAGACAAAGTCAATATTGAAACCTACAACCGCTTAAAATAAAAATCAACCTAACTAAAAATGAAAAATCCTGAATTCACGTTCAGGATTTTTTTATTATTCATTGTGCAAAAATGCTTGTCGGTTGAGCAGGGTTTCCTCGCTTTCAACATGATTGTCATCGGGAACGCAGCAATCTACGGGACAAACTGCAGCACATTGTGGTTCATCGTGAAAGCCTTTGCATTCGGTGCATTTATTTGGGACGATGAAATAAATATCATCGGAAATCGGCATTTGCGGCTGTTCGGCGTCAACTTCGGTACCATCCGGCAAGACAATCTTCCCTAGCAATTTGGTTCCGTCTTTATAGCGCCAGTTGTCAGCGCCTTCGTAGATTGCCGTATTTGGGCATTCGGGTTCACACGCGCCGCAATTGATACATTCATCTGTGATTATAATGGCCATTTTTTTTTGATTTAGGGTTTCGGAACTACTAAAAGTCATCTTTTAATTTTCTTCCTGTAACGTATTATAGCTTATTTTTGCGCAAAATTACATCAAAAGTCTTCATAAACAAATAACGGATGTCACAAAACGCGAAAAAGAAATGTTTTATTGAGTTGGGTAAATTTCTGCGCCAGTTTTCCGAAAACGGAAATACGCGGCACGAAGATGTTTTGCATAACGATTTGTTTTTCAATGATTTCGAAAACCTGATCCAACTCTCGCAGTCGCACAACGGCTGGTACACGCCCGAGCAGGTTTATTTCGCGGTTCAGTCCTGGAGCGAAGCGCTTACTCAACAAAATTTGGACACGTGGCTTTCGCGCTATGATTTCGAAAAGGTAATACCAAAGACGGTCGGACTCATACTCGCGGGAAATATTCCGCTTGTAGGTTTTCATGATTTTCTTTCGGTTTTGGTTGCCGGACATAACGTATTGGTAAAAACGTCTTCGAATGACCAACATCTGCTGCCTTCCCTTGCAAAATATCTGATTGCTGTTTGTCCAGATTTGCAGAACAGAATCACTTTTATCGAAGGAAAACTCGAAAATTTCGATGCAGTAATCGCGACCGGAAGCAATAATACGTCGCGTTATTTTGAATACTATTTTAAAGAGGTGCCCAGTATTATCCGAAAGTCGAGAAACTCAGTTGCGGTGCTCGACGGAAATGAAAGCAAGGAACAAATGGTTGCTTTGGGCGAAGATATTTTCCGGTATTTCGGACTCGGATGCCGCAACGTTTCGAAATTGTTTGTCCCGAAAAACTACAATTTCGATGCGTTTTTTAACGGCATGTTTGCGTATCGCGATGTGATCAAATATGAAAAATACGCCAACAATTACGATTATAACAAAGCGGTTTTCCTGATGAGTAATTTCAAATTGCTCGATAATGAATTTCTGACCATCAAAGAAGATGCAAGTTATGCTTCGCCCATCGCGAGCGTTTTTTACGAGTTTTATGATGATTTGGAAAGCGTGAAGACAAAACTTGACGCCGACAGCGAGCAAATTCAATGCATCGTTTCCAATGGCCTAATTGCAGGCAGTATTGCGTTTGGGACAACGCAGAAACCGGCGCTTTGGGATTATGCGGATAATGTTGATACGATTGATTTTTTAATTAATCTGTAATAAAATCAACGCCAGCTAAAACGTTTTTGTTAATAACCTCCTGTAAATTTTCTTAAAAAAATCCGTTCTATCGCATTGTATTTCCGAAATTTGTCGCTTAATTTTTTCGAAATGTTGACAGATATTATGAAGAAACACAACTACAGCGCGGGCCCGTGTATCTTGCCACAAGAAGTTTTTGAAAAATCGGCGGCAGCGATTCTGAATTTTAATGGCTCGGGATTGTCGATACTCGAGATTTCACACCGCAGCAAGGATTTCGTTAACGTAATGGAAGAAGCGCGCGCGTTGGCACTCGATTTACTCGGACTTACAGGCAAAGGTTACCAGGCGCTATTTTTGCACGGCGGTGCGAGCCTTGAATTCCTGATGGTGCCTTACAACCTTATGAAAGAAAACGGCAAAGCGGCTTATCTTGAAACCGGAACCTGGGCCAGCGGCGCGATTAAAGAAGCAAAAGCTTTTGGCGAAACGGTGGTTGTGGCATCGTCTAAAGCCGAGAATTATACAAACATTCCGAAAGGATACAGCATTCCTGCAGATGCAGATTATTTCCATTGCACGAGCAACAATACCATTTTTGGTACGCAGATGAAGGAATTTCCGGAAGTTAATGTACCATTGGTTTGCGATATGAGTTCCGATATTTTTTCGCGTGTGCTCGACTTCTCGAAATTTGATTTGATTTACGCGGGCGCGCAGAAAAATATGGGTCCGGCGGGCGCGACACTCGTTGTAGTCAAAGAAGATATATTGGGCAAAACCGGAAGAATAATTCCAAGCATGCTTGATTATCAAAAACATATTGCAGCCGAAAGCATGTACAATACGCCTCCCGTTTTCGCAGTTTATGCGTCGTTGCTGACTTTGCAATGGCTCAAGAATCAGGGCGGAATCGCAGCGATTGAAAAAATAAACAATGCCAAAGCCGCATTGCTTTACAATGAAATCGACCGCAATGCGTATTTTAAAGGAACAGCGAACACCGACGACCGCAGCGTGATGAATGCGACTTTCCTGCTCAAAGATGAAAACCATGCTGCAACTTTTGATGCGATGTGGGCCGCAGCGGGAATTTCAGGAATCACCGGACACCGTTCCGTCGGCGGTTATCGCGCTTCGATGTATAATGCGTTGCCGCTCGAAAGTGTCCAGGCATTGGTCGCGGTGATGCAGGATTTTGAGCATAAAATGAACGCAGGATCCTAGCCCCGATCGCAGCGGAAATCCTTTTTGAAATGCAGCGCAGCGAAATTGCGAAAAGATTGCAGCGCAGAGCGGGAATAGCTCCTCACAAATAAATTAAAAACCGAAAAACAATAATTGTAATGAAGGTATTGGCCAACGACGGGATTTCGAAAAGCGGAATCAAAGCGTTAGAAGCAGGCGGATTTGAAGTGCTCACGACAAAAGTGGCGCAGGAACAGGTCGCAAATTATTTAAATACGAACAACGTAAACATACTATTGGTACGCAGCGCAACCAAAGTGCGCCAGGAATTGATTGATGCTTGCCCGAATCTCAAAATCATCGGGCGCGGCGGTGTGGGTATGGACAATATTGATGTGGATTATGCGCGTTCGAAAGGCATTCACGTGATCAATACGCCGGCATCTTCATCAGAGAGCGTGGCCGAACTCGTGTTTGCGCATTTGTTTAACGGCGTGCGTTTCCTGCACGATGCCAACAGAAATATGCCGCTAGAAGGCGATACGAATTTTGAAGGACTTAAAAAAGCGTATGCAAACGGAATTGAATTGCGTGGCAAAACCCTTGGTATTATTGGATTTGGAAGAATTGGACAAGCCACGGCGAAAATCGCGTTGGGGCTTGGAATGCGCGTGATTGCGTCTGATAAATACGTGGGAAGCGCCGAAATTAAAGTCGATTTTTATAACGGGCAGTTCATCAACGTGGATATCCCAACCGAACCGACCGAAGATTTGTTGAGGCATTCCGATTTTATTTCGCTGCACGTTCCGGCACAGGAAGGTTATGTAATTGGCGCCGAAGAAATCGCCGCAATGAAAGATGGTGTTGGTATTATCAACTGTTCGCGCGGCGGCGTGATTGATGAAGTTGCATTGGTTGAGGCGCTCGATAGCGGAAAAGTTTTATTTGCGGGATTGGATGTTTATGAAAATGAGCCGACTCCTGAAATACGGATTTTAATGCATCCCAAAATTTCATTGACACCGCATATTGGCGCGGCGACTCTCGAAGCGCAAGACCGCATTGGGACAGAACTTGCAGAGCAGATCATCAGTTTGATGAAACTCGAAAAAGAATAAAATCAAGCCGGCACTGTCCGGTTTTTTTTGTGTTAAATCGGATTAGGAACCGTATGGTTTTCATAACTTTATGGAAAATAAACGGATATGAAAAAGCTATTTTTTACTGCGGGCTTCATCGCATTGATCATCGCATGTTCTTCCACGAAAACAAATTCGGTTGGGGCATCTAAAACCGTAGCCTCAAAAAACGATACCATCCATATTGCCAATGATTCGCTCAATTATGAAATCACGATTATAGAGCCGGGTTTCGACACGTGGCTGGCGAGCGTTGCCAAACCACGAAATTTTTACGGGCTGACGTACCTTGAAAATAAAAACCGGTTTTATGTGGCGGAATATAATAGTCGGGTGTTGCAGCCCTTTCGTTATAATTCCAATTTATATGAGATGCGCATAGATTATAATCCGTCGATTCATTACGGTTACGAGGTCAATTATCTACTCTACAACTATTTTGTGTATTTCCAAAGCCATTACCGTCAAAAATTATAACCGCGTTACTAAACGGATTCTTTTATCTTTGCAACAATCTTGAGATATATGAGCCGACTTAAAGAACGTTGGGGAATCCAGTCGAATTTTCAATTTGCCATTGTTTTTATCGTATTTGCGATAACAGGATCCTCATCGGCATGGCTGTCGAAATACGCATGTATGTGGCTTGGCATCACCAAAGAAGATTTAGGGTTTTGGTTTACGCCGTTCCGGTTGCTCATGATTTTTCCGCTTTATCAGGTTTTGCTGGTATTGATCGGATTTTTATTTGGGCAGTTCCAATTTTTCTGGGCCTTTGAAAAAAGAATGTTGCGCGGCATGGGACTCGGATTTTTACTTCCAAAAGAGTCGGGAAAATCGTAGTTACTTTTTGTTGCGTATCAGGTAAGTATAAATCCACATCAATGTAAATGTCGGAACCACATCCGTAAACGGTAGTATTTCTTCTAGGAATTCGAAAACTCCGGCAATCCTTCCCGCCTTTCCTTTATACATCCACGTCATTAAATATCCTGCAAGCGGCGCCCAGATTATGTCTTCAAACTCGCCGATAATTGGGATTGTAAAGGAAACCATCCCGAGCAAATCGAATACAATTCCGAGTATAAGATCGCGGATTTTATTTGAATTTTGAGCAGTGATCTTGGTTTCCATAAAGTTATTTTTTGAGCACGTCTGAAAACTTTTGTTTTAGTTTTTCAATTTTCGGCGGAATCACAAAACTGCAATAACCTTGGTTCGGGTTTCGGCTGTAAAAATTCTGGTGGTAATCCTCGGCTTCATAAAAAGTAGTCGCGGGTGTAATTTTCGTTACGATTTTTTTGCCGAAAGTATTTTCTTCAGTCAGCAGTTCGATGTATTGTTCAGTGAGTTTTTTCTGCTCGTCATTCATATAAAAAACTTCGCTTCGGTATTGCGTCCCGACATCATTGCCTTGGCGGTTGATCGTCGTCGGATCATGTGTTGCAAAAAATACCTCGAGTAACTTTCCAAATTCAATTTTGCTCGGATCGAAAACAATTTTGATTGCTTCGGCATGGCCTGTTTCGCCTGCGCAGATATCTTTGTACGTAGGATTCACAGTTTTGCCACCAATGTAACCTGAAATCACTTGTTTCACGCCTTCAAGTTCGAGGAAAACCGCTTCTGTACACCAAAAACAGCCACCCGCGAAAATTGCAACTTCTTCCGCTGCGGTATTATTTTCATTTTGAGTCATCATAATAGGGATAAAATTTTTATCACGTCAAAGATACTCGTAATATTATTTGGTGCTTTTACGAAGCTATAGGTTTTGCTTATGCGATTCACAGAGGCACCATTTAGTTTTGGAATCATACGATGAAATTCCGCAAATCTTTGTTTCTTTGTCAAAACACTTTTCGAATGATCCAAGCGCGAAATATCCTCAAGTATTATGACCAGCTTCAGGTGCTGAAAGGCGTCGAACTTCATATCGCCAAAGGAGAAATTGTTTCTATTGTAGGCGCGTCAGGCGCGGGAAAAACCACATTATTACAAATTCTCGGGACGCTCGATAAACCTTCGGCAAACACGGATACGCAATTGCTGATCAATGGCGAGAATGTTTTGGAAATGAATGACAAGGCGCTTTCGAAATTCAGAAACCTGCATCTCGGATTTATTTTCCAGTTTCACCAACTGCTTCCTGAATTTACGGCTTTGGAAAATGTGTGCATCCCGGCTTTTATCTCTGGAAAAAAGAAAGCCGAAACCGAAATCGAAGCCAAGCGGCTCCTTGATTACCTGGGGCTTTCTCACCGTACCGATCACAAACCTGGTGAATTATCTGGTGGCGAGCAGCAGCGTGTAGCGGTGGCGCGCGCGTTGATCAATAAGCCCGATGTTATTTTTGCCGACGAACCTTCCGGAAACCTCGATACTGCTTCGACCGAAAACCTGCACCAGCTGTTCTTTCAGTTGCGCGACGAGTTCGGGCAGACTTTCGTTATTGTTACGCACAACGAGGAATTGGCAAATATGGCCGACCGGAAATTGGTGATGGTCGATGGTTTGATTTCGGCAACATAACATGTTACTGATTTTTTTAAGTTGGTGCTATATTTTATTTACAGCGTACAATCTTGGCTATGCTGTGGACAAAACCGCCCGATTGAAATGCGGTAATTTTGTGACCATTGTTTTTCTTGGATTGGTTGCCGCGCCAATGATTGCTTCGATGTGGGCTATTTTTGGACGCATCAATATTGAATTCCATTGTTTTTTATTGTTGTGCAATCTCGTTTTATTTTTCGTGTATCGGATTCCGATTCTAAATGAATACCGGCTTTTGCGAACGCAATTAACCTCTTTTCGTAAGACATCAAAATGGTATCTGATTTTAATTTTATTGTTGCTGCTGGTTCAATCGGCGGCGCCCTCGCATTCAATCGACAACGAAACGTATTACATCCAGACAATCAAATGGCTCAATAAATATGGTTTTGTAAACGGATTGGCGAATCTTCATATTTTCCTCGGGCAAACCAGCGGCTGGCATGTGTTGCAAAGTGCATTTGATTTCTCATTTTTGTATGGCAATTTCAATGACCTTAACGGATTTTGCCTTTTGCTCGGAAATCTATTTGTATTGCAAAAATCTGAAAACCAGGACTCGCCGGCGTTTCTGGTCTTTTTCCCTCTGGCAAATCTGCTTTTGTTTCCATTTGTCGGTGCACCATCGCCTGATTTGGCAGTTTGTGTAATTGGATTGATGGTCTTTTTTTATTTCCTCGAACGATTTGAAAATTGCACGTCGCAATCATTTAATATAATTTTTATTTTTTCGGCGTTTCTCGTATTTGTGAAAATCACTGCCTGGCCGATACTTTTGTTTCCGATTTCGTTATTGCTTTTAAACTTCCGAAAAATGGTGCGGCATATCGCGGTCTCCTATATTTTCGGGATGCTGATATTGACCTTATTGGTTTTAAAAAATACGATCCTGACAGGCTATCCGCTTTTTCCCTCGGCATTCATGAGCGAAATTGTCGCATCCGATTTCAAGTTGCCGGCAGCGAGCTATAACTTTTGGTTCAATAACGTCAAATTGTATGATTTTATAGTTACACGGACGCAGTATAATCATCTCGGCGCAGGACCAATCTTAATGCGTTGGCTTTTGAATTCGGGAATCGACAGCATCTTTAATTGCGCGATTGTATTTTTTGTGCTTATTCTGCCCATCATCATATGGCGGAAATTCAATTATAAAAAATACTGGATTTTATATTTAGGTTTGGTTTTGCAGGTGATTTTTATGTTCATGACGTCGCCACAATTCCGATTTGCTTTGCATTTTATTTTATTCTTCACACTGCTTATCGCGTCGGTTTTCATAACTAATAAAAACGCGATTGCTGCGTTAACCTATATAAGTATCATCGGCATCTTCATTTTGGTGTTAGTTCCGATACCATCACAACCTGATATTTTTACCACCAATCGATTTTCGGCAGAAAATATCATATTTCCGTGTCGAAACTCGAATCTCAAAACGATTTTGCATCCTGAAAAAATGGGCGACCTACAATACATTTCTCCAGATCACAGCACATTTATCTGGGCAACAGGAGATGGTGATTTGCCATGTGTGAGCCAAACGCAATTGAGATTTCTGGAACGCAAAACAGGTTATATCCCACAGCAACGCACTAATGATTTGCCAGACGGATTTCGTGCAATGAAAACGCCAAAGAAATGACACCAAAAGAATTGAAGGAATTTCTCGATCAAAAAGCCGATCGGTATAACAATCCCGAATTTATCGAAAGCGATCCCATTCAAATACCACATCTATTCTCCGCAAAAGAAGATATTGAAATTGCGGGTTTTTTAAGCGCTACAATTGCATGGGGAAATCGCACGATGATTATCCGCAATTCGCATAAAATGATGGATCTGCTCGGAAATGCACCTTATGATTTTGTGATGGCGCATGCTGCGGCCGACCTTGAAAGGCTTCAAAACTTCGTACACCGTACCTTTAACGGTCAGGATTTTACAACTTTCATTAAAGGCTTGAGGCATATTTATGAAAACCATGGCGGAATGGAATCCGTTTTCGCAAAGCATCAGGAAACCGGCAGCCTTCAGACCGGCATCCACGAATTCAGGAAACTTTTTTTTGAAATCGAACACCAACATCGATCAACAAAACACGTTTCAGACCCTTTAAATAACTCTGCCGCCAAACGCATCAACATGTACTTGCGATGGATGGTGCGCAACGATAACAAAGGCGTCGATTTTGGAATTTGGAAAAGCATTCCGAGTTCGGCATTATCCTGTCCGCTCGATGTGCATTCAGGAAATGTTGCGCGAAAATTGGGCCTTTTAACCAGGAAACAAAATGATGCGAAAGCGCTATTGGAACTCGATACCCAACTTCGTGCATTTGATGCTGCAGATCCGGCAAAATATGATTTTGCATTATTTGGACTCGGTGTGTTTGAGAAATTTTAATTTCCTAAATATCAACAAGATACGTATTTTTCTTTTAAGAAAATATTATGATTTAATAGTGAACGTTTATAGATTTTAATTATAAATTTGGCGATCCCAAACAAACCGTCGCTTATTATGAATTTATCTCACAATAAAAAGAAAACTTTGATTCTCATTGCTTCATTTGTAGCTACGAATCTCGGTACTTATTATGTCGCTTCAAAGTCGAAACCCGCGCAAGATGAGGAATCTGGGCACGCCGACGCTTCACTTTACGCCGACAATGCTTCAAATTGCTCCGTCAGTATAAAGCGGCTGGCTGGCTATAATTTTATCAAACCTGTATTGTTTGTCGACCGGGAATGCGAATCAGACAAACTTTTTCCTATCAAGCAAAGTGTAACCAGCCTTTTTGAGGAATATAAAAGAACGGGCGACATCAATTCGGGTTCCTTATATCTAAAGGAGTATACAGACAATGAGTGGATTGCGATTAATGGTGACGAAAAATACATGCCCGGTTCACTTATGAAAGTACCTGAATTGATTGCTTTTTTAAAGATGGAGGAATCGAATCCGGGTTTGCTCAATAAAGAACTCGTATTTGACCAGAATTATTCGCTTGATAAACATCCTAAATTTCTTTCTAAATCTATTGAATTTGGACACAAATACACCATTCGGGAATTGTTGCGCTACATGATTGTTTATTCTGATAACAATGCCACATCGCTGTTATTCTCGCACATGGACACCAATGTATTTAAAAAAGTCTTTACCGATGTCGGATTACAATCTCCCGACCTGACCGCCCAGAATTATCCGATAAGCGCCAAAGATTTCTCTATATTTATGAGAATCCTTTATAACTCTTCTTACCTGACCAACAAAAATTCGGAGTTTGCAACCGAATTGCTAAGCCAGTGCAGTTTTAAAACCGGACTTGTTGGCGGGTTGCCTTCAAATCTTAAAGCTGCCCATAAATTCGGCGAATCAGGAGATCCGACAGAAAAACATTTTAGCGAATCTGCGATTATTTACCTCGACAATAATCCATATATATTGACGGTAATGCTTAAAGGAAAAAGCTATGATAAATTGCCCCAAATAATCAGGCAAATATCAAATACCGTTTATCAAAATATGGCCGGAACTACCAAAGTCGCAACTTAAGTTATAAAATGTTTTGTTGCTAATCACTTTCTAAAAAGCGTACCTTTGCCCAAAATAGTAGCAAATGAGTACGTTTGAGCAATTCAACCTCCCAAAATCCCTGCAGAAAGCCATTGACGAATTGGGTTTTACAACACCAACACCAATTCAGGAAAAGTCGTTTTCAGTCATAATGTCCGGACGCGACATGATGGGAATTGCCCAGACCGGAACCGGGAAAACGTTCGCTTACCTGCTGCCGTTGCTCAAACTATACAAATTTACACCTTCACATACGCCGAAAATTGTCATCCTTGTTCCCACGCGCGAACTTGTCGTTCAGGTTGTTGAAGAGGTCGAAAAACTCACAAAGTACATGTCGGTCAGAACGCTCGGCATTTACGGCGGGGTCAACATCAATACGCAAAAAACAGCGGTCTATCAGGGCATCGATATTCTTGTTGGCACGCCGGGACGGACAATGGATCTTGCGCTCGACAATGTGATCCGCTTTGATGACACGTCTAAACTCGTCATTGACGAATTTGATGAGATGCTCAACCTTGGATTTCGCCCGCAACTGACATCGATTCTGGCGATGATGAAACCAAAGCGCCAGAATATATTGTTTTCTGCGACAATGACCGATGAAGTTGACGCAGTGCTCAATGATTTTTTCGATTTTCCCGAAGAAGTGAGCCTTGCCGCATCGGGCACACCACTTGAAAACATTACACAGATTACGTATGCGGTTCCGAATTTCAACACCAAAATCAACCTGCTTAAATACCTGCTTCGCAATAATGAGGACATGAGCCGTGTATTGATTTTTGTCAATAATAAAAAGATTTCCGACATGCTTCATGAAAGCATCGAAGAAGATTTTGGAGGGCAGTTCGGCGTCATTCACTCCAATAAATCACAGAATTACCGACTCAATACGATGGCTGAATTCCAGCAAGGAAATCTGCGCGGAATCATTACCACCGACGTCATGGCGCGTGGACTTGATATTTCGGACATCACACACGTCATCAATTTTGAGATTCCCGAATATCCCGAATTGTATATGCACCGCATCGGACGAACCGGACGCGCCGATGCAACGGGTACAGCAATCAGTTTTTTTACGCCGCGTGAAGAAGAATTAAAGATGGAAGCCGAAGTCCTGATGAACAAAGAACTTGAAATTGAACCTTTTCCCGAAGAAGTCGAAATTTCGCTCAAGCTGATCGGTCCCGAAAAAGACAAGCAACCGGTTAAATTTTTGCTCAAAAAACCAAAACTCGAAGGCGAAGGCGCTTTCCATGAGAAGTCGAAAAAGAATAAAAAAGTCAATCTCGGCAGGCCTTCCAAAACCAAAAAGAAAACGCATGGTTCGGTGAACCGCAATTTGCTCAAAACGCGCGACAAAAAACGCAAGGACAATAAATAAAACGGCAATCGATACTTGGTAATTGACAATTGATTGCTATTTTTGACGAGCAGTAAACAAAACTCAGAATGCAATTCAAACACCCGGAAATTCTCTACTTCGTTTTTTTGCTGATCATTCCGATTTTGGTGCATTTGTTTCAATTGCGGCGCTTCAAAAAAGAATATTTCACCAACGTACGCTTCCTCAAAGAACTTTCGATCCAAACGCGTAAAAGTTCCAAAATCAAAAAATGGCTGCTGCTTGCAACGCGACTGTTATTGCTCGCTTTCATCATTTTGGCTTTCGCGCAGCCTTTCTTCAGAGCTAAGGATAATAAGAACAGTACGAATGAAATGTATATTGTTCTCGACAATTCGTTCAGCATGCAGGCGAAAGGACAAAAAGGCGAACTACTCAAACGCGCCATCGAGGATTTGTTGGAACATACACCAGAAAGAGTGAATTTTTCGTTGCTCACCAATTCGGAAACTTTTTGGAACACCGACATCAAATCGATCCGCAAGGAACTGCAAAACCTCAAATACAGCCCGACGCCGTTTAGTCCCGAGAGTGCGATGGCAAAGATAAAATCACACAAATCAGCATTCAATAAAGATGTTATTATTGTCACGGATGCGGTCGGAATTAAGCCTTCGCAACTCAAAAGCATCGACAAAAATTTCAACACCCTTTTTGTTGTCCCGAAAGCCGAACGCAAAAATAACGTGTCGATTGACAGCGTTTACATCCACCAGACACTCGATAATTTTTACGAGATTGGCGTTAAATTGTCGGCTTTTGGTGCGGATTTCAAAGACCTTCCGATAGCGCTTTACAACAACGATAAGCTCATTGCTAAAACGCTTGCAAAATTGGAGTCGAACCAGAAAACAATCAATTTCACGATTCCCAAAGAAGATTTCCATGGCTATGTTTCGATAACAGATAACGGCCTGGAATACGACAATACACTGTATTTCAGCATTTCAAAACCAGAAAAACTCAATGTGCTTGGAATTGGCGAATCCGGGAAAAATAAATTCCTGTCGCGCATTTATACCAACGATGAATTCAATTTCAGCGATTTTGAGCTTTCAAGCCTCGACTATAATGTAATTCAGAAACAGGATGCGATCGTGTTGAATGAACTGCCTGAAATTCCACAAGCGTTACAAACCACCTTAAAATCTTTCGTCGAAAAAGGAGGCAATTTAATTGTGATTCCATCAAATGCAGGTAACGTCGCAAACATCAACAGCCTGCTCGCGAATTTTGGAAATATGCAGTTCAAAACGCTACAGAATAATGAAAAGCTTGTTACTAAAATTGCATTTAATAATCCCGTTTATCGTTCGGTTTTTGAAAAAGAAGTGGCAAATTTTCAATATCCGAATACGAAAACGTCGTTTGCCGTCACTACATCGAGCCCAGCCATTCTAAGCTATCAGGACCAGAGTTTCTTCCTTGCTTCGATGCAGAATGCAATTGCTTCGGTGTATGTTTTCTCAGCGGCAATCAACAAGGAAAATTCGAATTTCCAAAACTCGCCATTGATCGTGCCAACGTTTTACAATATGGCGCAGACAGCCCAAAAAACGGGAGTTTCGGCGCTTACCATCGGAGAAAACAATACGGTATTCATTGATGTTCGCTTGGGTAAAGACGAAATCGTAAATGTGAGTAATAAAGATGAAAAGTTTATTCCAGTACAACAGATCCTCAATAACAAAGTCAAAATCACGTGTACAGATTACCCGCAACAAGCCGGGAATTTTGGGATTTACAAAAACAATGAACTGCTCAAAAATATCAGTTTTAATTACAGCCGCACGGAAAGCAATCTCGTTCCAAATGAAGATGTCTTATTAGATTATAAAGTAATCGATTCCGTAGAAACTATTTTCAACACACTGCAGACTGATCGCGCCAACAGCGAAATATGGAAATGGTTTGTCATGCTGGCCCTGCTCTTTTTAATAATTGAAATGCTCATCCAAAAATTTGTAAAATGAAAATAATCCTGAGGACCGCTAAAATTATTGATCCGGAAAGCCCGTTCCATAATGCGGTTACGGATTTGCAGATTGAAGATGGTATTATAACCAAGATAGCTGCGAAACTTCAGAATCCTGACAATTTTAAGGAAATCGAACTTGAAAATTTTCACATTTCGCAAGGCTGGTTTGACAGCAGCGTATGTTTTGGTGAGCCAGGATTTGAAGAGCGCGAAACTATTTCAAACGGATTGCATACCGCGGCTCGAAGCGGTTTCACTGGCGTGGCGCTACAACCCAATACTTTTCCGATTGTTGATAACCAGTCACAGGTAGGTTTCGTGAAATCGAAAGCGATAGATGCCGCAACTGAAATTTTTCCGATTGGCGCACTCACAAAGGAAAGCCTTGGAAAAGATTTGGCCGAATTATACGATATGAAAAATGCCGGGGCGGTTGCTTTTGGCGATTACAACAAAAATATTGACAATCCGAACCTGCTGAAAATCGCTTTGCAGTACACTCAGGATTTTGACGGACTTGTCATTGCTTTTTCGCAGGATCCCGATATCAAAGGCAGCGGTGTGGCCAATGAGGGAATTGCCGCAACAAAACTCGGACTCAAAGGCATTCCGGCGCTCGCCGAAGAATTGCAGGTTGCAAGGAATTTATTTTTATTGGAATATACTGGCGGAAAAATGCACATCCCGACAATCTCGACAGCGAGGTCGGTCGCGTTGATCAAAGAAGCGAAAGCGAAAGGTTTAAAAGTTACCTGCAGCGTTGCCGCGCATCATTTGGTATTGACCGATGAATTGCTCGAAGGTTTTAATACAAGATTTAAAGTTTGTCCGCCTTTGCGTAATGAAACCGACAGGAAGGCATTGCTCGAAGGCGTTAAAGACGGGACAATCGATATGATTACTTCTGATCACAACCCTATGGATATCGAACACAAAAAAATGGAGTTCGATCTTGCAAAAAGCGGAACTATCGGGCTCGAAAGCATATTCGGGGCATTGGGGACGGTGTTGCCAACAGAAATCATTCTCGAAAAATTCACCGCGGGTAAATCGATTTTTGGCATCGAAAATCATGTGATCAAAGAAGGCGCAAAAGCCACTCTGACGCTTTTCAATCCCGAGGCAAACTGGACATTCGAAAAAGAAAATATACTTTCAAAATCGAAAAATTCGGCTTTTTTGGGAATGAAAATGAAAGGACGCGCATACGGAACTTACAATCGGGGAAAATTGGTTATCAACTAAATCATGGACAGAGCAACAATCGAAGAAGGCAAATCAGCCGCAATCACAAGCTATATTTTAATCATCGGGGTCCTGATCGCAATGTCGATGAATGGCGAAAAGAAAAATCCGTTTGCTGCTTTTCACATCCGGCAGGCGTTGGGATTATCGGTTACTTTTATATCGCTCGGACTCATCATCAGTAATTTCGACAGCATGATGATTTCGTCGGCGATGTGGCTTTTCGTTTCAGTTTTGTGGGTGTATGGTATTTTCAGCGCAATAAAAGGCGAAACAATGCCATTGCCATTGCTGGGCCAACTTTTCCAAAAAGCATTTAAAAGCATATAAATTATGGACTTGTCATTATACCATTTGGTGCGGGAACCAAAAATTAAAAAAGATAAAAACCCGTTGCTGTTGTTGATTCATGGTTATGGAAGCAATGAGGAAGATTTGTTCTCTTTTGCGGCAGAATTGCCGGGCGAATACTATGTAATTTCATTGCGTGCGCCATACAATATGATGTACGGAAGCTATGCGTGGTATGCAATCGATTTTGATGCCGACGAAAATAAATTCTCCGACCTCGTGCAGGCGCGTTCTTCGCGTGACCTTATCGCGAAGTTTATCGACGAAGCTACCGAAAACTATCCCATCGACAAAAATGACGTCACGATAATCGGTTTCAGTCAGGGAACCATTCTTGGGTATGCCGTTGCACTATCGTATCCTGAAAAAGTGCAGCGTTTGGTTGCGATCAGCGGTTATCTGAACACCGATATACTAACCGAAAACTATATGCAAAAAGACCATTCGAAGCTCGCGATTTTTGCATCACATGGCGTTGTCGACCAGGTTATTCCTGTGGATTGGGCGCGCAAAGCAAAGCCAATACTCGAAAGCATGAAAATTCCCGTTATGTATAAAGAGTATCCGATTGGCCACGGGGTTTCGCCGCAAAATTTCTACGACTTTCGAAGCTGGCTCGAAAACCGCTGACTATTTCTGGTATAAAAGAGACTGGATAACTTCAAAGGAAATACTTTCATCCTCATTCACAAAATATTTAAGAAGTACTTCGCCCCAGTATTCGCCATCGCTGTAATCGGCAATGATCCAACGGTGATTGAGTACCTTAATTTTGTTGATAATGAATTTCTGCTGTCCGATCTGGTCTTGGCCCGTATAGGGATTTCCCTTGGGATTGTCATTAAAATCCATCAGTTTTTCTTTTACATACGGAATAAGCTTTTCATACGGAATGTATTTTTTTGAATCCCCATTATCAAAATAGTTTTGTGCGTTTTGATTGTTTTCGAGTGCAAAATAATTGGCATCATCAAGCTTTGCCGTTACTGATGTAAGGCTGTCTTTATACTTTGTATTCGTTTTTTTGAATTGCGTTTCTTCAAATTCAATGCGTTTACTGTAGTACATAAAAGTAAAGATATTCATTAGAACCGCGATGATAAATAAATACAGGAACAGGGAACGTTTCATTTTTAAAATTTTAAATAGTGATTTCTAAATTATCATAGGCCACGAAAACATTGGCAGGAAGTTTTTGCTGGATCTCATCGTGGAACCCGAAAGTCTGGCTAATGTGGGTCAGGTAGGTACGCTCAGGATTTACCAAAGCGATAAAATCCAATGCTTCCTGCAAATTGAAATGCGAATGGTGGGCTTCTTCGCGCAATGCATTTATTACTAATATCTTTATCCCTTTTAACTTAGCGATTTCATCAGGCTCGATGGACTTAACATCGGTCAGGTAAGCAAAATTGTCGATGCGATAACCAAAGACCTGCAGATCGGCATGAAAAACATTTACAGGTATTGCCATTTTATCACCTATGGCAAATGGGATGTTATTTACAACTTCAACCGGGTTTACAGATGGCGCCCCGGGATATTTATTTTCGGTTTCAAAAACATAGTCAAAACGCTTTTTGAGGTTTTCGATGACGCGTTTGTGACCGTAAACAGGTATCTCACCATGCTTGAAATTAAACGGTCTGATGTCATCAAGTCCTGCAGTATGATCGGCATGTTCGTGTGTATAAAGGATTCCATCAATATGTCCGCAGCCGCAAGCAAGCATTTGCTGTCGGAAATCGGGTCCGCAGTCTATTACAAATGAATGCGCATCCCAATGGATCCATACGGAAACACGCAACCGCTTGTCCTTCGAATCGGCACTCAATGAAACGGGATGCCGGCTCCCGATAACCGGAATGCCCTGCGATGTTCCCGTACCTAAAAAATATACTTTCAATTGCGTAATTTTTTACAAAAATACTATTATTTCCCTTTTGTTACGGCCCTATTTTATTAACTTTGTAAATGTATTAGATGCTATGACAAAGAAATGGATACACAGATAAAATTGAAAGGTGACAAGGTCATCGAACAAATACCCTCAACAAAAGATAAGGCGCTCCGCATCAACTTAAACGAGAATATTTACGGGACTTTTGCTGAAATTGGTGCCGGCCAGGAAACCGTTAGGCATTTCTTCAGATCCGGCGGTTCGTCTGGAACTATTGCCAAAGCGATGTCGGCGTATGATAAGGATTTTAGCGACGCTATTTACGGAATTGAAACCGATGGGCGTTATGTTACCGAAAGCCGCCTCAAAAAAATGCTTACACATGAAGTCAACCTCATCGAGCGTCGACTCAGCCGCGAAAAACATCCGAATAAATTATTTTTCAGCTACGCCAATACGGTAGCAACGATTGATTTTGCAAAACAATTTAAGGGCCATGGTTGGGTTGGAATCCGCTTCCAGATCGAGCCCGATGAAGATTATAACGAAATTACAATTCACATCCGGTTTAAAGAAACCGATGCGCGATTGCAACAGGAAACCCTTGGCGTGCTTGGCGTCAACCTCATTTATGGGGCGTACTATAAGTACAACGATCCGAAAAAACTGCTTCGTTACTTATACGACCATCTCGACAAAGACCAGCTGGAAATTGATACGATTAATTTTTCGGGACCGCGGTTTGCTGATGTTGACAACCGATTGATGAGCCTTCAGCTTGTTAAAAACGGAATGACCGATGCGGTGATGTTTGATCCGGAGGGAAAAAACATTTTGCCTGCTTCTATTCTGTACAAGAAAAACATTTTGGCACTGCGCGGCAGTTTCCGTCCGGTTACAAGCGTAAATATGGATATGTATGAGAAATCTCTCAAAATGTTTCTCGCTGAAAGCAAAGTCGAAAAGGAAAACACACTTGTCGTATTTGAAATTACACTTTCCAATCTTCGCTCAGAAGGCGAAATTGATGAACGTGATTTTATGGACCGTGCCGAATTGCTCTGTTCACTGGGACAAACGGTTATGATCTCGAATTTCCAGGAATATTATAAAGTGGTTGAATATTTCTCTAATTACACGAAAGCCCGTATGGGACTCGCAATGGGAGTCAACAATCTTGTCGATATTTTTGATGAGAAATATTACCGCCATTTGAGTGGTGGAATCCTTGAAGCATTCGGAAAATTATTCTACCGCGATTTGAAAGTATTCCTCTACCCTATGCTTGACGAAGGCGAAGTGATTACTTCCGAAAATCTTAAAGTGCATCCGAGGATGAAGGAATTGTACAAGTTCTTTAAATTCAATGGCAAAGTCGTCGATATTGACGATGTAGATCCGCACACGCTTGAAGTATTCTCACGCGAAGTGTTGAAAATGATCAACCAGGGAAAAAGTGGTTGGGAACCGATGCTTCCAAAAGGGATTGCGGAATTGATCAAAGAGCACCACTTGTTTGGTTATGATCCGAGCAAAGTTCTTGAAAGCACGAAATAACAAAAAGCCAATAAACAAAAAGCCGGAATTAATTTCCGGCTTTTTTTATTTTAAAATCTGGGCAGCGTGTGCTTTGGTTTTGACATCTGATATCACTTCATCAATAATGCCGTTTTCGTTGATCACAAAGGTGGTGCGATTGATTCCGTCGAAAAGACGCCCCATAAATTTTTTAGGCCCCCAGACGCCAAATGCGTTGATGACTTCTTTATCCTCATCTGCAAGTAGCGGAAAAGGAAACTTGTATTTATTTTTAAACTTTGTTTGTGCTTTTGCCGAATCGGCGCTAACGCCAAGCAATTCATAATTGTTTGCCTTAAAGCGTTCGAAATTGTCGCGTAGATCGCAGGCTTCGGCCGTGCAACCGGGCGTATCGGCTTTTGGGTAGAAAAAAACGACTAGTTTTTTGCCTTTGTAATCTTCGAGCTGGTGGAATTTTCCGTCCTGGTCGAAACCCGAAAAATCTGGCGCGGGATCGCCTTTTTTGAGTGGTGTCATATTTTGTTTTTAGTTCAGGTTTGAAATGTGAGTCGAAGAAGTAGTTTTTCGAGCGCCTGCCCCGGATTGCAGTGGAAACCCCGCAAATCTCGCAGCTTAGATTTTTAGCATTTGCAAAAGCGACCGGCGGAAGCTTTTGCAAATGCTAAAAAATATTGCTCGCGGATGCGGCGTTGCAGCGGAAAGCCGGATTAGGCACATCGTAAAAATAACCGTACTTTTACGTTCCTAAAAATACAAAAATGACGCAGAAGGAACGTGTAACATTCGTTATAAATACGTTAAATGCACTTTATCCTGAAATCCCGCTACCGCTCGACCACAAAGATCCCTACACCCTTTTGATCGCGGTACTTTTGTCGGCGCAATGTACCGATGTGCGTGTGAATATGATCACGCCATTGCTTTTTGCCAAGGCTGATAATCCGTATGACATGGTGAAAATGACTGTCGAAGAAATCCAGGATATCATTCGCCCGTGTGGCTTGTCGCCGATGAAATCGAAGGGCATTTACGGGCTTTCAAAAATTTTGATTGAAAAATATCATGGTGAGGTCCCGCAAAGTTTTGAAGCATTGGAATCGCTTCCAGCCGTAGGCCATAAAACGGCGAGTGTCGTGATGTCGCAGGCTTTTGGTGTCCCGGCGTTTCCGGTGGATACGCACATCCACCGATTAATGTACCGCTGGAATTTGTCGGATGGAAAAAATGTAGTTCAGACTGAAAAGGATGCGAAACGGCTTTTTCCGAAAGAATTGTGGAATGACCTGCATCTTCAAATTATCTGGTATGGTCGCCAGTACTCGCCGGCGCGCGGGCTTGACCTAGAAAAAGATATTATCACACGCACGATTGGGCGGAAATCGGTAATTGCAGAAAACACCAAAAAAATATCCCGATAAAATCGGGATATTTCTTAATTAGCTATGGTCTCTATGGTCATTTTACCCACTTTAATAAAGCTTAGCGCTTTTGAGTAATTCAATAAAAAAGAAATGGTTTCTTTTTTAGGTTTCATAGGAGGTGTAACTAATGTTTTTTTAGAGTAAATTTTTGCCATAGTGTAGTTTGTTTGTTTATGTACTACAACGTGGCAAGTTTTATAATATTGTCAGTTCGTTAAAATTATTTTATGCTTGTCGATAACCTTACGCAGGTTCATCAAAGCATAGCGCATACGACCCAATGCGGTATTGATGCTGACGCCTGTAAGTTCTGATATTTCCTTGAAACTCAAGTCCTGGTAAATGCGCATGACCAACACTTCCCTTTGATCGTCGGGCAATTCTTCAATGATTTTTTTGAGGTCTTTTTCGACCTGTTCCGTAATCATTTTGTTTTCGATGGTCTGGGAGTTATCTGTCATGATCGAGAATATCGAAAATTCTTCTGTTTCGCGAAACATGGGCATTTTTTTGTTTCTCCGGAAATGATCGATAATAAGATTGTGCGCAATACGCATAACCCATGGAAGAAATTTGCCTTCTTCATTATAAGAATTTGATTTCAAAGTTTTGATGACTTTGATAAAAGTATCCTGAAAAATATCATCGGTGATATCCCTGTCTGAGATTTTGGAATAGATGAAGCCGTATATTTTTGATTGGTGTCTGTTAATTAATACTGACAACGCGGATTCATCGCCTGCCACATAATTTTTAACCAATAATGCATCTGGGGTGTGTACATTAGCCATAAAATTACCTTTTAGTTTTGTTTTAAATCTTGGAGAACTTTCTCTAAAAAGTAGTTTTGTATATAGGCAAACGTTAAGTTAGGATTAATATATAACCAAATGTAGCATTATTTTTTTCTTAAAAGCAAATATATAAGTAAAATTTAACAGAGAAAAGACAATAAGCTTTGATTTAATGCAGGCAAGCACGCGAGTAAAAGGAATTTTAGCCAGGTTTTCTTTTCCTCCGGCATTATCATTTTTCTAACATTATAATTATTTATCTTTGTTGACATTCTATTTTCTATGATTAAAACCGACATTTCGGCACTCGAACCCAAACAAAACATTATCATAAAAGGTGCGCAAGTTCACAATTTAAAGAACCTCGATGTCGCCATTCCACGCAATAAACTTGTTGTGATAACGGGGTTGTCTGGCTCGGGAAAATCTTCTCTGGCATTTGACACTTTGTATGCCGAGGGACAACGCCGATATGTTGAAAGCCTATCCTCTTATGCACGCCAATTTCTTGGCAGGCTTGATAAACCAAAGGTTGAGTATATCAAAGGAATAGCGCCCGCGATCGCAATCGAGCAAAAGGTAAATACCACAAATGCACGTTCTACCGTCGGAACTTCTACCGAAATTTATGATTACCTCAAACTTTTGTTCGCCAGAATCGGAAAGACCTATTCGCCAATCTCAGGGCGCGAAGTAAAAAAGGATACGGTTTCAGACGTCATCAACGATGTAAAGACCTTGGAAATCGATAGCAAGTGGCTGCTCCTGGCGCCAATCCACCTCGAAGAAGGCCGGAAACTCGAAGATAAATTAAAAGTACTGTTACAACAAGGGTTTTCTAGAATCTATGCCGATGGCGAAACATTGCGCCTTGATGAACTCGAAGATGTGTTGTTTGATAAAAAAGAAGTGCTGCTTGTTATCGACCGGATTATAGTCAAAGCCGAAGAAGAATTTTACAATCGACTTTCCGATGCCGTGCAAACCGCATTTTTTGAAGGTAAAGGTTTTTGTCATTTGCAGCAGGCCGACGGCAAAAAACGTTTCGAATACAGCAATAATTTTGAACTCGACGGCATTACATTCCTCGAACCCAACGTGCATTTATTCAGTTTCAACAATCCTTATGGCGCGTGTCCGGTTTGCGAAGGTTACGGCAATATCATTGGTATCGACGAAGAGCTGGTAATTCCAAATACAGCGCTTTCGGTTTATGAAAATGCAATCTATCCATGGCGCGGCGAAAGCATGGGCTGGTATCGCGATGAACTTATAAAAAATGCATATAAGTTTGACTTCCCAATTCACAAGCCTTTTTTTGAACTTACAGACGAGCAAAAAGACCTTGTCTGGAAAGGCAATGGCTATTTTCAAGGACTCAATGGTTTCTTCAAAGAACTCGAGGAGAAAAATTATAAAATCCAGAATCGCGTGATGCTTTCGCGTTATCGTGGAAAAACGAAATGCTATTCGTGCAAGGGAAAACGACTGCGTATTGAAGCGTCGTATGTAAAAATCAATGATAAGACCGTTTCGGATCTCGTCGATTTGCCAATCAAAAAACTGGTGGCTTTTTTCAACGAGATTACGCTAAACGAATTCGATCAAAAGGTGGCAAAACGGCTTTTGACTGAAATCAATAACCGTTTAAATTTCCTTGTTGAAGTCGGACTCGATTATCTTACATTAAACCGCAATTCATCAACGCTTTCGGGCGGGGAATCGCAGCGCATCAATCTTGCAACTTCTTTGGGAAGCAGCCTCGTCGGTTCGATGTATATCCTTGACGAACCCAGTATTGGCTTGCATCCAAAAGATACAGAACGACTTATAAATGTGTTGCTTTCGCTTCGGGATCTTGGCAATACGGTCATCGTTGTTGAACATGATGAGGACATTATGAAAGCAGCGGATATGATTATCGACATCGGACCTGAAGCGGGAACATTTGGTGGAAACCTTGTCGCACAGGGAACTTATGATCAAATTCTGAAATCTGATTCGCTTACCGCAAAATACCTAAATGGCGACCTCGAGATTTCAGTGCCGCGTACGCGAAGGAAATCAGGCAGTTATATTGAAATTCTTGGCGCACGCGAAAACAACCTGCGCAACATCGATGTCCGATTCCCTTTGGAAATGCTCACCGTAATTACAGGTGTGTCGGGAAGCGGGAAAAGTACACTTGTGAAAAAAATCCTGTTTCCCGCGATGCAGAAAAAACTTGAAGGTGTAGGAGAAAAAGCGGGACAATTTACCGAGATGCGCGGTTACTACCACAAAATACAGCATATTGAATACGTTGACCAGAATCCTATCGGAAGAAGTTCGCGTTCGAACCCTGTAACCTATATCAAAGCTTACGATGATATTCGTGATTTGTATGCAAAAGAAAAATTGTCAAAAATCAGGGGTTATCAGGCCAAGCATTTTTCATTCAATGTTGATGGTGGACGATGCGAAACCTGCAAAGGCGAAGGCTCGATCAACGTAGAAATGGTTTTCATGGCCGACGTACAATTGCCTTGCGACACTTGCAACGGAAAACGCTTCAAAAAAGAAATACTAGAAATATTTTTCGAAGGCAAAAATATCGACGATATCCTCACCATGACCATTGACGATGCCGTTGCTTTTTTCACCAAAGCAAAACAAACCAAAATCGTACAGAAATTACAGCCTTTACAGGATGTTGGCCTTGGATATGTACAGTTGGGGCAATCTTCTTCTACACTCTCAGGTGGTGAAGCGCAACGCATCAAACTCGCCTCGTTCCTCGTAAAAGGAACCACTAAGGAAAAGGCGCTGTTTGTATTTGACGAGCCAACTACCGGACTTCATTTTCACGATATCAAAAAATTATTGGCTTCATTTGATGCACTCATCGACAAAGGCCATTCGATAATCGTGATCGAACACAACCTCGATCTTATAAAATGTGCTGACTATGTAATTGATCTCGGACCCGAAGGCGGTGAAAATGGCGGTCAGATCCTTGCTGTTGGAACCCCTGAGGAAATCGTAAAAAACAAAGCGTCCGTTACCGGAAAGTACCTCAAGGAAAAGCTATAATTACTCTTCTTTCGCAGTGTCTTCAAGCTGAAGATTGAAAACAAATATCTTCACGTAGCGTTGCTCGTTGCTTTCATAAGAATAGGTGAATATTTTTTTCTTCGGATTCATAACCAATTTACCACGTGCATTTTTCGACCGCATTACCCACGTGCCATTTCCTTCTTCGTCAACGCTAAAAGAAATTATCGAACCGTGATACAGCCTGGTTTTCCCGTCGTCAGTAAGCGCAATGACAATGTAGCCGTTATTGTGGCTGTTGATTTCGCGAATATCAATAATGGAGCTTTCATACTCCGTGTCGCGTAAATCATATGCATCTTTTTGCTCATTCCAAACATAAAACAACCGGCTGTCTGAATTATACCGTCGTTGTTCGTTTACACGCGTGGGTACCGTTCCTTCGGGCAAGGTTTGGCTGAAGAGAAAACTTCCCGATAAAAGTAAAAAAACTAAGGCGATGTGCTTCATATTGGCATGGAGGATTTCGCCAAAAATATAAAAATTTGCCTTGACACCATTGCCCTTATTGAAAACTTTAAGATTATGTTCAGGCGAAAAAATATTTTTTACATAAAAATTCGCATTGATTTCCAGCAAATTAAATCAGAATAATTACGCCGATTTATTTTGATAATCGCAGGCGTATAATTTTGGCATACTACTTGGAACCGCCGATTCAAGCGCCGGAATGGGTCGGGCGCATCACTCCAAAATACATAGATCATGAAAAAAATTACACTTGTTGCAGCCCTTGCTTTACTGATCACAAATACAGCGAGTGCATTTGAACAAAATTTTCTAAAACACACCAGCAGGTTCAGCCTTGACGAGCCAATCTCGTTTACCGAAAGGGGAATTGAATTTTTCATCTTCGCAAATGGCGACTTCGATTTTAACACCGCGCCCTCTGGCAACGATGACGTGTTGTACCGATACGGCCGAAGAAATGCAAACAGACATTTGGAACGCGCTACATCCCTTCAAATGGCGTACGGATTGAACACGACGCACAAGGACGAATTCGCAGGATCGGAAATGTATTTGTAAACTACGACGGCCTGAACAGGATCAAAAGAATTGGGTCAGTTTACATGAGTTACAATCAAATCGCTTTGACAAGGGTTGGAAACTTAAGGATTATCTACAACCGAAAAGGGCAAATTGTAAACATTGTCGGAAATGTGAAATGTTTTGGTAATTTTTCAGATTGTGATGACAATTTTGGCACCACTTTTGAAAGCGACGGGGCGCAGTCTCACAACAATCTTTATTACAGGAAAAACGGAACTGCTAAAGAATCTGATACAAAATAAAGAAATTGGTTAAATTGGTTGGAAGGTCCCGTTGGTAGTCATATCAGCGGGATTTTCTTTTTGAACCTATTCCGGCTGTACATTACACCCGAGCGAAAGCCTGACGAAATAATCTTTTTTGCCCAAAACTCCTCGTCAAACTTGATTGTATCGAATGGCAAAAAAGGATTTCCACTGCCCATCCGGGCTATTTTCATCGGCGCAATTTAACCGCAACCTTATCCATGACTTCATTGATCTCTGGGGAGATGCTGAATTTGTAATTTAGGTAGCCGTAAACCAGGGTAATCAAAACCGACTTAAGTCCGATACTTACAATTGGATGAAACGGAAAATCCCAAAAATAAAAAGCGACAAACACAATTCCGATTATCGCAAAAGATTTGGCCGTATTGCCCGTAAAAGGATAAAGCTGCATTTTTTTCACCACAAACAAAAGCTTGATTGTGTTGTAAATAATCACTGAGATTAATGTTGCCAATGCCGATCCTGTGATGCCATACATCGGAATAAAGATCATATTGAGCACAATCATCATCACTACAAGCAATAATCCAAAAGCCAGTACCGATTTGTAATATTGGGTGTTTAAAATGATCGCGTTGTTATTTCCCAAAATGATATCGTAGAACTTCGAGAGTCCGATCAGGAAAACGACAAGAATCCCTCCGCTGTATTCCTGTGGAATCAATTGATACAATTCATTGATATTCAGAAAAATGCCAAGCATCACCAATCCGCCAACCACCTGTAAATTAATTGCGCTTTTCTTATACAAATCATTGAGTTCGTCATGCTTGTTCTGGCTCATCAGTTTTGCTGTAATCGGATAAATGATTTGCAGCATCGCGCGGCTTGGCACGGCAATCACTGTCGCAATAAATATCGCAACCGAATAAAGTGCATTGCTTCCGATATTTTCATATGCCGGAATCATTACCTTATCAAAATCCATGAGCAATACGGCCACACTTCCCGATAAAATGATGAAAAATGAATAGCCAAAAATTTCCTTTGCGTTATGTGGGATTTTAAATGACAGTACGGGCGCTTTAACATACATCGCATAACTTTTCATGGCAATGAGCTGCAATAGGTATGCGATCGCAAGGCCATAGATAAATCCATCTTTTGTAAGCCAGTTCCAATGCACCGAAAAAAGCAGCAACAGCACCACTACACGCACCAAAACTTCACTGATAAAATTGCCAAAAACCGACTGCATGTGAACTTTCACCCAAGCATAATACACTTCAAAATACCCCATGCAAATGCCAATAATCGGAATCAGCCATAAAAAAGGTTTCACGGTCGGATTGCGCTGCAGAATGTAAAAAGCAATTTCATCATAGAAAAAATACGAAATCGCCGTCACCGGAATTATAAGCAGCAAAGGCATTACCAGCATAAAACTCAGGAATCTTTCACGCTCGGTTTCTGAAGCGCATCTCGAATAAAAACGTATCAGCGTATTGTGAACACCAAACGCCATGAGCGGCATCATGATATTCGACGCCGAAAGCAGGAACGCAACCATACCGTAATGCGTTTTTCCTAAAAAATTGGTGTATAAAAAAAGGGCGTTTACTGCGCCGATTCCAAAACCAAAATACGTGATTACGGTATTTTTAAACGACTGGTTTAAGACAATTCCCATGGATTACGTGTTTGGGATTTGCAGTTTCCGTATAAGTTCTGCAAGTTTTCCCGTAAGGCTTTTTCGTGAATATTGTTGCAATCCTACCGGGTTTGATTTGAGTTTACCAGCTTTAAATTCGGCAAAATACTTTAAGATCGTCTCTTTCAATTTGTCTTTTTCTTCATAATCAAAGAAAACGCCTGTGTTGGTCTCGGTGATAATTTCTGCAAAGTCAGAGCCTCGTGGGCCAATTGCAATTATAGGCCTTCCAGAAACCATATATTCAAAGAGTTTTCCAGGAATAATGCTAATGGTTTCAAAAGAATTTATTTCAATAAGCAGCAAAACCTGTGACTTTTTCTGGTGGCTGATGGCTTCCTCATGCGACACATAACCAATCAGATTTAAATAATCGTCGAGGTTGTAGGCATGGATCATTTCCAAAATTTCTGTGCTGATCGTGCCGATGAGCTTAAGCTCAAAATGCGCGGCAAAATCTGGCACTTCCTTGATAAGTTCCGATAAAGTTTGCCAAAGGATCATTGGGTTTCGCCCAGACAAAAATGAGCCAATGTGCGCCAATGAAAATTTTGTATCAACATTGCCAACTGCAACATCGTTATTGTCGTAGCCGTTGGTAATTACTTCAATTGGTTTAGTTGTGATTTTTGAAAATTCGAGCTTTGTATTTTTACTCGTGACGATAATCTGATCGGCTGTATTGAGTACTTCGCGTTCTAATTTCTTGTGTTGTTTTTCTGCAGATTGCGACAGGTTTAACGCCTTATGATACCCGATTGTGGTCCACGGGTCGCGGAAATCGGCAATCCATTTGATATTGAGCTTATGGCGCAACTCACATCCAATCAGGTGCATGCTGTGCGGCGGACCTGAAGTGATTACGGTGTCGATTTCGTTATCCCTAATGTATTTTTTCAGAAACCTGACCGATGGCGAAACCCATAAAATCCGCGCATCTGGAATAAAAAAATTGCCGCGTATCCAAAGCAATATTTTCTCCGTTTGGGTTTGGCGACGCTGACTGGAAATAATTCCCGAACTGATGGTTTTTGTTTTGGTTTTCGAGAATACCGACGCGAGCTTGTAAGGCTCAAATATCGATTTTTTAAGAATGATGGCATTATCGGGAACTTCATTTTCAAGTTCCTGGTCAACTATCGGATATGTGGGATTCTTAGGAACATAAACAACCGGCTGGATATCAAAATCGGGTAAATACTTAATGAATTTCAACCAGCGCTGAACACCCGGTCCGCCTGCAGGTGGAAAGTAATAGGTAATGATCAGTACTTTTTTCATAGTATTCAATTTGGAATTAACCCGTGCCTATTCCTGCTGCTTATACCATTTCTTCCTTCTCTCAAAATACAGTCCGCCAACAATTAAAAACAGCATCCCTATTGAACTCGCGAGCGAAATAGCGCTTCCTCTGTTTACAACTTCCGGCTCAAACTTAAATTCCACTTTATGCTTTCCGGCAGGAATTTCGAGTGCCCTAAGTACATAATTTACGCGGATATGATCCGTTTTTTTTCCGTCGATGAACGCATTCCAGCCATCTTCATAATACATTTCGGAAAATACCGCCAAGCCGTTCTTTGTATTTACTGCATTATAACTGATGTAATTTGGCTTGTAAGTCTGCAGCGTAATCGTTGCGAGGCTGTCTTTAACAAATGTATCATTTTTTAGCAGAGCGCCAAATTCTTTTCTATTGACCACAGCGGTATTTTTAGAATCCAGGCTGTCCAAAGCTTTCATTTCCGCATCGGGCGTGTCAACAAATTTCACATTGCTTACAAACCATGCATTGCCGTCAGCCTCGGGGTTCATCGTTGGAAAAGTTTTCCCTTCCTTGTCGGTTTGGATAACGTATTTGACGTTGAGCATATCGAGGACTTCCATGTTGTTTTTGGAAATCTGGTAATCAAATAATTGCTGTATCCTTCTTGGTTTCGCCGCATGATAACCCCCAAGCGATTTGTGGAAATAAGAAGCGCGCGCACTCGACAAATTGCCATCGACTTCAAAAACGCGATAATGCGTGGTGTCCTGTAAGATTTGCATATCGGCGGGTGTTTCCTGAAAGGGCACATCTACCTCACTGGCGCTGACAAAATCCTTGCTGCTCACATAATTTTTATCGATAAAAAACAAATCGGTAATCATTAGCAACCCGACGAGAATAATGGCGGTATTCTGTGTGACGCGATTTTTTATAAACAACCAAAGGATCGCAGCGGCCGCAACAATAAAAAAACTTGTCCTGAGCACATCAGCCATATACATGGTGCGGCGGTCTGCTTTAAGTGCGCTGACAAATTCGGGACCGTAGCTTTTGATAAAGTAGCCGTCGCTTCCGCCTGTGAATTCAAATGAACCTTTCATTACAAATAACAAAGCCATTACGCCCAAACACGTTGCGCCGGTTTGCCATAAGTGCTTCCATTGTGTTTCCTTTTCGCCGAGAAAAAAAGACTGCAGTCCCATTACCGCAAGCACCGGAAAACACAATTCAAGCAATACCTGGACCGAGGAAACAGCCCTGAATTTATTATACATCGGTACAAAATCAATAAAGAAATTGGTGAGTGCGGGAAGGTTTTTTCCCCATGACAACAATAGCGAAACAATTGCACCGGCCAGAAAAACATATTTAATTCTTCTTTTGTCGTGAAAGAGTGCAAGCACCGCAAGAAAAAATACAACTGCGCCGATGTAAGCAGGTGCTGCTACGATTGGCTGGTCGCCCCAATAAGTTGGCATGGCAGTCACCGCATCGGCAGCCTGGTGCTCCGGAACGCCCTGACTAACCATAAAATCATACATTTTGCTATCGGTTCCGAGGCTTTCACTATTAGATCCACCAAACAAACGCGGCGCAATGAGGTTGAAACTTTCGGCAATTCCGTAACTGTATTCCGTGATGTATTCATTTGAAAGCGCATGGTCGTTTTCAGCCCTTGATCCATCGGAATTTACAGTGAGCTCACTTTTGTCGCGTGTGCTGAATTTCGCATATTCGGCTGTAGCCATCAAATTCGTGGCATTGGCACCAATCGCTAAAATTCCCGCAACCGCAAAAGTACCCAGCGCATAAAATATTGTCTTGAAATCCTTTTGTTTTATGTACTTATAAATGTAATACACCGAAACAATGAGCAATAAAATCAAAAGGTAATAGGTCATCTGGAAGTGGTTGGCATTGATTTCAAACGCAGCGGCCAACATCGTAACGATTCCGCCAACAACAAACCTGCGCCTGAAAACCAAAAGCACGCCAGCAATCACGAGTGGCATATAGGCGATTGCATGTGCTTTGGCATTGTGCCCAACACCCAAAATGACGATAAGATAAGTCGAAAGCCCGAACGCTAAAGCGCCAAAGAACGCCTGCAAAGGTTTGGCTTTCAAGACCAACATCAAAACATAGAATCCTAAGAAATAAAGCAGTAAATAATCAGCCGGCCTTGGCAGAAACCGAATCATCGAATCGGCCATCTTTACATAATTATGTGGGTAATTTGCGCCGAGCTGGTAGGTTGGCATTCCGCCGAAAGCCGAATTTGTCCAATACGGTTCTGCATGTTCGACAGCGCGGAAATCGTTTTGCTCTTTCGCCATTCCGGTATATTGCACAATATCCGACTGGAAGATTTTTTTCCCTTGAAGGACTGGATAGAAGTAAATGAGGGACACCAAAACAAAGCCCGCAATCGCAAGCAAATGAGGATAAAACCGGTCGAATATTTTCATGAATGGGAGTGTTCGATTTAAAAATCAAAAATAGTCAAAAAAATCACTCCCCATAATGGGAACGCAAAGGTTAATGAATTTTATTCGATTTCCTCATAATCGACATACTCGCCAACTTTTTTGGTTTCGCGCGGCTTGTCTGATTTGAAGGTATTCGGGCGGCTCACGTTATCGGCCGAAGAATGCTGATCTTGGTAGGAATGGTACTGTTGGAAATTTTGACCTGCCTTATCGACTACTTTTTTTACAAGCACCGGCAAAAAAAGGCGGGCCAGAAACTTAAAGGCATAGTAAAATGCAAAGAAATACAGAATAACTTTCAAAACGCCGCTAAAAGATGCAGTTTGCATATCAGATATTTTTGCCAAAAATAGCAAATCCCATAATGATTCATTCATAAATAAATAATAAAATATAGTACATTTGGAAAGCGTTTACCTCCATGTAATCTAAAATTTAATGTATGTCCGGAATCAAATTTCTCTCCATTACCGCACTTTTATTGGCCTCCGCAAGCATCTACGCGCAGTTTACCGATGTCATCAATTCGAACCGACCCGGCGAATCGCAGGCAGCATTTTCTGTCGGAAAAACAGTCCTCCAAACCGAGCTCGGCGTGAATGCCTTTCGGGAGGATTATTACAACCACCAGGACAATTATTTTAACGATTACCGCGCAGATGGTTGGAACAGCGACATCGCGGTACGGTATGGCGCGTTTTTCGAACAGCTCGAATTCATCGGCGAAGCAAGTTATCAGCGCGAACATTATTCGCAGACACCCAATATCTACGAACGCCATTTCCGATTTAAACAAGTTACTGCAGGCGCCAAATTCCTGCTTTACGATCCAGTAAGAAACTATGAAAAAAAACCCAACCTTTACAGTTGGAAAGCAAACCACAAATTTAGCTGGCGGCAATTTATTCCGGCAGTCGGTATTTATGGCGGAATCAATTTCAATGTGTCGGATGATCGCTTTCTGCGCCCCGGAATTATTCCCGACAAGAAAGTGAGTTTCAAAGGCATGCTGCTTACGCAACACCAGTTCGGCAGGTTTGTTCTGGTCAGCAATATAATTCTCGATAAATTCCCGGCCAACAGCAAAATCGACTATGTCATCACTTTGACGCGCGGCTTCAGCGATCGCTGGTCTGGTATGATTGAGGGTCAGGTTTACAATGCAGATCCGCTGTTTCGCGTTGGCGCAGCTTATTTGGCTTACGAAAATATCCAGGTTGATGCGTCAATCGGGACAAATGTGGCCAATGAGCCTTCCTACGTAACGGCTGGGATTGGGCTTTCATGGCGTTTCGATGACAATTATGAAGATGTTTATCTTCGCATCCCAGGCGAAAAGAAAAGCAAAGCCGACAAGAAAAAAGACAAGAAAAAAGAAGAAAACAAAAAACGCCTGGACGCAATTGAAAACGGGGAAAAAGTAAAAGAATGATCACAATTAAAAAAGCTGATTCAAAGAAACTCATTAAAGACTACGTTACCTTTCCTTTTTCGCTTTACAAAAACCATCCGTATTGGGTGCCGCCGTTGATTCACGATGAGATTGAAAGTTTCGACAAAGAAAAAAACCCTGCGTTCGAAAGTGCCGAAGCACATCTTTACCTCGCTTATAAAGGTGACAAAATTGTCGGCCGTATTGCCGCAATAGTCAATTGGGACGAAGTAAACTTGCAGCAAAAGAAGAAAGTCCGATTTGGCTGGTGGGACGTTATCGACGACATCGAAGTTACCAAAGCGCTACTTGAAAAAGTGTATGAACTCGGACGCAAAAACAATCTTGAATACGTTGAAGGCCCGATTGGTTTTTCAAATCTTGATAAAGTTGGCATCATCACAGAAGGCTACGACCACATCGGATCGATGATCACGTGGTATAATTATCCGTATTACAAAGAACACCTGTTGCAATTGGGTTACGTAAAAGAAAAGGAATTCCAGGAAAGTGAATTTTCGTTTTCGAATGTAAAACCCGAACTTTTCATGAAAGCGTCAGAGCTTATTACCAAGCGCTATGAACTTACGTCGCTTGCATTCACGAAGACAAAAGATATTATGCCGTATGTCGATAAGATGTTTGCGCTTTTCAATGAATCGTATGCCCGGCTTTCATCGTTTGTAGCAATCAATGAAACGCAAATCGCTTACTTCAAAAAGAAATACATCAACTTCATCAATCCCGAATACATCAAGTTCATTGTCGATAAAGATGACAAGCTGATTGCTTTCAGTATCGTAATGCCGTCATTTTCCCAGGCATTGCAAAAAGCCAAAGGCAAATTATTCCCTTTCGGATTCTATCATTTGCTGCAGGCACGCAAACACAGTAAAGAAGTGCTTTTTTATCTTATCGGCATTACACCCGAATTCCAAAACAAAGGCGTGACGGCAATTATTTTCAAAGAGTATTATAAAACGTTCACAGAAAAAGGCATTAACACGTGCGTGCGAACGCCGGAACTCGAAGAAAACCATTCGATCCACAACTTGTGGAAGAATTTTAATCCGATCATACACCGCCGCAGGATGACTTTCAGAAAGGATTTATAATTATTGGCAAGGGATTTTTGACAATGTCATTTTTCCGTCGAAATGCAAATGCCGGGTATCTTTAAAAGTGACATTGCCATGACCGTCATCCTTGACTTCGCCATATCCTTCAACATAATTGACGCCTTTTTTGAGGAATGCGACCTCACGTGTTGAGTTGCTGCCTTCGGATGAAAACGAATAGGCTGCAAAAAGTGTATCGCCTTTGATCTGGCCAACCAACGTGCCTTCGTTTTTATCTTTTGCAAAAAGACGGTATTGCAATTTTCCATCCGAAATCTGGCTGCCTTGACGGTAAATGTTGAGCGTAACAGTATCTTTACCCGATATGCCGCGGAAACACTCTTCGACGATGGGTTCTTTAACGGTTACGACTTTAGGTTTCTGGGCTTTGACTTCCTTTTTACAGCTTACAAACACCAGGATTCCGAGGAGCAAAACAATCCTTTTCATATTATGGTTTTAAAAAACGGTATATAAAAATACGACTATTTGCCGATTAATTTCAAAAAAAATCCACCCGAAAATGAGTGGATTTAAGTATGTTTTAGTTCACTTACGAAACGTCAACCGTCGTTCTTTGTGCAATTTCTTTGTAAGTTCCGTTCACAAGTTTCTCGCGGATCGCCTCAAAAGCCAATAACGTTTCATTGATATCTTCTAAAGTGTGGGACGATGTAGGGATCATACGCAATAAAATGATGCCTTTCGGAATCACCGGATAAACTACGATCGAAAGGAAAATTCCATAATTTTCGCGTAAATCATTGACCATAATCATTGCTTCGGGAATGCTTCCTTCGAGATAAACTGGCGTTACACACGTATTCGTGTCGCCAATGTTGAATCCTTTTTCCTTCAAACCATTTTGCAATGCGTTGACGTTTTCCCAAAGTTTGTCTTTGAGTTCAGGCATCGAGCGCAGCATGCGAAGCCTTTTCAATGCACCCACAGTTTGAATCATCGGGAGCGCTTTGGCAAACATTTGCGAGCGTAAATTGTATTTCAGGTAATCTATAATATCCTTATCGGCCGCTATAAATGCCCCGATGCTCGCCATCGATTTGGCAAATGTAGAGAAGTAAACATCAATCTGGTCCTGAACACCTTGCTCCTCGCCCGCTCCGGCACCTGTTTTTCCAAGCGTACCGAAACCGTGCGCATCGTCAACAAGCAATCGGAAGTTGTATTTCTTCTTCATCTCGACAATTTCCTTCAGCTTGCCTTGCTGGCCGCGCATTCCGAAAACGCCTTCAGTAATAAAAAGAATTCCGCCTCCGGTTTCTTTCGCCATTTTCGTAGCACGCTGCAGGTTTTTTTCCATACTTTCAATATCGTTGTGGCGGTATGTAAAACGTTTCCCCATGTGCAACCTCACACCGTCAATGATACAAGCATGCGCATCAACGTCGTAAACAATGATATCGTTTTTGGTCACGAGCGCATCGATGGTTGACATGATGCCCTGATATCCGAAATTGAGCAAGTAAGCCGATTCTTTCATCACAAACTCCGCAAGCTCTTTTTCCAATTGCTCGTGCGCAGTGGTGTGTCCGCTCATCATACGCGCTCCCATTGGGTAAGCCGCACCATATGCTATTGCCGCTTCTGTATCAGCTTTTCGAACTTCCGGATGATTCGCGAGTCCGAGATAATCGTTGAGGCTCCAGTTGAGTATGTTTTTTCCGTGAAATTGCATCCTTGGACCCAATTCTCCTTCAAGCTTCGGAAATACGAAATAACCTTCGGCCTGCGATGCCCATTTTCCTAAAGGTCCCTTATTGTTCTGAATTCTTTCGAATAAATCTTTTACCATAATCAATGTATAAACAGGGTTTTTCTGATGGCGCAAAATTAAATATTTTAAGTTAAAAGCCCGGCTTAATCTCAAATAATTTGCGTGTTAATAATTGTCAGGAGCTTTTCCCGCTTTCGCCTAACACGAGCGAAGCGAACTGACCGAACACAAAAATTAATATATTAAAAATGTGAGGTAATCGCTGCGCTGCGCTACGAGGATACCGGCTCTATCGGGGCTAGGTAATCCGGCAAACATTTGTATATTTGGGTAAACTTTGAAAATTTTACAATGCCACAGACTATAAAAGAATTAAAACTGGCGGTCCTCATCGATGCCGATAATGTGCCTTACAGCAATGTCAAGGGCATGATGGAGGAGATTGCCAAATATGGAACGCCGACTACAAAACGAATTTATGCTGATTGGACGCGATCGAACGCCGCGGGCTGGAAAGGTGTTTTGCTCGAACACGCGATAACGCCAATTCAGCAATACAGTTATACAATGGGAAAAAATTCGTCCGATTCAGCGCTCATCATTGATGCGATGGATTTGCTTTACACCGGAAAGGTCGACGGATTCTGTATTGTTTCAAGCGACAGCGATTTCACACGTCTCGCCATACGGCTTCGGGAATCAGGCATGAAAGTCATCGGAATGGGCGAAAAGAAAACGCCTAATTCATTGATTGCTGCGTGCGACAGATTCATTTTCCTTGAAGTCCTCGAAGGCGCAGTACCTAAAAAGAAAATCATAAAACCAGCCGTTACTGCTGCCAAAAAACCTGTCGGGATTCCCGAAAAAGAAGAAAAAGAAATTGTGAGTAAAGTCGACCTCAAAACCATCGAACTCATTGAATCTACGATTGAAGCGATTGGTGATGATGAAGGCTGGGCTTTTCTCGGTGACGTCGGAAACTTGATCGTAAAGAAAAAACCTGAATTCGACCCTCGCAATTATGGATTCAACAAACTGACACCAATGCTTAAATCGATGACCGACATTTTGGAAATCGATGAGCGCGATTCGGAAAAGAAAGGTATTAAACACGTGTATGTAAGGCTTCGATTCAGTTAGATTATTACTTTTTGACATAAAAAAAACCGCTCCATTACAGAGCGGTTTTTCAATTTATAATTAAGTATCAATTATCGTTTGATTACGCGAAGTGTTTTCACCTCGTTACCTTGAGTGACAACAATGTTATATACACCCGACGGATATTGGTCTCCCAATTCTTGCGACATTGCATCGCTGACGTTTAATTCTTTAGCGTCTATTTGTCGGCCCAGCATATCGTAAACTTTGATTTCTACATTGGCTTCGTCTGAAGTATTCATATCAAGACGAAAAGTCGATGCGAACGGGTTTGGATACGCTTTCGCATCAAATACAGATACTGCTTCAGCGGCTTGTCTTGTGATGGCCGCGGCTGTACTGATGCTGCAAGTTGGTCCGAAATTCTGATACACGTTATTGAAAAGAATAGCTACACGAATTGTATAAGTTGTGTTTGGAGCTGGACTCGCGCCATTCAAGTTGTGAAGGTTCATCCTTGGAACAACGTTGTCGTAATATCTTGTCAACGCTCCATTTTTAACTTCAAATCGGTATCCTTGTGCATCTGCAACCGGGCTTGCATAAATCGTTGCCCATGAATTCGTGATAACAGTACCACACTGTGGCGATGAAATAGCGCTGAACCCAGGAGTTGCAGGTGTTGTGACGCTACACGCCGGACCGAAATCTTGCCATACACCGCCAATACGCAATGCAACACGAACAGAATAGGTAGTAGCATATTGGTTTTGTCCCGAAAGATTAGTTAAGCTAAATCTATTGAAAGCCGTGTCGTATGTTCTTGCGGCATTTACACCGTCAGAAACTTCAAAACGGTATTGAGTTGCCAAAGTTACCTGATTGGCGTAGATTGTTGTCGACATCAACGGCAATGTTATTCCGCATTGGCTTGCCACCACATTGGTAGTTGCAGGCGCTGCCGGAGTAGTTACTGCACATGCCGTATTATACGCTCTCCAAAAACCATTTGTTTTAACTGCTACTCTGATTGTATAAGTAGTTCCGTAGGCAATATTTAGAAGATTCGCCAAGCTAAAACTGTTTGTAGTCGTGTCGTATGTTTGCACATTTACACCGTTGACGATTTCAAAACGATAGCCTTCGGCAACAGGCACCAAACCAGCATAAAGTGCGTTGGCAATATTCGAAAGCGTTATACCACATTGCGATGCGATCAAGCTTGTTGTTGGCCCTGCTTCATCTGTGATTCCGTCACAGTTATCATCAATACTGTTATTTGCAATTTCGACATGGTTCGGATTTGCATTAAAATTATCATCATCACAGTCCGCTCCGATAATTTCAGTCACATATCCCAACGGAAGCGTAGCGCCATAACAAACTGTCACTGTTGCGGGGTTCCCGTTATAATAACCATCGTTATCCGCATCTACATAAAACTGGCCGTTACGGTAAATCAGACTGTTTGTATCATCACAATCTGTGTCGTTTTTAACATAACCTGCTGGCATTGCTAAACATGTTGAAACAGTGTTTCCGGCATCACCGTAGGTATCACCGTCCGTATCGGCATAATAGGTAGTGTTGCTGTTGACAAGAATGGTAATGGTTGTCAATATCACAGGCGTACATTGTCCGGAATCCGGTGTAAAAGTATAAGTTGTAGTGGCAGTATTGTCGAGTGCAGGTGACCAACTTCCTGTAACGCCGTTATTTGAAGTGGTTGGTAACGCTTCTAAAACTCCTCCTGCACAAATTGGAGCCACAGCATCAAATACCGGAGTCACAATTGGATTTACAGTGATTTGAAAAGTCACTGCAGTTCCTGTACATCCATTCGATTTTGGTGTAATCGTAACAGTTGCAGTACCAGTACTTGGCGTAAATGCTGCAATACTTGTCACGTTTGTAGCATTATGCAATCCAATCGATGAACCTCCAGAAATATCATAGGTAACTCCCGATGGCGTTCCTGATAAAATGATTGGCGATGTTAAAATGCCGTCACAAAAGTTCTGATCCATAGGTGCCACAACAGTTGGTGTCGCATTAATTATGAGCGTTTTAGTATCAACCGCATTATTACACGTACCGTTACCAGTTGCTGTAAGTGTAAGGATTACACTTCCGGCTGTGATATCGTCAAGGCTCGGACTATAAGTTGCAGTAGTCAATGAGGTAGCATTTGTGAAAGATCCGGTTCCATTTGAAGTCCATAATACTCCCGCGTGATTTGTAGCGCTTGCGCCAGAAGTGATATTGACACTTGGCACTGCAGAACACATCGTAACGTCAGTTCCAGCTTCTGCTGTCGGCGCGGCAGTAATCGTAATGGTTTTGGTTGAAATTGCGTTTCCACATGGACTATTTCCTGTTGCAGTAAGAGTTAATGTTCTGCTTCCTGCAGTAATATCTGCGGCACTTGGCGTGTAGGTAGCATCAGTAAGCGAAGTTGCGTTCGAAAATGTCCCCGATCCGTTTGATGTCCAAAGTACACCTGTATTGTTTGATGCACTCGATCCTGCAGTAATATTGACTGCACCTGCATTTGAACAGGTTGAAATCGCCGTTCCCGCTACAGCTGTTGCAGCTGGAGTTATCGTTAGCGTTTTTGTATCTATGGCATCGGCGCAAGTTCCGTTCCCGTTTGCAGTCAATGTAAGGATTACACTTCCGGCAATCTTATCATTAGCGCTTGGCGTATAAGTAGCTGTTGTCAAAGAAGTGGCATTGGTAAAACTTCCTGATCCGTTCGATGTCCACAAAATGCCACCGTTGTTTGTCGATGTCGCTCCTGCTGTAATATTTACAGATGCGGTTGACGAACAGGTTGAAACGTTTGTCCCGGCATTTGCGGTAGGTGCTGCAGTAATTGTAATGGTTTTGGTTGATATGGCATTTCCACATGGACTGTTTCCAGATGCAGTAAGAGTTAATGTTCTGCTTCCTGCAGTAATATCTGCGGCACTTGGCGTATAAGTGGCTAATGTAAGCGAATTGGCATTGGTAAAAGTACCGGTTCCATTCGATGTCCAAAGCACACCCGAATTATTAGTTGCGCTTGATCCAGCGGTAATATTAACGGCGCCGGCATTCGAACATGTTGTTACTGCGGTACCTGCAACTGCTGTCGCAACTGCGTTTATTGTTAAGATTTTCGTGTCAGTTGCGGCGGCACACGTTCCATTTCCATTAGCTGTTAATGTCAGTGTGACGCTACCGGCAGTTTTATCAGCGGTACTAGGTGTATAAGTCGCAGTAGTCAATGAAGTAGCGTTTGCAAAGCTACCTGTTCCACTCGTTGTCCATAATACGCTGGCATTATTACTAGCTGTAGCTCCTGCAGTAATGTTAACCGATGCTGTAGATGCACAAGTTATAACATTACTTCCTGCATCGACAGTTGGTGCAGCTGTAAAAGTGATTGTTTTTGTTGAAATTACATCCCCGCATGGACTATTACCTGTCGCGGTCAATGTCAGAGTACGGCTCCCGGCAGTAATATCCGCAGCGCTAGGTGTGTAAGTTGCCAAAGTAAGGGAGTTGGGATTTGTAAAAGTTCCCGTTCCGTTTGAAGTCCACGTTACACCTGCATTATTTGTTGCACTCGCGCCGGCAGTAATGTTGACGGCACCTGCATTAGAACAAGTGCTTACATTTGTTCCTGCAACAGCAGTAGGAGAAGCAACGATTGTAACGCTCGCCGTGTTATTTGTTGTGATGTTATTTGAGCAAGCTGTCGGCGAACCTGAAGCTAAATTGGTAACAGTAATTGTTGTGGTTCCAATTGCCAATGCCGACGTTGTAAATGTACCTGTGCCCGCAGTAGTCACTGTCATTGATGCAGTTGTGGTTGAATTTGATGCACCTGCCAATGAGTAAGAAACGGTATAAGTACCTACTGGTAAATCTGTAGCAGATGAATTAAGAGTCACCACCGCACCTGCGCTTCCGCAAAGGGTGGCTGGCGTTGTAATCGGCGAAGTCAAGGCGTAATTTGGACAAGTATAAGTTACCACTAGTTGCCCTTTGAATCCCGCACCGCCGATATCGTCTCCAGAATTAGTGGAGCGTCCACCACTACCTCCGGCACTAAGACCGGCACCGTTATTTCCTGCTCCCGTACCTGTTACACTGGCTCCGCCTGTTCCTCCAGCGATAGTGCCTGTTCCTCCGGCACCGCCGGTTGCAACTCCACTAGTAGCATTTCCTCCGGCAGTAACATTTCCTGCGCCGCCACCGCCTGCACCGCTCACTGTTGTGGTTCCGGCCGCACCCGCACCTCCGTTTAATGTTCCGCTTGTAGCAGCAGCACCAGCACCTGGTGTACTCCCATTGCTATTAAATCCGCCAAGACCGCCTGATGCAGTTACAGCAGTTCCCGAACTGAAAATGGTATTTCCTCCCGAATTTCCTCGTGTTCCAGTATTCCCTGTACCTCCGCCACCAACGGTAACTGAAATTGAAGCACCCGGAGTTACTGTCACAGAAGCGTTTTTAACATATGCGCCGCCAGCCCCACCGCCCGCAACTCTGGTTTGCGAACCTTGGGCAACAGCTGTACCACCAGCTCCGCCACCGCCCCAAGCTTCTACTTGGACAGTTGTAATACCCGCCGGAACAACGAATGCCCCATTAGCCGTAAATTGCGACGTGGTTTGCGCACCGGCGTTGAAACCGATCAGACATAACCCGACCAATAAGAAACCTAAAAAACTTGCATTTAGAAAGCTTTTTTTGTTTAAATAATTTGTAATTTTTTTCATGGGTTTTTATTTTTGTTGATAAAAAGGTTTATTGTTCTGATAATATGTTTAATATTAGGTACAAAGCAAATGCACATTCACCCGTTAAAAAAAAATAGCCGATGAATAGATAGGAATTTCGATAAAGAACGACAGTGTTGCATTTTAACAATTAAATTTGCTTTTTGTCGATTAAGAAATAAAAAGCGGATCAATACAAAAAGTTTTATAAATAAAAAAACCTCCCTTTTCAGGGAGGTTTCTATTTATAATTAAATTTTTAATTATCTCTTGATCACACGAAGTGTTTTCACGTTCTCACCCTGTGTCACAATGATATTGTAAACACCCGATGGGTAACGCTCTCCAACTTCAAGCGAACCGAACTCGGCAACACCAATCTGGCGCGCCTCAACAAGTTTGCCGATCATGTCATAAACCTTCACATCAACCTGGTCCTCGCTTGAGGTATTCATCTCAAGCTTGAAGGTAGAGGCAAATGGGTTTGGTGATGCTTTCACAGCGAAGGCTTCCACTGCCGTGGCTGTCTGTCTTGTGATGGCAGCCGCCGTGTTTATCGTACATGGCGTACCGAATCCCTGGTAAACGCTGTTGTAAAGGATAGCAACCCGGATCGTGTAAGCCGTATTTGGCGTTACGGTGAACGATGGGATGTTGCGCAATGAGAAACGTGGCACCGAAGTGTCATAGAATCTTGTCGTCGCACCAACGGTAACCTCGAAACGGTATCCTTGCGCCCCTG
>Ga0308157_10000364_pt1 | contig 159683 bp, 142 predicted proteins | sample PhyBR1_FD_201035 | JGI IMG/M metagenome (GOLD analysis project Ga0308157, IMG submission 201035) | Phyllosphere microbial communities from UC Gill Tract Community Farm, Albany, California, United States - DLSLB.R1 | ecosystem: Host-associated > Plants > Phyllosphere > Unclassified | place... | reverse complement strand
ATCGACCGCATGGTGAAGGACGCCGAGGCCCACGCCGCCGAGGACGAGGAGCGCCGCAAGAACGCCGACGCCCGCAACACCCTCGAGCAGCTCGTCTACCAGGGCGAGAAGCTGCTCAAGGACAACGCGGACAAGATCTCCGACGGTGACAGGACCACGGCCGAGGACGCCATCAAGGAGGCGAAGGACGAGCTGGCCAAGGAGGACGCGGAGACCGCGGACCTCGAGACCAAGCGCGACTCGCTGAACGAGGCGCTCCAGGCCGTCGGCACCGCGATCTACTCCCAGGCCCAGGAGGGCGCCGAGGGCGCTCCCGAGGGCGCCGACGGCGCTGAGGGTGCGACCTCCTCGTCCGACGATGACGACGTGGTCGACGCCGAGATCGTGGACGAGGACGAGGAGAAGAAGTGATGACCGAGAACCGGAGCAACCCCGACGACGCGCAGCGCCCTGAGGGCGAGCCGCGGTTCTCCTTCACCGACAAGCGGAAGGTGAACCCGGAGGACGGCTCGGTCCGTCCCTCCGGGGACGCCCCCGCCTCCGAGGGCCAGGGCGCCCAGGAGCCGGCCGACTCGATCGACGCCGAGGCGGCGAAGCTCTTCGAGCAGGCCGCCGCGGGCGAAGGCGGGGAGGATTCCGTCCCGGCCGACGCCGGACGGGTCGCCGAGCTCGAGGGCCAGGTCACCGCGCTCGCCGAGCAGCTCAAGCGCGAGCAGGCCGAGTACGTCAACTCGCGCCGTCGGATCGAGGCCTCGGCCGAGGTGGGCAAGGAGGCGGCCGTGGGCCGCATCCTCGCCGCCCTGATCCCGGTGCTCGACGACGTGGAGCTGGGCCGCCAGCACGGCGACATCGCCGAGGGCACGCCCTTCCACTCGATCGCGCAGAAGCTCGAGGAGATCCTCGGCTCCCACGGCCTGAAGCGCTTCGGCGCGGTCGGCGAGGAGTTCGACCCGAACCTCCACGAGGCCCTCATGCACGAGGATGCGGACGACGTCGAGACCGCCACGATCTCGCTCGTCATGCAGCCCGGCTATGCGATGAACGATCGCGTGCTGCGCCCTGCCCGGGTCGGCACGCGCGGCCCCGCCTGAGAACAGGCACCACCACGCCGGGGCGGGGCCCGTCGGTCCCGCCGACGGGCCCCGCCTCGGCCGCTTCCCCCACCACCACGAACGACGCAGAAGCACCTGAGGCTCCCGGAAGGAGACGCTGATGTCCGGACAGGACTGGCTCGACAAGGACTTCTACGCGGTCCTCGGCGTCTCCAAGGACGCCGACGCGCAGGAGATCAAGAAGGCCTATCGCAAGAAGGCCCGGAAGTACCACCCCGACCGCCACCCCGACGACCCCAAGGCGGAGGAGACGTTCAAGGAGATCGGCGAGGCCTACTCGGTCCTCAACGACCCTGAGCAGCGCGAGCAGTACGACGCGATCCGCGCCATGGGCTCGGGCGGCGCCCGCTTCTCCGCCGGCCAGGGCGGACCCGGCGGCGCCGGCTTCGAGGACATCTTCTCCTCCATGTTCGGGGGCGCCCAGGGCGCCCCGCGCGGCGGCGGATTCCCCGCCGGCGGCGCAGGCGCGAACCCCGACATCGACGACCTGCTGAAGATGTTCGGCGGCCAGGGCGGCGGCTTCGGCGGCGGGGGACCGGCCGGCTTCCAGCCCGGCCCGACGAAGGGCCAGGACGTCTCGGCCCGCACCCGCCTCCCCTTCCGGGACGCCGCGCTGGGCACCGAGGTGCGCCTCACCGTCGACGGGAAGACCGTCACCGCCCGCATCCCCGCAGGCGTCCACGACGGGCAGAAGATCCGCCTGCGCGGCAAGGGCCGCCCCGGCCCCGGCGGCGCACCGGCCGGCGACCTGCTGCTGACCCTCGAGGTGCAGGACCACCCAGTCTGGAGCGCCGACGGCGCGAACCTGAGGATCACCGTCCCGGTCTCCTTCGACGAGGCCGTGCTCGGCACGACCCTGTCCGTGCCGCTGCTGGACGGCGGCACCGTCTCCGTGAAGATCCCCGCCGGCACCCCCTCGGGCCGCACGCTGCGCGTGCGCGGCAAGGGACTGGTCACGAAGAAGACCACCGGCGACCTGCACGTCACCGTCGAGGTCGCGGTGCCCACGCACGTCGAGGGCGCGGCGAGGAAGGCCGTCGAGGACCTCCGCGACGCGCTCGCCGGCGAGGACCCGCGCGCCGGGCTCGCCGCGGCCGCCGCCGGCTGACCCGGCCCGGCCGCCCGGCGGCGCCCTGCCCCGCCCGGTCCCGTCCTCCCACTGCCGTCACCACCCCCGGAAGGAGCTCCCCATGGCCTCGCCGCATCGTCTCGACGAGCGCGCGCCCGTCCTCGCGATCTCGGTCGCGGCCGAGCTCTCCGGGATGCACCCCCAGACGCTGCGCCAGTACGACCGGCTCGGGCTCGTCGTGCCCCGCCGCACCCGCGGCAGGGGGCGCCGCTACAGCGTCAGCGACGTGCGGCGGCTGCGGGAGATCCAGGCGATGTCCCAGGACGAGGGCATCAACCTCGCCGGCATCAAACGGATCCTCGAACTGCAGGACGAGGTCGCGGCCCTGCAGCAGCAGCTGGAGGGCGTGCGCGAGACCCTCGAGGCGATGAGCCCCGCCCAGCGGCGCGTCTTCTCCGCCGATCGCGACGGTGAGATCAGCGCCCTGCGCCGCGGGGAGCGTCCGCGCCGCGCCTCGACCAGCGGAGCACTGGTCGTATGGCGTCCCGGGCACCGCTCCTGACCCGGCCCGGCCGCACCCCGGCCTGCTCGTAGATCCCGCCCAGGCGCTCGGCGACCCGCATCAGGTCCACGCCCTCGGCGGCCTCCCGGCCCGCCTCCCGCAGATCCGCGAGCTCGCCGTCCAGCAGGGCCGTGAGCTTCTCCGCGACGCGCGGGGCGAAGTCAGTCCCCTCGCCCGCGACCTGGTGCGTGAGCACCCCGTCCGGCATGCCGTCGCGGTAGATCGGGATCCCGCGCACGAGCGCCGGCACTCCGCAGGCCAGCGCCTCCCACAGCACGATCCCCTCGGTCTCCTCCTTGGTGAGGAAGCAGAAGGCGTCCGCCCCGCAGTACGCCTCGCGCAGCTGCTCGGGACGCACATAGCCGGGGAAGAGCGCATTCGCGGGGGCTCCGGCCAGCGCGCGCTGCACGTCCGCGGTCAGCAGTCGCGGATCCGTGCGCCCGTACCAGACGAAGGTCACCTCCGGCATCGCACGGGCCACCTCGACCCAGTCGAGGATCCCCTTGCGCACCAGCTGCATCCCGACGCTCACCACCACGCGCGCGTCGGGCGCGAGCCCCAGCTGCTCGCGCAGCCGCTGCCGAGCGCCCGGATCCGGGCGGAAGAAGGTCGTGTCGACGCCGTTGGACAGCACCCGGATCGGGGCGCGGATCCCGTACGCCGGCGCCGAGATCAGCGACTTCGCGTACTCGCTCGGGGTGACCACGAGGTCGCCGCGGCGGTACAGGTGCGCGATCCAGCGGCGGAACAGCGGCGCGATCCGGTTCGCGCCGGGGAAGGAGTCGCGGAAGTCCTCCTCCGTGGAGTGCGCCCACATCAGCACCGGCCGCCCGCGCAGCCGCGCCCAGCGCGCCAGCAGCGGCGTGTCCGGGAAGGGGGTGTTCAGGTGCACCACGTCGAAGGGGCGCAGCGGATCGGTGACGACCTCGTGGCCCAGCGCCCGCACCGCCTTCTCCTGGTGGCGGATCGCGGCGCCGATCCCGGACTGGGTCGCCAGGCGCGCGAGGCCGCGGGGCATCAGCACCCGCAGCGGCGCGTCCCCGCGCGCCCCGGGGGCGCGCGCGGCCTCGTGCGCCTCGGGGAGTCCGTCGGCGTCGTGGGAGCTCATGAGCATCAGGGTGTCCTCCTCACCAGGGCAGGAAGCGCAGCAGGAGCGCGCTCACGCCGAGTCCGTAGGCGATCAGGGCCCACGGCTTGCACAGCAGGATGATCGCGACATAGGTGCGCCAGCGCATGCGGGTGGTGCCCGCGATGTAGCACAGCAGGTCGTCGGGGGCCACGGGCAGCGCGATCGCGATCGCGAAGGCGCGCGTGAAGTGGGCGCTGCGGGTCCAGCCCAGGAACTTCTCCACCGTGGCCGGGCGGAACACCCGCTCGATGAGGGACAGGCCCACGTGCCGGGCGATCAGGAAGTTCAGCAGCGAGCCCGAGCACACCGCGAGATAGTTCAGCACCGTGCCCTCGACCGCGCCGAAGAGCACCGGGCCCGCGACCACCAGCAGCCCGCCGGGCACGATCGGGAAGACCACCGAGGCGGCCGACACGGTGAAGAAGGCCAGCGGACCCCACGGGCCGAGGGCGTCCATGAACGCCTGCAGGTTCGCGAGCGAGCTCAGCACCCCGGTCTCGAGCCCCCACCACACCAGCGCGACGGATGCCGCGAGGCCGAGCAGCGGGGACAGCCGCGCCGCGATCCGCAGCGGGTCCCGCCGTGGAGCGGCCGTGGCGACGGCCGGGGCGCGGGTCCCGACTCGGGGCGGCGCGGGACGGAGGACGGGGACGGCGCCGGTCGTGGTGCTCATGCCGTCACCACGGGGCGCGCGATGATCCGCGGCGACCGGCGATGCAGGCTCTGGCGGTACACCTCGAGCACCGACCGGCCGAACTCCTGCGCCCCGCAGGTCGCGCGGGCGTGCTCCCGCGCCTCGAGCGACATCGTCTCCTGGCGGCGGGGCGCGTCCAGCAGCGAGGCGAGGTGCGCGGAGAACTCCTCGGCGTTCTCGTACTGCCAACCGGTGCGCCCCTCGAGCACGACGCTGGTCAGGGACGGGTCGCGGCGGCACAGCAGCGGCAGTCCGCAGGCGAGCGCCTCGATGAAGGTCAGGCCCTGGGTCTCGCTGAGGGATGCGCTGACGAACAGCTCGCCGATCCGGTACCAGCGCTGGACCTCGGCCGGCTCGGCCACGCCCGCGAAGCGGACCCGCTCCGCGATCCCCAGCTCGCGCGCCCGCTCCTCGAGGACAGGGCGGTAGGGCCCGTCGCCGACGATCACGAGCACGGTGTCGGGACGGTCCGCGGCCGCGAACATCTCGAGGACCTCCTCGAGGTTCTTCTCCTTGGCCAATCGCGAGACGGAGATGAGCACCCGTTGCTCGGGCGAGATGCCGAGCCTGTGCCGCAGCGCGCGGACGTCCTCGAGCTCGGAGGCGGACTCGGCCGGGCGGAAGCGGGCGAGATCCAGCCCCGTCGGGACGATGTGCACGGGGGAGCGGACCCCGTACCCCGCCAGCAGGTGCTGCACCTTCGCCGTCGGGACCACCACCGCGTCGGTCCCGGCGAGGACCTTGCGGGAGAAGGTCTCCACGACCTTCCGCCCCACCGTGCGGCTGGGGGAGTAGTAGTGGGTGTAGTCCTCGTAGATCGTGTGATAGGTGTGCACCAGCGGCACCGAGAGGGTCCTCGCGATGCGCCGCGCCCATACGTAGGTCGAGAACTCGCACTGCGAGTGGACGACGTCGGGCCGCCAGCGCAGGATCTCCCGCAGCACGCGGCGGCTGGCCGGCATCCCGATCCTCGCCCGGTCGTAGACCATCGAGGCGGAGACCGAGCCGATCCGGTACACGCCGTGCTCGCTGCGGGTGCGGATCCCCTGCGAGAGGGTCAGCACCCGCACGTCGCAGCCGAGGGCCAGCAGCTCCCGGCGCAGGGTCTGCACCGAGGCGACGACCCCGTTGACCACGGGCTCCCACCAGTCGGTGGTGATGAGCACGCGCAGCGGGCGGCTCGGCTCGGGGAGGGGCCGGTCGGCGAGGGGCTTCCTGGTGACGTCCACCCCTCGAGCCTGGCACTCACCTGGCCGCCGCACCTCCCCCGAGCGGACGAGAAGGGTCAGACCGTGGTCTGATTCCGTCGCCGACGCCTGGTCGTGCCTGGTCCTCGAGCTCATGCGTCGAGCCTACGGTCGGCGCTCCGAGGCCAGAACGGGGCACGCCCGACGGGTCGGGGAGTGTTTCCCCCCTAGCGGATCAGGCCGATACCTGATAACGAGCCGTGAGCGAGGTGGACGCGAGCTGCTGGGAGAAGATCGCGAAGCGCGCCTGCACGTTCGGCGTCCCCTGCTCCGCGCCGAGCGTCTCGATCGGCAGGGCGTGCACGGAGAACTGGTAGCGGTGCGGGGCGCCCGCCGGCGGCTCCGGACCGTCGAAGCCGACGTTGCCGAAGTCGTTCACGGCCTGCACCAGGGACGGGTCCTCCCGCCCCACGCCCACCGGCAGCGAGGTCGTCGAGGCCGGGATGTCCCAGGCCACCCAGTGCCAGAAGCCCGAGCCCGTCGGCGCATCGGGGTCGAAGCAGGTGACGGCAAAGGACTTCGTGCCCTCCGGGGCGCCGGACCAGCGCAGGTCCGGGGAGAGGTTCTCCCCGCCGAGTGCCGCCACCAGCTGCGGGGCGGCGACGACGGAGCCGTCGGGCGTCGCGTCGGAGACCAGGGTCAGGCCGGAGGAATCGGTGGGCTCGCTCGTCGTGAGATCCATCCCTCCAGCCTAGGACCTGCGCTCCGAGGCGTCGAGCGGATGCACGGCGGGCCCGGGGCGCGCCGCTACACTGACCGCCATGCCTGAGAACGCACTGACCACGCAGGGCGTGGACGTCCTGCCCGTCGTCGTCGGCGGGGACATCGGTGCCTACTCCCTCGCCCGCGCCTTCCACGAGGCGTACGGGATCCGCACCATCGCCGTCTCCCGGCTGGCCGGCTGGGTGGTGGGCACCTCGAGCATCATCGACAACGTGCGCTGCGAGGACCCCTTCGACGCGCGCGTGCTCGCGCCCGTCCTGCAGCGGATCGCCGACGAGCACCCGGACCGCCCCCTCCTGCTGCTGGGCTCCGCGGACTCGACGGTCAAGGCCATCATCGAGGTGCGCGAGGAGATCGGGCTGGACGCGCGGTATCTCGCCCCCTATGTCTCGCGCGAGACCTTCGTCGCCGCCACCGAGAAGCAGAACTTCACCCGCCTGTGCCAGAAGCTGGGCGTGGACCATCCCGGCACCGTCGTCGTCGACCTCGCCGAGGAGGTCGACGACGCGCTCGAGATCCCCTTCGCGTTCCCGGTGATCGCCAAGCCCGCCGAGGTCTCCGACTGGAAGCGCGTGAGCTTCGAGGGGCAGAGCAAGGTCCACACGGTCGCCTCCCGCGAGGAGCTGATGACGCTGCTGCGCACCGTCCGCGAGGCGGGCTACCGCAGCTCGATCATCGTCCAGGACCGCATCCCGGGCGACGACCAGCACATGCGCATCCTCACCGTCTACTGCGACGCGGACTCGCGCGTGCGCTTCGCCTCCTGGGGCCGCACCCTGCTGGAGGAGCACGCCCCCGGCGCGATCGGCAACCCAGCCGCGATCATCACCGACGTGGACCCCGAGATGGTCGAGCAGGCGCAGCGCCTGTGCGCCGAGCTCGGCTGGACCGGCTTCGCGAACTTCGACCTCAAGCACGACCGACGCGACGGGCGCACCAAGTTCTTCGAGCTCAACCCGCGCCTGGGCCGCTCGAACTACTACATCACCGCAGGCGGCCACAACCCGGTGACCTGGTACGTCGACGAGCACTTCCGTCACGCCCTGCCCACCGAGGGCCCCGGCTCCGGGATCGGCGAGGACGGCATCCTCCAGGACCAGCCCGAGGTGCTCTACACCGTCGTGCCCACGGCCCTCGTGCGCCGGTACACCACCCAGCCGGAGGCCCGGGCCCAGCTGCGGCGCGTGCTCGCGGCCGGGCGCGTGCGCAACCCGATGCACTACCCGGGCGTGGAGACCTCGCCCCGGCGCCGCGCCTACGCCCTGGCGGCGGCGGCGAACTTCTGGCGGAAGTTCCAGCGCCACTACCGCCCCGAGGGCGGCGACCGCCTCTCCCGCCTGATGCCGGTGCGCCTGCGCAGCGGGGCCGACGGCCAGGACCGCGCATGAGCGGCGAGGGCGCGGGAGCCGATCGCGCACCCGTGGTCGGAGCACGCCTCGAGGAGGCCGACTGGTCCCGCCCCGTGGTGGGCGTCCTGGGCGGGCTCGGACCGGCGGCCACCGCCGTGTTCCTCGACGTGCTGGTCCGCGCGACCGCCGCGGACAGCGACCAGGGGCACCTGGACCTGCTGGTCTCCCAGCACTCCACCACCCCCGACCGCACCGCGGGGATCCTCGACCCGGAGGCCGCCGATCCCGGCCCGATCATCGCGCGCGATGCGCTCATGCTCGAGCGCGCCGGGGTGGACCTGCTGGTGCTGCCCTGCAACACCGCTCACCACTACGCCCGACAGGTCGAGGACGCCACCGCGATCCCGCTGCTGAGCATCGTCGAGACCACGGCGAGGACCGCGGTCCGCCGGGCCGAGGGGGCGCCCGTGGCGGTCTTCGCCACCGAGGGCAACATCCACGCCGGCGTCTACCAGGACGCGATCGCCCGCGCGGGCGGCAGTGCCTGGACGCCCGGGCCCGAGCTGCAGGCCGACGTGGGTCGGCTCATCTACGAGCAGGTCAAGGCCGGACGGCCCGTCGACCTGGAGCTGTTCGAGTCCTGCATCGAGCGGGCGCTCGAGGCCGGGGCCGGTACGGTGGTGCTCGGCTGCACCGAGCTGTCGGTCGCCTACGACCAGCACGGCTATCGCGGGGACGCGCGCCTGGTCGACTCCCTCACCGAGCTCGCCCGGATCACCGTGCGGGAGACCGGCAAGGAGCTCACGGACAGCTTCCGCTGAGTCTTCCGGCCGAGCGACCTCGTCGAGCGGACGCTCAGAACCCGGAGTCCGTGGGCTTCGGGTAGTAGCGCAGGAACTTGCGCACGTGGTTCAGCCCCACCAGCTTCGCGTAGCGACGCGCCCAGCCGCCGTCGGGACCGTAGGTCCACGGGTTGCGCACCCCGCGCCGGGCGACGGTGCGCACCCAGCGGCGCATCTCCGGATCGCGCACGTAGCGCATGAGCAGCGGCATCGGCACCAGGGAGTAGAGGATCTCCTCGACCCGAGTGACGGGTTCGAGCTCGCGGTGCTCGATCGCATCGGCCACCACGAAGCGGGACACGTTCGCCCCGGCCGCGGTGACGTAGTGGTTGTTCCGGCCGATCCGGGGGTTGACCTCGAAGAACTTCCAGTGCCCGTCGCGGGCGTCGAGCTTGACGTCGAAGTTGGCGAAGCCCCGGTAGCCGGTCGCCTCCAGCAGCGCCCGAGCCTGGGGGAGCGCATCGCCGAACTCGGTCGTGATCATCGCGGCCGGCCGGCCCAGCGCGTCCGGGGTGTGCTCGCCCAGCAGCACCCGCGCCGAGCACAGCAGGGTCACCCGTCCGGCCGCGTCGGTGTAGGCGGTGATCGATCCCTCGGCCGTGTCGTCGCCCGGCACGAGCTCCTGGACGACGAGGCGACCCGTGTAGCCCGCCTCGGCGATCGTGCGCACCAGCTGCTCGAGCTCCTCGGGCTCGGAGAGGAACCAGACCTTCTTCTTGCCCTCGAAGCGCACCTTGGCGATGTCCGAGGTCCGGGCGGCCTTCATCACCAGCGGGAAGGGGATCGAGGTGGCAGGAGGCGCCCAGTCCTCGCCGCGGGGCTCGCCCAGGTCGATCACCTCGGTGCGGGGCGTGGCCACGCCGTGCTCCGCGCACAGCTGCGCGAACTCCGCCTTGTCCGAGAGCCGCGCGAGGGTCTCCGCGTCCAGGATCGGCATGACGAAGCGCCCCTCGAGGTGCTCGCGGTGATCGCTCATCAGCTGGATCAGGGAGTCCGCGTTCGCCAGCAGCAGCTGGGGCCGCTCGCCCCCGCGCTCCTCGGCCAGCTCCACCAGGGCGGTGACGAGGTCCTCGTCGCTCGCCGAGCCGCCCAGCTCCCGCATGTCACAGGTCACCGAGCGGCGCATCGGCTCGATACCCACCTTCGTCACCACCGTCGCGACCACGCCGTACTCCTCGTGGAAGGCACGGGCGAGCGTGTAGACGCCGAGCCCGGTGCCCAGGAGCACGAGATCGAACGGAGCCGGGGCGGCGGAGGCGCCGGAGCGGGGGGAGGCGGTGTCGGGTCGAGCCATGGGCACGATCCTATCGGCGCCCGGGCCCTGCTCAGACGCTCACCGCGCCGAGCCGCCCGGGCGCCTCGCGCCCGACGGCTCGCGCCCGACGGCTCACGCCCGACGGCTCACGCCCGACGGCTCACGCCCGACGGCTCACGCCCGACGGCTCACGCCCGACGCAGCCAGAGCGCCCCGTCGGCCGGGATCGCACCGGGCGCGGCCGGGCAGGAGGCGACGAGCACCTCGGCCCCGCCCAGCTCCTCGCCGAGGGCGAGCTCGGACTCCGTGGTGTTCACGAGCACCACCACATCGCCGCGGGTCAGGCCCAGCAGCCCTTCGGGCAGGTCCTCGAGGAACTCGACGGGCGCCTCGGGACGGCCCAGGCCCAGCTCGCGGCGCAGGCGCAGGGCGCGGCGGTACATCTCCAGGGTCGAGCCCTCGACCCCGGCCTGGCGGTCGGCGGCGAGCTCGCCGAACACGGCAGGCTGCGGCAGCCAGCTCTGCCCGGCGGAGGAGAAGCCGAAGGCGGGGGCGTCCGCCTCCCAGGGCAGCGGCACGCGGCAGCCGTCGCGGCCCGGCACCCCGGCGCGCAGGTGGGAGGGGTCCTCGCGCAGGTGGTCGGGGATCTCGGCGACCTCCGGCAGGCCCAGCTCCTCGCCCTGGTAGAGATAGGCCGAGCCCGGCAGCGAGAGCATCAGCAGCGTCGCGGCGCGGGCCCGCAGCAGGCCCAGCTCCGCATCCGGCACCTCCTCGCGCGAGAGGCCCTCGCCGAAGCGGTGCTCGGGCGGGAAGCCGTAGCGGCTCGCGTGGCGAATCACGTCGTGGTTGGAGAGCACCCAGGTGGTGGGGGCTCCGACGGCGTCGGCCAGCGCGAGCGGCTTCTCGATGGCGGCGCGCATCGTCGGAACGCCCCAGCGCGCCTGGAGGAACCCGAAGTTGAAGGACTGGTGCGCCTCGGCGGGGCCGATGTAGAGCGGCAGGCGGTGCTCCGGGATCCACGCCTCGAGCACCATCATGCGGTCGCCCTCGTAGGAGTCGAGGATCGGCCGCCACTCGCGGTAGATCTCCAGCACCCCGTCGTTGTCGAAGTAGACGGGCACCTCGCCCTCGGGGATGTCGATGAGCCCCTCGGCGTTGACCTCGGCGTCGGGCAGGCCCTCGGGCTTGACCATGCCGTGGGCGACGTCGACGCGGAACCCGTCCGCGCCGCGGTCCAGCCAGAACCGCAGCACGTCGCGGAACAGCTCGTGCACGGCCGGGTGCTCCCAGTTCCAGTCCGGCTGGGAGGTGTCGAAGATGTGCAGATACCAGGGTCCGGGCGTGCCGTCGGCCTCGGTGATGCGGGTCCAGGCGGGGCCGTGGAAGATCGAGGTCCAGTTGTTCGGCGGCTCCTCGCCGTGCTCCCCGCGGCCCTCGGAGAAGACGTACAGGTCCCGCTCGGGGGCGTCCGGGCCGCCCTCGATCGCGCGGCGGAACAGCTCGTGCTGGTCCGAGGAGTGGTTCGGGACGATGTCGACGATCACCCGCAGGCCGAGCTCGTGGGCGCGGGCGATGAGCGCGTCGGCGTCGGCGAGGGAGCCGAAGCGGGGGTCCACGTCGGTGTAGTCGGCGACGTCGTAGCCGCCGTCCTTCTGCGGGGAGGTGTAGAAGGGCGAGAGCCAGATCGCGTCCACGCCGAGGTCGCGCAGGTGCTCCAGGCGCGCAGTGACGCCGGGGAGGTCGCCCATGCCGTCGCCGTCGGAGTCGGCGAAGGAGCGGGGGTAGACCTGGTACACCACCGCGTCGCGCCACCACTCGGGGGCGCCTTCGGTCGCGGGGGCGCCGGCGAGGGCGGGGTCGAGCAGAGTCATGGATGGGTCCTTCCAGTGGTGCAGGTGGTGCAGGTGGTGCAGGTGGTGCGGCGGCGCGGGGCTCAGCCCTTCACGGCGCCGGCGGTCGAGCCGCCGACGATGAAGCGCTGCAGGAACTGGTACAGGAGGATCACGGGGATCATCACCATGACAGAGCCCGCCGCGAAGACGCCGAGGTTGTTCGAGCGGTCCGAGGAGAACATCCCGTACATGCCCACGGCGAGGGTCTTCTTCGAGTCGTCGGTGAGGAAGATCGAGCCGATCAGGAACTCGCTCATCGATCCCACGAGCGCCAGCAGCAGCGTGGTGGCCAGGATCGGCGTCATCGAGGGCACGAGGATCCGGGTGAACGTCTGCCAGTGGGTCGCGCCGTCGAGGATCGCCGCCTCGTCCAGGGAGGCCGGGATCGTGTCGAAGAAGCCCTTGATCAGCCAGACCTGCCCGAAGGCGCCGCCCATGAGCACGGCGATGTAGCCGGCCAGGGTGTTCAGGCCCAGAAGCGGCACGGCCTCGCCGAGGTCCGCGATCATCGTGTACACGGCGATCATCGACAGGATCGCCGGGAACATCATGATCAGCAGCACGGCGAGCATCCCGCCGCGGCGCCCGCGGAAGCGCAGGCGGCTGAAGGCGTAGGCCGCCAGCAGCGAGAGGAACACCTGGCCGGCGGCGACCACCCCGCACACGATGATCGTGTTGAGGTACCAGCGCAGGAAGTTCGCGCGCTCGCCGGAGAGCATCGCGGCGTAGTGCTCGAACGTCACACCGGAGGTGGGCAGCAGGTTCGCCGAGGACAGCGATCCGCTGGGGTTCACCGAGGCGGAGAGGACGAACAGGATCGGGAAGACGGCGAAGGCGACGGCCAGGACGCCGACGACGTGGCGCCAGCCGATCTCCGCGAACCAGCGGCCGGCGGGCATGCGATGGCGCGACTCAGTGCGCGACGCAGTGGTGGAGCTCATGGGGGACCCCTTCCGCGGGCTCAGTTGACGTCCTCGAGGACGTTCGTGAATCGGAACTGGATGGCGGCGAGGACGCCGGTGAGCACGAACAGGCACACGGAGACCGCGGCGGCGAAGCCGAAGTCCGCCCCGGAGCCGCCGAAGGCGATGCGGTAGACCATCGAGATGAGGATGTCCGTCGCGCCGCGGCCGGAGCCGTCGGGGAAGGGCCCGCCCTCGGTGAGCAGCTCGATCGCGTTGAAGTTGTTGAAGTTGAAGGCGAAGGAGGACACGAGCAGCGGGGCGACCGCGACCAGCAGCAGCGGCAGCACGATCTTCGAGGTCGCCTGCCAGCGCGAGGCGCCGTCCATCCGCGAGGCCTCCGTGAGCTCGTCGGGGATCGCCTGGAGCGCACCGGTGGAGACGATGAACATGTACGGGAAGCCCATCCACAGGTTCGTCAGCAGCACCGCCACCTTCGCGAGCGTCGGGTCGCCGAACCAGTTCAGGTCCAGCCCGAGCATCTCGTTGATCAGCCCGAAGTCACGGTTGTAGAAGTTCGACCACACCAGCAGCGAGATGAAGCCCGGGATCGCGTACGGCATGATCAGGATCGAGCGGTAGACCTTCCGCCCCTTCAGCCGCTGGTCGTTGAGGATCAGCGCGAGGGCGAAGCCCAGGGCGAAGGTCAGCAGCACCGATCCGGCGGCGAACACGAGCGTCCACACGAAGGCGGAGAGGAACTGCTTCGCCACGGTGGGGTTGGTCAGCAGGCGCTCGTAGTTCGACAGGCCCACGTTCTGCAGCCAGCCCTGGGAGAAGGCGCGCTGGCCCGCGGAGTCCACGAAGTACTGCTCGTCGCCGACGGAGCCGACGGTGTACACCTCGCCCGTGGAGGTGTCCGTGATCGAGTCGCTCGCCTCGTCGTACTGCAGCACGGTGCTGCCCACGAAGGCCTGGTTCACCCCGAGGGGCCGCACGGCGGTGGACTCGTCCACCGGCACCGCGAGCTCCATGAGCTCGTCGTAGACGGTGTTGACCTGGTTGGGGTCCAGCACGGTGAGGCCGTCGGCGGCGGTGACGCGCCCGTCGGCGACGGTGACCGTGCCCGGGTCGATCTCGGTCAGCGCCGTCTCCTCGTCGCCGTGGAGCACGGTGCCGTCGGCCGGGTCGACGAGGAAGAGCTCGTAGGGGCCCTCGGCGGGGGAGCCGGAGGTCGCCACCGTCATCGCGTAGCGCGGCGCGTCGGGGGAGGGCTGGACCGAGTTCGCGACGATCGAGCCGATCGCCTGCTCCTTGGTGCCGCGGGTGCCGTCGCCGTAGTTGGTGAAGGAGTACCCGATGGTCAGCACGATCGGCAGTATCAGGAAGACGCCGAGGAAGAAGGTGCCGGGGAAGAGGTACTTGCCGGGGACGAAGCGCCGCGTGGAGTAGAGCGCGAAGATCGCGGCCGCGGCGGCCAGCAGGACGCCCAGCCACATCCAGGACTGCTGGGAGACCAGCACCGGGGCGATGAAGACCGTGAGCGCCAGGGTCGCGCCGAGGACGAGCACGCGGACGAGGACGGCCGACGTCGTCGTGGAGCGCGTCCGGTGCGCCGGGGCATGCGTCGAGGTCATGAGGCGACTGTGCCTTTCGTGGGAACGGGACGGTGGGGCCGCGGAGCGGCAGGAGGGCCCGCCGCCCCGACGACGTCGGGGCGGCGGGCCGCGCGGCGGCGGGTCAGCCGATCGCGGCGGCGATCTCCTCGCCCGCGGCCTCCATCGTCGAGTGCGGGTCCTTGCCGCTGACGATGTTGGCCTGGGCGATGCCGAGCGGCTCCCAGATCGCGGCCATCGCGGGGATGGCGGGCATCGGATCGGCGGCCTCCGCGGCCTCGGCGAAGATCATCACGTGCTCGTCCTCGCCGGCGATCTTCTCGCGCAGCTCGAGGTTCACCGGCGGCAGCGGGTTCGCCTCGTACATCGCCTGGGCGACCTCGGGGGAGGTCGCGACGTCCGTCATGAACTGCTGGGCGAAGCCGGCGTTCTTCGCGTTCGAGGCGACGTAGAACGAGTTCACGCCTGCGAACGGGGCGGCGGGCTCCATGCCCTCGAAGCCCGGGACGGCGGAGACCGTGAAGTCGATGCCGGAGTCGCGCACGTCCGCGAGCGCCCACGGGCCCGAGATCAGATAGGCGGACTTGCCCTCGGCGAACAGGGAGATCGAGTTGTCGCCGGTGATGGAGGTCTTCAGCACGCCCTGCTCGCCGAGCTCGGCGATCTTGTCCGCCGCAGTGAGGGAGCCCTCCTCGCCCACCCCGAGGTCGGAGGGGTCGAGATTGCCCTCGGAGTCCTTGCCGAAGAGGTAGCCGCCGGCGGAGGTGTAGATCGGCTGCATGTGGTACGGATCGCCGGACTCCCCGATCGGCAGGGAGAGGATGTTGTCGGCGCCGCCGGCCTTCGCAGCCTCGACCAGCTCCTCGATGCTCTTCGGCTCGGGGGCGTCGGTGAGGTCGTTGTTCGCGAACAGGGCGAGGGTCTCGACCGCGTAGGGGACGCCGTAGGTCTGGCCGTCGTAGGTCACGGCCTCGATGCCCACGGGGGCGATCGCGGAGTCGACGTCGGCCGGAAGCTGGACGGGGGAGATCGCGCCGTTCTGGACCAGGTTCCCGATCCAGTCGTGGGCGCCCATCGTGACGTCGGGCCCGTTGCCGGCCTGGTTGGCGGTGATGAAGTTGCCCTGCAGCTCGTCGCCGGGGACGACCTCGACGACGACTTCCACGCCGTTCTCCTCGCCCCAGGCCTTCGCCGAGGGCTCGAGCGCGGGGGCCTTCTCCTCGTCGGCCCAGATCACCAGGCGCGAGCCGGAGCCGGCGCCGCCGCCGTCCGAGGAGCCGCCGCCGGCGGCGGCGTCCGTGTCGCCGGAGTCGGAGCCGCCGCATGCGGCGAGCAGGGTGGTGGTGGCGGCGAGGCCCCCGAGGGCGAGGAAGCTCTTTCGACGGATCTGCACGTCTTCTCCTTTGAATCGTGGTCATGCGCGACCGGGGCAGGCCCATGCCTGGTGGACGGAACTGTAGACCGGCCCGGCCTCGGTGTGCAAGAATGCGCAAGAACTTTCAGATGACGATCCGGCCACGGCGACGACGCGCGAGGCCAGAGAGGGGCGGCCGGATGGCACGGCTCATCGACATCGCCCGCGAGGCAGGGGTCAGCGAGGCCACCGTCTCCCGGGTCCTGAACGGCCGCAGCGGCGTCAACGAGGCCACACGCGCCTCCGTGCTCGACGCCGCGCGGCGTCTGGGCCGTGTCGTGGAGCCCGTCGCGGTCGGCCACGGCCCTGTCGTCGGGGTGCTCGTGCCGGACCTGGACAACCAGGTCTTCTCCACCTGGGTCGAACGCCTCGAGGCCGAGCTCTTCGAGGCCGGCGCCTCCACCCTGGTGGGCGTGAGGGCCCGCACGGTGGAACGTGAGCGAGAGATCTTGCAGAGGTTCTTGCACGCTGGGGCGGTCGCGATCATCGTCGTCTCCGGACATCACGCCCAGCAGCGCTCGCCGCTGGACCACTACCGGGAGGTGACCTCCGCCGGGATCCCCCTCGTGCTCGTCAACGGCGTGCAGCCCGACCTCGACGCCGCCTTCCTCTCCACCGACGACGAGCACGCGGTGCAGCTCGTGCTCACCCACCTCCACGAGCTCGGCCACCGCACAGTGGGCCTCGCCGTCGGCGACGAGCACACCTGGCCCGTGCGCGAGAAGCTGCGCGCCTTCGAGGCCGCGACCGCCGGCGGGGACGGCGGCCCGCAGCCCGTCGCCTTCACCGACTTCTCCTACGCGGGCGGCTACGAGGCGGCGCGGGAGCTGCTGGACCGCGGGGCGACCGCGATCGTCTGCGGCTCGGACGTCATGGCGGCGGGCGCCTACGAGGGGATCCGCTCCCGCGGCCTCGAGGTGCCGCGGGACGTCTCCGTGGTCGGCTACGACGACATCTTCTGGGCCTCGCTGACCCATCCGCCGCTGACCACGGTGCGTCAGCCCGTCGCCTCGATCGCCCGGGCCGCGGTGCGCACCGCACTCGGCGGCGGGGAGGACAGCCGCCGTCCGGCCCGCACGGAGGTCGTCGTGCGCCCCCAGCTCGTCGTGCGCGGCTCGACCGCGGCGGCACCCGGCGCGGCCGCTAGCATGGAGCGGTGACCGCACCGAACATCTCCAGCACCAGCTACGACACCGCCCTGCAGCGCAGCCAGAAGATCTGGGAGAAGATCGAGCAGGACCCCTCGGGCCTGCGCATGCTGACGGGGGACCGACCCACCGGCGCCCTCCACATCGGGCACTACTTCGGCTCGCTGCGCAATCGCGTGCGCCTGCAGGACGCGGGCGTGGAGACCTGGCTGATCGTCGCGGACTACCAGGTGATCACCGATCGCGAGATCATCGGCGACATCCAGGGCTCGGTGCGCGAGCTGCTGACCGACTACCTCGCCGCGGGCATCGACCCCGAGCGCTCGACGATCTTCACCCACTCCGCGGTGCCTGCGCTGAACCAGCTGCTGCTGCCCTTCCTGTCGCTGGTCACCCAGCCCGAGCTCGAGCGGAACCCCACCGTGAAGGCGGAGCTCGCCTCGGCCGGGAAGTCGGCGATGGGCGGGCTGATGCTCACCTACCCCGTGCACCAGGCCGCGGACATCCTCTTCTGCCACGGCAACCTCGTGCCCGTCGGCAAGGACCAGCTGCCCCACATCGAGCAGACCCGCGTCATCGCCCGGCGCTTCAACGAGCGCTACGCGGGCGGGGAGGAGTACTTCCCCGAGCCCGATGCGCTGCTCTCCGAGTCGCCGACGATCCTGGGCCTGGACGGCGAGAACAAGATGAGCAAGTCGCTGGGCAACACCGTCATGCTGCGGATGGACGAGGCCGAGACGCTCAAGAAGATCAAGAAGGCCAAGACCGACGCCGACAGGCAGATCACCTACGACCCCGAGAACCGCCCCGAGGTCGCGAACCTCCTCACGATCGCCGGCCAGGCCACGGGCCGCGCCCCCGCCGAGATCGCCGAGGAGATCGGGGACCGCGGCGCGGGGACGCTGAAGATCTTCACCGCCGAGGCGCTGAACGCCCATCTCGCGCCGCTGCGCGCTCGCCGCGCGGAGCTCGAGAAGGATCCCGGGTACCTGATGCAGGTGCTGCGCGCCGGCAACGAGCGCGCGAACGCCGCGGCCGACGAGACCCTGCAGCGGGTGCGGGAGTTCATGGGGATGGTCTACTGACCCGTCCGCGACGGGTCAGAAGCTGCTCGAGCTGCCCGCTCCGGAGAATCCTCCGCCCGAGTACCCGCCGGTGCTCCCCGACGAGGCCGGCGGGTTGCGGTGCGTGTCCAGCGCCGAGGTCGCCCCGCCGTACCAGGCGCCCGTCCACAGCACGGGGCTGAGCGAGTAGCCGCTGACGTAGTCCTGCGGATGGCGGGCGAACCGGCGTCCTCGCACCGAGGTCGGGAAGTCGCTCATGAAGCCCTCGGGGGCGGCATCTCGCATCACCTCGGCTTCCTCCTCGTCGTGGGCGCTGGAGCCGATGACCTCCTCGCGCACGCGTGCGCTGGCCAGGGAGAGCCGATCGGTGAGCTCGTCGAGGCGCTCGAGGCAGGCGTCCGGGCTCCCTGCGCCCTCGAGGTAGTCCCGCGAGACGACCTCGAGCTCGCCCGCGACCTCCCGCGCGGCATCGCGCAGGGCGTCCGCCGCCCCACCCGGCGCTCCCTCGCCGAGGCCCGCCTGCGCGATCGTTTCCTCGACCGCCGTCAGGGATTCGTCCAGGGGTCGCCGCTCCAGCTGCCAGGCGCCGGCGAAGTCGCCGGTGCGCCCCAGCAGGCGGGCAGCCCCGATGATCGTGTCGTCGGCGTCGTCCGCGGTCCGCACGGATTCCTCGTACTCCTTCGCCAGGCCGGCAGCGCCCCCGGCGACGCCCCAGAGCGGGCCGGGACGCTCGGGCAGACGGGCCGCGAGGCCCTCGGCCTCACAGGCCGCGCGGCGGTAGTCCTCGACATCGGCGAGGATGCTCGCGCCGTAGACCGAGCCCCGGGGGATCCGGGCGGCGGCCTGGTCGGTCTCCCGCCGCTTCGCGCGCACGTCCACATGGTGCGCGCGAGCGGTGCGCACCCGGCCCCGGGCGCGGACGCCGCGCGCGAGCGCCGCTGCGACGCCGGCACCCACAGCGACGAGGGCGAGGAGCGCGACGATGATGGCGCCCGGGCTCCGCCACCAGGGTCGCGCGAGCAGGTCGGCGTACTCCTCGGCGCCTGAGACGAAGGACTGCGCCCAGTCGCCGTCCTGCGCGTCGTCCTTCATCGCGTCCTGGACGTCCTCGAAGCCGCCGTCGGAGAGCTTGACGTCCTCCCCGGCGTAGGTGCCGACCTTCCGGTTCTCCGGGTCGATCGCGAGGACCACCAGATGATCGGCCCACTTCTCGCCGTCGATCCAGTCCGGATGCTCCGCGGTCGCGTAGTTCCGGACCGCGTCGTTCAGGCCCGTGTCGGCGTCCGGATCGGCGCCCTGCGCGCCGATATCCAGGGTGACCACATGGAGCTCGACATGGGCGGCCCCGTCGCGGAAGGAGGTCGCGCGCAGCTGCGCGGCGAGCGCGTCGGGATCCTCGATGAGGTCCTGTTCGTCGTCGATCTCGACGACGACGGGCGGCGCCGCGTGCGCAGCCGGCGCGGACGGAAGGGCGAGCAGCATCAGCGACGCCAGACAGGCGAGCAGCAGGAGTGCGAGCGCGCGGCTCGGGGCGTGCGGCACCGCGGGATCGCAGTCGTGCGAGGGGGCAGGGACGGCGGAGGATCGGGACAGGGCCATGCCGGGACCGTATCGAGCCGGCCCACGCGCGCGGTCCCGACGATCGTCGAGAGCTCAGAAGCGCGAGGAGCGACCCGAGGAGGAGGAGATCGAGCGTCCTGTGCGCCTGCCGGAGGAGAGGCGGCTGCGGTGCCCGCGGCCGATGCCGCCGGACGAGGACGAGGAGGAGCGCCCCGCGCGCTCGGCTTGCTCGCGTCGACGCCCCTGCAGCTCGGCGAGGGAGAGCTGCTGCCAGCGCACGTACCAGCGCATCGGGCTGATGCTCCAGAAATGGACGTCCCTGCCGCGCGCCTCGACCTCCCACCGGTAGCGCCGCGCCCGCACGGAGGGACAGGGGACGTCCTCGAGCGCCTCGGCGGCGTCGAGCAGGAGCTCCTCCTCGTCACGGTCGGCGGCGAGGCGGGAGACCCGGGCCGCGCGCAGCTCATCGATCTGCTCGCTCAGCTCACGGGTGCGGGCGTCGAGCTGCTTGAGCGCCGCATCGGTGCTCGTGGTGCCGGAGCGCACCTCGGCGTCGAGCTGTGCGAGCTCCTCCGCGAGGACCGGCCCCCGCGCGACGAGCCCCTCGGCGATCCGCTTCTCGCCCGCAGGCATCGCGGTGGAGGTGAAGGCGTCCTCGGCGAGGGCCTCCAGCGAGTCGTGCAGCGGCACGAGCTCCTGCTCCCAGGCGTCCTCCCAGCCGCGGTCCCGCCGCAGGAGCACGGAGATAGTGCGCACCTCCTCGCCCTTGTGCTCGAGCTCCCGCGCGGCGCGCTCGAGGCTCTCCGCATCGCGCTGCTGTCCGGGCAGGAGGCCCCAGGTCGCAGAGCGCCAGGACCCGGTGGGCACCTGGCTGCGCAGCCGGTCCGCCTCCTCCTGCGCCCGGCGGTAGTCGGCATGGGCGGCGCGTGCCACATGGGCGTAGGCAGAAGCCTCCGGCAGTCGACGGGCCGCGCTCTCGATCCGCTGGCGCTCGGCGAGGGCCTGCTGGAGGAGCGGGAGAGCGGCGTCCGCCCGGGCGCGGGCACGGGCTCGCCGGCGCCACGCCCAGGTGCCTCCCGCGCCGACCGCCGCGAGGAGGGCGACGGCGGTCAGCACCCCGCCCGGGGTGCGCCACCAGGGCGGGGCGAGCAGGCGCGCATACTCCCGCGCCCCCTCGACGAGCGCCTCCTCGGTCCGGCCTTCCCGGGCCGGGCCCCGCATCGCCTCGTGGACGCTCCGCACCTCCCGGGCGCCGAGGTCGACGTCGTCGGCCGCGTACAGGCCGATGTAGCGATGCTCCGGATCCACGGCGAGGATCGCGGTGCCCTCGGCCAGCCCGCTGCCGGTGAACCCCTTGTGCTCCTGCAGGTCCTCGTCCAGGACGGTCCCGACCGCGTCGTCGAGCGCGTCGCGGTCCTCCGCGCTGCCGCCGAGCGCCTCGACGTCCACGACCAGCGCGACGAGGTCCACGTCGGCGCGGAGGTCGACGGCCTCGAGGCCGTCGGAGAGCGAGTCCTCGTCGACCGTGCCCGTCCGGTCCAGGACCGTGACGCTGCGCGGAGGCTCAGCGCGGGCGGGGAGCGAGGCCGTGGGAGAGAGCACGAGCAGCGCGAGGAGCATCGCGCCGAGCAGGGCGGGGACGATCGGTCGGGAGATCTCGGCGGGAGGACGGCGGAGCCCGACGGGGAGAGGACGGAAGGGGGCCGGCGGCATGCGGCGACCCTAGGACACGCGCCCCGGGTCCGGGTGGCGGTTCCGCCGACGGCCCTCTCCGATCACCGTTATGATCGGCCCAAGCATCCCTTGGCTCCCGCCGTGAGCGGGACCGACACGAGGAGGACACGCATGCCCGTCTACGAGAACGTCTCCGAGCTGGTCGGCCGCACCCCGCTGGTCAAGCTCAACCACCTGGGCGAGGACGTCCGCGCGACCGTGCTCGCGAAGCTCGAGTTCTACAACCCCGCCAACTCCGTCAAGGACCGCATCGGCGTGGCCATGATCGATGCGGCCGAGGAGTCCGGGCAGCTGACGCCCGGCGGCACGATCGTCGAGGCGACCTCCGGCAATACCGGCATCGCCCTGGCGATGATCGGCGTCTCCCGCGGCTACAAGGTCGTCCTGACCATGCCCGAGTCGATGTCCAAGGAGCGGCGCATGCTGCTGCGCGCCTACGGCGCGGAGCTGGTCCTCACCGAGGCCGCCAAGGGCATGAAGGGCGCGGTCGAGAAGGCCGAGCAGATCGCGCAGGAGAGCGGCGGCGTCCAGGTCAAGCAGTTCGACAACCCCGCGAACCTCGCCATCCACCGCCGCACCACCGCCGAGGAGATCTGGGCGGACACCGAGGGCGACATCGATGCGCTGGTCTCCGGCATCGGCACCGGCGGCACCGTCTCCGGCGTCGGCCAGGTGCTCAAGGAGCGCAAGCCCGGCGTGAAGGTCTTCGCCGTCGAGCCCCAGGAGTCCGCGATCCTCAACGGCGGCCAGCCCGGCCCCCACAAGATCCAGGGCCTCGGCGCGAACTTCGTGCCCTCGGTCCTGGACCGCGAGGTCTACGACGAGGTCGTCGACATCGACGCCGAGACCGCCATGGAGCGCTCCCGCGCGGTCGCCCGCACCGAGGGGCTCCTGGTGGGCATCTCCTCGGGCGCCGCGATCGAGGCCGCCGCCCGGATCGGCGCCCGCGAGGAGTTCGCCGGGAAGACCCTCGTGGTCGTCGTCCCCGACTTCGGCGAGCGCTACCTCTCCACCCCGCTGTTCGCGCAGTACGCGGACTGAGGCGGGCCGCGCCGTGGCCGCAGCCGTCCTGGACCGTGTGATGGGCGGGGTCATGGGCGTCGTGGCGAGCGTCCGCGAGGACCTCGCCGCGGCGCACCGCCGCGACCCCGCCGCGACCGACGACCTCGCGATCCTGCTGACCTCGCCGGGGCTGCACGCGATCTGGACGCACCGGATCGCCCACCGGCTGTGGACGCGCGGCGCGAAGCTGCCGGCCCTGGTGCTCGCCCAGGGGGCGCGCTCGGCGACCGGGATCGAGATCCATCCGGGGGCGCGGATCGGGCGGCGCTTCTTCATCGACCACGGGATGGGCGTCGTGGTCGGCGAGACCTCCGAGGTCGGCGACGACGTGATGCTCTACCACGGCGTGACCCTCGGGGGCCGCTCGATGGAGCGGGTCAAGCGCCACCCCACCGTCGGCGACGGGGTGACGATCGGGGCCGGCGCCCGGGTGCTCGGACCGATCACCCTCGGCGAGGGCGCCCAGGTCGGCGCCAACGCCGTGGTCGTCAAGGACGTCCCGTCCCGCGCGACCGCCGTCGGGATCCCCGCGACGGTGCGCACCGACGCCGCGCATCCCGAGGAGCACACCGACCCGGCGATCTGGATCTGAGCCCGGAGTCCCGTCAGGTCGGTGCCGGCCCGTCAGGTCGCGAAGGGGTCCAGGAACGAGGTGCCGCCCACCCGGTGCAGGCGACGCTCCCAGTCAGGCAGCACCTCGTGGGCGTCCTCGGCGATGACGTGGTCGAACATCCCGCCGGCCCCGGGCGGCGGGGCGACGTCGACGAGCACCGTGGTCGCGCCGTGGGTGCGGGCGAGCGGGGCGAGCTGAGCGGCGGGGAAGACGACTCCGCTGGTGCCCACGACGACGAACAGGTCCGCCCGCCGCGCCAGGCGCATCCCGAGCTCGAGCGCATCCGGCGGCAGCTGCTCGTCGAAGAGCACCACGTCCGGTCGCGTCGGCTCCCCGCAGCGCGGACAGCTCCCGGGCACGCCGTGGTCCTCGGGCCGCTCGCCCTCGCCCGGCACCAGCGGCGCCCGCCAGTCGCAGGAGCGGCCCAGGCACACGGCGTGCAGCGCGCTGCCGTGCAGCTCGGCGACGACCTCGCTGCCCGCCGCCTGGTGCAGGCCGTCGATGTTCTGCGTGATCACCGGCGCGCCCATCCGGGCGATCGCGCGATGGCCCGGGGTGGGGCCGTGATGCAGCGCGATCGTCGCCATCCGCCCCCACACGCTCCACAGCCGTGGCAGCGAGGCGGGCAGCAGAGCGGCGTGCATCGCCTCCTCGGTCTCCGGCTCGAGCGCCCAGAGTCCGTCCGGGCCGCGGAAGGTGCCCAGCCCCGTGCGGGCGCTGATCCCGGAGCCGGTGAGGAAGACGACCTCGCGGTGCTCGGGCCCCGGGCGGAAGCGCCCGGGGGTGCTCACCACTCCTCGTGCTCGCGGGAGTCCCAGGCGGCGTCCTCCCCGAGGTCGAGGGAGGCCAGCAGTGCGCGGTCCTGGTCGTCGAGCACCAGCTGGTCGAGCTCGGCGTTCTGGCGCCGGCGCTCGGGGTTCGAGGAGCGGGGGATCGCGACGATCTCCTGGTCGCGGATCCAGCGCAGCGTCACCTGGGAGGTGCTCGCCCCGTGCTTCTCGGCGACGCGGCGCAGCGCGAACTGCTCGCCGAGGCCCTCGCGGCCGCCGAGCGGGCCCCAGGCCTCGGTGACGATGCCGTGCTCGCGGTGGAAGGCGAGGGAGCCCTGCCGGGGCAGGGCGGGGGAGAGCTGGATCTGGTTGACCTCGGGCCACACGCCCGTCGCGTCGAAGAGCTCCTGGAGCTGCTCGGGGCGGAAGTTCGAGACGCCGATGTGCTGGGCGAGCCCCTCCTCCTTGAGGTCGATCAGCGTGCGCCAGGTGTCCAGGGCGAGACCGCGCGAGGGGTTCGGCCAGTGGATCAGCAGCAGCGCCGCCGACGGCAGGCCCAGGCGCCGCAGCGACTCGGCGAAGCCCTGGCGTGCCGCCTCGCGGCCCTGGTCGCCGCCGGCGATCTTCGTGGTCACGAGCACCTCGGCGGGATCGACGCCCGAGCGGCGGATGCCCTCGCCGACCGCGGCCTCGTTGCCGTACTGGGCGGCGGTGTCGACCAGGCGATAGCCCTCGCGCAGCGCGGCGGCGACCACCTCGGCGCCGTCCGGGCCCTTGGGGCTGCCGGTGCCGAGGCCGAGCAGCGGGAACGGCGTGCCGTCGGCGAGGGATGTGGTGGGGATGGTCAGCTCGGGCACGGATCCTCCTGGATGACGGGGAGCGGGTCGTCCCAGGGTATCGACCCCGCGCCGTGGGCTCCATCGCGTCCCGCACCGCTGCGGGCCCGGGACGCGGTCCGCCGGTCGCGGTTGGCGGACCCGGGCGCTCTGTTAGCGTCGGCCGCGACGAGGACGTCCACCCCCGAGGAGAGCGCAGCATGAGAAGCACCGGCACGGCACCCGCCCAGGACCCGGGAACCGGCGTCGGCGCCCTCGGCGTGCGCGACGAGATCTCGCCGCTGCGCACGGTCCTCGTGCACCGCCCGGGCCTCGAGCTCGAGCGGCTCACCCCCGACACCCGTGCCGAGCTCCTCTTCGACGAGGTGCTCTGGCGGGACCGGGCCGAGGCCCAGCACCGCGAGTTCGCCCGGCTCCTCGCGGACCAGGGCGTCGAGGTGCTCGAGCTGCGCGCGCTGCTCGCCGATCTCGTGCGCGACGCGGGGCTGCGCGAGCACCTGCTGGGACGCGCCCTGGACCCGTCCGTGCTCGGCGACATCGCCGTCCAGGACCTCCGCGGCGGGCTCGCGGACCTCCCCGCCGAGGAGCTCGTCGACGTCCTGATCGGCGGGATCACCGTCGGCGAGCTGCGGGGGCTCGGCGTGGACCCGCGCTCGATCGCGCTGCAGCGCGTGGGGGAGGAGCACCTGGTGCTGGATCCCCTGCCCAACCACCTGTTCACCCGCGACCCCTCCGCCTTCATCGGCGAGGACGTCGCCGTCAGCGCCATGCGGCACCCGGCCCGGCGTCGCGAGAGCCTCCACCTGGAGATGATCTACCGCCACCATCCCCGCTTCGCCGGCCCCGGCGGGCCGCGCCGCATCCTGGGCCGCGACGGGGCCGGGGCCGCGACCGTCGAGGGCGGCGACGTGATGATGCTGTCCCCGCGCACGGTCGCGGTGGGCCTGAGCGAGCGCACGAGCGCCGTCGGGGTGGAGCGGCTCGCGGCCCACCTGCTCGCCGGCGGCGCGGTCGAGCGGGTCATCGCGATCGCGCTGCCCCACCGGCGTTCGATGATGCACCTGGACACCGTCACCACGGTGGTCGACGAGGAGTCGATGCTCCGCTTCGGACCCCTGCCGCCGCTGGAGACCTTCGAGATCGAACGGCCCGGGGACCGGCTCGTCGCTCGCGCGCGGGCGGCCGAGGAGATGGACGAGGTGCTGGCCCGCGGCCTCGGCGTGCCCTCCCTGCGGGTGCTCACCCCGCCGCTGGACCCCTACGCCGCGGCCCGCGAGCAGTGGGACGACGGCTGCAACGTGCTCGCCCTCGCGCCGGGGAAGGTGGTCGCCTACGAACGGGCCGCGGCCACGAACGACTACCTGCGCGCCCAGGGCGTCGAGGTGCTCGAGTTCGCGGGCGACGAGCTGGGCCGCGGGCGCGGCGGGCCGCGCTGCATGAGCTGCCCCGTCGCCCGGGGCTGAGCAGAGCCCGCCCCGCCGCACCTCTCAGCGGCGCGTCGGGGGCGGCGGATCCTCCGCGGTCTGCAGCGTCGCCTCCTGGGCGGGCAGCGGCTCGCGCAGCGACCGCTCGAGCAGGAGCTGCTGGGTCCCGAACTCCTCGAGCCCCTTGCGCACCGTGAACCCGAGCTTGCGCAGCAGGGCCACGCTGCGCTTGTTGCGGGTCTGGCTGATCGCGATGACGATCTCGTCCTCGAGCTCGTGCCGCGCCCAGTCCAGCAGCGCGATGCAGGACTCCGCGGCGTATCCCTGGCCGGTCCGCTCGGGCAGCAGGGCGTAGGACAGCTCGAGCTCGCCGCGGTCGTAGTCCAGGGTGATCGAGCCGATCATCGTGTCGTCCTCGGCCAGGGCGAGCACCCAGCGCCCCCAGGTCAGCCCCAGCGGCGAGAGCTCCAGCGCCTGGCGGGAGGCGTAGTCCACCGCGCCGCCGAGGTACTCGCGGGTGACGGGATCGGTCATCAGGCGGATCATCGCCGCGCGGTCGGCGTCGCCCGGCGGCCGGATCACGAGTCGGGGACTGCGGATCCGGACGGGCCACTCGGCGGTGCCTTCCTTCGTCACGCCCACCACGGTACAAGCACCGCCTGCCCTGCCGCAGGACCGGTGCCGTCGGTTCCGCGGAGGACGGTATGGTGACCCTGCGGCACACAGGAGTGCCGTCGAGCGCCCGCGCCCGACTCCCGCGACGGGCACACGGGGTCGATCAGGACGGACGGCACAGCGGTCCACGGACGAGGAGGAGCACCATGGTCGACCAGGACCTTCGCAGCACCGCCCTGGAGGCGGTCCACGAGTCGCTCGGGGCGACGTTCACGGACTTCGCGGGCTGGCGGATGCCGGTCCGCTACGACTCCGACCTCGCCGAGCACCGGGCGGTGCGCGAGAGCGCCGGACTGTTCGACCTTAGCCACATGGGCGAGATCCACCTGCGCGGGCCCCAGGCCGCCGAGGCGCTGGACCATGCGCTCTCCGGCAAGCTCTCGGCGATGTCCGTCGGCCGCGCGAAGTACTCGCTGCTGCTGACCGAGCAGGGCGGCGTCATCGACGACCTCATCGTCTACCGGCTCGCCGAGGACCACTTCCTCGTCGTCGCCAACGCCTCCAACGCCGAGGTCGACGCCCGGGAGATCACCGCCCGGGCCGCCGGCTTCGACGTCGAGGTCGACGACGCCTCCGCACGCACCGCCCTGCTGGCCGTGCAGGGCCCCGCGAGCGAGCAGATCCTCTTGGACCTCCTGTCCGCCGCGGACTCCGGCGTCGCAGGGCTCGGCGACGAGGACATCACCTCGATGAAGTACTACCGCGTCGCGGAGGGCACCTACCGCGGGGCGCCGCTGCTCGTGGCCCGCACCGGCTACACCGGCGAGGACGGCTTCGAGCTGTACGTCGGGGACGAGCACGCCGAGGAGCTGTGGGCCGCGCTCACCGCCGCCGGCGCCGAGCGCCTCGTGCCCTGCGGCCTCGCCTGCCGTGACACCCTCCGCCTCGAGGCGGGCATGCCGCTGTACGGCCACGAGCTCGGCCGCGACCTGCTGCCCGCCCAGGCCGGGATGGCGCGCGTGGTGGCCCTGTCCTCCAAGGGCGACTTCGTCGGCCGGGCCGGCATCGAGGCAGCGAGCACGGAGGGCCTCCCGGTCCTCGTCGGGCTCGTCGCCGAGGGGCGCCGCGCCGCCCGCGCCGGCTCCGCGGTCCGCGACGGCGAGGGCCGCGAGATCGGTGCCGTGACCTCCGGCGCCCTCTCCCCGACCCTCGGCCATCCCATCGCGATGGCCTACATCGACCCCTCCGCGAGCGAGGCGGGCACCGAGCTCGTCGTCGACGTGCGCGGCAAGGACCTGCCCGTCCGCGTCGTGGAGATGCCCTTCTACCGCCGCGGCTGAGCGGCCCCCGAGTTCCCCGACCGTCCCCAGGAAGGACCATGGAAATGTCTGCAGATCTCCTCTACAGCAAGGACCACGAGTGGGTCCGCGTCGAGTCCGACGGCGTGGCCGTCATCGGCGTGACCGACTTCGCCGCCGAGCAGCTCGGCGACGTCGTCTACGTCGACCTGCCCGAGGTCGACGACGCGATCACCTCCGGCACCGAGATGGGCGAGATCGAGTCCACGAAATCCGTCTCGGACCTCTTCTCCCCGATCGACGGCACCGTCACCGAGGTGAACCAGGCCGTCGTCGACGCCCCCGAGCTCGTGAACTCCTCGCCCTTCGAGGAGGGCTGGCTGCTCAAGGCCTCCTTCGAGGCGCTGCCCGAGGGCCTCCTCAGCGCCGAGGAGTACAAGGCCCTCACCCAGTCCTGAGCCGGAGAACCGGGGCGGCCCGTCACGGGCCGCCCCGCCCCGGCCCGGCCACGCACCCGCACCCACGACGAACCCCAGGGGCACCCCTCCATGACCTCCACGTCAGCGCTCGACCACGACTCCTTCGTCCGCCGCCACGTCGGCACCGATCCCAGCGCCCAGCGCCACATGCTCGAGGTCCTGGGCTACGAGTCCCTGGACGAGATGCTGCGCGCGGCGGTGCCCTCGACGATCCTGCTGGACGAGGAGGCGCTCGGCGCGACCTCCGTCCCCGCCGGGATCACCGAGCCGGCCGCCCTCGAGGAGCTGCGCGCCCTCGCCGACCGCAACACCGTCCGCCGCTCCCTGATCGGACTGGGCTACCACGGCACCCACACCCCCGCCGTGATCCAGCGCAACGTGCTGGAGAACCCCGCCTGGTACACGGCCTACACCCCGTACCAGCCCGAGATCTCCCAGGGGCGCCTCGAGGCGCTGCTGACCTTCCAGACCATGATCTGCGACCTCACCGGGATGGACGTCTCCAACGCCTCGACGCTGGACGAGGCGACCTCCGCGGCGGAGGCGCTGATGCTCGCGCGCCGCACCGCGAAGCGCAACGGGAACGTCTTCCTCGTCGACGCCGACGCCCTCCCCGCCACCAAGGAGGTGCTGCGCGGCCGCGCCGAGGGGCTCGGGATCGAGCTGCGCGAGGTGGACTTCCGCACGGGCGGCGTCCCCGAGGGCGACTACTTCGGGGCGCTGGTCCAGTACCCCGGCGCCTCCGGCCGGGTGTGGGACCCCCGCGACGTGCTCGCCGAGGTGAAGTCCACCAAGGCCGTCGCCGTCGTCGCCGCGGACCTGCTCTCCCTCACCATGCTCGCCTCCCCGGGCTCGCTCGGCGCCGACGTCACCGTCGGCACCTCGCAGCGCTTCGGCATCCCGCTCGGCTTCGGCGGCCCGCACGCCGGCTTCGTCGCCGTGCGCAAGGGCCTCGAGCGCCAGCTGCCCGGACGCCTCGTCGGCGTCTCCCGCGACGCCGACGGGAGCCAGGCCTACCGCCTCTCCCTCCAGACCCGCGAGCAGCACATCCGCCGCGACAAGGCCACCAGCTCGATCACCACCGCGCAGGTGCTGCTGGCCGTGATGGCCGCGATGTACGCCGTCTACCACGGCCCGGAGGGGCTGACCCGGATCGGCCGCACCGTCGCCGACCGCACCGCGTCCCTGGCCGACCTGCTGCGCCGCAGCGGCTTCGAGCTCGTCTCCGAGTCCTTCTTCGACACCCTCGAGGTGCGTGCCACCGGCGCGGCCGCCGACGTCGCCGCCTCCCTGCGCGAGGCCGGGTTCCTCGTGCGGGTCCGGGCCGACGACGTCGTCCACCTCGCGCTGGACGAGACGATCACCGCCGCGGATCTGGAGGCGATCGCCGCCGCCTTCGCCCCGCATGCGCCGAACCCCGGCCAGGAGCTCGCCGAGGTCCGCTCCGGCCAGGGCTGGGACGGCCTCGTGCGCGAGGACCCCTTCCTGCGCCACCCGGTGTTCTCCTCCTTCCGCTCCGAGACCGCGATGATGCGCTACCTGCGCCGCCTCGCCGATCGCGACTTCGCGCTGGACCGCGGCATGATCCCGCTGGGCTCGTGCACCATGAAGCTCAACTCCGCCACCGAGATGGCCGGGATCACCTGGGCCGGGTTCAACGCGATCCACCCCTTCGCCCCGCGCGAGGACGTCGAGGGCTATCTCGACCTCATCAGCCAGCTCGAGACCTGGCTGACCGACCTCACCGGCTACGACACCGTCTCCCTCCAGCCCAATGCGGGCTCGCAGGGCGAGTTCGCGGGCCTGCTCGCGATCCGCGCCTACCACGCCTCCCGCGGGGAGTCCTCGCGCGAGGTGTGCCTCGTGCCCAGCTCCGCCCACGGCACCAACGCCGCCAGCGCCGTCAACGCCGGGCTGCGCGTGGTCGTGGTCGCCTCCGACGCGCGCGGCAACATCGACCTCGAGGACCTGAAGCAGAAGATCAAGGACCACGGAGACGAGCTCGCCGCGATCATGATCACCTACCCCTCCACGCACGGCGTGTACGAGGAGGAGGTGCGCACGGTGTGCCAGCTCGTGCACGACGCGGGCGGCCAGGTCTACGTCGACGGCGCGAACCTCAACGCCCTGCTGCAGGTGGCCCGGCCCGGCGAGTTCGGCGGCGACGTCTCCCACCTGAACCTCCACAAGACCTTCTGCATCCCGCACGGCGGCGGCGGTCCGGGCGTCGGCCCCGTGGCGGCGAAGGCGCACCTGGCGCCCTTCCTGCCCGGCCACCCCGAGATCCAGCGCGAGACGCACCCGGTCGCCGGGGCGGGGGAGCAGGCCCACGGCGGCGCCCCCGTCTCCCAGGCCCCCTACGGCTCGCCATCGATCCTGCCGATCACCTGGACGTACATCCGCCTCATGGGGCCGGACGGGCTGCGCCATGCGACCGGCGCCGCCGTGCTCGCGGCCAACTACATGGCCCGCCGCCTCTCCGAGGCCTACGAGATCCTCTACACGGGTGAGAACGGGCTCGTGGCCCACGAGTGCATCGTGGACCTGCGCCCCTTCACGGAGCGCACCGGGATCACGGTCGACGACGTCGCCAAGCGGCTGATCGACTACGGCTTCCACGCCCCGACGATGTCGTTCCCGGTCGCCGGGACGTTCATGGTCGAGCCGACCGAGTCCGAGGACCTCGCCGAGATCGACCGCTTCGTCGAGGCGATGCTGATGATCGCGAAGGAGGCCGAGGAGGTCGCCTCGGGCACCTGGCCCGCGGAGGACAACCCGCTGGTGAACGCCCCGCACACGGCCGCGTCGATCGCGACGGGGGAGTGGACCCATCCCTACTCCCGCGAGGTCGCCGTCTACCCCGGCTCCTGGACCGCGCCCGAGGACGACTCCGTCCACGACAGCGCCCAGATGCGGATCCAGTCGAAGTACTGGCCGCCGGTGCGCCGCATCGACCAGGCCTTCGGGGACCGGAACCTCGTGCCCACCTGGCCGACGGACTGAGCCTCGACGGACTGAGCCGCACCGGACGGGCCCGTTCCCGGCACCCCGTGGTGCCGGGCGCGGGCCCGTTTGCCGCCGCCCGTCGGCCGCGTGTGAACCGGCGTGACAGGCGAATGCTCCGGGAGTCGGCCGCCCACCTAGGCTCGTCCCCATGACCGAGATCCTCACCACCCACGCCGGCTCCCTGCCCCGCAGCCCCGAGCTCATCGCCGCCAACGCCGCCCGCCCGGTCGGCGAGGACGGGCTGACCCCCGCGCCCACCGACGAGTTCCGCGAGGTGCTCGCCCAGGCGGTCCGCGACGTCGTCGCGACGCAGCGTGAGATCGGCATCTCGATCCCCAACGACGGCGAGTACGGCCACCTCATGGGCTCCGCCGTGAACTACGGCTCCTGGTGGTCCTACATCTTCGACCGCGTCAGCGGCCTCGAGATCACGGGAAGCGACCACTTCTCCTCCGAGCCCGTCCGCTCGGGCCCCGGGGACGTGCGCCTGACCACCTTCCCCGACCGTCGCGACTGGACCCTCTTCGCCGACGCCTACCAGGACCCGACCTCCGGGATCACCGTCGGCGCCCAGACCACCTTCCCCGCCGCGACCGGGGAGGTCGCCTACTCGGACACCGGGCGGGAGCTGGTCGCCCAGGACATCGCCAACGTCCGCGCGGCCCTGGACGACTCCGGCTACGCGGGCGGCTTCCTCAACTCCCTCTCGCCGGGTTCGGGCAGCCGCATCGTCGACGCGCACTACGGCGACGTCGACGCCTTCCTCGACGCCTGGGTCGAGGTGATGCGGCCGGAGTACGAGGCGATCGCCGCGTCGGGCCTGACCGTGCAGGTCGACGATCCCTCGATCGCCGAGAACTTCGACCAGATCAACCCCGAGCCGAGCATCGAGGACTACCTCGCCTTCACCCGCAAGCGCGTGGACGCCGTGAACCGGGCGCTCGCGAACGTGCCGACCGAGCAGACGCGCTTCCACCTGTGCTGGGGCTCCTGGCACGGCCCCCACACGACCGACATCGAGTTCCGCCACCTCGCCCCGCTGCTGCTCGAGATCGACGCGAAGTACTACTCCTTCGAGGCCGCGAACGTGCGCCACGAGCACGAGTGGACGGTGTGGCAGGACCTCGAGCTGCCGGAGGACAGGGTGATCGTGCCCGGGATCGTCTCGCACGCGACGAACGTCGTCGAGCACCCCGAGGTCGTCGCGCAGCGCCTGGAGCGCTTCGCCCGGATCGTCGGCCCCGAGCGGGTGATCGGCTCGACCGACTGCGGCCTGGGCGGGCGCATCCACCCGCAGATCGCCTGGGCGAAGCTCTCCTCCCTCGTCGAGGGCGCCGCGATCGCCTCCTCGAGACTGTGACCTCCCGTCCCCGAGCCTCCCGTCCCCGAGGGGTCGAAGTGTTCACCTGACCGTCGCCGGACAGTCATGCGGGTGTGGCGCGGACGTGACGGTGTCGGAGGAGCATCGCAGTCGTGAGGATCCTCGTCATCGCCGAATCGTTCCTGCCGCACATCAACGGGGTCACCAACTCGGTGCTCCGGATCGCCGATCACTTCGCCGCCTCGGGCGACGACCTCGAGATCATCGCCCCGAAGTGGCCGGGGGCCCAGTCCCATCTGCGCACCTCCTGCGGGCGTCGGGTGCGGGTGCGCCGCATCGCCTCCGCCCCGATGCCCGGCTACTCCGAGGTGCGCATCGCGACCACGAGCGCGACCGCACTGCGCCGCCGCATCGAGGAGTTCGCGCCCGACATCGTCCACCTCGCCTCGCCGACGATCCTCGGCGGTCGCGCGATGGTCGCGGCGCAGAAGGCCGGGGTGCCCACGGTCGCCGTCTACCAGACAGACATCCCCGGCTACACCGCCCGCTACGGGATGCCGTTCCTCGAGAGCGCGTCCTGGCAGCTGCTGCGCGACGTGCACAACCGCGCCTCGCTCACCCTCGCCCCCTCCAGCGCCACCCGCGAGCAGCTGCTCGAGCACGGCATCGAGCGGGTCCGCCTGTGGCGACGGGGAGTGGACACCTCGCTGTTCTCCCCCTCCCTGCGCAGCCAGTCGCTGCGGGCGCGCTACGCCGAGCCGGGGGAGAAGCTCGTGGCGTACATGGGACGCCTCGCCCCCGAGAAGCAGGTCGCGGACCTGAGGGTGCTGCACGACATGCCCGGGGTGCGCCTGCTGATCATCGGGGACGGCCCCGAGCGGGACGCGCTGTGCCGCGAGATGCCGCGGGCGCGCTTCGCGGGCTTCCGCACGGGCACGGACCTCGCCGCGCATCTCGCGAGCGCCGACCTCTTCGTCCACCCGGGCGAGCTCGAGACCTTCGGCCAGACGATCCAGGAGGCGATGGCCTCGGGCCTGCCCGTGATCGCTCCGCGCCGCGGCGGTCCGGTCGACCTGGTCAGCCCCAGCCGCACGGGCTGGCTGTACACACCGGGGATGCTCGACGAGCTGCGCGACCGGGCCGGGGACCTGCTGTTCGACGACGCCAAGCGGAAGGCCTTCGGCACGGCGGCGCTCGAGTCGGTGCGCAAGCGCACCTGGCCGGTGCTCAGCGAGCAGCTGCGCGGCTATCACCTCCAGGCGATCGAGGCGCACGCCGGCTCGCTGGTGCGCTGAGCGCACGGCGGCCGCCTCGCCGCGCCGTCACATTCCGCCACACAGCTCGCCGCCGACGACGGCGGGGAGGTGGACTGGGTCCTGTCGCCGATCGGCGGCACGTGACCCGGCTCCACTGCGGAAAGGACAACATCATGGCGCAGCGCACTCGTCGCCCGCTCATCGGCGTGACCGCGGGGACCCGCACCATGATGTCCGGTGCGTGGGAGGGCCACGAGGCCGTCGTCGTCAACGAGCACTACGTGCGCGCCCTGCGCGAGGCCGGCGCCCGCCCCGTCGTGCTGTCCCCGCAGGATCCCTGGACCGAGGAGGAGCTCGCCGAGCTCGACGGTCTGGTCCTCACCGGCGGCACCGATCTCGACCCCTCCGCCTGGGGCGAGGAGGCGCGGCCCACCGACATGACCCCGGACCCCGCCCGGGATGCCTTCGAGACTGCGCTCTACCGCACGGCCCGTGCCGTCGGCGTGCCGGTGCTCGGGATCTGCCGCGGCCTGCAGATCATCACGCTCGCCGAGGGCGGCCGTCTGCACCGCCACCTCCCCGAGGACGTCCCCGCCCATCCCGCGACCGGGCAGCGGCCCACGCAGGTCGAGGCGGAGATCGACGCGGACAGCGACCTCGCCCTCGCGCTCGGCACCGCCGCGCAGGTCACGGCCTTCCACCACCAGGGCGTGCGGGAGGTCCGCGGGGACCTGCGCATCGTGGCCCGCCATGCGAGCGGCCTGCCGCTCGCGGTCGAGGCGACCTCCGGCGCCGGCGTGATCGCCGTGCAGTGGCACCCCGAGATCGACGGGTCGGACGGCGCGGCCGTGTTCGAGAGCCTGCTCACCGCGATCCGGCACCGGGACGTGGCCGCCCGGACCCGCGCGCTGGTCTAGGATGGTCCTGGCCGCCCGCACCTGATGGCGGGTGCCGTGGACGCCGCACAGCCGGCCCGAGGCCGGGCAGAGTCAGGAAAGAGGCAGCATGAGCAACGAGCACGTCGCGGAGACGAGCCGCGCGCACGGGCGCGAGGACGAGAACGTGACCTCGCAGGGCAACAGCGTCGTCCTGTCGGTGGTGCTGTTCCTCGTGCTGTTCGGCCTGTTCGTCGCCGGGCTGTACGTGATGACGCTGTTCACCGCCGTGACCTTCGTCGCGGGACTGGCCATGTGCCTGGTGGCGCTGTTCTGCACCTTCGACCTGGTGCCGCGCTTCCTGACCTGAGGCCCCCAGCTCCCCGACGTGCCCGGCAGCCCTCGCGGCGGCCGGGCACTGTCATGTCCGACGCACCGTCGTGACCGGGGCGCCGTCATGTCCGGATGCTCCCGCGGCGTGTGCCGCGAGCGCGCGGCCTCCCCGGTGGCGGACAATGGGTTCTCGTGAACGCTCACCACCGGTCGACCGATGACCTCCGGCGCCCCGCGGTCCCGCGCGATGCGCGCCGTGCGCGCCGGGCCGTCTCGCTCATCTTCTTCCTCAACGGGGCGTCCTTCTGCGCGATCCTGCCGCGCTATCCCGAGCTCGTGGACTCGATCGGGCTGAGCAACACCGCGTTCGGCCTCGCCGTGGGGCTCGGACCGCTCGGCGGCCTGCTCGCGGGACTGTTCGCCGCCCGGCTCATGTCCCGCTTCGGCTCGGCCGGCACCGCCGTCGCCTTCCAGCTGCTGGCCTCGACCTCGCACCTGGCGATCTACGTCTCCGGCTCCTGGCTGTGGCTCACGCTCGCGCTCCTGCTCGCCCAGGCGGCCGACGCGATCACCGACATCTCGATGAATGCGCACGGCATGCGGGTCGAGCGCCGCTACCGCCGCTCGATCATGAACAGCTACCACGGCTGGTGGTCCCTCGGGGCGGTCCTCGGCGGTCTGCTCGGCGCGGCCGGGGCGCAGGCGGGGCTGCCGCTGTGGGCGCAGGGCGCGACGGGCCTGGTCGTCTTCGGTGCGCTCGTCCTCTCCTCCCGCCGCTTCCTGCTGCCCGGCGACGACGCGACCGAGCGCGGCGTCGTCGCCACGGGCGCCGCAGGACGGGCGGACGCCGGCGGCCCGTCGGACGCCGCAGACCAGGAGGATGCCGCCGGCCGAGCGGATGCCGCCGACCAGGTGGGCGTGGCCGACCAGGTGGGCGGCGCCGCCCCGTCGGCCGCCTCGGCCGGCGAGGTGCCGCCGGCGGCGCCCGCGCCGACGGGACCGCGCATCGCCGGGATGGGCCTACGCTCCCTGGGGCTCGTCGCGGCGCTGGGCATGGTGCTCGTCTTCGCGGGCTCCACCGAGGACGCCGGCAACACCTGGGGCGCCCTGTTCATGCGCTCGACCTTCGAGGCGACCCCGTTCCTGGCCGGCATGGCCTTCGTCGCCCTGCAGGGCGCCCAGACGATCGGCCGCTTCACGGGCGATGCGATCGTGGACCGCCTCGGCGACCGTCTCACCGCCCGCATCGGCGCGATCATCGCCCTGTTCGGGATGACTCTCGCACTGCTGCTGCCCAGCCCCGTCACCGCGCTGATCGGCTTCGCGGCCGCGGGCTGGGGGATCGCGACGCTGTTCCCCGCCGCCTTCCGCACCGCCGACGACCTCCCGGGTGTGCCCCACGGGGTAGGCATCACCGTGGTGGGCTGGTTCGCGCGGCTGGGCTTCTTCGTCACCCCGCCGATCGTCGGCGCTCTCGCGGACGCGCTCACGCTGCGCTACGCGCTGTGGCTGGTGCCCGTGTACGCGGTCGGGATCCTCGCCTTCTCCGGCGTGCTCTCCTCCCGCCGCGCCGCGCACCGGGACTGACGCGGCGCAGAGGGAGCACGAGCCGTTCAGATCCGGTCGACGTCTCCCGCGCCCTCGCGGGCGATCACCGGCTCGGAGCCGGTGAGGTCCACGACGGTGGTCGGCTCGATCCCCACCTCGCCGGAGTCGATGATGACGTCCAGCTGCTCGCCCAGCAGGTCCTGCACCACCCAGCCCTCCGAGGGCGGGTCCTCCTGGCCGGGCAGCAGCAGCGTCGAGGAGAGGATCGGCTCGCCGAGCGCCTCGACGAGCGCATGGGCGACCCGGTGGTCCGGGATCCGCACGCCGACCGTGTGCTTCTTGGGATGCGCCATCTTCCGCGGCACCTCGCGCGTCGCGGGGAGGATGAAGGTGTACGGGCCCGGGGTCGCGCTCTTGACCAGCCGGAAGGTCGGGTTGGAGACCAGCACGTACTGGCCCAGCTGCGCGAAGTCCGCGCACACCAGCGTGAAGTGGTGGTCCTTGCCGACCTGCCGGATGCGGCGGATCCGCTCGAGCCCGTCGGCGTCGCCCAGCCGGCAGCCCAGCGCGTAGCAGGAGTCGGTGGGATAGGCGATCAGGCCTCCCTCCTCGAGAGCGGCGACGGCCTGCGCCACGAGGCGGGGCTGCGGATCCTCGGGATGGATGTCGAGATACTTCGCGGAGCGATGTGATCTGGCCATGCCTGATCGTACGCCGGACGGGCGACGCCGTTCGAGTGGCGGCGGGGGAGGAGCAGGGAGAGGAGGGGTCGTGCGGCGCCTCAGGCGACGACCACGAACTCCCGGCCGATCCACTTGGTGCGCCGCAGCCGCACCACGGCGCTGACCGGCAGCGGGCCCATGATGTGCGGGTAGCCGCGGCCCTTCCCGTCCACATCGGCCTCGATGTCCACCGCGATGCCGGCCGCCTCGACGCGGCCCACGTCGATCTCGAGGATGACGAGGTCGGAGGGACGGTCGGGATAGACGCGCTTGGCCACCTTCGAGACCTGCTCGGGCCAGGAGGCGTGGAGGAACCCCTCCTCGTCGAGCTCCCGACCGCGCGTCGCCCGGGTGTAGACGCCCGCCGGGACCGCCGCCTCCCAGGCGGACAGCTCGGTGATGTGCCAGATCAGGGGCGAGGGCATGAGCGGCAGTGTACCGTGACCGGCATGGATGAGACCTCCGCCGACCAGGGCGCGGTGCGCCTGGTCCACGACGACGATCGCGACCGCTTCGCCGCCTACGAGGACGGGGCCGTCGTGGCGGTCCTCGCCTTCGAGGACGAGGGCTCGGTGCGGGACCTGCGCTCGACGGTCGTCGCCCCCGAGCGCTCCGGTCGCGGCATCGGCTCCGCGATCGTCCGCTTCGCCCTGGAGGACAGCCGCGAGCGCGGCCTGAGCATCCGCCCCACCTGCTGGTTCGTGCGGGGATACGTCGAGCGTCATCCCGAGTACGCGGACCTGCTCGAGAGCCCCGAGACCGCCCCTGGCAAGGAGTGACGTTGACCTACCGCATCCTCACCGTCTGCACCGGCAACATCTGCCGCTCGCCGCTGGCCGAGTACGCGCTGCGCGAGGCGGTGGCGGCGAGCGACCTCGCCGGGCAGGTGGAGGTGGCCTCCGCCGGCACCACAGGCTGGGAGGGTGGGAACCCGATCGACCCGCGCGCCGGCGCGCTCCTGCGCGAGCACGGCATCGACCCCTCCGCGCACCGCGCCCGACGGATGGACCCGCAGGAGCTGCGCGGGGCCGACCTCGTGCTGGCCCTGGACCACGACCACGTGGGGCCGATCCGCGACGTGCTCGGCGAGGAGCGGGCCGCGACGACGCTGCGCATGGTCCGCGACTTCGCCCCCGAACCGGTGGAGGACACGGGCATCCGCGACCCCTGGTACGGCGACGAGAGCGACTTCGAGCTCGCCTGGGAGCAGATCACCGAGGCCGTCGACGGGATCCTCGACCATGTACGCGCCGCCCGCGCGCAGAAGGGTGCAGCGCAGGAGGGGACCGCGCAGGAGGGGACGCGGCGATGACCGCACCGGAGCCTCTCGGCGCCCTCGCCACCGCGGAGGCGCTGCGCAGCGGCGAGCTCGAGGCGACGCAGCTGGCCGAGCGGACCCTCGAGGCGGCCCGCACCGTCGGCGCCGAGGTGGGCGCCTTCGCGCACCTGCTCGAGGAGCTCACCGGTGCCCAGGCCCGGGCGGCCGAGGAGCGCCTGACCGCCGCACGCCGGGACGGCACCCTCGACGAGCTCGCGCGCACCCACCCGCTGCTCGGGGTGCCCCTGCCGATCAAGGACCTCACCCAGCTCGCCGGAGCCCCCTTCGAGGCCGGCAGCGCCGCGCTGCGCGGGAACATCGCGACCGTCACCGACGGCGTCGCCCAGAGGATCCTCGACGGCGGCACCCTGACCGTCGGGAAGACCACCACGCCCGAGTTCGGCATGCCCTGCTACACCGAGCCCGCCACCGGCGCCCCCGCACGCACCCCCTGGGACCTGCGCCGCACCGCCGGAGGCTCGAGCGGAGGAGCGGCCGCCGCGGTCGCCGGCGGCGTCGTGCCGATCGCACACGGCTCCGACGGCGGCGGCTCGGTGCGGATCCCCGCGGCCTGCTGCGGGATCGTGGGCCTGAAGCCCTCCCGCGGCCTCGTCTCGCCCGGACCGCACGGCGGCGAGGGGATGGGGCTGGTCACCGACGGGATCCTCGCCCGCGAGGTACGGGACCTCGCGGCGGGTCTGGACCTGATCGCCGGGCCCCGCCCGGGCGACTTCATGCCGGCCCCCGCCCATGAGGGGAGCTATCTCGCACAGCTCGAGCAGGGCGCGGCGCCGCAGGGTCTCCGCATCGGCGTGCTGCGCGAGCCGCTGGCCGCCGACACCGAGGTGCACCCGGCGGCGCTGGCGGGGCTGGAGCGGGCGGTGCGCCTGCTGCAGGGGCTCGGCCACACGACCGAGGAGATCCCCGCCCCGTTCACCCCCGCGCAGTGGACGGCGTTCATGCCGCTGTGGACCGTCGGCGCGGCGACGATCCCGCTGGACGAGGCCCAGGAGGCGCAGCTGCTGGAGCTGACCCGGTGGCTGCGCGCGCAGGGCCGCGCATACTCGGGCGTCGAGCTCGCCGGAGCCTTCGCCGGGGTGCAGGCCCTCGCCCGGCGCACCCTCGAGGACTTCGCCGCCTTCGACGTGGTGCTCACCCCGTCGCTCGCCGCCCCTCCCGCCTTCCCCGACACCCTGCAGCTGGCGGACGGCGCGGAGGACTTCGCCGCCCAGTGCGCCTTCACCCCGTGGACGAGCACCTGGAACATGCTCGGCACCGCTGCGCTCTCGGTGCCGCTGCACCGCGAGGAGGTCGACGGCGTCGAGCTGCCCTTCGGCGTCCAGCTCGGCGCGACCAGGCCGGGACAGGAGCCGCTGCTGCTCGCCCTCGCTGCCCAGCTCGAGGAGCACGACCCCTGGCCGCTCGTGCGCGCCCCGCACCGCCCATGAGCGCGAGCGGGTCGGGAGCAGGCGACTCGGGCGCGGGCGGCGACGGCCCGCAGACGGTGCGCCTGGACGTGTGGCTGTGGAGCGCCCGACTGATGCCCACCCGTTCCGCCGCGACCGCCGCCTGCCGCGGCGGCCACGTGCGCCGCAACGGCGAGCCCGTCAAGGCCGCGCAGAAGATCGTCGTCGGCGACGAGCTGCGCGTGCGCTCGCCGGGGCGGGAGAAGATCGTGGTCGTCACCCGCATCCTCACCAAGCGCGTCGGCGCGCCGATCGCGCGCGAGTGCTATGAGGACCACAGCCCCGAGCCGGCCCCGCAGCTCGCCGCCGCCCCTCCCCGCCGCGAACGGGGCACGGGCCGGCCCACCAAGCGTGAGCGGCGTCAGTTCGAGCGGCTGCGGGGCCGGGAGCTGCCTCCCTCGCCTCTCGACGAGCGCTGAGCCCGACGACGGACGGGACCGGGCGGCACCGCGGCTCCCGCCGCTCCCGGGGGACCGGGCGGCATCGCGGCTTCTGCTGCTCCCGGGCGCGCCCTGCGCAGCACCGCCCGGCATGAGCGAGGCCCCGCCCCCGGGGATCGGGGACGAGGCCTGGCTCGGACGACGGGACTCAGCGTGCGTGGGAGAGGAGCTCCTGGCGATTGCTCGTCAGCCGGCCCAAGAGCCGTCGCTCGATCGCGACGACCTTCGGGTTCGCGCCGTCGGCCAGGAGGCGCTGGCGGATGGAGGCGAGGTCGGCGCTCTCGCGGATGAACCTCTTCATCACCGGCTTCGCCCCGATCTGGGACGCCCAGCGCTTGCCCTCGCTTCGGCCCTTCCAGGTCGCGAGCATGTCGACCTCCTCGTGCGTCAGCCAGCCCTGGTTCGCGTAGTCGCCCAGGCGCACGCGGGTCAGGCGGGACTCGTCCCAGATCAGCAGCACGATGAACAGCAGGAAGAAGAAGGAGAGGACGAACTTCGCGCCGTACATCAGGACCGTCATCCCGATCCCGCCGCCGAGGCCCGCAGTGAAGTTCCACGCCGCGTGCAGCAGCATGCCCGGGATCAGCGCGGGGATGAACACCAGGAAGCCCATGATGGAGCCCCACTTGCGGGCCACGAAGCCGACGATGACGCCCGTGCAGGCGGTGTAGATCGCGTGGCCGAAGATGTTCCCCACGCCGCGCATGAGAAACAGGACCAGCATCCAGGCGCCGCCGGCCTCCTCGAGGATCCGCGAGTAGTAGATGATGTTCTCGGTGAAGGCGAAGCCGCCGCCGATCAGGGAGCCGTAGATCAGACCGTCCAGCGGGCCGTTGAAGTAGCGGCGCGCGAGCAGCATCAGCACGAGCAGCCCGGCGCCCTTGGTGGTCTCCTCCACCAGCGGCGCGCTGATCACGGGGCCGGCGAACGCGACGGCCGCCTCGCTGCCGGTGATGATGTAGACCAGCAGGCTGTTGAGGGAGTTGATCCAGTAGCTGCCGAAGGCCGCGATCGCCGCGCCCCAGAACACCGCGATGAGCAGCAGTGGGAAGGGCTGCGGATCCCACAGGTCGGCCACGAACATCACCAGGCCGATCACCACCAGCGAGATCCCGGCGAGGAAGGCCGTCACCGGCCACCAGGCGGGGCTCGAGCTCGCGGTGAGCACGAACTCGAGGAAGAAGTAGCCCAGCACCAGCAGCAGGGCGAAGCCGAGAACGATCAGCGAGATCCACACGACGATGTTCACCGCCGGCAGCTGCGTGGGGTTCTGGGACACCTCCTGCATGCGCCGGGTCTGGGTGGACCACGCCGACTGCGGCTGCGCCTGGTCGGGGCGCTGGATCTGCGCCGGGGCGAAGCGTGCGGCGGTCAGGCCCGAGGCGGGGCGCACCGAGGTGTCGTAGGCGCGCGGGTTGCCGTAGTCGACGTATCGCGGCTGCTGCTGGAACCCGGGCGCGCCGGGCGCGGCCTGCGGAGCACCGGGGCGGGGCCGGCCGTTGGGCTGGAACTGCCCGCTCTGCGGCGGAGGAGGGGACTGGGACATGGAGGCCTCGGTCTCTGGAGGAGGTGCGGGGACGGTGCGGTGCCGACGGCTCCGTCGACATCGGTTCCCCCGGACGGACGGTGCACGGCTCCGGGACGATGCTACAGGGGGCATGCGCCGCGCATCGGGGCCCGCGCCGAGTGTGGACGGACCGGTCGTCCTGACCGCTCCGGATCCACAGGGTTGAGCGGAATAGACTCAACCCTGTCGACGTTGACCCTCTCGAACAGGGATGATCATCCCGAGACCACCGCCCCTCGAGGGCCCGCACCGCAGAAGGAGCATCGTGGAGTTCCAGTTCACCACTCGCTCGCAGGAGGCCGTCACCGCGGCGGCCGAGAAGGCCGTCGAGCTCGGCAACCCGCAGATCAGCTCGATGCACCTGCTGTGGGCGCTCGCCGGGCAGGCCGACGGGATCGCCCGCGCCGCGCTCGAGTCCGTCGGCGCCGATCCACGAGACGTCATCCGCCGCGCCGAGCAGGCGGTCGACTCCCTGCCCCGCGTCTCCGGCGGCGGCGCGCAGGCGTCCCCGACCTTCGTCGGCACGGGCTACGACGCCCTCGAGGCGGCGCGCCACGAGGCCGACTGCGCCCGTCGCACCTATCTGTCCACCGAGCATCTGCTGATCGGCATCGCGCTCGGCAAGGACGCGGCCTCGAAGCTGCTCAGCGGCGTCGGCGCCACCCCTCGAGCACTTCGCGATGCCGTCCGCACACTGACCGCAGGAGATGACCGCATGAACCAGATGGACTCCCAGAACCCCGAGGGCACCTTCCAGAGCCTCGAGAAGTTCGGCATCGACCTCACCGAGCAGGCCCGCGAGGGCCGGCTGGACCCGGTGATCGGCCGTGACGCCGAGATCCGTCGGGTCGTGCAGGTGCTCAGCCGTCGCACGAAGAACAACCCCGTCCTGATCGGCGAGCCGGGCGTGGGCAAGACGGCCGTCGTCGAGGGCCTCGCCCAGCGCATCGTCGCCGGGGACGTCCCCGACTCGCTGCGCGGCAAGCGCCTGATCTCGCTGGACCTCTCCTCCATGGTCGCGGGCTCGAAGTACCGCGGCGAGTTCGAGGAGCGCATGAAGGCGGTGCTCGACGAGATCCGTACCAGCAACGGCCAGATCATCACCTTCATCGACGAGCTGCACACGGTGGTCGGCGCCGGCGGCTCCGGCGACGGCTCGATGGATGCCGGGAACATGCTCAAGCCCATGCTCGCCCGCGGCGAGCTGCGCATGGTCGGCGCGACCACGCTGGACGAGTACCGCGAGAACATCGAGAAGGACCCCGCCCTCGAGCGCCGCTTCCAGCAGGTGCTGGTGGGGGAGCCCAGCGTCGAGGACACCGTGACGATCCTGCGCGGACTCAAGGACAAGTACGAGGCGCACCACAAGGTGACCATCACCGACTCCGCGCTGGTCGCCGCCGCGTCGCTCTCCGCCCGGTTCATCTCCGGTCGGCAGCTGCCGGACAAGGCGATCGACCTGATCGATGAGGCCGCCTCGCGCCAGCGCATGGAGCTGGACTCCTCGCCGGAGTCGCTGGACATCCTGCGCCGCCAGGTGGACCGGCTGAAGATGGAGGAGCTCGCGCTCGCCGGGAGCGAGGACGCGGGGGCGCTGGCGCGCCTGGACTCCGTGCGCGCCCAGCTCGCCGACCGGACCGAGCAGATGGAGGAGCTCTCGGCGCGCTGGGAGCGCGAGAAGGCCGGGCTCAACCTCGTCGGCGACCTCAAGGCGCAGCTCGAGCAGCTGCGCATGCAGGCCGACCGGGCGCAGCGCGAGGGCGACCTCACCGCCGCCTCGAAGATCCTCTACGGTGACATCCCCTCGCTCAAGGAGCAGCTGCGGGAGGCCGAGGCCCAGGAGGACCGCGAGGAGAACGAGGAAGGGCGACCCATGGTCGCCGACCACGTCGGTCCCGATGACATCGCCGATGTCGTCTCGGCCTGGACCGGCATCCCGGCGGGCCGCCTGATGCAGGGGGAGACCGAGAAGCTGCTGCAGATGGAGACGCTGATCGGTCGGCGCCTGATCGGCCAGTCGCGTCCGGTCGCGGAGGTCTCCGACGCGGTGCGTCGGGCCCGGGCGGGGATCTCCGACCCGAACCGTCCCACGGGCTCGTTCCTGTTCCTCGGCCCGACGGGCGTGGGCAAGACCGAGCTGGCCAAGGCGCTGGCGGAGTTCCTTTTCGACGACGAGCGGGCGATGGTCCGGATCGACATGTCGGAGTACTCGGAGAAGCACACGGTCGCGCGACTGGTCGGCGCCCCTCCGGGCTACGTCGGCTACGACGAGGGCGGCCAGCTCACCGAGGCCGTACGGCGACGCCCGTACTCGGTGGTGCTGCTCGACGAGGTCGAGAAGGCGCATCCGGACGTCTTCGACGTGCTGCTGCAGGTGCTGGACGACGGGCGGCTGACCGACGGACAAGGGCGGACGGTGGACTTCCGCTCCACGATCCTGATCCTCACCTCGAATCTCGGCGCCCATGCCCTGCAGGACGCGGCGCTGACCGAGCAGGAGAAGCACGACCGCGTGATGCAGGTGGTGCGCGCCTCCTTCAAGCCCGAGTTCCTCAACCGGCTCGATGACATCGTGCTCTTCGACGCGCTCAGCCGCGACGAGCTCGGCAGCATCGTGGCCCTGCAGATCGACGAGGTCGCGAAGCGCCTCGCCGAGCGGCGGATCACGCTCGACGTCGATGCGGCGACGACGCGCTGGCTGGCGGAGGAGGGCTTCGACCCGATGTACGGGGCGCGGCCGCTGAAGCGACTGGTGCAGAAGGAGATCGGCGACGGCCTCGCGCGGCTCATCCTGCGCGGCGAGGTGCAGGACGGCCAGACGGTCGCGGTGCGCACCGCGGCCGACGGGGACGGTCTCGTGCTCAGCACGGTGGACGCTCCGTCGGAGGACGTCGAGGCCGACGGCACGGCGACCCCCGACGCGCCCGCCCCGGACGGGACGGAGCCCGTCGCCCGCTGATGACCGGGGATGGCTGATATCCGTGCCCGCCGGAGGGGCCGCGGGACTCATCCCTGCGGATCCCACGGCATCGGCGCGAACTCGCGACGCGTGTCGTACCAGCGCTCGGAGTCGCTGAGGGAGTCGAGGGCGTCCTCGACTCCCTCGGCGCGACCCCGCAGGTCCTCGGCGGCGCCGTCGAGTCCGTCGGCCGCGCCGGGACTCACGGGCCGTACGGCGTCCGCACCGTCGCCGAGCAGATCTGCGCCGGTCTTCGCGTATGCCGGCAGCGGCGTGATCGTCAGCAGCTCCGCCGAGGCCCCCCAGGAGCGGTACATGCCCCGCTCCCCAGCACGGACGGCCCCACTCCAGTCGCCCTCGCCGAGCGCGTCCGTGGCCTCGGTGCCGGTCTGGAGCACGTTCGCCCAACTGCGGTCGAGGGTCCCGGCGAGCTGGCCGACCGTGGAGTCCTGGCCGAGCACGGGCTCGGCGAGGGTGTGCGGGAGCCGGGCGATGTCCGCGACCGGCTGGAACTCCTCGAGGCCGGCGTCCGTCAGGTACCCCTCGACCCCGTCGTGGACCGCGCCGATCTCCTCGTGCACGTCCATCGCCGTCTGGATCGTGCCGACGACGGGGATCGCGCCGAGCACGGAGCGACGGTCGCCCTCCGCCGAAACCACGATCCCCGGATCCAGCGCGAACTCCTCGCCCTCGGGCAGCGGAGCGCGCTCCGGCGGCGGGACGGGGCCCGAGGACGGCATGAACGGTCCGCCCGCCCAGGGCCCCCACCCACCGGACGGGACCGGCGGCGTCCATCCCTCCGGCAGGAGGTCCAGCGGATCGGCGGGCTGCATCGGTCCGCCGATCGCCGGTCCCCAGCCCCCGTCGGGAGCATCGAGCGGTGAGAGGCCCGGGACCAGGCCGGCCGGATCCTCGGCCTGGAAGGGGCCGCCGATCCACGGTCCCGGGTCCTCGAGGAGGGTCGGTCGGCGCAGCCGCGGCCCGTTCAGATCGGGCCACGAGAACCCCTCGTCACCTTCGGGGCCTCCGCCCGCCGGCCCGGGCAGCTCCGCGCGCACCGTCGCCCAGGGATCCGCCTCCGAGGCGCGTTCCTGCTCCCAGGCGTGACGACGCAGCCCCTGTGCGGCCGCGCGCAGATCGGCGACGACCTCCGCCCCGTGATCCGCCATGGCGTCTGTGTGCTGACGGTGGGCATCGGCGTCCGGCCCCACCCAGGTCACCGCCGCGGCGGTCTCGCGCAGCAGCGCGATCAGCTCCAGCACGCGCTGGGCCTTCTCGCTCAGCCGTTCGGCGAGCTGGTCCAGGGCCTCGGGGTCGCATCCGCAGAAGATGTTCATGGCGCGAGGCTAGGCATCGGCTCCCCGCCCTCGCCCGGCTCATGGCGCGACTGTGGATGACGGGGCGTTGTGGAGGAGAGGTCGACGAGCATCCGCATCCGGCCTTCGACGCACCGAGCCCCGGGCGGTCACAGCCGCATGCTGTGCCTCCCCGGGGCTCGCCGGTGCGCTCCGCGACGGACCGGTCAGACCACGATGTTGACGATCTTCGGGGCGCGGACGATGACCTTGCGGACCGTCTGCCCCTCGAGCAGCTCCTGCACCCGCGCCTCGGCCATCACGGCCGCCTCGAGGTCCTCCGCGGAGATCTCCGGGTCGACCTCGAGCCGATGGCGCACCTTGCCCTTGACCTGGACCACGCACGTGACCTGCTCGGCCTTCAGCAGGTCCGGGTCCGCGACCGGGTAGGCCACGCGAGAGATCCCGCCGGAGCGGCCGAGCCGCACCCACAGCTCCTCGGCCAGGTGCGGCGCGAGCGGCGCGACCATCAGCACCAGAGGCTCGACCGCCTCGCGCGGCACGGAGCCGGTCGCGGTGAGCTGCTTGGTCAGGTGGTTCACCAGCTCGATGAGCTTCGCGACCGCGGTGTTGAACTGCATCCGCTCCATGTCGCGGCCCACGCCGTCGATCGCGCGGTGCACGGCCTGCTTCGTGGGCAGGTCGGCCGGCTCGTCGGAGACGGTCAGGCGTCCGGTCTCCTCGTCCACGACGAGACGCCACAGGCGCTGCAGGAAGCGCTGCGAGCCGACGACCGCGCGCGTCTCCCACGGGCGGGAGAGGTCCAGCGGCCCCATCGACATCTCGTACACGCGCAGGGTGTCCGCGCCGTACTCCTCGTACATGTCGTCCGGCGCGACCGCGTTCTTCAGCGACTTGCCCATCTTCCCGTACTCCTGGGTGACCTTCTCGCCCTGGTACGTGAAGGTGCCGTCGGCCTCCGCGACGACCTCCTCGGCCGGCACGTGCACGCCGCGCGAGTCGGTGTAGGCGTAGGCCTGGATGTAGCCCTGGTTGAACAGGCGATGGTATGGCTCCTGGCTGCCGACGATCCCGCGATCGAAGAGCACCTTGTGCCAGAACCGCGCGTACAGCAGGTGCAGCACTGCGTGCTCCTGACCGCCGACGTAGAGGTCCACGCCGCCGACGCCGCCGGCCTCGCGGGCGCCCAGCCAGTACTCCTCGTTCTCCGGCCGGACCAGGACCTCGCCCTCGGTGGGGTCGATGTAGCGCAGGTGGTACCAGGAGGAGCCTGCCCACTGCGGCATCGTGTTGGTCTCGCGCAGGTACCGCTTCGGGCCCTCGCCGAGGTCCAGCTCGACCTCGACCCAGTCCGTGGCGCGCGAGAGCGGGGTCTGCGGCTCGGTGTCCGCGTCCATCGGGTCGAAGGTCTTCGGGGAGAAGTCCGCGACCTCCGGCAGGTCCACGGGCAGCATCGACTCCGGCAGCGGGATCGGGGTCTCCGGATCGGCGGGGTCGTAGACGATCGGGAAGGGCTCGCCCCAGTAGCGCTGGCGGGAGAACAGCCAGTCCCGCAGGCGGTAGGTGGTCCGCGCCCGGCCGAAGCCCTTCTCCTCGGCGTAGGCGGTCGCGCGGGCCTTCGCCTCGTCCTTGTCCAGGCCGTTCAGATCCAGGTCCGCGGAGGCGGAGTTGATCTTCTCGCCCTCGCCGGTCCAGGCCCCGCCCTCGAAGTCCTCCGGCGGGCGGACGGTGCGGATCACCGGCAGCTCGAAGCGGACGGCGAAGTCGTGGTCCCGGGGATCCTCGGCGGGCACGGCCATGATCGCGCCGGTGCCGTAGCCGATCAGCACGTAGTCGGCGGTGAACACGGGCAGCTCGCGGCCGTCCATCGGGTTCGTCGCGAACAGCCCGGTGAACACGCCGGTCTTCTCGCGGCCCTCGGCAGTGCGCTCGTCCTCGTCCAGCGAGGCGGCGCGCGCCTGGTAGGCGGCGACCGCCTCCTGCGGGCTCGCGGCGCCGCCGGTCCACGCCTCCTGCGTGCCCTCGGGCCAGGCCTCGGGCAGGGCGGAGACGTCCGTCAGCAGCGCGTGCTCGGGGGAGAGGACGCAGAAGGTCGCGCCGAACAGGGTGTCGGCGCGCGTGGTGAACACGTCGAAGCCCGCGTCGGAACGGCCCGCCAGCCCCGTGACGGGGAAGGTGATCTGGGCGCCGTGGCTGCGGCCGATCCAGTTGCGCTGCATCGTGCGGATCGACTCGGGCCAGTCCATCCGGTCCAGGTCGTCGACCAGCCGGTCGCCGTAGGCGGTGATGCGCATGTTCCACTGGCGCAGGCGCCGCGTGAACACCGGGAAGTTCCCGCGCTCGGAGCGGCCCTCGGCAGTGACCTCCTCGTTGGCCAGCACCGTGCCGAGGCCCGGGCACCAGTTCACGGGGGTCTCGGAGATGTAGGCCAGGCGGAAGGAGTCCGCGAGCCGTGCGATCTCGGCATCGCTCGCCGAGGGCACCTCGGCGGCGCTGCGACCCTGCCACGTGGCCGGGATCTCCAGGCCCAGACGCTCTGCCAGGGCGAAGGGGTCGATCGTGCCCGCGCGCAGCCCCTCGCGCAGCTCGGCGATCGGCCGGGCGCGCCCGGTCACCCCGTCGGCGTTGGGGGCCGACGGGTCGTACCAGGAGTCGAAGATGCGCAGGAAGATCCACTGCGTCCACTTCACGAACTCGGGGTCTGTGGTCGCCAGCGAGCGGCGCGAGTCGTGGGACAGCCCCAGGCGGTGCAGCTGGCGGCGCATGTTCGCGACGTTCGCCTCGGTCGTGGTGCGCGGGTGGGTGCCGGTCTGGACGGCGTACTGCTCGGCGGGCAGGCCGAAGGCGTCGTAGCCCATCGTGTACAGCACGTTCTTGCCCAGCATGCGCTGGTAGCGGGCGACGACGTCGGTGGCGATGTAGCCCAGCGGATGCCCCACGTGCAGCCCCGACCCCGAGGGGTAGGGGAACATGTCCATGATGTACATCTTCTCGGGCGCCTGCGCGCTCGCGGCGTCCTCGAGGGACTCGGCGGTGCCGCGCAGCTCGCCGACGGGGTTGTCGGCGAAGAACGTGCCCTCCTCGTCCCAGCGCTGCTGCCAGCGCAGCTCGATCTCGTCCGCCATCGCCGCGGTGTACCGGTGCGGGGCCTCGCTCATGGGTGAATCGTCCTCCGAAGGATCAGTGCGGCCGAAGCCGTCAGGCGTCTCGTGACATGAAAAAACCCTCGCGCAGGCGAGGGGAGCCGCATCGGTGCCTCACTGCGCACCGGACGCTCGCTCAGGAGCGCAGGGTGGGCGCGGGCCTTGTCCGACGCGGCTGCATAAGCAGGAGCCGCTGGGTCACGGGGCCATCCTAGCGCGCCCCCGCCGCGGCGCGCTGGCCCCGACCGACGGGCGGTGTGCGGGCGCCGACCGCCGGGCGGCGCGCGGGCGGACCGGACGGAGCCCTCCGCGGGCTCAGCGCTGCGGGAGCCTCAGGTTCGGATCCGGCTCGCCGAACCCCTCCGGGAGCGAGAACGGGACGAACTGCTGCATCGTCGGATCCACGTACTGCTGTGCCTGTCTCGCCAGGTTCTCCGGGGTGTCGGAGGCCTGGGTCAGGCTTCCCTGCATCGTCTCCATGGCGTCCCACAGCTTCGTGCCGACGGGCAGCGGCGGCCGCGACATCGTGACGTCGAGGAGCTCCACGAAGAACTCGATCCGCGGGTCCCATCCCTCGGGATCGGCGATGGTCGTGAGGTGGGTCGGGATGCCGGTGAGCGGGGGCATCATGATCTTCTGCCCCTCGTGCCCGGCGTAGAACGTCATCAGGCGCCAGGCGGCCTCGGACATGCTCGACCCCTTGGGCATGGAGAGCGCGAAGCCTCCGGACCAGCTGAACGGATCGTCGCCCTCGGCGGGCACGGGCAGGTGGGTCACGGAGTAGTTCATGTCCGGCTTGTAGTCCGCGAGGCTCCGTATGCCGCCGGGGTTCGTGATCTGGAGCAGCTGCCGGTCCGAGAAGAACGAGGTTTGGGCGGGAGGGGCGTTCGGCGGCTGGTAGGTCGCCTTGAACGCGTCCATCCGGGGGAAGTCCAGTCGCTCGACCCACCCGGCGTACATCTCCGCGACGTCCAGCATCTCCGGCGAGTCCAGCAGCATGTGGCCGCTGCGGTCGTCGTAGAAGGGGACGCCGGCGGCCATGGCCCACATGATCAGCTTCGCCTGGTCGTCCCAGGGGATCCAGGTGACGCGCTCGTAGGTCCCCCGCTCGTCCTGCGAGGTGAAGGACTCGTCGATCTCCCACAGCTGGTCGTAGGTCATGGGGCCGTTGTCCGGGTCGAACAGGGCCGGATCCAGCCCGGCGTCCTCGACCAGGTCCATGTTCACGTACATGGCGCGGGTGTCGGTGGATGTCGGCAGTCCGTAGTACCTGCCCTCGAACTGGAGCTCGTCGGTGGCGAAGTTGATCCAGCCGGACATGAACTCCTCGGGGCTGACGCCCTCGTACTCCTCGATGAGGTCGTCGATGGGCTCCAGCAGTCCGAGGGAGGCGAACTGCGGGGCGTTGAACCGGTCCATCCAGTAGAGGTCGGGGCCCGTCCTGCCGCGGATCGCGGTGATGACGCTCGAGGCGTCCCCCTCGCCGTTCGACGGCACCTGGGAGACCTCGACCTTCACCTCCGGATGCTGCTCGGAGAAGGCTTCGAGGACCTTCGCCTCCTTCTCCGCGTCCGCCGCCCCGATGCCCCAGAGCCGCACGGTGTCCGGGTCGCGTCCGTCGCCGACGGGACGATCGGTGCAGGCGACGATCGAGCCGCCGGCGATGGTCACGCTCGCGCCGGCTCCGAGGGCGCGCAGCAGGGTTCGACGATCGATCACTGGGGAACCTCCGTAGGTGATGCTGTCGAGGAAATGCGGCCGCGCCCGCGACGGGATCCATCTCTGTGCCCGTCGCGGGCGCGGTGGGTGCGGCATGCGGCCGACGCGATATCGCCTACACGTCTTCGACGTCCTTGAGGTCGAAGTTCGGGTCCGGCTCCCCGAACCCCTCGGGCAGGGTGATCGGGCAGAACTGCTGCATCGTCGGGTCCACGTAGGCCTGCGCCTCCTTGACCAGGTTCTCCGGGGTGTCGGAGCCCTGGTTGAGGCTGCCCTGCATCGTGAACATCGCGTCCCACAGCTTCGTGCCCACCGGCAGCGGCGGGCGGGACTTGGCGTGGGCCATCAGCTCCACGAAGAAGGAGATGTCCCGGTTCCAGCCCTCGGGATCCTTCACCGTCTCGATGTTGGTGGGGATGCGGCTGATCTGCGGCATGAGGATCTTCTGCCCCTCGTAGCCCGCATAGAACTTGAAGAACTTCCAGGCCGCCTCCGACATGCTCGACCCCTTCGGCATCGCGAGCGCGAAGCCGCCTGCCCAGGTGAAGGGGTCGTCGCCCTCGTTCGGCACCGGGAGGTGCGTGACCGAGTACTCCATGTCGGGCTTGTAGTCCGCCTGGCCCTGCACGCCCCAGGGCCCGGTGATCTGGAACAGCTGCCGGTCCGAGAAGAACGACGTCTGCGTGGGCGGCGCGTTCGGCGGCTGGTAGGTGGCCTTGAAGGCGTCCAGGCGCGGGAAGTTGAGCTTCTCGATCCACCCGGCGTACATGGTCGCCACGTCGAGCATCTCCTGGGAGTCCAGCAGCACATGGCAGGACTCGTTGGAGAACAGCGGCACGTCGTTCGCCATCGCCCACATGAGCAGCGAGGCCTGGTCGTCCCAGGGGATCCAGGTGACCCGCTCGTACGTCCCGCGATCGTCCTGGACGTTGAACTGGTCGTTGATCTCCCAGAGCTGGTCGTAGGACATCGGGCCGTTCGCCGGGTCCAGCAGCTTCGTGTCGATCCCGGCGTCCTTGGCCAGTCCGAGGTTGACGTACATGCCGCGGGTGTCGGTGTCCATCGGCAGCCCGTAGTACTGGCCGTCGTAGTAGAGCTCGTCGGTGGCGAACTTGACCCAGCCCGACATGAACTCCTCGGGCGAGACCCCCTCGTACTCCTCGATGAGGGGATCGATCGGCTCGAGCAGACCGAGCGAGGCGAACTGCGCGCCGTTGAACCGGTCCATGAAGTAGACGTCCGGGCCGGTGCGGCCGCGCACGGCGGTGATGACGCTGGAGGCGTCGCCCTGGCCGTTCGAGGGCACCTGGGAGATCTGGATCGTGATGTCCGGGTTCTGCTCGCTGAAGGCCTCGACGACCTTCGCCTCCTTCTCCGCGTCGGAGGCCCAGATGCCCCAGACCTTCACGGTGTCCGGATCGCGCTCCTCGCCGACGGGGCGGTTGGAGCAGCCCACGATCGAGCCGCCCGCGACCGTCACGGAGGCACCGGCCCCGAGGGCCTTCAGCAGGGTTCGACGATCGATCACTTGAAACCTCCGAGGGTGATGCCGCTGATGAAGTAGCGCTGGAACATGAAGAACAGGATGACCAGCGGCAGCAGCACCAGGAAGGATGCGGCCATGAGCAGGTTGAACTGGATGTCCTGCGCGTTGACGGAGCGGAACACCTGCATACCGATGGAGAGCGTCTGCTTGTCCGTGTCCTGCAGGTAGATCAGCGGCCCCATGAAGTCGTTCCAGGTGCCGACCGCCGAGAAGATCGCGATGACCGTGACGGCGGGGCGGGCGGTGGGGAACACGATCCGCCACGCGATCGACCATTCGTTGGCGCCGTCGACCCGGGCCGCATCGAGCATGTCGCGCGGGGTCTGGAGCATGAACTGGCGCAGCAGGAAGGTGAAGAAGCCGCCCGCGAACAGGGCCGGGACGATCAGCGGCACCCAGGTGTTCACGAATCCGAGGCCTGCCCACATGTCGAACATCGGGATGAGCGTGACCGGGAAGGGGAGGAACAGGGTGGCCAGCACGATGAAGAACACCTTGTTGCGTCCGGGCCAGTCGATGCACGCGAAGCCGTAGGCGACGATGAAGTTCGAGATCACGCTGAACACCACGACGCAGATCGTGATGATCGCGCTGTTGCGGAAGAACGTCCAGAACGGCATCACCGTGACGGCGTCGACGAAGTTCTGCCAGCGGAACTCCTGGGGGAAGAGCGTCGGCGGGAACTGGGCCAGCTCCTCGGGCGTCTTCAGCGCCGAGATGAGCATCCAGTACAGCGGCAGCGAGAACAGCAGGAGCACCACGAGCATCACGAGGCGCGAGACCCACTGGCCCACCGGTCCCTGGCGGGAGCCGTCCGCGTTGCGGCCGTAGTTCGAGCGGGACTTCAGCGGCGTGGACTTGCCGAGGTTCTTGGCCTCGGAATCGAGAGTATTGATAGCCATGGGATCTCCGCTCCTCAGCCGGCCGACACGTCGTAGTTCACGAACCGGCGGGAGAGCCAGTAGATGAGCCCCGCCAGGACCATGCCGAACAGGAACAGCAGCACCGCGAGCGCGGAGGCGAAGCCCAGCTGGCCGTAGGAGAAGGCGTTGCGGTAGAGGTACAGCATGTAGAACAGCGTGGAGTTGTCCGGACCGCCGTTGGTCATGATGAAGGCCTCGGTGAACACCATCATCGCGCCGGAGACGCCCGTGATCAGGTTGAACAGGATCGTGGGGGTCAGCAGCGGCACGGTGATCGAGAAGAACTGCCGCATGCGGCCGGCGCCGTCGATGCGGGCGGCCTCGTAGAGGGTCTCGGGGATGTTCCGCAGGCCCGCCAGATAGATCAGCGCCGCATTGCCCGCGCCGAGCTGCGCCATCACGATCATGACGATCTTCGCGTAGCGCGGCTCGCCCAGGAGGTTCGTGTCCGGCATGCCGAACAGGCCCAGGAACTGGTTCACGATGCCGAACTGCGGATTCACGAACACGATGAAGATGAACGACATCGCGAACATGGGGATCAGCGAGGGCAGGTACAGCAGGGTGCGGTAGATCGCGACCTCGCGCACATTGCGGTTCATCGCCAGCGCCAGCAGCAGCGCGACCACGAGGCCGATCGGCACGGCGAGCAGCATGTAGTAGACCGTGTTGCCGACGGCGGTGTGGACCATCGGGTCGGCGAACGCGGCCACGTAGTTCTGGAAGCCGATGAAGGTCGGGGTCTGCATGCCCGAGTACTGGGTGAGGCTGATGACGAACGAGTACACCAGCGGATAGACCACGAACACCGCGACCCCGATGACCCAGGGCGAGATGAACAGCAGTCCGGTGCGCAAGTTCTTCTTCTCGCGCTGCGTGAGGCGGCGCTTCGTCGCCGGAGGACCGGCGGAGGGCGGGTTCTCCGGCCCCGCTGTGGGTCTCTCGGCAGTCCTCGTGCCGGCACCGCCGGCCGAGGAGCCCGCCGCGATGGCATCGCTCGTGCTCATCGCACTCCCTTCGATCTGCGGCGATCCGGAGTGTCGACCGGCCGGGTCCGGGGCGTCTGTGCCACGGGGCTGAGGGTCTGGTCGGGACCGCGCTGTTCCGTGTGAGGCACATTACTCACACCGATGGACAAACGCAATGATCCGGGTGCGCTGCTCGTGGCGTGGCGTGGCGTGGCGTGGTGTGGCTCAGCGCGGCGCGGTGCTGCACCCGAGCTCTCGCACGGGCGGGCACCGGGGCATCCGCTCCGGGGCGGCGGAGAGGAGGGCGCCGGCCCTCAGACCTCGAGGACGGCCGAGATCGCCAGCAGCACCAGCACGGTCCCGATCGTCGTGATCAGCACGGTGTCGCGGGCGAGGTTCTCCGCAGCCCGGTACCGGGCGGCGGCGACGTACACGTTCTGCGCGGTGGGCAGCGCCGCCATCACCACGACCTCGTACAGCGCGCTGCCGCGCATCCCCAGCGCCAGGCCCACCCCGAGCGCGATCACGGGCATCGCCAGGAGCTTGGCAGAGGACGCCACGGCGATCAGGCCGCGATAGCCGTCGTCCTTCGCCAGGGGCTTCGAGCCGTGCAGCGACAGGCCGTACGCGAGCAGCATCGCCGGGATCGCCATGTCGGCGAGGGACTGGACGGGGTCCAGCATCACGGCGGGCACCTGCACCCCGGCGAGCACCAGCAGCAGGCCGACGGCGGAGGCGATGATCGTGGGGTTCGCGACGATGCTGCGCAGCACGCCGCCGGCGCCCTGGGAGTCCTCCGAGGTGACGCGGTGCAGCACGAAGAGGTACAGCGGCGTGTAGACCGCCTGCTGGAAGAGGATCACGGGCAGGGCGTGGGAGATGTCCCCGAGCACGTACAGCGCGATCGGGAAGCCCATGTTCGCGCCGTTGACCACGGATCCGCTGACCGCGGTGATCACGAGGTCCGCGCCGCGCCGCCGTGTGAAGAGCCTGACCGTGCCGAGCAGCAGCGCCCCCGTGACCAGGCCCGAGATCCCGGCGACGAGCATCGGCAGGGAGAGCACGGCACCCACGTCGGAGCTCAGCAGTCCCACGAGCACCAGCGCGGGGGAGGCGATGAAGAAGGTCGTGCGGTTCAGGACGTAGCGGCCGTGGGCGCCGAGCACGCCGGTGCGGCCCACCACCCAGCCCACCCCGATCAGGGACCAGACGATGAAGAAGCCCGCGAGGACGCCGCTCACGGGACGGGCGGGAGCGAGGAGGCGATCATCGCGCCGATCCTATAGTCGCGGGGAGGAAAGGGTCTTCCGCTGTTCAGGGGTCGGTACGGCGGGCGGTCAGCGCACCCCGTGCGAGGTGCGGCCGTCGATCTGGTCGGCCATGCCGGGCACCGGCTGCGCGCCGTCGTCCCCGATCGCGACGATCCGGTTGTCGCCGTCGACGTGCACGACCCGCGGATGATGGGAGGCGAGCTCCGCCTCGTCCAGCTGGCCGTAGGCCATGATGATCACGAGGTCCCCGGGGGAGACCAGATGCGCGGCGGCCCCGTTGATGCCGATGACGCCGCTGCCGCGCTCGCCCTCGATGACATAGGTGGTCAGGCGGTGGCCGTTGGCGATGTCGACGATGGTGACCTGCTCGTGCTCGACCAGACCCGCGGCCTCGGTGAGGACGGGATCGATCGTCACCGAGCCCACGTAGTGCAGGTCTGCCTGCGTGACCGTGGCCCGGTGGATCTTCGAGGTCATGAGAGTGCGCAACATCGCTCCCATTATCCCATCTGTGCGCGATGCTGGATGATGGGAGCGTACGACTTCGTCAGGAGGATCACCATGCCCAAGGCTCGCCGCCGCTCCGCCCATCTCTCGGAGCGGTTCGAGGACATGGCTCTGCCCGATGAGCTGCTGGACGTCCTGGCAGATCAGGGGCTCGAGCGGGCCTTCGAGATCCAGTCCGCGATCCTTCCCGACGCGCTCGCCGGCCGGGACGTCCTCGCCCGCGCCGAGACCGGCTCGGGCAAGACCCTCGCCTTCACCCTCGCGATGACCTCCCGCTTCCGCGGGCGCAAGGTCCACCGCCGTCGGCCCCTCGGCGTGGTGCTGGTGCCCACCCGCGAGCTCGCCGTCCAGGTCGTCGACACGATCCACCCCTTCGCCCGGGCGGTCGGGATCACCGCGCAGCTGGTCGCCGGTGGCATGAACATCGAGAAGCAGGCCGACGCGGTCGCCCGCGGCGTCGGGATCGTGGTCGCGACCCCGGGGCGGCTCATCGACCTCGCCGAGCGGGGCGCGCTGCAGCTGGACCTCGTGGAGTCCACCGTGATCGACGAGGCCGACCACATGGCCGACCTCGGGTTCCTGCCCGATGTGCGCGACATCCTCGCGGCCGTCCCGATGGGCACCCAGAAGATGCTCTTCTCCGCCACCCTCGACGGGCAGGTCGAGGAGATCGTCGACGCCTTCCTGGTCGACCCCGTCAGCCATGAGACCACCCCGGTCACCGCGGCGGTGAAGACCATGGACCACCACGTCCTCGAGATCGCCCCGGCTGCGAAGCGCGCCGTGACCGCGCAGCTCGGCGCCCGCGAGGGACGCACCCTCATGTTCACCCGCACCCAGCTCGGCGCCGAGCGCGTCGCCCAGGAGCTCGTCGAGGTGGGCATCGGCGCCGCCGCCCTGCACGGCAACAAGCAGCAGGGCCTGCGCACCAACGTGCTCGCGGGCTTCCGCCAGGGTGCCTTCCCGGTGCTGGTGGCGACCGACGTCGCCGCGCGGGGACTGCACATCGACGACGTCACCATGGTGGTGCACGTCGACCCCTCCGACGACGTCAAGGAGTACGTGCACCGCAGCGGCCGCACCGCGCGCGCCGGGGCGGCCGGCAGCGTGGTCACCCTCGCCCTGCCCCATCAGACCCGGCAGGCGCGGCGCATCCTCGAGGAGGCCGAGGTCGAGCCCACCTGGGCGCAGGAGGTGGAGGACGCCTCTCATCCCGCGCTCGAGGAGCTCGGCGGGCACGACCCGGCCGGCGAGCCGGTCGAGGATCCCGCCCGCGTGAAGTACAAGGGCGCTCCCCGCAAGCTCGACCTCTCCCGCTCGCGCGGGGCCGATGCGCGCAAGGCCGAGGAGCGGCGCGCGAACGAGGAGCGGCGCGCCTCATGGGACGAGGAGCCGGCCGACGGTCGTCGCGGCGCCTCCCGGCGGGGTCCCGGCGGAGGAGCCGGCCGCGGAAAGGGCGCGGGCGGCGGCAGGGGCGCCGCGGGCGGACGGGGCTCCGGACGCGGCGCGGGCGCAGGGAAGAACTCGGGCACCGGGAAGAGCGCGGGCCGGGGTCAGGGAGCGGGACGCGGAAGGGGCGCCGACGAGAGCCGCGGCACCGGGCGCTCCGGCGGCCGCGGACGCTCCGGCGCGCCGGGTCGCCCGCCCCGCCGTCGCGGGGGACGATGAGCCTCGCGCCGTGACGCCGAGGGGGATGCACCCCCGGTCACGGCGCGCAGTGCCCGCCGACGCGCTCGACGGGCACGACCGACACGACGAGGACGTCGAGGAGGACTGCGATGAGCATCAGCACGTTCGACATGTTCAAGATCGGGATCGGCCCGTCGAGCTCCCACACGGTGGGGCCGATGCGGGCCGCGGCGCAGTTCGCGCACGAGGTGCTCGAGGATCCGGAGCTCGGCCCGCGAGTCACCGACGTCCAGGTCCACCTCTACGGCTCGCTCGCCGCGACGGGGGAGGGGCACGGCACTCTCTCCGCGGTCGTCATGGGTCTGGAGGGCGCGGACCCGGAGACGGTGGACCCGCTCGCCGGCCGGGAACGCGTGGACCGGATCGAGGCCGAGGGCGGACTGCTGCTCGACGGTCGGCTGGCGGTCTCCCTGCGCCCCTCCTCCATCGTGCTCCATCCGCTGACCTTCCTGCCCCAGCACTCCAACGGCATGACCTTCGTCGCGCTCGACGAGGCGGGTGAGGAGCTGCTGCGACGCCCCATGTTCTCCGTCGGCGGCGGCTTCGTGGTGGACGAGGCGGACATGGACCGCTCCATCGCGGAGGTCGCCGCCGAGGACGAGGGCCGCACGATCTTCACCACCGGGGCGGAGCTGCTGCGGGTGTGCGAGGATCGCGGCATCTCGATCTCCGAGGCGATGCTGCTGCGGGAGCGCCAGTGGCGCGACGACGAGGAGATCCGCGAGGGTCTGCTCACGATCTGGCGCACCATGGCCGACTGCATCGAGCGCGGCACCCGCACCGCCGGCGTGCTGCCCGGCGGGCTCGAGGTCAAGCGCCGCGCTGCCTCCTGGTACGACGCGCTCTCCGCCGAGGACCCGGTGCGGCTGCCGATGAACGCCTTCGAGTGGGTCTCCCTCGCGGCGCTCGCCGTGAACGAGGAGAACGCCGCCGGAGGACGGGTCGTCACCGCCCCCACCAACGGCGCCGCCGGGATCGTCCCGGCCGTGCTCCACTTCGCCACCACCTACATCCAGGGCGTGGACCCCGATGAGATCGCGGTGCGCTTCCTCCTGACCGCCGGCGCGATCGGCTCGCTGTACAAGGAGCACGCCTCGATCTCCGGCGCCGAGGTCGGCTGTCAGGGCGAGGTGGGATCGGCCTGCTCGATGGCGGCCGCGGCGCTGTGCGAGGCGATGGGCGGCAAGCCGGCCCAGGTCGAGAACGCCGCCGAGATCGCGATGGAGCACAACCTGGGCCTGACCTGCGACCCCGTCGGCGGACTGGTGCAGGTTCCCTGCATCGAGCGCAATGCGATGGCGGCGGTCAAGGCGATCACCGCCGCGCGCTTCGCGCTGCGCGGCACGGGGGAGCACTTCGTCTCGCTCGACACGGTCATCGAGACGATGCGCCAGACCGGCAAGGACATGTCCGAGCGGTACAAGGAGACCGCGATGGGCGGCCTCGCGGTCACCGCGGTCCCGGTCAGCGTCCCGGACTGCTGAGCGACTCCGGGGCGGGCCCCTCGCCGCCGACGAACCGCACCTCGCGCGGGACCGCCGCCGCGCCGAGCCGATCCCGCACCAGCGCCCGCAGCTCCTCGGCGCCCGGCGGGACGGTCCCCGGCGCGGGCGGTGCGAGGGTCACCTCCGCGAGCGTGCGCACGCCGTGGCGCGCATCGGGCGCCAGCCGCATCCGCGCCGCGGCGACGCCGTCGTGGGAGCGGAGCACCCGCGCCGTCGCGGCAGGATCGTGAAGCATCCCGCCGGAGGAGACCGTCCCGTCGGCCCGTCCGAGCACGCGCACCGTCCCGTCGGCGGCGATCTCCCCGCGATCGGTGACGAGCTCGCGACCGGCGGTGAACGGCGTGCGGGCGCACAGCAGACCGTCCAGCTCGCGCAGGTGCACGCCCCTCAGGGGGCGGCCGTCCACGCTCAGCGAGCCGGTCTCGGTGGTGCCGTAGACGTCGTGGACGCGGCCGCGGAAGTGGCGGGCGAGATCGGCGCGCAGGGAGGGGGAGAGCACGTCGGAGCCCGAGACGATGCGGGGGATCGTCAGGGGGCGCCCGCCGCCGAGCTCCCGGTCGGCGTGCAGCAGGTCCGTCAGGTGCACCGGCACCCCGGTGAGCACCGCCGGCGAGGTGCGGTGAAGGAGCGCGACGCGCTCCGCCGCGGCCAGGTGGCTGAGGTCGACGAGCGGTGCGCCGAGGGCGAGCGCGCCGAGCGCGGCGACCAGGCCGTGGCCGTGCACGCCCGGGGCCGCGCAGGCGATGCTGCGCCCGGGGCGCAGCCCGATGCGGCGGCCGAGGTCGAGCAGCGTGAGCAGCTGGGCGGGGGTGAGCGGGCCGCGGGCGCGCGGGCGCGGCGCTCCGGTGCTTCCGCTCGAACGTGGTGTGAGCGTCCCGTCGCCGGCCAGGGCGGTGACCAGCACCTGCCGCAGCGGCGCCGCGGCGGGGAGGGCGGCGATGCCCGATGCCGTCCCGGCGTCGCCGACGAGGTCCCCGCCCGTCCCCGGCGTGCCGGAGCGGGCGGTGCCGCTGCGGTGCAGGCGCACGAGGTCCAGCAGCTCACCCCCGGTGAGCGGGCCGCGGACGTCCACGAGCACGGTCCTGCGATGACGGGCGCCGAGCCGCGTCCGCAGGGCCGCGGCGGCGTCCACGGCGGCAGGCGCCTGCGCCCGGCGGTCGCGGGACCGGGCGGCGCGTCCGCTGCCGCGCAGGCCCGTCGACACCCGGCGCCTCATCGGCCCCCGCCCCGCTCGGCGAGGCGTCGCGCGATCCCTGCCGCAGCGCCCGCGCCGCGCGCCGCGAGGGCGGGCGCGGCCTGGGACAGCACCGCCCCGGCCCGGGCCCAGAGCGGGGAGACCAGGCTCGGCGAGCGCTCGAGCGCTCGCAGGATGCGTGTCGCGGCCTTCTCGGGCGAGAGCGCGCCGCGGGGAGAGGTGCCATAGGTCGGGGCGGCCATGGCGGTCGCGACCAGCGGCAGCTCCACGATCGTGATCCGCACCCCGGCGCGCTCGGCCTCGGGACGGACCGCCCGCAGCCAGGCGTCCAGCCCCGCCTTCGAGGCGCCGTAGGCGGCCCAGCCCGGGACCGGGATCCGCGCCGAGGCGCTCGTGACCGCGACCATGCGGCCCCCTCCGGCCCGGCTCATCGCCTCGAGCAGGGCCAGCAACAGCGTGGCGGGGCCGAGCATGTTCGTGCCCGCCAGGCGCACCAGGTCGTGGGGGCGCCCGACGGTCTCGGCGAGGGAGCGGCGGATCGAGTGCCCGGCGAGGGAGACGACGGCCTGCGGGGGCCCGTGCAGGGCGAGGACCTCCTCGGCGAGCGCCGTCACCGCCTCCTGGTCGCGCAGGTCGCAGGGCAGCACCGAGGCGGTCCCTCCGGCGGCGCGTACGCGCTCGGCAAGCTGCTCGAGCCGGCCGCGGTCCCGGGCCGTGAGCACGAGGTCCTCCCCGCGCTCGGCGAGCGCGAGGCACAGCGCGGTGCCGACGCCTCCGCTCGCCCCGGTCACGAGGATCATCGGCCGCCGCCTGCGGGCCGGGTCCCGGGGCCGTTCACCACGACCCGCGGTGGTAGGCGCCGGGGTAGAGCGCCGGATCGCGCACTCCCAGCTCATGGGCGGCGCGCTGCGGCCAGGACGGCTCGCGCAGCGCCGCGCGGCCCACGGCCACGAAATCGGCGTCCCCGCGCTCGAGCACGTCCTGGGCCCCGGCGGGGTCGGTGATCAGCCCGACGGCCGCGACCGGCATGGAGACCGCCTCGCGCAGGGTGCGGGCGAAGCCCACCTGGTACTCGGGGCCCACCGCGATGTCTGCGATCACGGCGCCGCCGGTGGAGACGTGCAGGGCGTCGACGCCGACCTCCTCGAGCTCACGCGCGAGCTCGACGGACTGGGTGATGTCCCAGCCGCCGTCGATCCAGTCGGTGGCGCTGATCCGCACGATGACGGGCTTCTCCGCCGGCCACGCCTCCCGCACCGCCGCGGCGATCTCCCGGGCGAGCCGGCGACGGCCCGGCCCGTCGCCGCCGTACTCGTCGGTGCGGGTGTTCACCAGCGGCGAGAGGAACTCGTGGACGAGATAGCCGTGGGCGAAGTGCAGCTCGACGGCGTCGAAGCCGGCTTCCTCGGCGCGGTGCGCGGCGGCGACGAAGTCGTCCACCACGTGGGCGATGTCGTCCCGGTCCAGCGCGTCCGGCGCGTCCAGGCCCGGGAAGGGCTCCGGGGTGGGCCCGACGGTGCGCCAGCCCGCGGCGAACTCCGGCACGGTCCCGCGCCGGGCGCGGTAGCGGGGGAGCGCCGGCCAGGTGGAGGCCTTCCTCCCGGCGTGGGCGAGCTGCACCGCGACCCGGGCGCCCTGGCCCTGGCAGAAGTCGACGATCCGTCGCCAGGCCGCGGTCTGCTCGTCGTTCCACAGCCCGGTGTCCCGCGGGCTGATGCGGCCTTCGGGGGAGACCGCCGTCGCCTCGGTGACGATCAGGCCGAAGCCGCCGGCGGCCCGTGCGCCGAGGTGCACGAGATGCCAGTCGGCGGGGACGCCGTCGTGCTCCTCGACCATGTACTGGCACATGGGGGCGAGCCAGATGCGGTTGCGCAGCTCGAGTCCGCGCAGGGTCGTCGGCGCGAGCAGGGCGGGGGTGACGGCGAGGTCCGGGGCCATGATCCACCACGGTAGCGGGGGCTCCTGCGAGGACGAGGACCCGTCCACTGACCCTCCCGGGACTAGAGTGCTAGCATCCTCGCATGGTATCCGAGCAGAAGCCCGACAGGGCGGCCGACGAGAGGTCCGCCGCCCCGCCCAAGGTCCAGTTCAACGTGTACCTCCCCCAGGACCTCGTCGTCGCGGTCAAGCACCGCGCGATCGACGAGTCCTCCAGCCTCAGCGCCCTCGTCGAGACGGCCCTGCGGCAGTACCTGGCCGAATCCACCACCCAGCACGACGACGTCTGAGGAGATCGACATGACCGAGCAGACCCCTCGCCCCGAGCCCGACCCCGGCTTCACCGTCTTCCCCCTGCGCTTCACCCGCGACCCCCAGGCGCTCATCGCCTTCCTCCGCACCCTCGGCATGGCGCCCGCGATCACCGCGGGGGACGACGGATTCGGCGATCTCGTGGCCGGCGCAGGCCGCGTGATGGTCCATGGCGTGCAGAGCGCCGAGAGCGGCGCCGCGCACGGCGACACCGATCTGTGCCTCGCCGTCCCGGACGCCGACCAGGCCGCCCGGGACCTGACGGAGGCCGAGATCGCGGTGACCGTCTGGGACGAGAGCTACGGCAGGCAGGGACGGATCGACGGACCGGCCGGCGAAGGCGTGTCGCTGAACGAGCATCAGGGAGACCTCTACGGGTACCAGGGGCACGATCCCTCCGGCGCCGACCCCCGGCTGTCCGTGACGGCGGTCGTCATGAGCGACGACTTCGCCCGGGACGCCGACTGGTTCGCCCGGCTCGGATTCGTCGCCGAGAAGGCCGACGCTCCGGGATGGAGAGAGCTCCGAGGCCCCGGCAGGACCGGCACGATCGGCCTGCATCGACCCGTGCCCGACGCCCGCAGGAGCCGGCCGACGGGGGAGGAGTTCGGCGACTGCCTCCAGGTGCGCATCGCCTTCTCCACCACGGAGGCCCTCGAGGATCTCGCCCGGCGGCTCGAGACGGCGGGGCACCCGGCCCGACTCGTCGAGGAGGGCGGGGTGCGCAGCATCCGCGTGACGGATCCCGACGGGCTGGCGGTGGAGATCCACCCGCGCGTAGCGGACTGAACCCCGCCGCGGTGGGGGCGGAGGGACTGCGGGACCCGCGCGGACCCGAGCCGTGCGAGACATGGCCGCGTGAGCGTGACGTGCATCTCCTGCGATACGGTGTCCAGCGTCCATCCGCCCCGGCCGCCGGGGCCCTTGCACCAGGAGTGTTCATGACTGACGAGGCCGTCACCGGGATCGAGAACCTCTCCCAGGAGGACCGCACGTTCTCCCCGCCCACCGAATTCGTCCAGAACTCCGTGGCCCGCCCCTCCCTCTACACGGAGGCCGAGCGGGACCGGCTGGCGTTCTGGCGCTCCCGAGCCAGCCTGCTGAGCTGGGAGACGCCCTTCACCGAGACTCTGGACTGGTCGAACCCGCCGTTCGCCCGCTGGTTCGCCGACGGCACCCTCAACGCCGCCTACAACTGCGTGGACCGTCACGTGGAGTCCGGGCACGGCGACCAGGTCGCCCTGCTGGCCGAGTACGAGGACGGCTCCGACGCGTCCTTCACCTACGCGGACGTCAAGGACGAGATCTCCCGCATGGCGAACGTGCTCGCGGACCTCGGCGTGAAGACCGGCGACCGCGTCGCGATCTACCTGCCGATGATCCCCGAGGCCGTCTTCGCGATGCTCGCCTGCGCCCGCATCGGCGCGCCCCATTCCGTCGTCTTCGGCGGCTTCAGCGCCGATGCGCTCCGCTCCCGCATCGAGGACGCGGAGGCGCGCGTGGTCATCACCGCCGACGGTCAGAACCGCCGCGGCAAGCAGCTGCCGCTCAAGCCCGCGGTCGACGAGGCGCTCGCCGGCGGCGGCGAGAGCGTCGAGAAGGTCCTCGTCGTGCGCCGCACCGGCGGGGACGTCGAGTGGACCGAGGGCCGCGACGTGTGGTGGCACGAGGCGCGCGAGAGCGCCTCGACCGAGCACGCCCCCGTGCCGGTGGAGGCCGAGCACCCGCTGTTCATCCTCTACACCTCCGGCACCACCGGGAAGCCCAAGGGCATCATCCACACCACCGGCGGGTACCTCACCCAGGCCGCGTACACGCATCGCAACGTGTTCGACCTCAAGCCCGCGAGCGACGTGTACTGGTGCACGGCCGACGTCGGCTGGGTCACCGGCCACACCTACGTCGTCTACGGCCCGATGGCGAACCGCACCACCCAGGTCATCTACGAGGGCACCCCGGACACCCCGCACCAGGGCCGCTGGTGGGAGATCGTCGAGAAGCACAAGGTCTCCCTGTTCTACTCCTCGCCCACCGCGATCCGCACCGCGATGAAGTGGGGCGAGGACATCCCTGCGAAGTACGACCTCTCCTCACTGCGCCTGCTGGGCAGCGTGGGCGAGGCCATCAACCCCGAGGCGTGGATGTGGTACCGCCGCGTGATCGGCGGGGACCGCTGCCCGATCGTGGACACCTGGTGGCAGACCGAGACCGGCGGCATCATGATCTCGCCGCTGCCCGGCATCACCGCGACCAAGCCCGGCTCCGCCCAGGTGCCGCTGCCCGGCATCAGCGCGGACGTCGTGGACGAGACCGGGGCGTCGGTCGCGAACGGCGAGGGCGGCTATCTCGTGCTCGACCAGCCCTGGCCGGGCATGCTCCGCGGCATCTGGGGCGACCCGGAGCGCTTCAAGGAGACCTACTGGTCGCGCTTCGAGGGGCTCTACTTCGCCGGCGACGGCGCCAAGCGCGACGACGACGGCGACATCTGGCTGCTGGGCCGCGTGGACGACGTCATGAACGTCTCCGGGCACCGCCTGTCCACCATGGAGATCGAGTCCGCGCTGGTCAGCCACGAGTGGGTCGCCGAGGCGGCGGTCGTCGGCGCGAACGACGAGACGACCGGGCAGGCGCCCGTCGCCTTCGTCATCCTCCGCGGCGGCAGCGAGGAGGCGATCGCCGCCGCGGGCGGCGAGGAGAAGGCCCCCGAGCTGCTGCGCGCCCATGTGGGCAAGGAGATCGGCCCGATCGCGAAGCCGAAGAAGGTCCTGCTGGTCACCGAGCTGCCCAAGACCCGCTCCGGCAAGATCATGCGTCGCCTCCTGCGCGACGTGGCCGAGAACCGCGAGGTCGGCGACACCCAGACCCTCGCCGACGCCTCCGTGATGGACCTGATCCAGAAGGGGCTCTCCGACCCGAAGGGCTGAGCGGCGCCGCAGCCGTCGACACGAGGGGCGGGGCCCGACCGATCCGCGGTCGGGCCCCGCCCCTCGTGTCTCGTCGTGCAGCTCCGGCCGTGCAGCTCCCGTCCCGGTGACGGAGGAGCGGGAGCGGCCGGATGCTCAGCGGGTGAGGGTGATGTCCCCGGTCTCGGTGGCCACGGTCAGGGTGCCCACCGCCTCGCCCGCGGGGCCGCGCAGCCCGGGATCCACGCTCTCCGCGCCGAGCTCCGCGCTGCTCTCGATCCGCCAGGTGGAGGTGCCCGCCGCGGCGATCTCGACGTCGCCGAGCTCGGTGACGGCGCCGACGGGCCCGCTCGCATCGGCAGGCAGCTGCAGGGAGATGTCCCCGAGGGAGGAGGAGAGGTCGACGGACGTCGGGCCGGGCGTCACGAGCTCCGCCTCGATGGCTCCGATGTCCGTGGAGACGCCGACCCCCAGAGGGGCGGAGAGGGGGCCGAGATGCACGTCGCCGACCTCGGCCTGCACCTCGAGCGCGGCGAAGGTGCCCTCGGCGGTCACATCGCCCAGCTCGGAGCGGAGGTCGAGGTCGAGCTCCAGGTCCTCGGGGACCAGCAGCAGCACGTCCCGCGCACCGCCGGTGCCGGGCCACGTGGAGAAGTTCTCGGGCTGGCTCACCTGCAGCGTGGTGAGCTCGCCGCCGCCTCCATGCTCGAGGAGGGCGCGCACCTGCTCCCCGTCCGCCGCCGGGACCGTGGTGCCGGGGGCGACGAGCGAGACGGTCACCTCCTCGACGTCCGGCGAGCTCTGCACGCGCAGGTCGCCGACCGTGCTGGTCAGCTGCAGCGCGGTCGGTGCGCCGATCCCGGTGGTGGCCGGGATCTCGGCGTAGTGCCGGCCGTCCAGCCAGGTCGCCGTCGTCGCCGCCCCGAGGGCGAGCACGACCGTCAGCATCACCGCCCCGCCGGCGAGAACGATCCCGCGCCGCCACGGACGGTCCCGCTCGGGAGAGGGCTCGAGGCGACGGGGCGGGTCGAAGCGCGGCTCCGGACGGGACCGGGCGGCCGGATCCGCGCCGTGCCCGCTGCGAGGGTCGACCATGGTCACGACTTCTCCTCCGACTCCAGGTAGCGCAGCACCGCCATCACGCGCCGGTTCTCTCCGTCCACGGGCGGCAGGTCGAGCTTGGTGAGCAGCGAGGAGATGTGCTTCTCGACGCTTCCGGCCGAGACGAACAGCGCGTCGGCGATCGCCTGGTTCGACCGGCCCTGGGCCATGAGAGCGAGCACCTCGCGCTCGCGCGGCGTGAGCGCCTCGAGGGTGCGGCGGCGTCGCGAGCGGACGAAGATCTGCTGGACCACCTCGGGGTCCAGCCAGGTCCCGCCCCCGCCCACGTCGGAGATCACGCCGAGGAAGTCCTCGACGTCCGCGACACGGTCCTTGAGCACGTAGCCCAGTCCGTGCGGCGAATCGGCGATCAGGTCGGAGGCGTAGCGCTCCTCGACGTACTGCGAGAGCACCAGCAGCGCCACCTCCGGATCCTGCTGACGGATCAGCACGGCGGCGCGCACGCCCTCGTCGGTGAACGTCGGCGGCATCCGCACGTCGATCACGGCGAGGTCGGGCCGATGGTGGGAGACGGCGGCAAGCAGGCCCGCGGCATCGCCCACCGCGGCGACCACCTCGTGGCCCGCCTCCGTCAGCAGCCTCTCCATGCCCGCGCGCAGCAGCACGGCGTCATCGGCGATCACGATCCTCATCGGGGGGCCTCCAGGGGCGTCGGGTCACGGGTCTCGGGTCGTGCGGTCGACGGCTCCGCGCCGCGCGGCGCAGCGGTCCGGACGGGGACGGGGGAGAGGGGGAGCTCGGCCTCGAGCACCGTCCCGCCGCCGTCCGGGCTGCGGATGGTGAGCACGCCGCCGGCGGAGCGGACCCGGTCGGTCAGCCCGGCGAGCCCCGTGGAGAGGCCGTCCCGCCTCACCGCGGCACCTCCGCGGCCGTCGTCCTCGATCCGCACCCGCAGGATCTGCGGGTCCTGCCGCACGGTGACGGCGACCGACTCGGCTCCCGCGTGCTTGGCGATGTTCGTCAGCGCCTCGGCGACCACGAAGTAGGCCACTCCCTCCCGCTCGCGGTCCAGGCCCGCGTGGTCCGGACCGAGCAGGGAGACGTCGAGGTCGACGGGGATGCGCGAGCGCGCGGCCAGCGCGGACAGCGCGGCGTCCAGCCCGCGGTCCGAGAGGACGGCGGGATGGATGCCGCGGGCGAGCTGGCGCAGATCCGTCATCACGGCCTTCGCCTCGGCATGCGCCTCGCCCACCAGACGCTCGGCCCGCTCGGGGTCGGCGCGGATCGCGGAGCGGGCGAGCCCGAGGGTCATGGCGAGGTTGACCAGGCGGGGCTGGACCCCGTCGTGCAGATCGCGCTCGATGCGCAGTCGCTCCTGGGCGGCGGCGTCGACCGCTCCCTGGCGGCGCTCGGCGAGCTCGGCCACCTGCTCGCGCAGCTCCTCCTCGGAGCCGGAGATCAGCCCTCGGGCCAGGCCCCGGTCCGCGAGGGCGCCGAGCGCGAGGAGGACGACGCAGAGCAGGATCGAGGCGGTGCCGATCACGGCCAGCGCCCAGCGCGACAGCTCGATCCCCCCGATCGCGAGGGGGTCGCGCAGCAGCGCGAGCTCCCAGCCGGACCAGCCGAGCCACAGCAGCGCGAGGGCGGCCAGCAGGAACGCCCCGGCCGAGATCATCGCGAGGTGATGGTGGAGCACACCGCGCCAGAACGCGCCGGCGCCGAGCTCGTACCAGCGGTCCTGCAGCCATCCGCCCACCCCGGAGCGGTGCGAGCGCCGACGGGCCGGGAGGTTCACCCCGATCCCGTGCACCGCGACCGCACGCCGCCGCTCGACGCGCACGGCCACCTGCATGAGCAGCAGCCAGGGCACGAGCAGCAGCAGGCCGCTGCCGAGCGCGGGCAGAGCGCTGAGCCCCATGACGAGCATGGCGATGCTCGCGACGCCCCACGTGATGCTCAGCACCCCTCCGACGACCACGGAGGCCAGTGCGGCGGGGGAGAGCCGGGACCGCGCAGGGGCCGCGGTCCGGTCGTTCGTGAGGTCCATGCCATGACCCTAGACGCGCGCTCGCCCCGCGTCCCACCGGGAGCGCCCTCGTGACCGGCGGGGGATAGCCCCCGGGGCCGTGCCCGGCCGAGCGCCGCAGCGCCCCTGTTCGCGGGGCTCCGGGTCCCGCCGCGGTGGGACGGAGCGTCGCGGGGCAGGACCCGGGGCGCCGGGCGCCGTGCCGTCGGACATGGCGCCGCAGGAGGTCCGGATGCGGTTCAATGGATGCCATGAGCAGTGATGCCACCTCCTCCGACAGCTCCCTCGACGCGGTCACCGACGCCTCCGCCGCGCAGACCGACGACGGCTCCACCGGCCAGACGGTCGAGAACGTGGAGCGGACGGCCGCCGAGCTCGAGGCCGCCGGCGCGTCCCGCGGCACCCTGGGCGACGTCGCGAACTCGCTGGGGATCTCCAGCGCGGTCGCGCTGCGTGCCCTGCGCGGCGCCGACGAGATCAAGCCCCTGATGGCGCAGCGCGTCCGCGAGGCCGCCGAACGGCTGCACTTCCCGCTCGAGGAGCTCAGCGGCGAGACCGAGCACCGCGGCGTCGTCGCCGTGCTCGTCAACACGATGCGCAACACCTGGATCTCGGACCTCGTCCGCTCGATCCGCATCGAGCTGGCGGCGACCGGACGCACCGCCGTGGTCGTGCCCACCCGCCGTCGGCTGCCGGAGTACCCGGTCGCCGTGGACGAGGACGCGATCGAGAACCTCGTCCACCTCGGGGTCGACGGGTTCCTGATGGTCTCCGACCTCGCCGACATGGACGAGGTGCTCGAGGCCACCGGCAACCGCCCCCTGGTCGGGATCGGCTGCTCGAAGGAGCTCATCGGCCGGATCGACACCGTCCGCATCGACGACGAGGTCGGCCAGGGCCTCCTCGTCGATCACCTGGTGAGCCTCGGCCACCGCGAGATCGCTCACGTCGGCGGCGTCGGCGCGGCGGTCGCCCGCGAGCGGGCCGACGCCTTCCGGGCCGCGATGGCGCGCCACGGCCTCGCCGACTCCGCCCGGGTCGAGCCCGGCGACTTCACCGAGCAGGTGGGGCAGACCGCGGGCTCGATGCTCCTGCGCGGCAGCCAGGTCCCCACCGCCGTCACCTGCGCCAACGACGTCACCGCCGTCGGCGTGCTCTCCGCGGCCCGCGAGGCGGGCTACGAGGTGCCCGAGGCCCTCGCGGTCGCCGGCTACGGCAACACCTCGCTCGCCTCCTCCGGCGTCGCGCAGCTGACCAGCGTCGACCCCAGCTCCGAGCGGCTCGGCGCGCTGGCCGCCCAGATGCTCGTGGACCGCGTCTCCGGCCACGAGGGGCCGACGAGCGACGTCGCGGTCGCCCCCTCGCTGGTCGCGCGCCGCACCACCTCCGCCGGACCCCGTCCCGAGACCACCCGCCGCAAGCGGATCTCCGTGGACTGAGCCTCCTGACCGCTCGCTCCGACCAGCACTGCACCGCACTTCTCCTGCGATAGGCTCCGATCATGATCAACACCACGAACGACCCGAGCACGCCGCCCACCCAGCGGTCCATCGGCGAGCTCGTCCAGTCCATCCGCGATGAGCTCCTGGGCGTCGTCCATCACGAGATCGACATCGCCAAGAAGGAGATCACGGCCCTCGGCATCAAGGTCGGCATCATCGCCGCGATGGCCGCCGTGCTGCTGTTCCTCCTGCTCTCGGCCTGGGTGATGCTGCTGTTCGCCGCCGCCGCCGGGCTGCAGGCCGCGGGTCTGCCGGCCTGGGCCTCGTTCCTGATCGTCGCGGGCGTGTTCATCGTGATCAGCGCGATCGCGGGTCTGGTCGCCTTCCTCGTCTCGAAGAAGCTCAAGGCGCCCGAGACCACGATCGAGACCGCCCAGGCGGCCGTCCAGGCCGTCCAGGGCAAGCGCCGCAGCAACGCCGTCTCCTACGACGACACCTTCGAGGAGCTCTACGGCAAGCAGGTCAGCGCCCGCTCCGAGTGACCTCCGCCGCGCGCCCGGCACCGGGCGCGAGGAGGGCCCCGGCCCCACCAGGCAGTACCCTGGGGACGTGACTCTCCACCTGCACGACACCGCCACCCGCACCACCGCACCCTTCACCCCGGTGCGCGAGGGGGCGGTGTCGCTGTATGTCTGCGGCCCCACCACGCAGGGCGCACCGCACCTCGGCCACCTGCGCACCTTCCTGTCCTTCGACGTGCTGGTGCGCTGGCTCGAGCGCAGCGGCTACGCGGTCACCCACGTCCGCAACGTCACCGACATCGACGACAAGATCCTCGTGAAGTCCGCAGAGGCCGACACGCCCTGGTGGGAGTGGTCGCTGCGCTTCGAGCGCGAGTTCCAGGACGTGCTGGACCGGATCGGGAACCGCAGGCCGAGCTACGAGCCGCGCGCCACCGGGCACGTGCCCGAGATGATCGAGCTGATGCAGCGCCTCATCGAGCGCGGCCACGCCTACGCCGACGGGGAGGGCTCGGTCTACTTCGACGTCGCCTCCCATCCCACCTACGGCTCCCTGACCCGGCAGTCCCTCGAGGACATGCAGGACGCGGGCGAGGAGATGGAGCCCGGCAAGCGCGACCGGCGCGACTTCGCCCTGTGGAAGGCCGCGAAGGACTCCGAGCCCGCCACCGCCTCCTGGGACACGCCCTTCGGCCGCGGTCGACCCGGCTGGCACCTGGAGTGCTCCGCCATGAGCCGGAAGTACCTCGGGGAGACCTTCGACATCCATGCCGGCGGCCTGGACCTGCGCTTCCCCCATCACGAGAACGAGCAGGCGCAGTCCCATGCCGCGGGCTACGGCTTCGCCCGCAGCTGGATGCACTCGGGCATGGTGACCGTCGACGGGCTGAAGATGGGCAAGAGCCTCGACAACTTCGTCACCGCCGAGGACGCGCTCTCGCAGCACCACGCGGCGGCGGTGCGCCTCGCCCTCGTCGGCGGGCACTACCGTGCCACCGTCGAGTACAACGCCTCCGCCGTGGCCGAGGCGGAGACGGTGTGGGAGCGGTTCTCCGCGACCGCGCGCCGCGCCGCCGAGCATCTCGGCGAGGACCCGCAGACCGCGCCTGATGCGGATCTCGGCGCCCTCGAGCTGCCCGCGGAGTTCGTCGCCGCGATGGACGACGACCTCGCCGTGCCCGAGGCGCTCGCGGTGATCCACCGCGAGCAGGCGGCGCTGAACACGCTGCTCGCCGGCGCGGGGGACGCGGACCGCGCCGAGGTCGCGCGCGACCTCGGACGCCTGCGCGCCATGCTGGACGTGCTGGGCCTGGACCCGCTGGGCGCGCAGTGGGGCGGCCAGGACGGCGCCGCCGGGGCCGAGCACGCCGCGCTGGATGCACTGATCGCCGCGCAGCTCGCCGCCCGCGAGGAGGCCCGCGCCGCGAAGGACTGGGCCCGGGCGGATGCGCTGCGCGACGCGCTGAGCGCCGCCGGGATCCGCATCGAGGACGGCCGCGGCGGTGCCCGCTGGACCCTCGAGACCCGAGACTGAGAAGGACTGAGGAGACCACCCATGGCAGGAAACAGCTCGCGCCGCGGCGCGGTGCGCAAGGGCAAGAAGGGCGCGACCGTCGGCTCCGGCGGCGTGCGCCGAAGGGCGCTCGAAGGCAAGGGCCCCACCCCGAAGGCGGAGGAGCGGCCGAACCACAAGAAGTACGCCGGCGGCTCGGGATCCGGCGCCGCGGCGCGCCGCGGTGGGCCGAAGGGCAAGGGGAAGGCGCCGGGCAGCGACCAGGTCGCCGGACGCAATGCGGTGCTCGAGGCGCTGCGCGAGGACGTCCCCGCCACGCAGCTGACCGTCATGGTGCGGATCGACGCGGACGAGCGGGTGGGGGAGATCATGCGCCTGGCCGCGGCGCGGGCGCTGCCGGTCGTCGAGGCGACCCGCACCGACCTCGACCGCATGACCGACCACTCGGTCCACCAGGGTGTGGCGCTCGCGATCCCGCCGTACGAGTACGCCGAGGTCGACGAGCTGCTCCAGATCGCCGCGGACCGCTTCGAGCCGCCGCTGCTGGTGGCCCTCGACGGGATCACCGATCCCCGCAACCTCGGCGCGATCCTCCGCTCGGCCGACGCCTTCGGCGCGCACGGCGTGATCCTGCCCGAGCGGCGCAGCGTCTCGATGACCGCGAGCGTGTGGAAGGTCGCCGCAGGCGCCGCCGGCCGGGTCCGGGTCGCGCAGGTGACGAACCTCAACCGCACCCTCGCCTCCCTCAAGGAGAAGGACGTGTTCGTGCTCGGCCTCGACGCGGACGGCGACGTCACCTCGCGCGAGCTCGAGCTCGGCACGCAGCCCGCCGTGCTCGTGGTCGGCGCGGAGGGCAAGGGGCTCTCCCGCCTCGCCCGCGAGACGAGCGACCAGGTGGTCTCGATCCCCATGGCGGGACGCTCCGAGTCGCTGAACGCCTCGGTCGCCGCCGCGATCGCGCTCTACGAGCTCTCCGGGGTGCGCGAGCGGCGCGGCCTGGCCTGATCCGCTCGGCCCGCTCGGCTCAGCCGGCCGGGCCGAGCGGCCGACCCCGCACGGTGCGGACGGGGATCAGCACGCGAGGCAGCACCAGCTGGATGACGGGCCCGAGCGCGATCGCGTAGATGACCGTGCCGAGGCCCAGCGGTCCGCCCAGCAGCCAGCCGCTGACCAGCACGATCACCTCGAGCACGATCCGCACCGGGCCGACGGGCCGCGAGAGCACCCGGCCCAGACCCGTCATGAGCCCGTCCCGGGCGCCCGCGCCGAGCTGCGCGCCGATGTACACCGCAGCGCTGATCCCGTTGACGAGCACGCCCAGGAGCATGAGCGCGAGCGCCGCGGTCAGCGAGGGCGCCTCGGGGAGCAGCCACATCCCGATGTCGATGCTGACGCCCACCCAGATCGCGTTCGAGATCGTCCCGATCCCGAGCCGCTCCCGCAGCGGGATCCACACCAGCAGCAGCACGAAGCTCACCGTGATGGACATCGTGCCCACCGTGGCCCCGAGGCGCTCGGCGAGCGCCGCGTGGAGCACGTCCCACGGCGCGCCGCCGAGACCCGACCGCAGCAGCATCGCCAGGGACAGCCCGAAGCCGGTCAGCCCCACCATCATCTGCGCGAGCCGCCACGGCAGGCGGTCCGCGCCCAGCTGATCGCGCAGGGAGAGGTTGTCGAGCCGGGCGTGCCGACGAGGGGACCCCGGGGGCACGCCGCCGTCCGGCCCGCTCACGCCTCGACGATCGGCAGCGCCGAGGTCTCGGTGGTCACCAGCGACTTCTCATCAGGACGGTGGATGAGGACGTTGAGGATGTAGTGCCGCACCGTCTCGTCGAGGCTCACGTCGACGCCGGCCTGCTCGGAGAGGAACCACTTGTGCTCGAGCACCTCGTGGAAGAACTCCGGCGGCTCGAGCTTGGAGCGCATCGAGCGGGGGATCGCCCGGACCACCGGCTCGTACTGCTCCTTCAGCCACTCGTGCGCGACGAACTCCTCCTCCTCGGCCTGCTGCTCGGTGTCCGCGCGGTACTGGTCGAGATCGTTCAGGAGCCGACGGGCCTGGTTCTCCTGCGCGTCGATGCCGGTGAGCCGCATGAGCCGGCGGGAGTGGTGACCTGCGTCGACCACCTTCGGGCGGATCGAGAGGGTCGTGCCGTCGAGGTCGGTGGTGATCTCGAGCTCGCCCACGTCGAAGCCGAGCGAGTTCAGCCGCTCGATCCGCGCCGAGACGCGCCACCGCTCATCGGCCGAGAAGCGCTCCGAGGAGGTCAGCGCGTCCCACAGCTCCTCGTAGCGGGCCACCAGCTCGTCGCCGATCTCGACGGCGTCCATCTCGGGATCGATCATGTCGCCGGCCTGCAGGTCCATCAGCTCGCCGATGATGTTGGTGCGGGCGAGGTCGAGGTCGTAGTGGCGCTGCCCGGTGGAGAGCGCCTCGTGGAGGGAGCCCGTCTCGACGTCGACGATGTAGGCGGCGAACGCGCCCGCATCGCGACGGAACAGGGTGTTGGACAGCGACACGTCGCCCCAGTAGAAGCCCTCCAGGTGGAGGCGCACCAGCAGCACCGCGAGCGCGTCGAGCAGGCGCTGGGCGGTGTCCTGCCGCGAGACCTGGCTGAACACGGCCCGGTAGGGGAGGGAGAACTGCAGGTGACGGGTGATCAGCACCGCGTCGAGGGACTCGCCGGAACGGCTGCTGCGGCCCGAGACCACGGCGAAGGGCTCCACGGAGGGGATCCCGATGCGGCCCAGCACCTTGAGCATGTCGTACTCGCGCTGGGCGAGATGGTGGTTGATCTCCTTGAGGGCCAGCACCCGCCCCGAGACGCGCACGAAGCGGACCACGTGGCGGGAGATGCCGCGGGGGAGCGCGGCCAGGATCTCGTCCGGCCACTGCTCGAGCGGCGTCTCCCACGGCAGGTCCAGCAGTGCCGGATCTGCACGGGACGCGGTGATCTCCAGGGGTGCCATGGCTCCATTCTCTCCCGAGAGCGGGTGCGTGCGCCCGAGGCTCCCACAATTCGTGTCCCGGGGACGCGAAGGTCACGCCCCGACACGGGCGACGGGCGCCCGGCAGGAGCCGGACGCCCGTCGCACGGGAGCGGGATCGCTCAGTCGCCGAGGCGCTGACCGGTCTTCGTGTCGAACAGGTGGGCGTGCTCCGCGGAGGGGCGGAAGTACACCGTCTCGCCCTTCTGCGGAGGACGACGCGCGTCGACGCGGGCGATGAACGGCTTGGCCGTCTCCTCGCTGCCGGCGCGGCGGCCGTAGATGAACGCATCCGCGCCGAGCTCCTCGACGAGGTCGATCTCCACGGCGAGGCCCTGGTTGTCGGTGGCGACCTCGAGGTCCTCGGGGCGCACGCCCACGGTGACCGTCTTCTGATCGGTCTCCGAGAGGGTGGAGCGGTCCACGGGGAGCACGGCCCCGCCGAACTCGACGCCCTGGTCCGACAGCGGCGCCTCGAACAGGTTCATCGCGGGCGAGCCGATGAAGCCGGCCACGAACACGTTGTTCGGGTGGTCGTACATGCGGCGCGGCGAGTCGATCTGCTGGAGCACGCCGCGGTCGAGGACGGCCACGCGGTCGCCCATCGTCATCGCCTCGGTCTGGTCGTGGGTGACGTACACGGTGGTGACGCCGAGACGACGCTGCAGCGAGGCGATCTGGGTACGGGTCGAGACACGCAGCTTCGCGTCGAGGTTCGACAGCGGCTCGTCCATGAGGAACACCTGCGGGGAGCGCACGATCGCGCGGCCCATGGCCACACGCTGACGCTGACCGCCGGAGAGCGCCTTCGGCTTGCGGTCGAGGTACTCGGAGAGGTCGAGGATCGCGGCGGCGTCCTCGACGCGCTTGCGGATCTCCGCCTTCGGGGTGCCGGCGATCTTGAGCGCGAAGCCCATGTTGTCGGCGACCGTCATGTGCGGGTACAGCGCGTAGTTCTGGAACACCATGGCGATGTCGCGGTCCTTCGGCGGGACGTCGGTGACGTCGCGATCGCCGATGAGGATGCGGCCGGCGTCGATCTCCTCGAGGCCGGCGAGCATGCGCAGGGAGGTCGACTTGCCGCAGCCCGAGGGGCCGACGAGGACGAGGAACTCGCCGTCGCCGATCTCGATGTTGAGGTTGTCGACGGCGGGGCGCTCCTGGCCCGGGTACACCCGGGAGGCGTTGTCGAACGTGACTGTTGCCATGGTGGTTCTCCTTCACCGGCAGGTACGTGCCGGACGATCCGTTGTGAAGTGACTGTGACACCGGTTCGGAGAGCTCCGAGAAGGTGCTCCGTCGCACCGGCACGGGTGAGTGTATCCCACGTCTCATCGTGGTGCTCGCCCGTCCGCGTGCGGCGCGGCGCACCGCGTCACGACGGATGCGAGCCTGCGCTCGCGCCCGGCAGTGCTCCGCGATCAGTGCGGGATACTGGGGCGGTGGACACCGCTGAGCTCACCCGAAAGATCCTGGACCGACGCCCGCGCGAGGGCGCCCCGCTGCGGATCGTGCAGGCCGGTCACCCCGCCCTGCGCCGCACCGCCGTCGTCGCCCGCGACCGGCTCGGACCGGAGCTGCTGCTCGAGCTCGCCGACGCCATGACCGTGACGATGCGGGAGGCGCCCGGGGTGGGTCTCGCCGCCCCGCAGATCGGACTGCCGCTGAGCGTCTACGTGGTCGAGGACCCCTTCGCGGCCGAGCCGGGCGAGGACCCCGAGGACGAGCTGCTCGAGCGTCGTCCGCTCGCGCTGCGCGCTTTGCTGGATCCGGTCGTCGACGCGCTCGGCGACGAGACGGTCTTCGCCTTCGAGGGCTGCCTCTCGGTCGACGGATGGCAGTCGATCGTGCCGCGCGCCCGACGGGTCCGGCTGCGCGCCCACGAGCTGCTCCCGGGCGGCGAACTGCGGGAGGTCGACGAGGAGCACACGGGCTGGACGGCCCGGATCCTCCAGCACGAGACGGACCACCTGGCCGGGACCCTGTGCCACGACCGCATGGTGCCGCGCTCCTTCGTCGAGGCCGGGTACACGGCCCACTACTCCGACCTCGGCGAGGCCGTGCGCCGTCTGGGCCTGGCCGGCGAGATCACGCAGCTCGGGGAGGGCGAGGTCGTGCTGCGCCGCTGATCCGCGCGCACCGCCGCTCCGCGCGCCGCGCCCGGTCCGGGCCGCACCGAGCGGCGACCTCCTGCCCGCTCGACCCCGTCCGTGCCGACCCGACGTCCAGGGACGCGGTCCCGTGCGCGATACCGTGACCCTGTTCAGGACCCCACAGAACGGAGCCCCAGGTGGCCACGAACTCCCCGCAGCCCGCACCGCACGATCCCCGGGCGGACGCCCCGCGCGCCGATGATCTCCCGACCGAGGAGGGTGCCCTGGTCGATCAGCTCGACGAGCGCTGGCTCTCGCTGATCGACGCGGCCCTGAAGGTCCAGGCGCCCCTGGCCCGCACCTACGTCGAGCACCTGCGCGCCAAGCACCCGGAGGCGACCGATCGCCAGCTGCTGGAGAAGGTGACCACGCGCTTCACGGCGCTGACCACCGCGACCGGTGCCGGGATCGGCGGCGTCGCGGCGCTGCCGGGCATCGGCACCGCGGCCGCCGTGGGCCTGACCGTCGGGGAGGGGCTCTCCTTCGCGGAGTCCTGCGCCTTCCTCACCCTCGCCGCGGCGGACATCCACGGCGTCGACATGACAGATCGCGAGACCCGCCGACTGGTGCTGCTCGGCGTGCTCGGCGGCGAGCGCGGCGCCGAGATCGTCGCCAAGGCGCTCGGCCGTCAAGGGCTGCGCTGGAACTCGGTCCTCGGCGGCGGGGGAGGGTTCCTCCCGGGCCTCGTCTCCAAGCAGGTCAACAAGTACGTGCGGCGCCGGGTCGTGGCGCGCACCGGCGGGCTGTGGCTCGCCCGCCTGCTGCCCTTCGGGATCGGGGCGGTCCTGGGCGGGCTCGGCGCCCGCGTCGTGGCCCGCTCCGTGGTCGAGGCCATGCTGGAGATCTTCGGGCAGGGGCCGGGCACCCTCGAGGGCGAGGTCGCGCGCCGCTGAGCTCGGCCCCCCGCGGCGGGGAGGCGCAGCGGGGGACCTCCCGCTCCGGGACACGACGGAGGGTCCGGTCCCCGGGGACCGGACCCTCCGTCGTGCGTCGGGCGCGACGAGTCGCGCTCAGACCTCCTGCGTGAACTCGTTGGCGTGCTCGGTGCCGACGGCGCGCTGGTAGGAGCGGCGGATCTCCGCCTCTGCGTCGCTGCGGCCCTCCCAGTGCGCGCCCTCGACGCTCTTGCCCGGCTCGAGGTCCTTGTAGACCTCGAAGAAGTGCTGGATCTCCAGGCGGTGGAACTCCGAGACGTCGGTGAGCTCCTGGCGTCGCACCTGTCGACGGTCGCCGACGGGCACCGCGACGATCTTGTCGTCGCCGCCGGCCTCGTCGCGCATGCGGAACATGCCCAGCGCACGGCAGCGGATCAGGCAGCCCGGGAAGGTCGGCTCCTCGAGCAGGACCAGGCAGTCCAGCGGGTCGCCGTCCTCGCCGAGGGTCCCCTCGATGAAGCCGTAGTCGTCCGGGTAACGGGTGGCGGTGAAGAGCATCCGGTCCAGGCGGATGCGCCCGTTGTGGTGGTCCACCTCGTACTTGTTCCGGTTCCCGCGAGGGATCTCGATGGTCACGTCGAATTCCACGACAGCCGCTCCATTGCTCCGGCCCCGTGGGCCACTTCCGATGACCGGGACACCATATCGTGGGCTCATGCCCCTACGAGCAACCGAGCGCATGTGGCGCACCACCGCCGTCGTGATGTGCGCGGCGGTGCCGGTGAGCTTCTACGCCCTCGGCGATCTGATGGACGCCTTCCCCGGAGTGCTCACCGTCCGCAGCGCCCAGGAGGCCCCCGAGGCCGGGCCGCGGGCGGTCGCGGAGGACTGGGAGCGAGTCGACCCCGCCGACGCCGTCGGTCCCGTCGGCCCCTCGCCCGAGCCGATCGACCCCGCCGACCTGCAACGACGCATGGAGGAGAAGGCCGCGCTGCCCGTCGTCGACGGCGGTCTCGCCTTCAGCGTGGTCGACGCCGAGGACGGCGAGGTGCTCGCCGAGCGCGAGGCCGACGAGCCCCTCGTGCCCGCCTCCACCCTGAAGCTCCTCACCGCCGCCGCGGTGCTGCGGACCTACACCGGGGACGAGGTGCTGAGGACGCGGGCGACCGTGCAGGACGGCGCCGTGACCCTCGTCGGCGAGGGTGACATGACCCTCACCGACGACGATCTGCGCGAGCTCGCGACCGAGACCGCCGCCCTCGCCGAGGAGCAGGGGGAGACCTCCGTCTCCCTCGCCCTGGACGACGGCTATCTGGTCGGCGGCAGCAATCCGGCCTGGGGCGGCAACGGCCCCGACGGGGGGTGGGTCACCCCCACCGCCTCGCTCGCGCTCGAGGAGGGGTGGCTCGACGGGGAGCAGTACGGCCCGAAGTCCACCGACCCCGCCGGGGACGCCGCCGAGCGCTTCGCCGAGCTGCTGGAGGAGGCCGGCCTCGAGGTCACCGGCGAGATCACCCCGGGCGAGGCCCCCGCGGACGCCCCGGCGGCCGAGATCACCTCCGAGCCGCTGTCCGAGATCGTGCGCCACACCCTGCAGATCTCCGACAACACCACCGCCGAGCTGCTCGCCCACCTCGTCGCCCTCTCCCGCGGCGAGGAGACCACGCCCGCCGGCGCCGCGGCCGCGGTCGAGGCGGAGATCCGCGCCCTCGGGGAGGAGATCGGGCTGGGGGAGGAGGACCTCGCGGGGCTCGAGCTCCACGACGGCTCCGGGCTCTCCCGCGAGAACCGCGTCCCGCCCGCCCTGCTGTCCGCCGTGCTGGCCGAGGTCGCCTCCGGCGAGGTCCCCACCCTCGAGCAGATCCTCTACGACGTGCCCGTCGCCTCGCTCTCCGGCACGCTCGCCGAGCGCTTCGAGACCGGCGACACGACGGAGGCGGCGGGACAGGTGCGCGGCAAGACCGGCTATCTCGGCGGCGCCGCGACCCTCGCCGGGGTGACGGTCCTGGCCGACGGCCGCACCGTGGGCTACTCGATCGTGGTGCACGGCTTCGACGGGGCCGACGCCGACGACGCCCGCGCGGCCGTCGACCAGGTCGCGGCCGAGATGGTGCAGGTCGACTGATGGCAGGACCTCCCGCGGTCGTCGCCCGGGCGCGCCGAGCCGTGCGCGCCGCCCTGACAGAGCGCCTCGAGCAGCTCGCCGACGACACCGGCTCGGGCCATCTCGCCCCGCGCCTGCTCGTCGGCGTCAGCGGAGGCGCGGACTCGCTCGCGCTGCTGGCCACCACCTGCTGGGTGGGGGAGCGGATGGGGCTGGCGACCGAGGCGGCGATCGTCGACCACGGCCTCCAGGACGGCTCCGACTCGGTGGCCGCGCGCGCCGCCGCCCAGGCCGAGCGCCTCGGCGCGGAGGCGCACGTGCTGCGCCCCCACGTCGACGCGGGCGCCCCCGGCGGGCTCGAGAACGCCGCCCGCACCGCCCGCCACGATGCCCTGGAGCACCTCGCGCGGGAGCGCGGGGCGCTCGCCGTCCTCCTCGGGCACACCCTCGACGACCAGGCCGAGCAGGTGCTGATGGCGCTCGCCCGCGGCGGAGGCCCCCGGGCGCTGGCCGGGATCCGCCGCAGCCGCGGTCACCTCCTGCGGCCCTTCCTCGGCACCGGCCGCGACGAGACCACCGCCCTGCGCCGCGCCGACACCGAGGAGATCTGCACCCTCCACGACATCCCGTGGTGGGAGGACCCGATGAACGCCGACCCCGAGCTGCTGCGCTCGCGGGTCCGGCATCGCGCCCTGCCCCTGCTGCGCGAGATCCTCGGCGAGCAGATCGACGAGAACCTCGCCCGCAGCGCGGACCTGGTGCGCCCCGACGTGGACCACCTCGACGAGGAGGCGCGGACCCTGCTGCCCGCGCTGCGCCGCGACGCGGGGGAGCTGGCCGAGGAGGGGGACCTGCTGCACCTCGACGTCCACGCCCTGGCCGCCGTCGCCGCGCCCCTGCGCACCCGGATCCTGCGTGACGCCTCCCGTTCCGCTCAGCGCGCAATCGACGCAGGTGAGCCCGCCGGATCGACGAAGTCGCTGGTGCGGAGGCAGGTGCTCGCCCTCGACGCCCTCGTGGTCTCATGGCACGGTCAGGCAGCGGTGCCTGTTCCGGGTAGGATCGAGGTCGCTCGCCGTGACGGCCTGTTGGTGTGGCGCCGTCCCGCTCCGTGAGCCGCGGCGGACGCACCCACCACATCACCTGGAGGAGATCCGCGTGCCCCAGACGCACCCCCATCCCGATGTCGACCGCGTGCTGCTGGACGAGCAGCAGATCCGCGACCGGCTCGCCGAGCTCGGCGCGCAGATCGCCGCGGACTACGCCGAGGAGCCGCCGATCCTGGTCGGCGTGCTGAAGGGCGCCGTGATGGTGATGGCGGACCTCGCACGGCAGATCGACCTCATGGTGGAGATGGACTGGATGGCGGTCTCCTCCTACGGCTCGGGCACCAAGTCCTCCGGCGTCGTCCGCATCCTCAAGGACCTCTCCGGCGACATCTCCGGCCGACGGGTGCTGATCGTCGAGGACATCATCGACTCGGGCCTGACCCTGAAGTGGCTGCTGTCGAACCTCCGCTCCCGCGGCCCGAAGTCCGTCGAGATCGCGACCCTCCTGCGCAAGCCCGAGGCGGCGCGCGTCGAGATCGACGTGAAGTACGTCGGCTTTGACATCCCCAACGAGTTCGTCGTCGGCTACGGGCTCGACCATGCGGAGAACTACCGCAACCTTCCCTACGTGGGCGTGCTCGCACGCTCGGTCTACGAGGACTGAACCGGTGGCAGATTCCCCCAAGAGCTCGAAGAGCGGCTCCGGCGGCCGCAAGCGTCGCCCGTTCACCTCCGTCGCCCTCTGGATCGTCATCGCGCTCCTGCTGGGCATGGCGCTGTTCTCCCTGCTGGGCCGCGACGGCTACCAGGAGATCGACACCGAGCAGGGCCTGGAGCTGCTGCAGGGCGACACCGTCGAGCAGGCCAAGATCATCGGCGGCAACCAGCAGCGCGTCGACCTCGTGCTCAGCGAGGACTTCACCGACGGCGACGAGAACAAGGGCACCAAGGTGCGCTTCTCCTACGTCGACGCGCGTGCCGACTCGATCGTCGGCGCCGTGGAGGAGGCCGCCCCGAAGGACGGCTACACCGACGAGATCGCCACGAGCTCCTGGTGGTCCACGCTGCTGCTGAGCTTCCTGCCGCTGCTGATCTTCATCGGTCTGTTCTGGTTCCTGATCATGAACGCCCAGGGCGGCGGCCGGGCGATGCAGTTCGGCAAGTCCAAGGCGAAGCTGTTCAACAAGGAGGCCCCGAAGGTCACCTTCGCCGACGTCGCCGGTGCCGAGGAGGCCGTCGAGGAGCTCGACGAGATCAAACAGTTCCTCGTCGAGCCGGGCAAGTACCAGGCCGTCGGCGCGAAGATCCCCAAGGGCGTGCTGCTCTACGGCCCTCCCGGCACGGGCAAGACCCTGCTGGCCAAGGCCGTCGCGGGCGAGGCGAACGTGCCCTTCTACTCGATCTCCGGCTCCGACTTCGTGGAGATGTTCGTCGGCGTGGGCGCCAGCCGCGTGCGCGACCTGTTCAACACCGCGAAGGAGAACTCCCCGGCGATCATCTTCATCGACGAGATCGACGCCGTCGGCCGCCACCGCGGCGCCGGCATGGGCGGCGGCCACGACGAGCGCGAGCAGACGCTGAACCAGATGCTGGTGGAGATGGACGGGTTCGACGAGAACCAGAACGTCATCCTCATCGCCGCGACCAACCGCGTGGACATCCTCGACCCGGCCCTGCTGCGCCCGGGCCGCTTCGACCGCCAGATCGCGGTGACCGCCCCTGACCTCAAGGGCCGCCTGCACATCCTCGGCGTGCACGCCAAGGGCAAGCCGCTGGCGCACGACGTCGACCTCGAGGCCGTCGCCAAGCGCACCATCGGCATGTCCGGCGCGGATCTCGCCAACGTGCTCAACGAGGCCGCGCTGCTCACCGCCCGCTCCGGCAACCAGATCATCGACAACCGCGCCCTGGACGAGGCGATCGACCGCGTCTCCATGGGCCCGCAGCGGTACTCGAAGGTCATGACCGAGCGCGAGCGCCAGATGACCGCATACCACGAGGGCGGCCACGCCCTGGTCGCCGCCGCCATGAACAACTCGGCCCCGGTCACGAAGGTGACGATCCTCCCGCGCGGCCAGGCCGGCGGCTACACGATGGTCGTGCCCACCCAGGACCGCAACTACCAGTCCCGCAACGAGCTGCTGGACCGCCTCGCCTACGCGATGGGAGGCTACGCCGTGGAGGAGAGCATCTTCCACGACGTCACCACCGGGCCCAGCTCCGACCTGCAGAACGCCACCAAGATCGCCCGCACCATGGTGATGCAGCTGGGCATGAGCGAGGCCGTGGGCCAGGTCGCCCTCTCCGGCGACCAGGACGAGGTCTTCGTCGGCATGCAGCAGGGACAGGGCCCGCGCTTCTCCGGCGAGACCGCGAGCCTCGTGGACCAGGAGGTGCGCAAGCTCCTGGACGCCGCCCTGGACGAGGCCTGGGCCGTGATCGAGCAGAACCGGCACGTGCTGGACCGGCTCGTGGCCGAGCTGCTCGAGCGGGAGACCCTCAACGAGCACGAGCTCTCGGAGATCTTCGCCGACGTCACCAAGCAGCCGCCCCGCAAGGTGTGGGGCTCGAGCGCCGAGCGCCCCGCCCTCGCCGCCCCGTCGGTCGGCGGGACCACCACCGCCGGCGGCACCGAGGAGCACGACGCCGGCGAGCCGATGCAGCCCGGCGCTCCCGAGCTGCCCCATCCCGGCGGCGACGGCCCCTCGATCCCCGGCGCCCCGCACGGCGGCGGAGGGGCCGACGGGCCCGGCGAGCCCGGTCCGCTCGGCCCGGGCTCCGGCTACGGCTACGACGTGCAGGGCCCCGACCGTCGCGAGGACCCGGGCCACGACGGCCCCGGCCGGACGGAGCGCTGAGATGAGCGTGGACCGGCCTCGCATCGAGGCCGCGGTGCGGGAGATCCTCTCCGCGATCGGCGAGGACCCCGACCGCGACGGCCTGCTGGAGACGCCCGCCCGCGTCGCCCGCATGTACGCCGAGGTGTTCGAGGGCCTGGACCAGGACGCGCACGAGCCGCTGGCGACGACCTTCGACATCGAGCACCAGGAGCTCGTGCTGGTGCGCGACATCGCCTTCCACTCGATGTGCGAGCACCACCTGCTGCCCTTCCACGGCATGGCGCACGTGGGATACATCCCCGGCGGCGGGGTCGTGACGGGGCTGAGCAAGCTCGCGAGGCTCGTGAACGTCTACGCGCACCGCCCCCAGGTCCAGGAGCGGCTGACCTTCCAGATCGCCGACGCGCTGATGGACGAGCTCGGCGCCGGCGGGGCGATCGTCGTCATCGAGGCGGAGCACATGTGCATGTCGATGCGCGGGGTCCGCGCCGCGGGCGCCCGCACCGTCACCAGCGCCGTGCGCGGCATGCTCCGCGAGAACGCGAGCACCCGCGGCGAGGCCATGTCCCTCATCCACGGGCGGTGACGCGGTGAGCATCCCGTTGCGCGGCCCCGCGGGCCTTCCCGAGCGCCTCGGCGGCGACGAGACGCTCGTCATGGGCGTCCTGAACGTCACCCCGGACTCCTTCTCCGACGGCGGGATGCACCATCGCGCCCCCGACGCGATCGCCCACGGCCGCCGCCTGGTCGCCGAGGGCGCGGCCATCGTCGACATCGGCGGGGAGTCCACCCGCCCGGGCGCTCCCCGGGTCGACGAGGAGGAGGAGCTGCGCCGGGTGATCCCCGTGGTCGAGGCCCTTGCCGCCGAGGACGTCGTGCTCAGCGTGGACACCATGCGCGCCTCCGTCGCCGCGGCGAGCATCGCCGCGGGCGCCCTGATCGTCAACGACGTCTCGGCCGGTCAGGCCGACGTGCGGATGGGAGCGCAGGTCGCCGAGCTCCGCACCCGCCTGGGCACGCCGCCGGTGTTCATCGCGATGCACTGGCGCGGCCACAGCGAGGTCATGAACGACCTGGCGCGGTACGAGGACGTCGCCCGCGACAGCACCGCGGAGCTCGGGGACCGCCTGACCACGCTCCGCGAGGCCGGGGTCGAGGACCGCTTCCTCGTCGCCGATCCGGGGCTCGGCTTCTCCAAGACGGGGGAGCAGAACTGGGACCTGCTGGCCGACTGGGAGGCCATCGCCTCCCACGGCCTGCCCGTCCTCATCGGCGCCTCCCGCAAGCGCTTCGTCGGCGCGCTCGGCGTGGACCGCGATGCGGCGACCGCGGCGATCAGTGCCTACAGCGCCGAGCGCGGCGCCTGGGCGGTGCGCGTCCACGAGGTCCCCTCCACCCTCGCCGCCGTGCGGGTGGGGAGCCGACTGCGTCGGAGCATGCGCCGATGACCCCGCATGCGCCGCCGCTCGCCCCGGGAGAGACCGATCCGCTGGAGCGGCTGGACCGGATCGAGGTCACGGGCATCCGCGCCTGGGGCCACCACGGCGTGCTCGCCGCCGAGAAGGAGATCGGCCAGGAGTTCTCGGTCGACGTCACCCTCCGCCTCTCGACCGCGGCGGCGGGGCGCGGCGACGCGCTCGCCCGCACCGTGAACTACGCAGAGGTCGTCGCCGCCGTCCACGAGGAGATCGGCGCCGGCCCCCACGACCTCGTCGAGACCCTCGCCGAGCAGATCGCCGCACGGATCCTCGAGCGGACCGGCCACCCGCTCGTGCGCCGCGTCGGCGTGCGGGTGCACAAGCCGGCCGCCCCCGTCGGCCTCCCAGTCGGCGGCGTCGCCGTCGCGATCGAGCGGGACGCGGAGCCTGTCCACGCGGTGCTCGCCCTCGGCAGCAACCTCGGCGACCGCGAGGAGCACCTGCGCGGCGCCCTCGAGGTGCTCGGATCCCAGGCGGGCACGGAGATCGCCTGGACGGCGCCCGTCCTCGAGACGGCCCCCGTCGGAGGGCCCGACGACCAGGGCCCCTACCTGAACACCGTCCTCGGCGTGCGCACCGTGCTCGGCCCGCACGAGCTGCTCGCCCTCGCCCATCGCGCCGAGCTGGCGGCCCACCGCGAGCGCCTGGTGCGCTGGGGCGCCCGCACCCTCGACGTGGACGTGATCACCTACGGCGACTGGCGCAGCGAGGACCCGGAGCTGACCGTGCCCCATCCGCGCGCCCACGAGCGCGCCTTCGTCCTCGCGCCCTGGCACGCCGCGGATCCGCAGGCGAGGCTTCCCGGGCACGGACCGGTCGCCGAGCTGCTCGCCCGCGCCGCGGACCGCGCCGACCTCCGGCCCGGTCCGGCCCTCGAGGGCTTCGACCGGGCGCCGGCGGGGGAGGGAGCGCAGACGCCGTGAAGCCTCTGAACATCCCGGTGCTCGTGCTGATCCTCGTGATCGGCGCGGGGTTCGGGGCGCAGATGCTCGAGGCCCTCGCCTCCCGCGGCCACTCCCTGCCGGTCGCCGGCTGGCTGACCACGGCCGTGCTCCTCGCGCTGTCCGCCGTGCTGCTGGCCTACGGCCTGCCGATGCGCCGGTACCTGCTCGAGAGCGCCGAGCGCCGGGAGAGGCCCAGCTATGCGCCGCGCCGCCACCAGATCGACCTGCCCACCGCCTACCGGACCGTGCTGCTGGCGCGGGCCTGCGCCTACACCGGCGCGGTGGTCGGCGGCATCTTCACCGGCCAGGCCCTGTTCCTGCTGCTGACAGGCACCGGGGACCCGCTCGCCGCGGTGCTGCCCACCGCCGCCGCGGCCGTCTCCGGGATCGTGCTCGGAGTGCTCGGCGTGATCGTCGAGCGCTGGGGAAAGCTCCCGCCGGAGGACGACGGACCGGCGGAGGGGGCCGAGGCCGGGTCGTGAGCGGTCCGGTGCGGCGCCCGTCGGTCTCCCGACCTGCCGGGCGCCTGACCCGGCGGGCACCGTCCGTCGGGCACCCGACCATCCGTCCGAGGGGGAGCGCGGAGCGCGCCCTCGACCTTCGACGGAGCCGGAGGCGACCGAGTGTCGCGGGGCGCGCCGCGGACGGGATGACACGATGGGCCCCATGACCTCCTCACCTCCCGCCGACCGCCCGCCGCAGTCCCCGCAGCGCCCTCGGACGGATCCCGCTGCCGCAACCGAGGACCCCGGCGCTCCGGACCTCCGCACCGACGCCGGCGCCGTCAGCGGCTCCGACGGGACGGCGAGCGACCTGCCGTCCCCGGAGGTCTCCGACACGCCCGGCGGCCGACTCGGCGCCGAGGGCCTGCGCCCGGTCTCCGAGAAGCTCGTCCCGGCGAGGTACATCGCCGCGATCCCCGGCTACGTGATCGGCGTGCTGCTCGCGGCCGGCGCCGTGGTCGCCGCGGTGCTGACCGGATGGTGGTGGCTCGGACCGCTGGCCGTGATCCCGCTGGCGATCGTGGTGCAGAGCCTGCTGCTGACTCCCCGCCGTGTGCGGGCGATCGGCTATCGCGAGGCGGAGGACGATCTCACCATCGGGATCGGGATCATGTTCCGCTCCGTGCACACGATCCCCTACGGCCGGGTGCAGTCGGTGAAGATCGACGAGGGACCGGTCGATCGCCGCTACGGCCTCGCCAAGCTCTCGATCAGCACCGCCCACGACGGCGAGGGCGTGACCCTCGCCGGACTGGAGAAGGACGAGGCCGAGCGTCTGCGGGCACTGCTCACCGCGCGCGGCGTCGAGCTGATGGCGGCGCTGTGAGCGCCCCCGACCCCGTCGAGCGTCCCGCGGACGGCCCGGAGCCGGACGCTGAGCAGTCCTCGACGGCGCCCCGCCACCGCACCCACCCGATCACCCCGCTGGTGACCGGCTGGAAGATCGTCGTCGGCATCGTCGCGGTGATCACCGCGCAGAACATCGCGCAGCTCGCCGACGAGTTCACGGTCCGACGCGCACTGATCGGCGCCGGAGTGCTCGTGCTCGTGCTGCTGGTCGCGATCGTCCTGTCCGGGCTGAGCTGGTGGTTCACCACCTACGCGGTCGACGAGGACGGCGTCTCCGTGCACAGCGGCATGATCAGCCGCTCGCGCGAGTACGCGCCGCGCGCCCGCATCGAGTCTGTCTCCGTCGAGCGGCCGCTGCTGGCCCGCCTGCTGGGTCTCGCGAAGGTGCGCGTCGAGGTCGCCGGCGGCGGGGAGTCCTATCTCGACATCGAGTATGTCAGCTCCGCGCGCGCCGAGGAGCTGCGGCGGGGCATCCTCGAGGTCGCGGCCGGCCCCGCGCCGGCGAGCACCCGCGGCGATGCCGAGGGTGCGCCTGCGGGAGATTCCGCCGAGGCCGGCGCGGCGGTCGTGCCGGCGCAGCCGGCCGAGGGCGAGGAGGGCGGCGACCGGCTCGAGGGACTCCTGTACGACGGCGTCACCGACGGCGAGCTCATCGCGAAGATCCCCACCGAGCGCCTGGTGCGCTCCCTCGTGCGCGACCTCGGCTTCCTGCTCGGCGCGGTGATGAGCCTCGTCGGCGTGGGCATCGCGATCGCGCTCGGCATCTGGCAGGAGGGCTTCTCGCCCGCGATGATCCTCGCCCTGGCCCCCACCGCGATCGCGGTGCCCAAGTACGTCTTCGGCCGCATCGACTCCGGCTGGGGCTTCGTCTCCCGCTTCACCGACCGCGGGCTGCGGATGCGGCGGGGACTGGCCAACACCCGCACCGACAACATCGCCGCCGGCCGCATCCAGCGCTTCGACCTGCGCCGCCCGCTCCTGTGGCGGGGTCCCGGCTGGACCGCGGTCTCCGTGACCGTCGCCGGCATCGAGGACGACGACGAGAACGGCGCGACCAGCGTCCTGCCCGTCGGCACCCGGGAGGAGCTCGGCGGCACCCTCGGTCGTCTCAGCGCGCCGCTCGGCACCGAGGACGACCTCGCGACCATCGAGCACCTGCTCACCGCCCCCGCCCGGGAGCTGAGCGGGCTGCGCACCCCGGTGCGCTGGTACTGGATCGCCCGACGCACCGAGGTGACCCTGCTGCTCCCGGGCGCGCTCGTGCACCGCAACGGGATCGTCTCGCGCAAGCTCGACATCATCCCCCGCGAGCGGATCCAGGAGCTCGAGATCGAGGACGGCCCCCTCGCCCGGCGGCTGGGTGTGCTGGACCTGAACGTCGAGGGAGCCGGGCACTCGCTCCGGGTGGAGAACCTCCGCCGCGAGGACGCCCGGGCGCTGCACGCCGTGCTCGCCGCCGACGCCCGCACCCTGCGCCGCTACCGGGACCGCGCGAGCTGGCCCCGCCCCGCCCTCGTCGGCGCCGCCCCGGACGCGCACGCCGCCCCGGAGGCGAGCGCCGCCCAGGAGGCGACCGCCGTCCCGGGCACCGGTGCGGCCACCGACGCGGAGCAGGGCCGATGACCCCGCCCCGGCTCGGGATCGGCGTGATCGGCGCCGGCCGCGTCGGCGCCGTGCTCGGCGCGGCCCTGCGCGCCGAGGGGCACGCGATCACCGGCGCCTACGCCGTCTCCGACGCCTCCCGCGAGCGGGCCGAGGAGCTGCTGCCCGGGGTGCCGCTGCTGGACGTGCCCGCGCTCGTCGAGCGCAGTGAGATGCTGCTCCTGGCCGTCCCCGACGACCAGCTCGCCCCGCTCGCCGCGGGGATCGCCGCCACCGGCCTCGCCCCCGGCGGGCAGCTCGTCGTCCACACCTCGGGCCGCTACGGCACCGAGGTGCTCGCCCCGCTCGCCCGGGCGGGCTCCGCCACCCTCGCGATCCATCCGGCGATGACCTTCACCGGGACCCGCGCCGACCTGCCGCGCCTGATCGGCTGCCCGATGGGGATCACCGCCTCGGCGGAGTTCCTGCCCGTCGCCGCCGCGCTGGTGGTCGAGATGGGCGGCGAGGCCGTCGTGATCGCCGAGGGCGACCGCCCGCTCTACCATGCCTCCCTCGCCCATGCCGCGAACCACCTCGTGGTGCTCGTGGACCAGTCCCGCCGGGCCCTCTCCCGCCTTGGCATCGAGGATCCCGGCGCGTATCTCCGGCCCCTGCTCGAGGCGGCGCTCGAGGAGTCGCTGCAGCGGGGGAGCGCCGCGCTGACAGGCCCCGTGGTCCGCGGGGACGCCGGGACCGTCGCCGCCCATCTCGACGCCCTCGCCGACCTCGACGCGACCGCGGCGGGCGTCGAGCCGGGGGATGTGGCGGACACCTACCGCGCCCTCGCCCTCGCGGCGCTCGAGCGTGCGAGACTCCCTCTCGGCGACCGCGCACGGATCCGGGAGCTGCTGGAGACGGACGGGCCGGCCCGGGATGCCGGGAGGTCCGAGCAGGGAGGGACGGAGGACGGATGAACGGGCAGCACGGGGGGAGCACGAGGCTCGTGACCACGAAGGAGGCGCTGCGCGCCGAGCGCGCCGCGATGGAGGGGACGGTCGCCGCGGTGCTGACCATGGGCTCCCTGCACGCCGGGCACCTCGCCCTGGTCGAGCGGGCCCGGGAGCTCGCCGACCACGTGATCCTCACCGACTTCGTCAACCCCCTCCAGTTCGGGCCAGGGGAGGACTACGAGGCCTACCCCCGCGACCTCGAGGCGGATCTCGCGCTGGTCGACGGCCTCGTCGACCTGGTCTTCGCGCCGAGCGTCCAGGAGATGTACCCGGTGCTGCCGCCGACCGTGTCGGTGAGCGCGGGCCGGGCCGGCACCGTGCTCGAGGGCGCCGCCCGCCCCGGACACTTCGACGGGGTGGTCACCGTGGTCGCGAAGCTGCTGCGCCTGACCGATCCGCACCTGAGCGTGTTCGGCCGCAAGGACGCCCAGCAGCTGGCGATCATCCAGCGCCTCGTGGCCGATCTCGACCTGCCCGTGCGCATCGAGCCGGTGGAGATCCAGCGCGAGGTGAGCGGCCTGGCGCGCTCGAGCCGCAACGCCTATCTCAGCGAGGCCGGGCGCGTGCAGGCCCTGGCCCTGTCCCGCACGATCGCCGGCGCGCTCGCGGCCGCGCCCTCGCTGGCCGGGATCCGCGAGGTGCTCGGACGGGCCCGCGAGCGCGCCGAGATCGACTGGGACTACGCCCTCGCCCTGGACCCCGCGACGCTCGAGCCCGTCGCCGACGAGCACCGCGGGGAGGTGCTCGTGGTGCTCGCCGGCAGGGTCGAGGGCACGCGACTGCTGGACGCGGCCGTGACGGTGGCGACAGCCCCCTGATCGGGGAAGACCTCACAGCGGCGGTGATGAGACAATCGCAGCCATGAGCGAGAACTCCCCTGCCCCCGAGGTCACCGACAGCTCCGATCAGGTCGCGGTCCGACGGTCCAAGCGGGAGCGCCTGCTGGCGCGCGGCGAGGAGGCCTATCCCGTCTCGGTCCCCGTGACCACCACGATCGCCGCGGTCCGGGCCGAGTACGGCCATCTCGAGGCCGGGGTCGAGACCGAGGACGAGGTCGGCGTCTCCGGCCGTGTCGTCTTCCAGCGCAACACCGGCAAGCTCGCCTTCGTCACCCTCCAGGACGGCGCGGGCGAGCGGCTGCAGATCATGGCCTCCCAGGCCGTGCTCGGCGAGGAGCGCCTCGCGGACCTCAAGGCCGACGTCGACCTCGGCGACCACGTCTTCTTCCACGGCCGGGTCGGCGCCTCGCGCCGCGGCGAGCTGAGCGTCTTCGCGGATTCCTGGCAGATGGCCGCCAAGGCCGTGCGACCCCTGCCCGTCCTGCACGCGGACCTCTCCGAGGAGTCGCGAGTGCGCCGCCGCTACGTCGATCTCATCCTGCGCCAGGAGGCGCGGGACGCGGTGCGGCTGCGCTCCGAGGTGATGCACGCGCTGCGCGAGTCCTTCCGGGACCGCGACTTCGTCGAGGTGGAGACCCCGATGCTGCAGGTCATCCCCTCGGGTGCCGCGGCGCGTCCCTTCGTCACCCACATGAACGCCTTCGACCTCGACCTGTTCCTGCGGATCGCGCCGGAGCTGTACCTCAAGCGCGCGGCCGTCGGCGGGCTCGAGAAGGTCTTCGAGATCAACCGGAACTTCCGCAACGAGGGCGCGGACTCCACGCATTCCCCCGAGTTCGCGATGCTCGAGGCCTATGAGGCCTACGGCGACTACGACTCGATCGCGGCGCTGACCCGCTCCCTCGTGCAGGAGGCCGCCCGCGCGGCGACCGGCTCCGAGATCGTCACCCTCGCCGACGGGACCGAGTACGACCTCTCCGGGGACTGGACCTCGATCACCGTCTACGGCTCCCTCTCCGAGGCGCTCGGCGAGGAGATCGCCCCCGAGACCTCGCCCGAGCGACTGCGGGAGATCGCCCGCTCCCTGGGCCTGGATCTCGACCATCCGAAGTTCGGCCACGGCAAGCTCGTGGAGGAGCTGTTCGAGCACCAGGTGGGGGATCACCTGCACGCCCCGACCTTCGTGCGCGACTTCCCCGTCGAGACCAGCCCGCTGGTGCGCGAGCACCGCTCCACGCCGGGCGTCGTCGAGAAGTGGGACCTGTACGTGCGCGGCTTCGAGCTCGCGACCGGGTACTCGGAGCTGGTCGATCCCGTCATCCAGCGCGAGCGCTTCGCCCAGCAGGCGCAGCTCGCCGCGCAGGGCGACGACGAGGCGATGCGCCTGGACGAGGACTTCCTCGAGGCGATGGAGTACGCGCTGCCCCCGACCGGCGGGATGGGGATGGGCGTGGACCGGCTGCTGATGGCTCTCACCGGCCTCGGCATCCGCGAGACGATCCTCTTCCCGCTCGTGAAGCCGGGGGCCTGAGATGGATTCCGGATTCTGGTTCGAGGCCGGGGCGCTGCTGCCGTCGATCGGCGTCGGGCTGCTGTTCTGGTTCGCGATCCGTGCACTCCTGCGCGCCGACCGGCGGGAAAGGGATGCCGAGCGGGAGGCCGAACGAGAATTCCTCGAGAACGCGAAGCGCCGAGAAGAGTCCTGACGGCGCACCGGAAGAGAATGAGATCACGCGGGATCCACATTCCTCGTTATCGTCTTGATATCGTTCCCGTCGCAATGGATACTGGGCGAGATCATGAACGCACATGAGTTCATGACGCAGTCAGAAAACGACCAGCGAGGGAGAACCCCTATGGCACGGAAGACCTACGTGGAGCTCATCGACGACATCAGCGGTGACACGGCCGACGAGACGGTGAGCTTCGCCCTGGACGGCGTCGCCTACGAGATCGACCTCTCCGCGGACAATGCCGAGACGTTCCGCGAGGAGCTCGGCAGCTGGGTCGGGAAGGCGCGCCGCGTCGGAGGGCGCCGCACGCGCGGCACCGCCTCCGGCAGCCGTGCGAGCTCCAACGACTCCGCCAAGATCCGCCAGTGGGCCCGCGAGGCCGGCTACGAGGTCCCCGACCGCGGCCGCATCTCCGGGACGATCCGCAAGGCCTACGAGGAGGCGAACGGGGAGTGATCCCCGCCCGGCGGCGAACAGCCGCCGGCGCCGCTCAGCGCGAGGGCCCGTGACCATGACGGTCACGGGCCCTCGCGCTGCGCCGGGCGGGCTCACCAGCCGCGCAGGCTCCAGGACGCCTCGTGCTCCGCGCCGGGGGCCAGGCGCACCACGTCCGTGCCGCTGCGGAAGGCATCCGGCGGGCAGGTCATCGGCTCGACGGCGAGACCGCGCCGGTCGTGCTCGGGCTCGGGACGGTCGCCCGTGTGGATCTGCAGCCACGGGCACTCCATACCCGCGCTCAGCTCCACCCCGGTGCCGCCGGGAGCGGTGAGCGAGACCCGCATCCGGCCCTCCTCGTCCCGGCCGAGATCCGTGAAGGCGTGGTCGATGAACAGATCGCCCAGCACCCGCGGCGCGGAGAAGTCGAACTCGTCCCCCTCCGCGATCGGGGCGGTGCCGGTGGGCAGGAGCCGGTCCTCGGTGACCGTGAGCACCGTCCCGGCCGAGACCTGCAGGGACCAGTCGTCCAGCGGCTCGGGGCCCGCGACGAGATAGGGGTGCGGGCAGACGCCGTAGGGGGCGTCCCGCAGGCCGAGGTTCCGCGCGGTCACCGTCGTGGTGAGTCCCTCCTCGGCACGGAGCGTGTGGCGCACCGTCAGGAGCAGGTGGAAGGGGTAGCCGGGGGAGGGGAACAGCTCGGTGCGCAGCACCACCTCGTCCTCGGCCACCGAGGCCGGGGCGAAGGCCTGGAACGAGATCAGGCCGTGGAGGGCGTTGCCGCGCTCGGGCTCGCTGAGCGGGGTGCGGATCTCCTGCCCGTCCCAGGTGTACGTGCCGTCGCCGATGCGGTTGGGCCAGGGCGCCACGATCGCACCGCGGAAGAACAGCATCGGACCGGTCTCGGGACTGCGCAGAAGCAGGTCGCGACCGCCGACGGTGAGGGACTCGAGGGTCGCGCCGACGGTGGAGACCTCGGCGCGGTAGTCCCCGGCGGCGAGGATGAACAGGTCGCCGCGGTCGCGGACGACCGGGGGAGCGGTCGAGGCGTCGGCCGTGTCGTCGGCGGCGGCGCCGAGGCTCGCGGGGGCGTGGGGATCGGTCATGGGGCGTTCTCCTGGGAGGTGCACGGGGCAGGGGGCGGGGGTCTCGTCCTGGTCAGCGGGACGACACGGGCTCTGGTTCGCCATCGGACTCGGACATGGGCTCCGGCTCGGGCTCGACGAGCACCACCTCGAGGCGGCGCGGACCGTGCACGCCCTCGACGCGGCTCAGCTCGATGTCGCTGGTCGCGCTCGGGCCGGAGATCATCGTCCAGGCGGCGCGGGGATCCTCGGCCATGCGCTCGATGCCCTTCGGGACCCCGAGCACCACCTGCTCGGCCTCGACCACGACCACATGCCGGTCCGGGACCAGCGAGATCGCCCGTCGGCCGCTGCGGTCGTCGCTGCGCAGCACGATGGTGCCGGTCAGCGCGATCGCGGTGTGGCAGCCCGTGAGCACGGCGTCGATGCCGTCGAGCTCGCGCGGGGAGGCGGAGCCGTCGTCGACCACCGTGCGGACGCCGGTCGCCGCGGACCACGCCTCGGGCAGCCCCGCCGGCACGACCACCGAGGCGGCGTCCCCGAGGGCCTCCCGGATCGCCTCGCCGAGCCCGGCCGCGGTGGTGCGACGGACCACCGCGGTGTAGTCCTCGAGACGCTGGACGAGGACGTCCCGGACCTTCCCGGGATCGGTGCCCACCTCCTGCTTGTCGTCGGCGCGCTGGTAGTCGCGGGGCACGTCCTCCGCCTCGGTGACGGCATCGCGACGCGGGGCGTCCAGGGCCGTGCGCACCCTGGCGAGGATCTCCTCCTTCGCGCTCATCCCCGGCGTGCGGGCGGGGCGGGCGTCGGTCCACTCGCTCATGCCTGCTCCTCGTCCGCGCCTTCGGCCCGCGGCTCGTGGCCGGTCCGACCGGCCTCGCGGGACTGATCGGCCGCGCGGGCCTTCTCGTGCTCGTCCCACCAGGACCGGAAGGACTGCGGGGGCTTGGGCAGGTCGCGATGGTCGGTCCAGCCCGGGATCAGCGGCAGCGCGCCGGGCAGCCTGCCGATGTTCGCCCCCGGCAGCAGGGAGGAGAGCGGCTTCGCCGAGCGCACGGCGAAGTCGTAGGCGCGGGGCGAGGACATCAGCTTCCCCGCCCCCTTCAGCGCCACGTCCCAGGTGCCGTGGAACTCTCCGCGGGTCTCCCGCCGCCGGTCCACGTCCTCGGCGCGCAGGTGCACGAGGATCTCGGGGATGTTGATCTTCACCGGGCACACGTCGTAGCAGGCCCCGCACAGGCTCGAGGCATAGGGGAGGGTCGAGCTGGGGTCGTCCGTCCCGCTCGTGCCCGTCATCTGCGGGGAGAGGATGGCGCCGATCGGGCCCGGATAGGTCGAGCCGTAGGCGTGACCGCCGGTGCGGGCATAGACGGGGCACACGTTCAGACAGGCCGAGCAGCGGATGCAGTGGAGCGCGCTGCGCCCCTCGGGGTCCTCCAGCACGGCCGAGCGGCCGTTGTCCAGCAGGACGAGGTGGAACTCCTCGGGGCCGTCGCCCTCGTGCACGCCCGTGAACAGCGTCGTGTAGGGGTTCATCCGCTCGCCGGTCGAGGAGCGGGGCAGCAGCTGCAGGAACACCTCGAGGTCCTGGAAGGTGGGGACGATCTTCTCGATCCCCACCACGGAGATGAGGGTCCTGGGCAGGGTCAGGCACATCCGGCCGTTGCCCTCGGACTCGACCACCACCAGCGTGCCGGTCTCCGCGACCGCGAAGTTCGCGCCCGAGATCGCGACCGAGCCGGGCATGTCCAGGAACTTCTCCCTCAGGAAGCGGCGCGCCGCCTCGGCGAGCTCGGCCGGCTCGTCGGTGATCGAGGGATCCAGGTCCGGCATCGCCTCGAGGAAGATCTCCCGGATCTCGGCGCGGTTGCGGTGGATCGCGGGGACGAGGATGTGGGAGGGGGTGTCGTCGGCGAGCTGGACGATGAGCTCGGCGAGATCCGACTCGATCGCGCGGATCCCCGCATGCTCGAGCACCTCGTTCAGGCCGATCTCCTGGGTGGCCATCGACTTGACCTTCAGGATCTCCTCGGCCCCGCGCTCGAGGGCGAGGCGGGCGACGATGTCCCCGGCCTCCTCCGCGTCCCGTGCCCAGTGCACGACGCCCCCGGCCGCGGCGACCGACTCCGCGAGCTGCTCGAGCAGCTCCGGGAGATGATCGGTGACCTGCCACTTCAGGGCGCTGCCGGCGCTGCGGAGCTTCTGCCAGTCCCGCACCTCGCGCACGACGCCGGCGCGCTTGGCCTGGATCGTCGAGGTCGCGTGGCGCATGTTCGCGCGCAGGGTGGGATCCCCGAGGGCCTCCCGCGCCGCCTCCGGGAAGCCGCGCGCGCCCCGCAGGGTCGAGACGGGGGAGGCGTGCTGCGGCCGCACGGCCGGCATGCCCAGGTCCACTGTGCTCATCGTGCCGTCCCCCTGCCTAGGTCGAGCGTGCTCATGAGTCCGTCTCCTCCCGCGCGCTCCGTCGCCGTGGTCATGACGCCCTCCCGAGGATCGTGCCGGACGGGACGAAGGGATCCTCCTTCGTCGAGGCGAGGATCTGCGCGAGGTGCACGGAGCGCGGTGCCGCCCCCGTGCGTCGCAGCTTCCCGCCGATGTTCATCAGGCACGACGCATCGCCCGCGACGACGAACTCCGCTCCGGAGGCGACGACGTTCGCGGCCTTGTCCGTCACCATCGCGTCGCTGGTCGCGTCGTTCTTCACGGAGAAGGTGCCGCCGAAGCCGCAGCAGGTGTCCGACTCGGGGAGGTTCTTCACCTCGATGCCCTCCACGGCGCGCAGCAGCTTCAGCGGACGCGGCCCCACCTTCAGGAAGCGCATCGAATGGCAGGTGGGGTGGTAGGTCACCGAGTGCGGGAAGTACGCGCCCACGTCGGTCACCTTCAGCACGTCCACGAGCAGCTCGGAGAGCTCGTAGGTCTTCGCGGCGACCGCGGAGGCGCGCTCCTCGAGCTCCCCATCGTCCTCGTGCCGGGCCACGAGCGCGTGCTGGTCCCGGACGCAGCCCGCGCACGAGCCCGAGGGCATCACGATCGCATCTACGCTCTCCAGCGACGGCTCGAAGGTGTCCACGAAGGAGCGCACGATCGGCGCGGCCTCCGTGTAGTAGCCGGAGTTGGTGTGCATCTGGCCGCAGCAGGTCTGCCGCCTGTCGAACACCACCTCGTGGCCCAGCCGCTCCAGGAGGGTGACGGTGGCCCGGGCGACGTCCGGGGCCATCACGTCCACCAGGCACGTGGTCATCAGCGAGATCCGCATGAGCTCTCCTGGAGCGGTGGGGCGTCGTCGTCGACGCGCAGTGGGTGAGGCCGGGTGGCTCTCAGTGGGCGAGGTCGAGGGCGGCGGCGGTCCGCTCGAGGGTGCGGTGCGCGAGCTCCGCATCCTCCGAGAGATGGGTGCCCAGGCTGGGGACCATCTGCTGCAGCGTGGGACGCCACGCCTCGATCCGCTGGGGGAACATCCGCTCGAGCATCGAGATCATGATGCTGGTCGCGGTGGAGGCACCGGGGGAGGCGCCCAGCATGCCGCCGATGGAGCCGTCGGCCGCGGAGATCAGCTGGGTGCCGAACTGCAGCACGCCGTGCTTCTTCTTGTCCGGGGCGATCACCTGCACGCGCTGGCCGGCGGTGACCTCCTCCCAATCGGACTCGCGGGCCTCCGGCATGTACTCCAGCAGCGCTTCGAACCGCTTGTGCGTGGTCGCGGCGAGCTGCGAGCCGAGGTAGACCATGAGGTCCAGGTTCGGCGGTGCGACGGCCATCATCTGCGTGAGGTTCGAGGGCTTGATCGACTCGAACAGGTCCGTGTAGCGCCCGGTCTTGAGGAACTTCGGCGACCAGCCCGCGTAGGGGCCGAACATCAGCGACCGCTTCCCGCCCACGTAGCGGGTGTCGAGGTGGGGCACGCTCATCGGCGGGGCGCCGACGGCCGCCTTGCCGTACACCTTGGCCTCGTGACGCTCGATCACCGCGGGGTCCGTGCAGCGCAGCCACTGCCCGGAGATCGGGAAGCCGCCGAAGCCGCGGATCTCGTCGATCCCGGACTTCTGCAACAGCGGCAGCGCGTAGCCGCCCGCACCGACGAAGACGAACGGGGCGCGGACCACGCGGACGGAGTCGTCGGCGCTCGAGCGGACCATCACGCCCCAGTCCTTCCCCATGCGGCGCAGGTCCACGACCTCGGAGCCGGTGGAGACGGTGGTCCCCTCGCGCGAGGCGAAGCCGAGCATCTCGCGGCTCAGCGCACCGAAGTCGACGTCCGTGCCGTCGGGGGACCAGGTCGCCGCGATCGACTCGGTGACCGGGCGGCCCTCGGAGACCAGCGGCGCCCACTGCGCGAGCCGGGCATGCTCGGTGGTGAACTCCATCCGGTCGAACAGCGGGTTCGCGACGAGCGCCTCATGGCGGCGACGCAGGTAGTCGGCGTTCTCCATGCCATGCACGAAGCTCATGTGCGGGACGGTGTGGATGAACCGCGACGGCTCGCCGATGCGGTCGTTCTCCACCAGATGCGACCAGAACTGCCGGGAGACCTGGAACTGCTCGTTGATGGAGATGGCCTTCGCGGGGCTGACCGAGCCGTCCACGTCCTGGGGCGTGTAGTTCAGCTCGCACAGCGCGCTGTGCCCGGTGCCGGCGTTGTTCCACGCGTCGCTGGACTCGGCGCCGAGGGAGTCGAGGCGTTCGAGGACCACGATGTCCCAGTCCGGCTCCAGCTCGGTGAGCATCGCGGCGAGGGTCGCACTGGCGATGCCACCCCCGATCAGCACCGCATCCGCGCGGGTCACGTCCAGGTCTGCCATGTCTCTCCGTTCCGAAAGCGTCTCTCGCACCGCTGCGGGCGTCGCGCGGCGCGAGGCTCGTGCACCGCTCCGGGCGACGACGACGGGGTCGTGCACCGCTCCGGGCGATCTCGCCCGTCAGACTATCGCCCTCCGAGGGGTGGAGGCCGATGTGCCCGACGCGGGCGTCATGGCGCCTCGGCCCCCTGGGCGCGGGAGGGCAGCGGGTCGGCGGCGCCGCCGGACGCGCGGCGGGAGGCCGCCGCCGACAGGTCGAGGTCCTCCAGGAGCAGCTCGACCCGTCGTCCCAGCAGGCTGGTCGCGAGGTCGATCGCCGTTCCCGCGCCGAGCAGCAGCGCCACGGGCCACAGCAGCGAGCACACGACGATCCACACGCCCAGGCCCAGGATCAGTCCGAGGAAGCGCAGCGGGACCGTTCCCGGCACCAGGAGCGCGAGCCGCCAGGTCACCAGGGGATCCTGGCGGCGGACTCGCGGGACCGCCACGATCACCGCGAGGCTCGCGGTGCACCACGACAGGCTCGCCACCGCCGCGCCGCCCAGGACGTAGGCGCCGACCGTGCCGGGGGCGCCGCCTCCGAGCACGATCCAGAGCATCGCGGCGGCGCCGAGCTGGACCAGCAGCAGCGGGAGCATCCGCACGTTCGCCGCGACCAGCTGATCCCGGTAGCTGCGCCACATCGTGGCCAGGACCGGGACCTTCGCGCCGTGGCGGGAGGCGATCACGACATCGGCCGCGGCGACGCTCGCCGGCGCGATGCCGAGCACCACGAGACCCAGCAGGCTCAGCAGAGCCCACAGGACGGAGATGCGCAGCAGGAGGAAGACCCGCTCGAACGCCTCGTTGGCGCGCATCGCCCACGCCGGCACCTCGGAGGGACCGCTCGGTCCGGATCGTCCACGCATGGGCGCAAGGATAGCCCGGTCCGCAGTGAGGGACACGACATCGTCGTCTCCTGTGCGCGACGAGAGCCCCGATGTCTTTCCGCGCTCCCGCGGACCGTGGAGGAGGCTGGCAATGGTCAAGGAGGTCTGCGCGCGAGAACACTCTGTTCGACATCGCGAAGGGTTCCCTGAAGACCCGATCTTTGGTGGACTGTTCCCATGGCCCCAGAGACAACCTCCTCGCCTCCGTCGACGACGACGGCGGCGGCACCCGATGCCCCCGCCGCGCCCCTCGCCCCGACCCCCGAGCAGCTCGCCTGGCAGCGTGACGGCTTCGGCGTCTTCTTCCACTTCGGCGTCAACACCTTCGCCGGGAAGGAGTGGAGCGACGGCACCCTCCCGGCCTCGCTCTTCGACCCGAGCGACCTCGACACCGACGAATGGGTCCGGACCGCGAAGGAGCTCGGGGCGCGCTATGTCGTGCTCACCGCGAAGCACCACGACGGCTTCTGCCTCTGGCCCACGGCGACCACCGACTACTCCGTCGCCTCCACGCCGTGGCGCGACGGCGCAGGCGACGTCGTGAGGGAGCTGGCCGACTCCTGCGCTGCGCACGGCATGAAGCTCGGCCTGTACCTCTCCCCGTGGGACCGCAACGCACCGCAGTACGAGGACGCCGCGGCGTACGACGAGTTCTACCTCGCCCAGCTGCGGGAGCTGTGCACGGACTACGGAGAGCTGCACGAGCTGTGGTTCGACGGCGCCGGCTCCGCGGGCCGCGAATACGACTGGGAGGCGATCGGCGCGCTGATCGCCGAGCTGCAGCCCGGCGCGATGGTGTTCAACATGGGACCGGCGACGATCCGATGGGTGGGCAACGAGGACGGGCTGGCCTCCGACCCGGTCGAGTACGTGACGGCTTCGACCGATCTGAACCAGTACGACCCCGACGTGGTCGAGCTGGGCATCGCCCGCTACCTGCCCCCGGAGTGCGACGTCTCCCTCCGCGACGGCTGGTTCTGGCAGGAGGGGGAGCAGCCCAAGTCCCTGCCTCACCTGCTGGCGATCCACGAACGCTCGATCGGTCTGGGAGCGAACCTGCTGCTGAACATCCCGCCGGACCGTCGTGGACGGATCGGCGAGGACGACGCCGCACGGTGCCGGGAGCTGGGCGAGGCGCTCGAGACCCGCTTCGGACGGCCTCTCGCGGCCGAGCTCACCGTGGAGGACGACGGCACCGTGCTCCTCGAGCTGCCTGAGGAAGCGGCCGACGGCTACGACCATCTCGAGCTGCGCGAGCACCTGGAGGACGGACAGCGGGTCGTCGCACATCGCGTGACGACGGAGGACGGGCTGCCGGTCGCCCGCGGCGGCTCCGTCGGCGTGCGTCGCATCCATCGTCTCGACGAGGTGCACGTCTCGAGGCGCCTGCGCGTCGAGCTCATCGGGGACGGGGCGCGTCTGGAGCGGGCCTGCGTGCACGACGGCCGCGGCGCACCCGTGCCGAGCCTCGACGGAGCGGGCAGCGCCTCCACCGAGCAGCCGCAGAGCTGAGCCCTGCCGCCGCGGCGAGACCGCGGCGGCAGGGCGCTCCGGCTCAGGCCTGAGCGGCGTCGGCCTCGGTGAGCACCTCGATGTACTGGTCGACACCGGCGTTCGAGAGTGAGGAGAGGTAGGTCTCCCAGTCCGCATCGGAGTCGGGGTCGAGCTCGCCCAGGCACATGCTCGTGGCTCCCCGGACATAGGCGGAGTCGATGTTGGTGCGCAGCTCGCCGACCTGCGCCGCCTGGTCCTGGTCGAAGAACGGGGAGACGAAGAGCGACTCCGGGGCCGAGGCGAACTCCTCGTACAGCCGGCCGGCCCGGTAGAGCATGGGCTCGAAGCTCGTCAGCTCGTCGACCGCCTCCCCGTGCCGGACGTCGAGCGCGAGGTTGAACGGGCCGTGCTCGTCCCATCCGGTGTTCTGCGTCTCCTTCTCCTGCGGGATCTTCTTGTACAGCGCCGGCCCGTCGTCGATGCCGAGATCCCCCTCCTCTGCCCACCTCCAGTGCTCGTCCTGGACGCCGAGACGCATCGAGAGCGTCGAGAGCAGACCGAGCTGGAAGTCCGCCCAGCGCACGAGGGTCTCGGGGTCGGCGCTGTCGGCCGGGATCACCAGGCCCACCGCCCCGGCCCCGGGCTGGTCGTTCCAGGCGATGACGGGATCTCCGTCCGGACCGGCGAAGGGTCGCAGCGGCGCGAACTCCCGGTAGCGCGCCTCGGGATCCGTGTAGTCGACGTCCGCGAAGTTGCCCTGGGAGACCCCCTGGCACACCCCGATCAGCGAGCCCTTCTCGCTCATGCCCAGCCGGATGAGCTGCTCCGAGGTCTGCGTGAAGGCGTTGCGGTCCAGCAGGCCGTCGCGGACCAGCCGTGCCGCGACGCGGAAGACGTCCCGCATCGCCGGATCGGTCGGGGTGTACACGATCGCGTCCCCGTCACGGCGCAGCTGGCTCACGCCGAGGTCCAGATGCGCGGCGCCGATCAGCTGGAGAGGGAGGTTGTCCTTCCAGCCCGTCATGGGTCGGAGGTCGGGGTTCATCTCCTTCATGGCGGCGAGCATCTGCTCGAACTCCTCCAGCGTCGCGGGCTGCTCGCTGAAGCCGGCGGCCTCCATGGAGGGTGTGTGGATCCACGTGCGGAAGTCGGAGGACTTGCAGTGGTAGCACTGGTTGACGGCCGGGAAGGCGTACATCGCGCCGTCGGGTGCGGTCCAGGCCGCTCGGAAGTCGGGGTTCTGCGCGAAGACCTCCTGGAGCTCCGGCGCGAGGCGGTCGATGAGCTCGTCCAGGGGCATGAAGAGCCCCTGCTGGCCGTAGACGAACAGCTCCGACTTCGTGAAGCCGCCCATCCACTCGGGGCCGAGCATGAGCGCATCGGGCAGATCCCCGCCGGCGAGGATCGCGTTGACCTTGGGGGCGCCCTCGTCGCCGTGGGGGACGGTGCTGTACTCGATCTTCACGCCGGTCTTCTCCTCGAGGAACGTCGAGAAGAGGTTGGTGTCGGGCGTGAAGGTGGGAGAGGACCGGGTGATCACCGACAGCGTCGTGCCGGGGTCGCCGAACGGCTCGGACTCCCGGGCCCTCGGGCCGACGTAGCCCTCCGGATAGGGCACCCCGTCGATCTCCGGGCCGAGCTCGACCTCGAGGGTCGCGCTGCCCTGCTCGTAGTCGACCTGCGGGGTCGTGTCCTTCGTGTCGCTGCCCCCGCCGCAGCCGGCCAGGGCGGCGCCGAGCGGCAGGGCGGCGGCCCCGGCCAGCAGCGTGCGACGGGGGAGTGGGGACGGGGTCGACGACGTCATCGACATGGGTGCCTCCTGGGCGGTGTGGGGATGCTGCGGACGCGTGACGGGAGAGCGGCTCAGAACAGACCGGCCTTGGTCGTCCTCTTGGCGAGCGAGTTGACGGCGACCAGGAGGATCAGGCCGACGACGCTGCGGAACAGGCCGATCGCGGTGGCGTAGCTGTACTGGGGGATGGGGCTCTTGAGCCCCACCTCGTACACGTAGGTGTCGATGACCTGGGACGTGGTGAGGTTCAGCGGGTTCTGGAGGAGCAGCACCTTCTCGAAGCCGACGCTCATGATGGTCCCGACGTTGAGGATCATGAGCACGATCGCGATCGGGAGGATGGCGGGCAGGTCGATGTGCCACATGCGGCGCAGCTGCGAGGCACCATCGACCTTCGCGGCCTCGTGCAGCTCCGGCGGGACCGAGGTCAGCGCGGCCAGATAGATGATCGCGCTGAAGCCGGCCGTCTGCCAGATCCCCGACCAGACGTAGGTGTGGCGGAACCATCCCGGGTCGGTGAGGAAGGCCGGGGCGTCGATGCCCAGCAGGCTCAGGGCGTGCGGGACGATCCCGGTGGACGGGTCCAGCAGCATGACGAGGATCCCGACGACCACGACGACCGAGATGAAGTTCGGGGCGTACGTGATGAGCTGGACGACGCGGGAGAAGTACTTCTGGCGCACGGCGTTCAGCGCGAGCGCGAGCAGGATGGGTATCGGGAATCCGGCGATGAGCTCGTAGAAGGCGAGCACGACGGTGTTGCGCAGGAGGGGCCAGAAGTTGTAGCTGGTCACGAAGCGCTCGATGTGCTCCAGGCCGACCCACTCGGAGCCGGTGATCCCTCCGACGGGGGTGAAGTCCCGGAAGGCGATCTGGATGCCGTACATCGGCCAGTACATGAAGACGATGACCCAGACGACTGCCGGCAGGACGAGGAGGTACAGCTGCCAGGACTGCAGCAGTCGTCTCCCGAGCGGCTTCTTCCGGGCGCCCTCGAGGACCGCGGTCCTCTTCGCGGACGGCTCGTCGTCGACACGCAGCTGGTCGACGAAGCTCCCCTGATCTGTGCTCATGGTTCTCTCAGCCCTTCAGCGAGCCGATCATCATGCCCTTGACGAAGTGCTTCTGCACGAACGGGTAGGCGATGAGCGGCGGGACGGACGCGATGATGATCAGCGCATATTTCAGCTGGTCTGCGAGCTGCTGCATGGCGGCGATCCGTGCCGGATCGGCGTTCGCCATCTGCGTGGGGTCGAAGGTGTTCTCGAGCAGGATGTTCCTCATGACCAGCTGGAGGGGGTACAGCGACTCGTCGGTGAGGTAGATGAGTCCGTTGAAGTAGGCGTTCCAGGTGGCGACGCCGTACAGCAGGAGGTTCACTGCGATGATCGGCTTCGACAGGGGCAGGACGATCTGCCCGAAGAACCGCAGATCGCTCGCGCCGTCGATGCGGGAGCACTCGAGCAGCTCGTGGGGGATCGTCGTCTGGAAGAAGGTGCGGGTGACGATCAGCTGCCAGACACTCACGCAGGTGGGCAGGATCATCGCCCAGACCGTGTTCAGCATCCCGAGGTCCTTGACCACGAGGTACGTCGGGATCATCCCGCCGGAGAACATCATCGTGAGGACGAAGACCATGGTCAGGACGTTCCGGCCGACGAGGTCGCGGCGCGAGAGCGCGTAGCCCCCGGCGATCGTCACCGCGGTGCCCACGAGCATCGCCGCGGTCGAGTAGAGCAGCGAGTTGGCGAAGCCGCGCGGGATGGCGGGGTAGTCGAGGATCGCCTGGTACGCATCCACGCTGAATCCGATGGGCCACAGCCACATCTCGCCGGAGGACACCGCGGACGGCTGCGACAGGGAGGCGCTGACGATGTAGACGAACGGGTAGACGATCGTCAGCGTGAAGAGGAGCAGCAGGATGACGAGGACGACGTTGAGGACCCTGTCGGACAGCGGCTCGCGGATCCGCCGCGGCGATGATCCGGCGGTGCTCGGCGTCGTCAGGTCCGGGCGCGGAGCACGGGCGGCGCGGGTGTCCAGCGCGCTCATCGCGGCGACCGGGCGGGGAGGGGCGGGCAGAAGCGCGGACGCGCGGCCGCGCGGGGAGGCAGGGGCGGGGCAGGGGGGTGAAGCGGCGCAGCAGTGGTGTCCACAGTGACTCCTTCGTCAAAGCCGATGCCGCGAATCGTTACATAGATAGGAGGTCTGATCAACAGTCTTCGGCGCATTCGCGCGATCGGGCGCAGTCGTGGGGGCACAGCCGCAGATGGGGGCGCCTGGACCAGTCGAAGGCAGGATGTCTGAGACTAAGAGGTCCGAGGTGTCGGCGTGGTCGTCGATGCCCTCGCGGGGCAGAGGTCGGGGAATGCGACCGGCCGCCGCCAGCTCGCCCACGCCCACGGCGAACAGCCGTCACGCCAGCGGCGAACACACGGTGAATCCCCGGGCGATCCGCGTACTCTCGATCCATCACCACCACCGAATGGGGGAGGACCATGTTCGAACGGTTCACCGACCGGGCCCGCCGCGTCGTCGTCCTGGCGCAGGACGAGGCTCGCCTGCTCAACCACAACTACATCGGCACCGAGCACATCCTGCTGGGCCTGATCCACGAGAACGAGGGCGTCGGCGCCAAGGCGCTCGAGGCCCTCGGCGTGACCCTCGACGCCGTGCGCGAGCAGGTCCGCGACATCATCGGCGAGGGCAACCAGACCCCCTCGGGCCACATCCCCTTCACGCCCCGGGCGAAGAAGGTGCTCGAGCTGAGCCTGCGCGAGGCGCTGCAGCTGGGCCACAACTACATCGGCACCGAGCACATCCTGCTCGGCCTGCTGCGCGAGGGCGAGGGCACCGCCGTCAAGGTTCTCTCCCGCCTCAAGGCCGAGCCGTCGGCCGTGCGCCAGGAGGTCATCGAGCGTCTCTCGGGCTACCAGGGCAAGGAGCCGGCCACCGCCGGCGGCCCCGCCGAGGGCCAGCCCTCCGGCTCGCTCGTGCTGGACCAGTTCGGCCGCAACCTCACCCAGGCCGCCCGCGACGGCAAGCTCGACCCGGTGATCGGACGCGAGCAGGAGGCCGAGCGGGTCATGCAGGTGCTCAGCCGCCGCACCAAGAACAACCCCGTCCTCATCGGCGAGCCCGGCGTCGGCAAGAGCGCCGTCGTCGAGGGCCTCGCCCAGTCGATCGTCGCCGGGGACGTCCCCGAGACGCTCAAGGACAAGCAGCTCTACACCCTCGACCTCGGCTCCCTCGTGGCCGGCTCCCGCTACCGCGGCGACTTCGAGGAGCGCCTGAAGAAGGTGCTCAAGGAGATCCGGACCCGCGGCGACATCATCCTGTTCATCGACGAGATCCACACCCTCGTCGGGGCGGGCGCCGCCGAGGGCGCGATCGACGCCGCCAGCATCCTCAAGCCGATGCTGGCCCGCGGCGAGCTGCAGACCATCGGGGCGACCACCCTCGAGGAGTACCGCAAGCACATCGAGAAGGACGCGGCGCTCGAGCGCCGCTTCCAGCCGATCCAGGTCGACGAGCCCTCCGTCGCCCACACGGTCGAGATCCTCAAGGGCCTGCGGGACCGCTACGAGGCGCACCACAAGGTCACCATCACCGACAGCGCCCTCGTCGCCGCGGCGAACCTCGCCGACCGCTACGTCAACGATCGCTTCCTGCCGGACAAGGCGATCGACCTGATCGACGAGGCCGGCGCCCGTCTGCGCATCCGCCGCCTCACCGCCCCGCCCGAGCTCAAGGAGTTCGACTCCCGGATCGAGGAGGCGCGGAAGAAGAAGGAGGAGGCGATCGACGGGCAGGACTTCGAGCTCGCCGCGAACCTCCGCGACGAGGAGCAGACCCTCAAGTCCGAGCGCGACGAGAAGGAGAAGGCCTGGCGCCACGGCGAGTCCGACGCGGTGACGACCGTCTCCGAGGAGGTCATCGCCGAGGTCCTCGCAGCCTCGACCGGCATCCCGATCGTGAAGCTCACCGAGGAGGAGTCCTCGCGCCTGCTGAACATGGAGCAGGAGCTGCACAAGCGCGTCATCGGCCAGGACGAGGCCATCAAGGCCATCTCCCGGGCGATCCGCCGCACCCGTGCGGGCCTGAAGGACCCCAAGCGCCCCGGCGGCTCGTTCATCTTCGCCGGCCCCACGGGCGTGGGCAAGACGGAGCTGGCCAAGGCGCTCGCGGAGTTCCTCTTCGGCGACGAGGAGTCCCTCATCCAGCTGGACATGTCGGAGTTCGGCGAGAAGCACACCGCCTCGCGCCTGTTCGGCTCGCCCCCCGGCTACGTCGGCTACGACGAGGGCGGCCAGCTCACCGAGAAGGTGCGCCGCAAGCCGTTCTCCGTGGTGCTCTTCGACGAGGTGGAGAAGGCCCATGTGGACATCTTCAACTCGCTGCTGCAGATCCTGGAGGACGGCCGCCTCACCGACTCCCAGGGCCGCGTGGTGGACTTCAAGAACACCATCATCATCATGACCACGAACCTCGGCACCCGGGACATCGCCAAGGGCGTGTCCATGGGCTTCACCGCCGGCGGGGACCTCTCCACCGACTACGAGCGGATGAAGTCGAAGGTCCACGAGGAGCTCAAGCAGCACTTCAAGCCCGAGTTCCTCAACCGCGTCGACGACGTGGTGGTCTTCCCGCAGCTGTCGATGCAGGAGATCGTCGAGATCGTCGACCTCGAGGTCGCGAAGCTCTCGCGCCGCCTGCTGGATCGCGACATGACCCTCGAGCTCACGCAGGGGGCGAAGGATCTGCTCGCGGAGAAGGGCTACGACCCCGTGCTGGGCGCCCGGCCGCTGCGCCGCACCATCCAGCGCGACATCGAGGACTCCCTCTCCGAGCGGATCCTCTTCGGTCAGGTCCAGGTCGGCGACCAGATCGTGGTCGACGCCGAGGGCGAGGGCCTGCTGGGCGACCTCACCTTCTCCCGCCGCGGCGAGGACGGCTCCCTGGAGCCGGTCTCCGACGTGGTGGACGTGGAGTCGATGACGCAGGCCCGCGCCGAGGACGTCACCCACACCGACGGCACGGACCCGGCGGACAGCGCACCCGACAGCGCGGAGGCGAGCGCCTCCTGAGCACAGGCCGCGGCCCGGTCCCCTCAGGGGCCGGGCCGCGGCCGATCCCGCGACCGGTCGGTCCTCGGCCGCCTCGCCGCGGAGAACATCCCGGGCCCTGCGCCGCAGGGCCCGGTCACCCGCCCCGACGCTCCTGACGCCACGGCGTCGGGCGGACGGGGCACGGACGGAGAGGACGTATGGGCGGCACCCTGCAGTGGCTGCTGTCGCTGAGCGGACAGATCGAGGAGTGGATCCTGGGCATCGCGGATGCCTGGTGGGTCCACCTGGTCGTCTACGCCCTCGCGACGCTCGACGGCTTCTTCCCGACCGTGCCGAGCGAGTCCGTGATCGTCACGCTCTCCTCCCTCTGGGCCAGCTCCGGGCAGCCCTCGCTGATCCTCCTGGGCCTGGCGGCGTGGCTGGGCGCGTGGACGGGCGACAACCTCGGCTACCTCCTCGGCAGCAAGATCGGCTGGGAGCGCTTCCGCTTCCTGCGCGAGGGGAAGGGTCGGCGCGCCGTGGAGGCGGCGGACCGCGGCCTCCGCAAGCGGGCGCTGATCTTCCTGATGACCGCGCGCTACATCCCCTTCGGCCGCACCGCGGTGAACCTCGTCGCGGGCGCCGTGCACTATCCGCACCGCCACTTCTGGCCCCGCTCCCTGCTGTCGACCTTCGTCTGGGCGGTCTACTCCTGCGCGATCGGGGCGATCGCGGGCTCGTGGTTCGCCGACCATCACATGATCGCGATCGCCGTCGCGCTCGTGGCCGCGGTGGTCATCGCGCTCGTGCTCGAACGGCTCATCAACGCCCTGCACAAGGTGCTGGACCGCCGCGCCGAACGTCGCGAGGCGGCCGAGAGCGACGAGAGCACCGAGGACGCCGACGCCTCGGGCCCGTCCGAGGGCGCCGAGGCCCAGGATGCCCGGCGGAGCCCCACCGAGACCCCTCGCCAGGACTCCGAGCGCCGCGCCCCGATCCCGGTGGCCGCGGATTCCCCGCACACGCCGGACCGTCACGAGGACACCCCCGCATGAGCATCACGCTGCGCCCCGCCCTTCCCGCCGACGTCCGGGCGATCAACGCGCTCGTCGAGCCCATGACCCACAGCGGGATCCTGCTGGGCAAGGACCTCGTCTCCTACTACGAGGCGGTCCAGGAGTTCCTCGTCGCGACCGATGCGGAGGGGACCGTGGTGGGCTGCGGCGCGCTGCACGTGATGTGGGAGGACCTCGCCGAGGTGCGCACGCTCGCGGTCGCCGACTCGGTGCGCGGCACCGGACTCGGGCACCGGATGCTCGAGGCGCTGCTGGACCGCGCTGTCCAGCTCGGCCTGCGGCGGGTGTTCTGCCTGACGTTCGAGGTCGAGTTCTTCGGCCGCCACGGCTTCGAGGAGATGGAGGATACGGTGGATCCGGAGATCTACCTCGAGCTGCTGCGCTCCGCGGACGAGGGGGTCGCGGAGTTCCTCGACCTCGCCCGCGTCAAGCCCAACACCCTGGGCAACACGCGCATGATCAAGCATCTGGACACGACCGCCTGAGCCCTGCTGCCGGGGGACCGGCTCAGGGGAGGCGGAGGCCGTCGTCCGCCGGTGCGGCGAGACCGTCGACCACCAGCGAGCCGATGCACCGCGCGACGCGCTCCGGGTCAGACGCGTCCAGCGCCGCCAGAGCCGCGGCCCCGGCCTCCCCGTGCTCGCGCAGGAGCGCCATGATCCTGCCGCGCAGCTGGCGGTCCGTGCCCTCGAAGGCCTGCCGCCGCCGGGTGTCCTCCTCCGGGGCAGGACGACCCGCGGCGACCCAGGCGCATCCCGCGTCCTGCAGCGGGCACTGACCGCAGCGCGGGGAGCGCGCTGTGCACACGAGCGCGCCCAGCTCCATCACGGCCTGGTTCCAGCCCACCGATCGCTCCGTCCCGGCGGGCAGGATGCGCGTGGCCAGCGCCCGCTCGGCAGCGCTGTAGGAGCGGTCCGGGAGCGCCCTGCCGCGCACGGCCCGGGCCAGCACCCGGCGGATGTTGGTGTCGACCACGACGGCGCGGTCATGGTGGGCGAAGGCGGTGATCGCCGCGGCCGTGTACTCGCCGATGCCGGGCAGGGCGCGCAGCGCCTGCTCGCCGCGGGGCACCGCGCCGCCGTGGGAGCGCACGATCTCCCGGGCGCAGTCCTGCAGGCGCAGCGCGCGTCGCGGGTAGCCGAGCCGGTCCCAGACGCGCAGCACCTCGGCGGTGGGGGCATCGGTCAGGTCGACGGGGGCGGGCCAGCGCTCCATCCACTCGTGCCAGCGGGGGAGGACCCTCACCACGGGCGTCTGCTGCAGCATCACCTCGGAGACCAGGATCCCCCACGCCGTGGCGTCGGGCTCCCGCCAGGGCAGGTCGCGAGCGCTGTCGCGGTACCACTCGAGCACGGGGTCGACGATCTCCGCCTCCGCGGCGGCGGTGAGATCGGGGGAAGCGGTCACGCAGGGGACGGTATCGCATCGGCAGGGGTCCTCCGCACGACGACGGGGGCGGCACCTGTGCGGTGCCGCCCCCGTCGGGACGTCGCGGCGCTGCCGCGGGAGGGTGGGATCAGGCCTGCGGGTTCTGGGTCTTGAGCAGGTCGCGGATCTCGGAGAGGAGCACGATGTCCTCGGGAGCCGCCTCGATCTCGTCCTCGACGCCCTTGCGACGGTTGGCCGCCTCGCGGGCCTTGGTCATCGGCATCACGAAGACGAAGTAGACGACCGCGGCGGTGATCAGGAAGGTGATGATCGCGGAGATGACCGCACCGAAGTCGATGAAGGTCGCCTCGTTGTTCTCGAAGATCTTGAAGCCGAATCCGCTGACCGAGTCGGCGCCGCCGGCCGCCGCGACGACGGGATTGATCAGGTTGTCGACGAAGGCGGTGACCAGGGCGGTGAACGCGCCGCCGATCACGACACCGACCGCGAGGTCGATGACATTGCCCTGCATGACGAAGTCCTTGAAGCCCTTCATGGGGAGATCCTTCTGGGGTGGGGGATGAGGGGAACCGCGGACACGGCTCGCACGGACTCTAGCCGATCACGGACACGTTCACGGTTCCCGCGCCGAGCGCGTGAGCGACTTCTCCTGCGCTGTGCCGCTCGACGAGCACCAGCGCCTCGGGGCCCGCGGCCCCCGTGATGCCCGGGGGCCCGGAGGCGCGCGACACCTCGGACAGGGAGCGGATCTCGGCCGGGACGCGCGTGCTCGTCCCGTCGACGGGATCGCTCATGAGCAGCTCGATCCGCGTCCCGACGGAGAGATGGGGGAGGAGCACCTCGGGCACGGGGACGGCCATGAGCGCGGTGCCCTCGGGAACGGGCGGACCGTCGGCGCCGACGACGTCGGAGGGCAGGATCGCGCCGCCTTCGGCGACCGGCCCGGCCAGCCGTTCCCCCTCGAGATCCTCCGCCGAGGAGGCGGCGCCCGCGGGGACCAGCGCGCTCGCGACCTCGACCGTGCGCAGGTGCTCCGGGGCCAGCTCGGTGCCGGTGGGGAGGTCGTCGGCCGCGACGACCACCTCCGTGCCCTGCATCGAGGCGGGGACGAGGGCGGGCAGCACCAGGACGGCGGCGGTCGCCGCGGCGAGCAGGCCGAGCGTGCGACGACGGCGCCGCAGGGCACGGCGGCAGGCGGGCAGGTGGGTCAGGAGGCGCGAGAGCATGCCCCGACGCTAGGTCGGCCTCAGCGCTCAGGCGCCTCCGGACAACATGCTGTGGATGCCCGGGCAGTGGGGAGGAGAGGTCAGGAGGCGGCGGCCGCGGGCTGGGCGGAGGAGCTTCCCGACGCGGCGCCGCTCGAGGAAGACTCGCCCGAGCTCGAGGAGGAGCTCTCCGCGGAGGAGGCCGTCGACGTGCCGCTCGGGGTCGAGGCGCCCGAGGTCGCGGAATCGGTGGAGTAGAAGCCCGAGCCCTTGAAGACGATGCCCACGGAGTCGAAGACCTTCCGCAGGGTCTCCTGCGTGCACTCGGGGCAGGTGGTCAGCGAGTCCTCGCTGAAGCTCTGGTACTGCTCGAAACGATGCCCGCAGCTCTTGCAGGCGTAGACGTACGTGGGCACGCGGGTCCTCCGGGGTGTTCGATGTGCGGGCCGCGCACGGGCGGCCGGGAGGAAGTCTACGACCGCGCGGCGCTCAGGCGGGATCGTTCGTGACCGGCGAGACGATCCCGTCGGCCGTGAGCACCTCGGGGATCGGCACGTCGTGATCCTCGCGCGGCAGCGCGCCCGGGGCGAGCAGCTCCGAGGGATGGACGACGGCGACGACGCGTGAGCCCTCCGGCACCGACAGCAGCGCCCGGTCGTAGAAGCCGGCGCCGTGCCCGATCCGCGTGCCCGTGCGGTCCACGGCGAGGGCGGGGGCGAGGACGAGCACGGCACGGGCGAGAGCGTCCGTGCCCAGCCGCTCGCCGACCGGCTCCTTCCCGAAGCCGCGCCCGGGAGAGGCGACGAAGTCGGAGACCCCGTCCCAGCGGATCCACTCGAGCTCCCTCCCCGCCGCGGCCGGGAAGACCAGCTCGGCCCCGCGGGCGGCGAGCTCGGCGGCCAGCGGCATCACGTCCGCCTCGGTGGGCGTGGGATGGAAGGCGGCGACCCGTGGCGGCTCCGCGCCCTCCGCGCGCCGGTGCGCGGCCTGTCGCGCGACCAGGTCGATCAGCGGTGCGGCGCGGTCCAGGAGCAGTCGCGCTTCCCGGGCCCGGCGCGCAGGATCCTCGCCGTAGAGCTCCTTCCGCGCGGCCCGGAGGCGGCGGCGCAGGTCCTGCTTCTGCGCCGTGAGGTCAGCGGGGGCGGAACCCTCGGCGGCGGGGTCCTCGGCGGGGGATGCGGCATCCATGGGGCCAGGCTCGCACACGGCGCGCCGTCCCGCGGCGCACTGCGGCACGGCACTGTCGTCCGGGCGCGGCCGCGGACGTCTACGATGACGCGATGGTTCACGTGTGGCCCCTGGTCCTGCGCGACGGGGAGCTCACGCTCCGGCCGCTGCGTCGCCGCGACCGCGGCGAGTTCGAGCGGCTGCGCGCCCGCAGCGCCGACTGGCTGCGCCCCTGGGACGCGACCGATCCGCTGCACCCCGGGCGGTGGACGGACTTCCGCACCCTGCGTCGCTGGGCCTCGGACCAGGCGCGGCTGGGGACCTCGCTGCCGCTCGCGATCGTCTCCGACGGGCGGGTGGTCGGGCAGATCACCGCCGGCCCCATCCAGTACGGCGCGGTGCGCTCGGCGGTGCTGGGCTACTGGATCGACCAGGGGATGGCCGGTCGCGGGCTCGTGCCCCGCGCGGCGGCGCTCATGATCGACCACCTCTTCGCCGAGCTCGGCCTGCACCGCGTCGAGGTGACGGTGCGCCCGGAGAACGCGCCGAGCCTCCGTGTGGTCCAGAAGCTGAACCTGCGCGCGGAGGGGATGCGCCGGGCCGCGATCCACGTCGACGGCGGCTGGCGCGACCACCTGGTGTTCGCGCTGACCGCCGAGGAGGTGGCGACGGACGATGCCGGCTACGGGGTGCTGCGGCGCCTCCATCGGGAGCATCCGGGCCCGCCCGCAGCCCGCTGAGCCCGCGCTCGCGGAATTCCTTCCCGACACGCCCGGTCCATGACCAGGGGAATCACATCCGTGTCATTACTGTGGCGATGTGGAGTCGATCAATCTCGGAGCCGTCCTCTTCGCCGGCCTGCTGCTGCTGTGGCTGGCGTACGCCCTGCCGCGCACCGCGAGCCGTCGTGAGGTGATGGGTCGTGCCCGTGCGGCCGACGAGGCCGAGATGTCGTCCCAGGCGCGGGATCTCTCCGCGGCCGTCCACGCCCGCCGCTCGTCTGCCGAGGTGACCTCCCCCATGTCCCAGGACCGTCTGCTCATGCGCCCCGCCGATCCCACCCGTCGGCCCCGCTTCGACGCCGATCCCGGCGCCCGGGTCGACCTCGGCGAGGAGCGCGGACGCTCCCGCCGCCTCATGCGCATCGCCCTGATCGGCCTCGTCGCCCTCACCGTGGCGCTGCTCGCGGCCGCGGTGACGCTGCTGCTGCCGTGGTGGGCTCCTCTGCCCGCCGCCCTCGTGCTCGGCGTGTTCCTCGTCGGGCTGCGCCGGGCCGAGCTGGATCGTCGAGCCCGCCGCACCCGTGCCGCGACCCGCGCCCGCCGCGAGCAGGCCGAGGCCGAGACCGCGCGTCGGCGCGCGTCGGGGGACGTCGCGTCCCCGGCGACCGCCCCGCGCGAGCTCTCCGCCCCCTCGGCGACCTCCGCCCCGGCGACCCCGTCGGCCGGCTCGGCCGCCTCCCCGGATCTCGAGTCCGCCTCCGCACGGGCCGCCCAGCAGGTCACCCGGCCCGGGGAGTGGACGCCGCGTCCCGTGCCGCGCCCCACCTACGCCCTGCGCGGCGAGGTCGACGACCTCGCGAGCCGCCACGCCGCCCACCGACGCGGCATGCTCCCGGAGTCCGTGCCGCTGGAGAGCGCCCACGTCGAGGAGGCCGAGGCGGTCGAGGAGAGCTACGCCCCCGCACAGGACCTCCACCTCGACGAGATCCTCGCCCGCCGGCGAGCCTGAGCCGGTCGTGGCGCGCGATCTCGCCGCCCTCGGCGAGCTGCTGGACAGGGAAGGATGGCACGAGCGACCGCTCGCGGTGCTCGATCTCGACGCTGTGGACGCGAACGCCGCCGAGCTCGTCCGCCGCGCCGCCGGCACCCCGGTCCGCGTCGCCTCGAAGTCCCTGCGCGTGCGCGCCCTGCTGGACCGTGTGCTCGCCCGCCCCGGGTTCGCGGGGATCCTCGCCTACACGCTCCCTGAGGCGCTGTGGCTCGTGGAGCACGGCGCCCGGGATGTGCTCGTCGCCTATCCCACCGCGGAGCTGGGGGCGCTGCGACGGCTCGCGAGCCGTCCCGAGGCGCTCGCGGCGATCACGCTCATGGTCGACGAGATCGCGCAGCTCGACCTGATCCTCGAGGCGACCGACGATCTCGCCCCGCGCGCCGGAGGCCGGCGGATCCGCCTCGCCCTCGAGCTCGATGTCTCGTACTCGCCGCTGCCCGGGGTGCGCTTCGGCGCGCTGCGCTCCCCGGTGCGCACCGCCGAGCAGGCCGTGGTGCTGACGCGGGAGATCCTCGCCCGGCCTCGCCTGCAGCTCGTGGGGCTCATGGCCTACGAGGGGCACGTCGCCGGGGTCGCCGACGCCGCCCGCACGCCCTACGGAGCCGCAGTGCGGGCCATGAAGCGCAGCGCGCGACCGGACGTCGCCGCCCGCCGCGCCGCCGCGGTCGCCGCTGTGCAGGAGCTCGTCCCACTCGAGTTCGTCAACGCCGGCGGCACCGGCTCGCTCGAGTCCAGCGCCGCCGAGGCGGCGGTGACCGAGGTCGCAGCCGGCTCCGGGCTCCTGGGCCCGGGCCTGTTCGACGGCTACCGCGGCTTCCGCCCGGAGCCCGCCCTGCTGCTCGGCGCGAGCGTGGTGCGCCGGCCCGCGCCCGAGGTCGCGACGGTGCTGGGCGGCGGCTGGATCGCGAGCGGCCCGCCCGGGCCCGACCGCCTGCCCATGATCGCGCACCCGCCCGGTCTCGCCTTCGCCCCTCAGGAGGCGGCGGGCGAGGTGCAGACCCCCGTCCTCGGTGCCGCGGCCGAAGACCTCCGCGTAGGCGACACGGTGTGGCTTCGCCACGCGAAGTCCGGCGAACCCGCCGAGCATTTCGGCGACTATGTGCTCGTGCAGGGCGAGGAGGTTGTCGGCTCCACGCCGACCTATCGCGGCGAGGGCATGGCTTTCCTCTGACCCCTCGGACCCCGGTCCCTCCCCGCCCCCGAAGGAGACGTCGATGACGACGGTCCCGACCCGCCGCACCTGGTCCGGCGCCGTGCGCTTCACCCCGCACGAGGTGCTCGCCCCCACGAGCGAGGAGGACGTCCTCGCCGCGCTCGCCGCCTCCCGCGCCCGCGGCCTCCCGCTGCGGGTGATCGGCGGAGGCCACTCCTTCACCCCGCTCGTCGCGACGGCAGGGATCCTCCTGACCCTGGACCGCTACCAGGGGCTGGTCCGGGCCGACCCCGCGACGGGTCTGGTCACCCTCCGCGCTGGCACCCGCCTCTGGGCCGTCGCCGACCTCCTCGCCCCGCACGGTCTGGCGCTGGAGATCATGGGCGACATCGACCACCAGTCCGTCGCCGGCGCGATCCAGACCGGCACCCACGGCACCGGCGCCGCCTTCACGGGCCTCGCCGCGATGGTGCGCGCGCTGCGGATCGCGCTGCCCGACGGGTCCGTCATCGACACCTCCCCGCAGCAGGAACCCGACCTGTTCGAGGCGGCCCGGCTGGGCCTCGGCGCGATCGGCGTGCTGCTCGAGGTGACGCTGCAGTGCGTGCCGACCTTCGCGCTCGAGCTCGTCGAGGGCACCCTCCCGCTCGAGCAGGCGACGGGGGAGTTCCTCGCGACCAGCGAGCGCGAGGACCACCACGAGATCTTCTGGTTCCCCCGCACCTCTCGGGCGACCGTGCGCACGATGCGACGACGCCCCGCGGGAACCCCGACGGATCGGCCGCCGCGCGCGGTCGAGCTGCTGCAGCGCGAGGTGCTCGGCAACGGCGCCTGGGAGCTGCTGTGCCGAGCCGCCGCCCTCGCCCCGCCGCTCAGCCGGCCCGTCGCGGGCCTGGCCTCGCGCGTCTTCGCCGGTCCGCGCATGGTCGACGACTCCGCCGCGGTGTTCGCGACGCCGCGCCGCGTGCGCTTCCACGAGTCGGAGTGGGCGATCCCCGCCGAGCACGCCGAGGAGGCACTCGCGGCCCTGCGCGCCCGCTTCGAGGCCGAGCGGGTGCGCGTCACCTTCCCGCTCGAGATCCGTCGCGCCGCGGCCGACGACGTCTGGCTCTCCACCGCCCACGGCCGGGAGACCGTCTACATCGCCGCGCACCGCTACCACCGCGAGGACGCGGGACCCTACCTCCTGCTCGTCCAGCGCACCCTCGCGCCCTTCGACGCCCGACCCCACTGGGGCAAGCAGCACTGGCTCGGCGTCCGCGAGCTCTCCCGGCTCCACCCGCGCTTCGAGGACTTCCGCGCGGTGCGCCGCGCCGTCGACCCCGACGGCCTGCTCATGACGCCCTACCTTCACCATCTCCTCGGCGGATGAGGGTCCGTCCCGCAGTCCGTCCGCCCGCTGCTGACCAGGGCGGACTAGCCTGGTCGGATATGAACACCTCAGCGCCCCGCATCCCGTCCCCGTCCGAGCTGCTCGAGCACGCGACCACGGCCGCGCACGCCGCCGCCGAGTACCTCCGCTCCCTCGACCGCGACGACCTCTCCCGCGAGTACAAGGCCAACAACCACGACATCGTCACCGAGCACGACCGACGCAGCGAGGAGATCATCGTCTCCGAGCTGCGCCGCCTCGTGCCCGGAGCACGGATCGTCGGCGAGGAGGGCGGGGAGCGTCCCGCCGAGCAGTCCGGCGCCGCCGCGGACGAGCCGGTGATCAGCTTCTACGTCGACCCCATCGACGGCACGAGCAACTTCGCGGCTGGCCTGCCGCTGTTCTGCATCTCGATCGGCGTCGCGGTCGACGACGAGCTCGTCGCCGGGGTGATCGACGCCCCGATCCTCGGGCAGGTGTTCGCCGCGGCCGACGGTCCCGCGACCCTGAACGGCAAGGAGATCGCCCCGCGCTCGACCCGTAGGCCCGAGGACGCCCTGATCCTCTCCGGCTTCCCCGGCCAGCGCATGGGCGCGCGCTTCCCCGAGTACGCCGCGCACGCGATCCGCACCCTCGAGGACTCCGCCTCCGCGGTGCGCCACCTCGGCTCGGCCGCGATCGAGCTCGCCTACGTCGCCGCCGGCTGGGCGGATGCGACCGGGCTCAGCGCGATCAACTCCTGGGACGTCGCCGCGGGCTTCCACATCCTCCGCCGCGCGGGAGGATCCCTGCGGACCTGGCCGGGGGAGGGCGAGGCAGGGCGTCCCGACCACCTCCAGCCCGCCTACGTGGGCTGCGCCGGACCGGAGCGGCTCGAGTTCTTCGATGCGCTCCAGGACGAGCTGCAGGAGCTGCGTTCGGCCCGCTGAGCATCCGCTCTGTGACCTTCGTCAAGAGGCCGTCCCCGATGCGACAGCACCCGGGCGGCGATGCTAATCTGACGTGGTCGCCGAGCGACATGGGGCTATGGCGCAGTTGGTAGCGCGTCTCGTTCGCAATGAGAAGGTCGGGGGTTCGAATCCCCCTAGCTCCACAAGACTCCCCGCCGGTCAATGGACCGGCGGGGTTTTTCGTGCACCCGCAGTGCCGCACCCCTTGCGCCCGGACGTGTGACCGGGTTCACTCGGTCGTGCATCGGTCCGACGACACCGAGGGGGGACACCATGACCGACGCACGTTCCAGCTACGACCCCGACGGCGGGTACGACCCGGATGGCGGGTACGACCCCGATGGGGGCTACGACCCGGATGGGGGCTATGACCCGGACGGGGGCTATGACCCGGATGGGGGCTACGACCCGGACGGCGGCTACGACCCCGATGGAGGGTATGACCCCGATGGGGGTTACGACCCCGACGGCGGCCTGATCTGAGCCGTCCCCGGTGCGGCGTCCGCTGACAGCGGGCGCCGCACCGTCATGTCCGGCTCACCCCCGTGCGAGCAGATCCCGCAGCACCGCCCGGTCGTCGTGCGGCAGCCTCCGGCCGCCCACCAGCTGCACCGTCTCGTCGCCCTTGCCGGCGACCAGCACCACATCGCCCTCGCGCGCCATCTCCCAGGCGGCCCGGATCGCCTCCGCCCGACGCGGGACCTCGATGCACTCGGGGCACCCCTCCCGCACCTCGGCGCGGATCCGGCCCGGCGGCTCCCGTCGCGGGTTGTCATCGGTGAGGACCACGAGATCCGCGAGCTCGGCGGAGATCCGCCCCATCGGCGCGCGCTTGGCCCGGTCTCGCTCCCCGCCCGCGCCGACCACCAGCAGCACCCGTCCCTCGACCCGCTCGCGCACGGCCGTGAGCGCGGTGCGAAGCGCCGCCGGGTTGTGCGCGGTGTCGACCATCGCGGTGACGCCGCCGCGGCGCCCGATCACCTCGAGCCGGCCCGGGGGAGGAGCCACCCGGGAGAGCGCCGCGGCGACGACCTCGGGCTCCCCGCCCAGGCCGATCACCGCGCTCGCGGCGAGCAGCAGGTTCGTCACCGCGATCGAGTGCACCGTCGGCAGCACGACGGGAATGCGCCGCGCGCTCACCCGCAGCACGCCGCGCAGGCTGCCCCCACCGGCGTCGCCGGGTCCGACCGACTGTGCTCCGTCGCCTCCCGACCCGTCGGCCGCGCGGATCTCCTCGGGCTCCTCGAGCTCCACGTCCCCGCCCCGTCCCACCATCACCAGGCGCGCCCCGCGCCGTGCCACGGACTCCCGCACCAGGTCGCCCTGCGCGCAGTCCGCGGCGAGCACCGCCACCCCATCGGGCCGGAGATGCTCCTCGAACAGTCGCAGCTTCGCGCCCCAGTACTGCTCGAGGGTGCCGTGGACGTCCAGATGGTCCCGCTCCAGCCCCGTGCACACCGCCACGTCCACCTCGACGTGCTCGAAGAGCCCGTCCTTGAGGATCCCGACGAAGGCCTCGAGGGAGATCGCCTCCGCCCCGAGCGCGACCTGCTCCGCGATGAGATCCGGCAGGAACTGCGCCGACCGGCGGAACTCGGCGGGTCGCACCTGCCCGCGGACGTCGTCGATGCCGGTCGAGTCGCAGCCGGCCGCGCGCAGACCCGCCGCGCGCAGCAGCTGCAGCGACGCGGTCGCGACCGTGGTCTTGCCGTTGGTGCCGGTCACCGCGGTCACGAGAGGTCGGCCGACGGGCGGCGTGACGGGCTGGAGCATCGAGGTCCCCCTGGGGCATCGCGGACGGGCCCCACCGGCCCGTCGGCCTCATCCCATCACAGCCCGGGGATCTCGTCAGCGAGAACGCCCCGGACGCGCGGGGGCCGGGTGCTCAGAGCCCGGGAGGCGACGGCGGGATCGGGAGGAACCTGCCGCCCGCGCCGCGGCTGAGCACCACGGCGGTCGCCGGGGAGACCGCGCAGACCGTCTCCTCGAGATGCTCGATGACCGCTGCGAGCGCGCGGCGCGCGAACTCGTCCTCCTCCGCGCGGGAGCTCGGATCCACGCCGAAGCGCAGCACCACCCTGCCCACCCGGCGTCCGCCGACCAGCGGCGCCTCGACGTCCTTCCGCTCCACGGCATGCAGGGAGCCGAGTGCGAGGGCGGCCTGTTCCATCACGGCCGGCGGGGAGGCGCCCTCGCGCAGCGCGCCGATCGGCAGATGGAGGCGGTAGCTCGGCATCTCTCCAGGCTAGTGCCGCTCGGAGTGCTCCGGTACGCTCCGTGCGGGGCGGGCCGCGGAGCCCTGGGGGGAGGAGCGCCATGACCGGCAGCATCGTACTGATCCACGCCGTGCGCTCCTCGCGCACCATGTGGAAGGGGCAGCGACGACGCCTCCGGGAGCGCGGCTACGAGGTGATCGCCCCCGACCTGCCCGGGCACGGTCGACGGCACGACGAGACCTTCACCCTCGACAGCGCGCTCGCGACGATCGACGAGGCGGTCTCCCGCTGCCAGGAGCCGCCGCTGCTGGTCGGCCTCTCCCTCGGCGGCTACCTGACCCTGCACTGGGCCGGCACCCACCCGGGACGGCTCGCAGGAGTCGTCGCCGCGGACTGCACCATCGTGCCGGGCCCCGCCACGGCACGGCTGTACGGGCTGTGGATGACGATGAAGGACTGGCTGCCCGGGGACTCGGACGCCCGCGTCGCGCGCTCCTTCGCACGGCAGCACACCCGCAAGGCCGCCAAGCGCTACTACGGCGGGGGCCGCGCCCGCGGCGTGGTCCGGAACGTCGTGCGCACGATCAGCGCCCTCGACCTGCTCGCCGACGTCGCCGCGATCGACGTGCCGCTCACCTTCGTCAACGGCGAGCACGACCCCTTCCGCCGCCACGAGGCGCTGTTCCTCGAGGCGGCGTGCGACGGCGAGCTCGTGATCCTCGAGGACGCCGGGCACATCGCGAACCTCTCCCGCCCCAAGCGCTTCACGCGGATCCTGCGCCGCTGCGCGGCCGCGACGGTCCCGGCATGACCGCCGCCGGGCCCTGGCCCGTCGTGCTCGTGCACGGCACGCGCACCTCGCACAGCCAATGGGACCTGCAGGTCCCCACGCTGCGCGCCGCCGGGCATCACGCGACGACCCCGGACCTGCCCGGCCACGGGACCCGTCGGGGCGAGCCGTTCACGCTCGAACGCGCCGAGGCCGTGATCGAGGAGGCGGCGCGGGATGCGCACGCGGCGACGGGCCTTCCCGTCCACCTCGTCGGCAGCTCCCTCGGCGGGATGCTCGCGATCCACTCCGCCGCCCGTCTCGCCGCCGGGACGGGTGGGACCGGCGGAGCGCTCGGCTCCCTCGTCGCCTGCGGCGCCGCCACCCAGCCCACCCCGACGACCGCCCGGCTCTACGCCCGGCTCATCGGCGCCGGCGACCTGCTGCCCTCGATGCGGACGGGCCAGGGCGCCTTCCCCTTCACCTGGCTGCTGGGCCGCGACGGCGCCCGTGCCTACCTGCGCGGCGGCCGGGCAGACCTCGACGTCGTCGCCCCCGCCTTCGCGGCTGTCGCCTCCCTGGACCTGCGCGCCGAGCTCGCCCGCATCCCGGTGCCGGTGACCTTCCTCCACGGCCGCGGCGACCAGCTGCGCCTGCACGAGCGCTCCTTCGCCGCCGCCGCGCCGCGCGGACACCTCGAACTGCTGCCCTACGGGAACCACATGGTGAACCTCGTGCGACCCGAGCGGTTCAGCGTGGATCTGCTGCGGGTCCTCGCCCGCGCAGAGCGGGAGGGCCGGGGCACGACGGCGCAGGGCACGGACGGCGCAGACGGGCCGGACGCCGCGGGGCCCTAGTCTGGTGCCATGCATCCCACCACGCTCCGCGTCGGCTTCGTGCCCGGCGTCGAACCGGACCGCTTCCTGCGCCGCTGGAAGTCCGGCCGACGCGCGGCCTGGCTCGAGCTCGTCCCCGTGCCGCTCTCCAGACAGGCCCAGGCGCTCGCGGACGCCGAGGTCGACATGTGCTTCGTGCGCCTCCCGCTGCCGGAGGCCGCGCTGGAGGAGCTGCACCAGGTCGCGCTGTGGGAGGAGCGCGCCTGCGTGGTCGTCGGTGACGAGAACGTGCTGAGCCTGCACGAGGACATCGAGGAGAGCGACCTCGCGGGGGAGACCGAGATCCCCGAGACGCACGTCGACGACGCCGCCGAGCGGATCGCCGTGGCCGCGACCGGCGCGGGCTTCACCCGTGTGCCGCTGTCCCTCGCCCGCCTCCACCGTCGCAAGGACGCCGTCGCCCTGCCCCTGCGCGACGGAGCGCCCACCCGCATCGCCCTGGCCTGGCCGCGCGCGTCCGACGACGAGATCCGCCAGGAGTTCGTCGGCGTGGTCCGCGGCCGCACCGCCCGCTCCAGCCGCTGAGAACGGCACGGAGCATCCCAGACCCCGATCGAAGGAGAATCATGACCGAGCAGCCCCGCATGAACGTCGAGAGCTTCAACCTCGACCACCGCACCGTCGCCGCCCCCTATGTGCGGATCGCCGACCGCAAGGAGCTGCCCGGCGGCGACGTGCTCACCAAGTTCGACGTGCGCTTCACCCAGCCGAACACGGAGCACCTCGAGTCCGAGACCGTGCACTCGCTCGAGCACATGATGGCCGAGCACATGCGCAACCACTCCGGCGACGTCCTGGACGTCTCCCCGATGGGATGCCGCACCGGCTTCTACGTGCTGCTGGTCGGCGACCACGACGCCGAGGGCTTCTCGCCGGTCCTCGAGGCGACCCTGCGCGACCTGATCGCGGCCGACGAGGTGCCCGCCGCGAACGAGATCCAGTGCGGCTGGGGCGCCCACCACACCCTCGAGGGTGCGCAGGCCGCCGCCCGCGCCTTCCTCGACAAGCGCGCGGAATGGGGCACCGTCACCGCGTCCTGACAGTCACCGAGTCCTGACCGTCACCGCCGGCTGATCCCCTCGCGCACCGCCGCGAGCAGCCGCGCGGCGCGCGGATCGGTCGCGATCTCGTCCAGGCCGACGGGCCGGCCCTCGGCATCCGCGAGCGGGATCCGCCAGTTCGGGTACTCCTCGTCGGTGCCCGGCTGGTTCTGGATCCGCCGCTCGCCCACGCAGTCCACGAGCGAGACGCCGAGCAGCATCGACGGCGTGCGCGCCAGGTGCCGGTGCAGGGCGATCACCGTCTGTTCGACGTCCTCGGCCGGACCCGCCGGGAGCAGGCCCTCGCCGCGCAGCACGTCCAGCACCTCCTCGCGCCCCGCCGCGTCCTCGGCGAGCTCCTCGGCCAGCGGCCGCTCGAGCAGTCCCAGCTCATGGCGCAGCGTCACGTGGTCGCCGGCGAGATAGCCCGCCGTCGGCGGCAGGTCATGAGTGTTCACCGAGGCCATGCACAGGGTGCGGTAGTCCTCGGCGCGCAGCGGCCGCCCTGCGGCGTCGTGCTCGAACCACAGGATCGAGGTGCCGAGGATCCCGCGGTCCACGAGCACCTCGCGCACCCACGGCTCGAAGGTGCCGAGGTCCTCCCCGACGACGAGCGTGCCCGAGCGCTGCGCCTCCAGGGCGAGGATCCCGATCATCGCCTCGTGGTCGTAGGAGACGTAGGCGCCGTCGGCCGCCTCGTGCCCCTCGGGGATCCACCACAGCCGGAACAGCCCGAGAACATGGTCGATCCGCAGCGCGCCGGCGTGCCTCATCAGGGTGCGCAGCATGTCCCGCCACGGCCGGTAGGAGGCCTCGCGCAGGTGCTCGGGGTGCCAGGGCGGCTGGGACCAGTTCTGGCCCTGCTGGTTGTACTGGTCGGCAGGGGCGCCGACGGTCGCGCCACGGGCGAGCACGTCCTGCAGCGCCCAGGAGTCCGCGCCGACCTGCTCGACCCCGACGGCGAGGTCGTGCATGATCCCGATCCGCATCCCGGCCTCGCGGGCGGCGGCCTGCGCGGCGGCCATCTGCTCGTCCAGCCACCACTGCACCCGGACGTGGAACTCGATGCGCTCGGCCAGCTCGGCCCGGGCCCGTTCGAGGGTCGCCTCGTCGAGGTGCTGCAGCAGCTCCTCGTCGGCTGTGCCGCGCACCGACTCCGCGAGCGCGGACCACAGGGCGAAGTCCGCGAGACCCTGCCCCTCCCGTGCGCGGTAGGCATCCAGCAGCGCGGCGCGGCCCGCCGTCAGCGGCATCGCGAACAGCTCCTCGAGGGCCTCGAGCTTCGCCGTGAGCACCTCGTCGCGCACGAGCCGGTCGCCGTGCGTGTTGCGGCCTGAGACCGTGCCGCGCAGGAGCGCGATCCGCTGCCGCGCGTGCTCCGGCAGGGCGCGGAACTCGGGCACGTCCTCGATCCGCAGGTAGAGCGCCGCGGTGAAACGGCGCGTGACGGGCAGATAGGGGGAGGGCTCGACCGGCGGCGTCGGGTAGGAGGCGTGCAGCGGGTTCACCAGCAGGAAGTCCGCGCCGTGGCGGGCGCCGGTGATCGCGGCGAGATCGCGCATGTCGGCGAGGTCGCCGATGCCCCAGGAGCGCTCCGAGCGCACCGAGTACAGCTGCGCCTGCACCCCGAACGCGCGGCGGGAGGCGTACTGCTCGTGCACGGTGAGACGGGCCGGGGTGACCACGAGGTCCGCCTCGGCGGGGCCGGTCGCGGTCTCGGCGACCAGACGGTGCCAGCCCAGCGGCAGCCCCTCCGGCAGCAGGAAGCGGGCGCGGCCGCGGAGGGTGCCGTCGAGGTCGAAGGGCGGTGTGTGGTCCTCACCCTGGACGAGGTCGATCCGGCCGCTCTCCTCGAGCCGCAGGTGGACCGTGACCGGGCTGCCGTGGTCGACGTGGACGGGGACGCTCGAGGAGCGGTCCTCGCGCATCACGGTCACGGGCGGGAGGGTGCGCTCCCAGGGCTCCCGCTCGCGGCGCGCACGAAGTGCGGCGATGTCGCCGTCGGTGGTCACCGGCGTGCCCAGCGCGGCGAGGATCGCCTGCAACGTGGAGTCGGCGACGTCCTTCTCGGTGCCGTCCCACCCCCAGTACCGGGTGCTGACGCCGAGGTCGTGGGCGAGATCTCGCAGCGCTGAGGAGTCCGAGGCCATGCGCTGATCGTAGCGGCGCGGGGAGGGCGGAGACAGCGCTGCCGGACGGTTGTCATCGGGTGCCGGGGGCGTCGGGGCGGAGCGGGGCCTCGGCACCGGGCCCGGGCTCAGCGGAAGGGCTGCAGCTCCGGCGGGAGGGCGCCGGTGGTGATGAGCGCGTTCAGCGCGTCGACGAACTCCTGGCCCTCGAGGTCGTTGATGCCGTCGAGATCCAGGGACGACCCGTCGTGCATCCGTACTCGGACCACGTCCTTCAAACGGCCTTCGTCGTATTCGGCTCGGGCCACGTCTCCGGGGGCGCGGTCCTTCGTGCGCCGGCCAGGGGCGCTGCCCCGCAGGACCCTCCGGTCGGTGACGGCGAGGTACTCGGTGCTGACTCCTTTCTGTCCGACCAGCACGAGGAGGGTGTGCTCGCCCGGCTGAAGCCAGCCGAGCGCGGGTCCTGAGTGCACCGCCTCGCAGTTCTGCAGCTCGGTGGTGGCCAGCAGTGCCCTGTCCCAGGCGGCGCGCATCCGCATCTCGGGAGAGTCGGGGGAATAGTTCCCGCTGGCGTGGAGTGCCGTGAGGACCTCCTCCGGCGGCATCGGGCCGGGAAGGCGGCCGGTGGTCGCCAGGGAGTTCAGTGCGGCGGCGAACCTGATCCCGTCCTCGGCCGTACAGGGCTCGATCGCGAGATCTCGACCGGAGCGGATCTTGACTCGGAGCTTCAGATAGAGGCCGGGGCGGTAGGTCACCGACGCCACGTCGGCAGCTGGTGCCTCGCGCTTCCTCTTGAGTTTCCTCGGCGCATCGCCCTCGGCGTCCCACTGAGCGAGGACGACCTCTTTAGCCGTGACCAGGAGGATCTGTCCCGTGTCCCCGGGCACGCCCGGCAGGGCGAGGAGCACCTCGTCGTCGGGCTCGAGCAGATGGTCTGCGAGGTCGTCCGGAACCATGAGCCGACGGTGGACGGTCGTGAGGGACAGGGCCCGCGCGAGCGACTCCCGAGCCGTGCTCGTGCTCCGCGTCATCTCGTTCCTCCCCGAGCCCGTCGCCTCATGTCCAGGACGGCAGCCACATCCGGTACTGCCATTGGTCCACGTCGATCACCTGACCGGTCCACACCGGCCAGAAGAACGCCGAGACCATCACGATGAGCACGAGCAGGGAGCCGACGAACAGCCCGCCCGCGAGGCGGCGCTCCCGCTCGGCGCCCGGCGGACCGATCACGAGGCTGAGCACATAGGTCAGGCACAGCAGCAGCCACGGCTCGAAGGCGATCGCGTAGAAGGTGAAGATCGTGCGGTCGGTGTACATCAGCCAGGGCAGGTACCCGGCCACCAGACCCGACAGCGCCGCCCAGGCGCGGCCGTCCCGGTGCAGGATCCCGAGCACCACCGTCACGAGCACCGCGCCCGTCCCGAGCCACCAGATCAGCGGGTTGCCGACGTCGAGGATGTGGGCGCCGCACTTCGCGACCTCGCAGCCCTTCTCCCCGTACTCGTAGGAGCGGTAGTAGAAGTTCGTCGGCCGCAGCTGCAGCAGCCAGCCCGCCGGATGCGCCTGGTAGGGGTGCTCGGAGTCGAGGCCGACGTGGAAGTCGTAGGCCTGGCGGTGGTACAGCCACAGGGAGATCAGCGAGTCGATCGGGCCGACGCCGGTGGCGACGCCCTTCTCGGAGGCGAGGTGCCGGTTGTAGCCGATCGAGGAGGCGAACCATCCCGCCCAGGAGGCCCCATAGGTCAGCAGTGTCGTGCCCACCACGGCGAAGAAGGCCGGCACCGCGTCCAGCACGAAGCCGCCCAGCAGCCAGCGGCGCTGGGCGACGGTGCGGCGTGCCCACCAGTCCCACAGCACGGTCATGATCCCGAAGACCGCCACGAAGTACAGCCCCGACCACTTCACGGCGCACGCCATCCCGAGCAGCGCCCCGGCCGTCAGCCGCCACGGTCGCAGCCCGCCCGGCACCCCGAGCTGCGGCGGCGCCTCCGCGGCCAGGTGCATCCTCGCGGCGGCGAGCGCCAGTCGCTCCCGGAAGAGGTCCCGGTCCACGAGCAGCGCCCCGAAGGCGGCGAGGGCGAAGACCATGAGGAAGGGGTCCAGCAGGCTCGTGCGGGCGTGGACCAGCGCCATCCCGTCGACCGCGAACAGCAGGCCCGCGATGAGGCCGGCGGTCGTGGAGCGGAACAGGCGCCGCGCGATGAACGTCAGCATCAGCACCGCGACGGCGCCGAGCACCGCCGAGGAGATCCGCCAGCCCCAGGGGCTGTCCGCGCCGAGCAGGATCGTGCCCGCGCCGATCAGCCACTTTCCGAGCGGCGGATGGACCACGTAGGAGCCGGTGCTCTCGTAGGAGTCGACGTCCCCGGCCTCGAAGGCGGCGTCGGGCTCCTCCGGCCAGTCCATCTCCACGCCGGTCTGCGTGAGCGTGTAGCCGTCCTTGACGTAGTAGGTCTCGTCGAAGATCAGCTCCCCGATGGAGCCCAGTCCCCACAGCCGCAGCACGAGCGCGAGGCCGAACACGGCCATCGCTCCCGCCCAGGCGAGGCGGGAGACCGGCAGGTCGAAGGTGCGCAGTCGCCGACGGTAGGAGGCCAGCAGAGCCTCGGGCTCGTCCTCGACGGAGGAGCGGTGAGGGGTCTCCGCCTCGACCCCGGCCTCGGTCTCCTCCTCGGACTGCTCGATGCGCACCCGGTCATGCTAGGTCATGGGGTGATCGGGAGAGGGCGGCACTAGCATGGCGGGATGCTCGAGCCCGGAGTCCTCACCCTCGCCGCCACCCCGATCGGGAACCCGCTGGACGCCTCGGTGCGCCTGGTGCGGGCGCTCGGGACGGCGGACCTCATCGCCGCCGAGGACACCCGGCGCCTCCACCGGCTCCTGACCGACCTCGAGGTCAACGCCGACGCGAAGATCCTCTCGTACCACGAGCACAACGAGGCCGAGCGGACCGCGACCCTCCTCGACGCGGTCCGTGCCGGGCAGCGGGTCCTGCTGGTCACCGACGCGGGCATGCCCGTCGTCTCCGACCCGGGCTTCGAGGCGGTGCGCGCGGCCGCCGCGGAGGACCTCCCCGTCACCGTGCTCCCGGGCCCGTCGGCCGTGCTCACCGCGCTCGCCGCCTCGGGGATCGCCCCGGACCGCTTCGCCTTCGAGGGCTTCCCACCGCGCCGCGAGGGCCGACGCGCGAGCGCCCTCGCGCCGCTCGCCGAGGAGCGCCGCACCCTGGTCTTCTTCGAGTCCCCGCGCCGCACCGCCGCGACCCTCGCCGCCATGGCGGAGGCCTTCGGCCCGGGCCGACGCGCGGCCGTGGCCCGGGAGCTGACCAAGACCCACGAGGAGATCCTGCGCGGCAGCCTCGCCGAGCTCGCCCGGTGGGCGGCGGGCACCGAGGTGCTCGGCGAGATCGTGATCGTGGTGGCGGGCGCCGACCCCGTCGCCGTCTCCGCCGAGGACCTCGTCGAGGACGTGCTGGGACGCGCCGCGGCGGGGGAGCGGCTCAAGGACGCGGCGAAGGAGGTCGCGCGCGGCCACGACGGCGTCAGCGCGCGGGACCTCTACGACCTCGCCCTCGCCCGGCGCCGGTGAGGACAGCATGAGAGAACGCCCCAGGCACCAGGTGCCGGGGGCGTTCTCGAAGGTCCTGCGAGCGGGCAGCGCCCGCGCGGGATCAGTCCTCGATCTGGAGGAGGCCGCGCTGGTAGGCCTTCGCGAGGCGGCGCGGGACGTTGGCGGTGCGGCCGCGGACCGTCACCTGCACGAGGTCGGCGTTGTTCGCCTTCCACTGCGAGCGGCGGGAGTGCGTGCGCGCACGGGACATCTTGAACTTGGGCACTGCCATGGGACGCTCCTTGGACGGTCCGGAGGATGAACGGCGTTGGCGTCCGTCCCGAGCAGCGACCCGAACCCGGTGCAGTGTGGCTGGACACGGCGAAACGGGGCGCTCGGGTGCACGAAAGGGCGCGCAACGACGTCCTATCCTGCCACATCCGTCGTCATTCCGCGCCCTCGCGGCCCGTGACCTAGCACACCGGGCGACCCTGCAGCCCGTGCCGGACCCCGGCGCTCGGGCGCGGCCGGGTGGTCCGAAGGGCTCCCGTTCGCTCCGGAGCTGCGCGGTCCGGAGCAGTGCGCCGCTCCTCCTACGATGGTCGCATGTCGTCACCGCACGAGAACCCCTCCGCCTCCGCGCTGCCGCCCGTGCGCGACCGCGAGGACATGGACCCGCGCGGGGCGAAGCGCGACCGCTCCTGGCCGCCCGCGCCCGAGCCCCTGCCCTTCCCGGTGATCGACAACCACTGCCATCTCGACTTCGCCGACGGCGACGAGCAGCTGAGCGTCCAGGACCACGTCGACCGGGCGGCGGCTGCCGGCATCGACGCCCAGATCACCATCGGCTCGGACCTCGAGGCGGTGCGCTGGACCGCGGCGCTGCTGGCCGCGCCGGACTGCCCGCCCTCCCTGCGCGGCGGCGTCGCCGTGCACCCCAACGAGGCGGCGCTGCACGCGCGCGGGCACGACCACGAGGGGCGCGAGCTCATCGGCCTCGAGCCCGCGATCGCGGAGGTCTCCGAGCTGCTGCGCGGCCCGGGGATGGTCGTCGTGGGGGAGACGGGACTGGACTGGTTCCGCACCTCCCGCAAGGACGAGCGGGCACGGGCCGCCCAGATCGACTCCTTCCGCGCCCACATCGCGCTCGCCAAGGAGCTCGGCCTGCCGCTGCAGATCCACGACCGCGACGCCCACCGCGACGTGCTCGAGATCCTCGAGGCCGACGGCGCGCCCGAGCGCACCGTCTTCCACTGCTTCTCCGGCGACGCCGAGTTCGCCCGCCAGTGCGCGGACCGCGGCTGGTACCTGTCCTTCGCCGGCACGGTCACCTTCAAGAACGCCGCGGACCTGCGCGGAGCCCTCGCCGAGGTCGGGCTCGGGCAGGTCATGGTCGAGACCGACGCCCCCTTCCTCACCCCGGTGCCCTACCGGGGCCGCCCGAACTCCTCCTACCTGATCCCGCTGACCATGGCGACGATCGCGGAGACCACCGGCACCTCCCTCGAGGAGGCATGCCGCGCCGTGCGCACCACCACGCAGGACGTCTACGGCTGGCCCGAGGGGGCCGCGGCATGAGCGGCGGGGGCGGGGCTCGCGGGCGGGACGCCGACCTCCCGGCGAAGAACGCGGAGCGTGCGGGGGAGGAGGACGGCAGGGGGAGCGCCGGTCTGCTGCTGACCCACCGCGACATCCGCGAGCTCGCCGAGGCCGCCGGGATCCGCCCCTCCAAGCAGCGCGGGCAGAACTTCGTGATGGACCCCAACACGGTGCGCACCATCGTGGGCCGCGCCGGGATCGCCCCGGGCCAGGCAGTGCTCGAGGTCGGTCCGGGCCTCGGCTCGCTCACCCTCGGCCTGCTCGAGGCGGGGGCGGACGTCGCGGCCGTCGAGCTCGACCGGGGCCTCGCTGGGCTGCTGCCGCTGACGCTGCGGGCCCGCGGCGTGGAGGAGGACCGCTTCCGCCTCGTGCACGCCGACGCTCTGCAGGTGACCGAGCTGCCGACCCTGCCCCGTTCAGGCGCGCCGACGGTGCTCGTGGCGAACCTGCCCTACAACGTAGCCACCCCGATCCTGCTGACGATGCTCGAGCGCTTCGACACGCTGCGCTCGGCGCTCGTGATGGTGCAGTCGGAGGTCGTGGACCGACTCACCGCAGGCCCCGGATCCCGCACCTACGGCGGGCCGAGCGTGAAGGCGGCCTGGTACGGGCGCGCCGTCCACGCCGGACGGATCTCGCGGCAGATCTTCTGGCCCGTCCCCAACGTCGACTCCGCCCTGGTCGAGCTCGTCCGCCATGAGGAGCCGCTCGGCACCGCCGCGGAGCGCGAGCAGGTCTTCGCCGTGATCGACGCGGCCTTCGCACAGCGCCGCAAGACGCTGCGGGCCGCGCTCGCCGGCTGGGCGGGCGGCGCCGCACGGGCCGAGGAGATCCTGCGGGCCGCGGGCATCGCCCCGTCGGCCCGCGGCGAGACCCTCGAGGTCGAGCAGTTCCGCGAGATCGCACGCGCCGCACACGCGATGCCCGACGCCGCGGAGGCCGAGGGATGACCGGGCCGCTGCGGCGCGTCGTGGTGCGCGCCCCCGGCAAGATCAACCTCTCCCTCCACGTCGGCGGCGTCGACGGTCGCGGCTACCACGCGCTGGCCACCGTGTTCCAGGCCGTGGACCTCTACGAGACGGTGACCGCGACCCGTGCCGAGCAGATGAGCCTCGAGGTCGCCTCCGAGGTGCCCGGCGAGGTGCCGATGGACGGGCGCAACATCGCCCTGCGCGCCGCAGAGCTGCTGCGCGCCGAGTGCGGGATCACGGACGGCGCGGCGCTGCACATCCGCAAGCAGGTTCCGATCGCGGGCGGGATGGCCGGCGGCTCCGCCGATGCCGCCGCCGTGCTCGTGGCGCTGGACCGGCTGTGGGGCACCGACCTCGGAGCGGAACGGCTGCGACGGCTCGGCGCGGAGCTCGGGGCCGACGTGCCCTTCTCGATGCTCGGGCACACCGCGCTCGGCCGCGGCAACGGCGCCGATCTCACCACCGTCCTCACCCACGGGGAGTGGACGTGGCTGCTCGCCGTGCCCGGCGGGCATCTCTCCACCCCCGAGGTGTTCCGGCGCTTCGACGAGATCGTGCTCGCGGGCGGGCGTGTCCCGCCGGAGAGGCCGGAGATCGACGAGCGTCAGCTGCAGGCGCTCAGCAGCGGCAATCTCGAGCTCCTCGCCGACACCCTCCACAACGATCTGCAGGCGGCGGCGTTCGCGCTGCATCCCCGGCTGGAGGCGGTCGTCGAGGCGGCCGAGCGCGGCGGCGCCCTCGGCGCGATCGTCAGCGGCTCGGGGCCGACGGTCGCGGCGCTCGTCGAGGACGAGGCGGAGGCACGAGCGCTCGCGACGGAGCTTCAGGGGCTGGGGCTCGTCGAGTCGTGCCTCGTGGCGCGCGGCTCCGCCGCCGGTGCGAGCGTGCTCGAGGAGAGCTGAGCGGGGCGGCGTGCCATCGTGCCGCTCTTGTTCGGGCGCGGCGTGGACGGATCCTCCCCGCGGACGGTCTCTTCCTCCCTCGACGTTTCCACCCTACGGACCGTTCCTCCCCACAAGGTGTTCGTCCACAGTGACGTGGCGACGTTTCCTCCCAATAGTCGTGTCTTCCACAGTGCTTTATCCACACCGCAAAGAAAACGTGCTGTACTGATGGTCGGTGTATCCACAAGAATCGACAACCCTTGACACATCGCGCCGCATCATGTTGTGCAGGTGAGTGGCGCGATGGGTCGTGAACGGGCGGGATGACATCACAGTCAGGTGCAAGCCGACGTCGGGCCCGACGTCTTCTCCTCCACATGACCCGGTTATCCACAATGTGAAGTTCCTGGGGAGTAGCTTCTTCCGGGGTGTTCCGAGCTTCGAAGAAAAATGCGAAAATTAAGGCATGACGCAAGAGCCCCGGGACGAGCGCGAGACTGCCGAGGATGCCGCTGCCGGCACCCCCGGTGGTGACTGTCGTCCGCTCGGGGGATCGACCCGCACGCCCCCTCCCCGCGCGGACCTGCCGATCACGGCGGGCCCCGGGAGGCTGACCCTCGGCGATCTCGACCTCCACGCCGTCCGTGCGCTCCTCGCGGAACTCGGCGCACGGGGCTCCGCACCCCTGGAGTCGCTGGACATCGACGGGACGATGGCGCTCCTGGATGCCGTCGTCGGCCTCGAGGGCGCGCTCGAGTCGCTGCGGGCACGCGCCGTCGTGCACCTCGAGGACGCGGTGAAGGCGGACTGCGTCCGCCGGAATGAGTCCCTACGCCAGGCGACGCTGGTGGCCCGTGCCGAAGCGGCGCGGGTGATGAAGTCCTCCCGCTCGGTCGCGGGGCGCACCCTCGCGACCTCCCGCCGTCTCGTGCGCAGCATGCCCGGGATGATGTCGGCGCTCTCCTCCGCGCGCGTGCTCCCGCAGTCGGCCCACAGGGTCGGCACGGTGCTCGGCCCGGCGACCCCGGAGCAGCGCAGACAGATCGACGAGATCCTCACCTCCCGGCTCGCCGAGCTCGAAGGCTGTGGGCCGCAGCAGTGGGGTGACGAGGCGGCGAGGATCCTCCATGCCCTTGACCCGGCCGGTGCGGCCGCGCGACACCAGGCCGCGAAGCAGGAGCGGCACGTGACCGTGCGACGCACCGACCACGGGATGGCGCGGATCACCGCGCTGGTCCCCGGGATCGACGGCGCGAGGATCCGCAAGGGCCTCGACGTCGCCGCCGAGAGCGCCCGCGCCCAGGGCGACCGTCGTGGGCATCAGCAGATCATGGCCGACCTCTTCGCCGATGCGCTGATCGGTCGCGGTGACGGTGTCGACCCGACCACGCTCGACGTCGGCGTCGTCATCACCGATCGCTCGCTCCTCGCCTCCGCCCACGCCGACGCCGCGCTCGTCGAGGGTTTCGGCGCAGTGCCCTACGACCACGTGCGCGAGGAGATGCTCCGTGCAACCCAGGCCGAGGGGAACGACGACCTCGCACTCACGATCCGTCGCCTCTACGCCGACCTCGAGATCGGCGACCTGGTCGCCGTCGAGTCACGAGCGCGTGCATTCCCCGCCGCCCTGACCAGGTTCCTCACCCTCGCCCATCAGACCTGCCGTGCACCCCACTGTGACGCGCCCATCCGGCAGATCGACCACATCACGCCTTGGTCCGAGGGCGGTGCGACGTCCCTGGACAACGGCAACGGGCTCTGCGCCGCCTGCAATCAGAAGGAGCTCGCCGGGGAGAGGGCGAGCGTGGTCCGCGATGAGAACGGGAGGCGCCGCACCGTCCGCTGGACGACCCGCCACGGGCGCAGTGCGACCCGCGGTGCGATCGACCTCGACCCGCTCGGCACCTACCGCCGACGTCGCGCGAAGGACGCCGCCCGGCCGACGGAGTCCGGGACTCGGGACCCCGCAGGCAGCACGGCGGATCCCGGGACTCGAGCACCCGTCAGCCGCACGGCGGATCCCGGGACTCGAGCACCCGTCAGCCGCACGGCGGATCCCGGGACCCGGGTGCCTGCCGGCGGTGGGGCGGATCCCGGGACCGCCACGCTGCAGTGCGCTCTGACGGATCTCCGGTTGAGGCTCACGGACCTGCCGCCGCCCGACGAGCTCGGCAGGCCGGGTCGCCACCCGGGCGACTGGATCGTGCGGCGAGGCTCGCGCGGGTGATGGCCCGGAACAGTCCGAGGTCCTGACAGGCTCAGCCGTTCTCCTGAGTCCAGCCGCTCTGTTCAGCCGGGCACCTGTGGCTCAGCCCAGCGGTTCTGCTCAGCCCAGCAGCTCCGACAGCTCCAGCCAGCGCTCCTCGAGGGACTCGTTCTCCTGCTCGACCTCGCGCAGCTGCGCCGTGATCTCCTGCAGCCCCTGGTAGTCCGACTGGTCGTGCGCGGCGAGCGTCGCGTGCAGGGATGCCGTCTGCTTCTCGAGCTTCTGCATCCGACGCTCCACGGCCCCCAGCTCCTTCTGCGCCGCATGCGCCTCGGCCCCCGACAGCGCCGGGGCGCTCGAGGGTGCGCCTCCTCCTGAGCTCGCCCCGCCGTCGGAGCCCGCGCTGCTTCCGGAACCTGCGCTGCTCCCGGAGCCCGCCGTGCGCCCGCCGGTGCCGGAGCCCGTGCCGGACCCGCCGGCGGACGCCGTGCCCGCCCCAGTCGCAACCGCCCCGGACTCCCGAGCTTCGCTCGCCGCCCGCAGCTCCAGGTACTGCTCCACGCCGCCGGGCACGTGCCTCACCGTGCCGTCGAGCACCGCGTACTGCGTGTCCGTGATGCGCTCGAGGAGGTAGCGGTCGTGGGAGACCACCAGCAGCGGTCCGGGCCACGTGTCGAGCAGGTCCTCCATCGCTGCGAGCATGTCGGTGTCCATGTCGTTGGTCGGCTCGTCCAGCACGAGCACGTTCGGCTCGTCGAGCAGGGTCAGCAGCAGGTCCAGCCGGCGCTGCTGCCCGCCGGAGAGCGCCCCCACCTTCACCTTCTGGTGCGCCGCGGTGAATCCCAGCCGCTCCAGCAGCTGCCCGGGGGAGACCTCGTCCTTCCCCGCCCGGAAGCTGCTGCGGTACCGACCCACCACGTCGCTGACCCGCGAGTCCAGATGCTCCTGCAGTCCCTCGAGACGCTGGGAGACCTGTCGCACCGTCACCGTCTTGCCGCGCTTGACCCGGCCGGAGAGAGGCTCGAGGTCCCCGGTGATCAGCGCGAGCAGCGTCGACTTCCCGGCCCCGTTCGGTCCGAGGATCCCGATCCGGTCGGCGGGGCCGATGTGCAGTGTGACGTCCTCGAGCACGGTCACCTCGCCGTACCCGGCCTCCACGTCGAGCACGTCGATGATGTCCCGGCCCAGCCGGGAGGTGGCCAGCTGCGTCAGCTCCACGCTGTCGCGCACGGGCGGCTCGCCGGCGATGAGCTCGTTGGCCGCGTCGATGCGGAACTTGGGCTTCGAGGTCCTCGCCGGAGCGCCGCGGCGCAGCCACGCCAGCTCCTTGCGCATGAGGTTCTGCCGCTTCGACTCGATCGCGGCCGCCTGCCGGTCGCGCTCCACGCGCTGCAGCACGTAGGCGGCGTAACCGCCCTCGAACGGCTCGACGATCCCGTCGTGGACCTCCCACATGCGGGTGCACACCGCGTCGAGGAACCAGCGGTCGTGCGTGATCACCACGAGGCCGCCGTCCTTCGCGCCCCAGCGCCGGCGCAGGTGCGCGGCGAGCCAGGAGATGCCCTCGACGTCGAGGTGGTTCGTCGGCTCGTCCAGCAGCAGCACGTCCCAGTCGCCGACGAGCAGCTCCGCGAGGTGCACGCGGCGCAGCTGCCCGCCGGAGAGGTCCGTGAGGTGCGCATCGAGGTCGATGCCTCCGAGCAGGCCCGCGAGCACGTCGCGGATCCTCGGATCGGAGGCCCATTCGTACTCGGGCCGGTCGCCGACCACGCGATCGCGCACTGTTGCGCCGACGGTCGCCTCGTCCTGCTGGGAGAGCACGCCGACCCGGACCCCGCCGCGCACGGTCACGCGGCCCTCATCGGGCTCCTGCGTGCGGGCGAGCAGGCGCAGCAGCGTCGACTTGCCGTCGCCGTTGCGGCCCACCACCCCGATGCGATCGCCCTCGTCGATGCCGACGGTGATGTCGTCGAGCAGCACCCGATCGGGCAGCGCGACGTGGAGGGACTGGGTGCCGAGAAGATGAGCCATGCCGGTGGGGTCCTCGTGGGGGAGTGGTCGGTCGGAGTGCGGGAGCAGGAGGGCCGGAGCGCGCCATGACCAGCGGGCGGCAGGGCCAGCGGGCGACCGGCGCGTCGGGCGGCGGGAGCGCGAGCCCTCCGCTCAGCCTCCGAGGGGGTCGTCGGTCTCGAAGGTGAGCAGCAGCGCGCGCAGCATCCCCGCGAGCCGGGCACGCTCCTCGGGGCCCAGCGGCTCGAGCAGCTCGCGCTCCGCGCCGAGCAGGCGCTCCATCGCGGCGTCCACGCGCGCCACCCCGTCGGGCCGCAGCCGCACTTCGACCGCCCTGCCGTCGTGCGGGCTGCGGTTCTTCGAGACGAGTCCGCGGGCGACGAGCTTGTCGATCCGGGTGGTCATGGTGCCGCTGGTCACGAGGGTCTCGTGCATGAGAGCGCCGGGCGAGAGCGCGTCCTCGCCGCTGCGGCGCAGGGCGGAGAGCATGTCGAACTCCCAGCCCTCCAGGCCCGCTTCGGAGAAGGCCTCGCGCCGCGCGATCTCGAGATAGCGCGTCAGCCGGGAGATGCGGGAGAAGACCGCCAGCGGCGAGACGTCGAGGTCCTCCCGTGCGCGCTCCCAGCCTGCGAGGATGCGATCGACCTCGTCATGGGGCGTCATGGCGTCGTCCGCAGGCGTGGTGGGCATGGGGCGAGTCTAGGTTCTCGGCCCGCCGCCGGGCCCGCACGGGTGATCCGCGACTCGCCCGCCCGAGGGGCGTCCCGTCGCTCAGGCGTCGGAGCGCCCTGCCGCTCAGGTGCCGGAGCGCCCCGTGGCTCAGGAGCCGGACCCGCCCCGCAGCGTCGGCGACTTCTCCAGCTCGCTGAGCCCGAACCAGGACAGGTTCACCATGCGCGCGGCGACGACCTCCTTGGAGGGCCTGCGCGTCTCGAGCCACCACTGACCGGTGTACGCGACCATCCCCACCAGCATCTGCGCGTACAGCGCCGCATCCTTCGGCGGGTAGGAGTGCATCCGCAGCTGCGCGGCGAGGATCTCCTCGACCCGCCTGGCCACGTCGGTGAGGAGGGAGGAGAAGGTGCCGACGGAGTGGCTGACGGGGGAGTCGCGCACGAGGATCCGGAAGCCGTCTTCGTCCTCGTCGATGTAGGTGAGGAAGGCGAGCGCCGCCCGCTCCATGAGCATCCGGGGATGGGCGCGCTGATCGGAGAGCGAGTCCTCGAGGGCGCCGAGCAGGGTGGAGACCTCCCGGTCCACCACGACCGCGTACAGGCCCTCCTTGCCGCCGAAGTGCTCGTAGACGATGGGCTTGGAGACCTTCGCGCGGGCGGCGATCTGCTCGACGGTGGTCATGTCGAAGCCCTTCTCGGCGAACACGCGCCGCCCGACGAGCACGAGCTGCTCGCGCCGCTGCTTGCCCGACATCCGGGTCGACCGGCCGCGAGGGGCCCCGTTCTCCGCCATGGCGGGAGTCTCCCACACCGACCCCGAGCGGGTCGGGCAGGCCTCCTCGAGCGATAGGATCGGCGCGCGTCCGTGCCGTCGGCGACCCCGCCGGTCGTGCTCCGGGCCTGCTCGCAGGCGCCTCTCGCGTCCGTGCGCGGGCGCCCCGGAGAGGACGCGGTCCGCCATGGTGTAATCGGCAACACCTCAGATTTTGGTTCTGAAGTTTCAGGTTCGAGTCCTGATGGCGGAACGCTCACCGTCCCTCGCGGGGCGGCGCGGCCGACCACCCGTCGATCCCACCCTCGATCTCTAGGAGCTGCCGACGTGGCCACTGCCGAGACCACCGCACCCGCCGCCGTCATCGTCCTGGCCGCCGGTGCCGGGACCCGCATGAAGTCCCGCACCCCGAAGGTGCTCCACGAGATCGGCGGCCGCTCGCTGCTGGTCCACGCGCTGACCGCCGCCGAGGGCACCGGCCCCGCGGAGCTGGTCGTCGTGCTGCGCCACGAGCGCGAGCGCGTCGCCGCGCACCTGGCCGAGCACGCCTCCGAGGTGCGCGTCGCCGACCAGGACGAGATCCCGGGCACCGGCCGCGCCGTGCAGTGCGGCCTGGACCAGGTGGGCGCGAGCGAGGGCACCGTGCTGGTGACCTACGGCGACGTGCCGCTGCTGGACCCGGCCACGCTGCGGGAGCTGGTGGCCGCCCACGAGTCCGAGGGCGCCGCCGTCACCGTGCTCAGCGCCCGGGTCCCTGACCCCACCGGCTACGGCCGCATCCTGCGCAGCGCGGACGGCTCCGAGGTGCTCGGCATCGTCGAGCACAAGGACGCGAGCGAGACCGAGCGCGCGATCGACGAGATCAACTCCGGCATCTACGCCTTCGACCTCGCGGTGCTCCGCGACGCGCTCGGCCGCCTCACGACCGACAACGCGCAGGGCGAGATGTACCTCACCGACGTCCTCTCCATCGCCCGGGCCGACGGACGCTCCGTCCGCGCCGTCGTCACCGAGGACGTGATGATGGTCGAGGGCGTCAACGACCGCGTCCAGCTCGCCCAGCTCGGCGCCGAGATGAACCGCCGCATCCTCGAGCGCCACATGCGCGCCGGCGTCACGATCGTGGACCCGGCGACCACCTGGATCGACGCGGACGTCACGATCGGGCAGGACGCGATGATCCTCCCCGGCGTGCAGCTGCACGGCGCCACGGACATCGGCGCAGAGGCCGTCGTCGGCCCGGACACCACCCTGCGCGACACCGAGGTTGGCGCGGGCGCCGAGGTGGTCCGCTCCCACGCGCTGCTGGCCGTGATCGGCGCGGGCGCGACCGTCGGCCCCTTCTCCTACCTGCGGGCGGGCACCGACCTCGGCGCGAAGGGCAAGATCGGCGGCTTCGTCGAGACGAAGAACGCCGTGATCGGCGAGGGCGCGAAGGTGCCCCACCTCAGCTACGTCGGCGATGCCGAGATCGGCGAGGGCACCAACATCGGCGCCGGCACGATCGTCGCGAACTACGACGGCGTCGAGAAGCACCGCACCACCGTCGGCCGCCACGTCCGCGTCGGCTCCGACAACGTGCTCGTGGCCCCCGTGACGATCGGCGACGGTGCCGCGACCGGCGCCGGCACGACCGTCCGCAAGGACGTCCCGGCCGGAGCGCTGGGAGTGAACGCTGTCTCGCAGCGGAACATGGAAGGATGGACCCTGCGACGCCGTGCGGGGACCCCGGCCGAGAGCGCGGCCCGGGCCGCTCTCGACGCCGAGCAGGGGTCCGCAGCGCAGACGCCCGCAGGAACTGCCGCCGAGGAGCACAAGGAGCACGAGCAGCGATGAGCGGAATCGTCACCACCGGGGAGAAGCGACTCGTCCTCGCCTCAGGACGGGCCCACCCGGTGCTCGCCCAGGAGGTCGCCGAGGAGCTCGGCGTGGACGTCCTCCCCATGGACGCCTGGGACTTCGCCAACGGCGAGATCTACGTGCGCTACGGCGAGTCCGTGCGCGGCACCGACGTGTTCGTGCTCCAGTCCCACCCCGCTCCCATCAACACCTGGGTGATGGAGCACCTGATCATGATCGACGCGCTCAAGCGGGCCTCCGCCAAGCGCATCACCGCGATCGCGCCGAGCTTCCCCTACGCCCGCCAGGACAAGAAGCACCGCGGCCGCGAGCCGATCTCCGCCCGCCTCATGGCGGACCTCTACGAGACCGCGGGCGTGGACCGCATGATCTCGGTGGACCTCCACGCCCCGCAGGTCCAGGGCTACTTCAACCAGCCTCTGGACCACCTGATGGCGCTGCCCATCCTCGCCGACTACGTCCAGAAGCAGTACGGCGACGAGGACATCGCCGTCGTCTCCCCGGACGCCGGCCGCATCCGCGTGGCGGAGCAGTGGTCCAAGCGCCTGGGCGGCGTGAACCTCGCGTTCATCCACAAGACCCGCGACACGACGCGCCCCAACCAGGCCGTCGCCAAGCGCGTGATCGGCGACGTGACCGGCAAGACCTGCATCCTCGTGGACGACATGATCGACACGGCGGGCACCATCGTGCAGGCCTCCGACGCGCTGATCGCCAACGGCGCCTCCTCCGTCATCATCGCGACCACCCATCCGATCCTCTCGGACCCCGCCACCGAGCGGCTGAAGAGCTCCCAGGTCCGCGAGGTGGTGTGCACCAACACGCTGCCCGTGCCGCCGGAGAAGCAGTTCGAGGGCCTCACGCAGCTCTCGATCGCCCCGCTGCTGGCCCGGGCGATCCGCGCCGTCTTCGACGACGGATCGGTCACGAGCCTCTTCGACGGCGAGGTCTGATCCGGAGATCCTCCCCGGCCGACGACGACACCGTCGGACTCCGCACGGCGACGCGGCCCCGCCCCTCTGATGAGGGACGGGGCCGCGTTCTCGTGGTTCTCGTGCAGGAGCCGTCAGACGAGGAACCGGTTCCCCTTCACGAGGCGGTTCCACGGCTTCCCGAGGCCGAGGTGGTCGCCGGCGGCGAGACCCGCCATCGCGAGGACGGCGACAGCGAGCAGCAGGTGGGTGTCGTAGAGAGGGTTGGTCGACATCGGGAACGCGGCGAGGTACATGAGGGTGTACATCGCGGCTCCGGAGACGGCGGCCACGCGGGTGCCGATCCCGAGCATCAGCGCGAGGCCGACGCCGAGCAGCCCGAGCATGAACAGCACGTCGGTGACCGGGCTGATCGCGAGGAAGACGGCCCACACGTCGGCGAAGGGGTTGCCGCCCGCGATCGATCCGCCGAGGAACCCGCTGGTGGGCGAGCCGCCTTGCAGCCACGAGTCTACCGACGGGGTGGAGAAGCCGAGGCCGAAGGTCTTGTCGAGGAAGGCCCACAGGAAGGTGAAGCCGACCATCAGGCGGGCCAGGCCCAGGAGCGTGTACCCCCAGGTGGACTTCTCGGTGCCCGCGAGCTCGCGGCGGACGGGGACGGCGGGAGTCGCAGCGGCGGGGGTGGCGGCGGTGGCGCTCACGGGAGGTGCCTCTCTGTGGTCGACCCGGTCGGTGCCCGGATCTGGGGTGTCGTTCTGACACGCACTACGCTAGGCGCGACAGCTCCCGCTCGGCGGGGACCAAGGTCACCTCTTCGGTCCTCTGACCAGCAGGGACGTTGGTCCCGACAGGGGAGCGGCGCCTGCTGCGGAGGACGATCCCCGGGATTGCCGCCACCTCGCGGCTGCGGCGTCCCTCACCCCGCGCCCCGATCCTCGGTGCGCGAGGTGACGGGCGTGCTACTGTCTGCCCGTCACTTCGGCGAGGGAGGGGCCCTGCCCCTCCGTGATCGACGCGGTGCGGACCTCCGGGAGGCGAGCCCTCCCTGTGCCCGTGGCGTCGCTCATCGTCGAGCACCGCGATCACGAGGAGCACCCCATCATGGCTGAGAAGCTGAACGTCGAACTGCGCGAGGACTTCGGCAAGGGCGCAGCCCGCCGCCTGCGCGCCGAGAGCCGCGTCCCCGCTGTCCTGTACGGCCACGGCGAGGCCCCCCTTCACCTGTCGCTGCCCGGTCACGAGACCGCGCTCGCGGCCCGCAACTCCAACGCCCTCCTCGATCTGCAGCTCGCGGACGGCACCTCGCACCTCGCGCTGATCAAGGAGATCCAGCGCCACCCGCTCAAGCGCACCCTGAACCACCTCGACCTGATCATCGTCCGGAAGGGCGAGAAGGTCGAGGTCGACATCCCGGTCGTCCTCACCGGCGAGCCCGTCGCCCCGGCGGTCGCCATGGTCGACCTGCAGGCGCTGACCCTCTCCGTGGACGCGCTCCACGTGCCCGAGCAGATCGAGATCGACGTCGAGGAGAAGGAGGAGGGCCACCAGGTCTTCGCCGGCGACGTCACCCTCCCGGGCGACTCCGAGCTCGTCACCGACGCCGAGATCCTCGTGGTCTCCGTGCAGGTGCCGCGCGTGGCCGAGGAGGACCTCGAGTCGGTCGCCGACGAGGACGAGGCCGCCGAGGGCGCCGAGGGCGAGGAGGCCGCCGAGGGCGAGTCCTCCGAGGACTCCGAGGAGGAGTGACCTCCTAGGGCCGAGGAGCACGACGGACGGGCCACGCCGCCTGCCGACCGCGCTCCTTTGCTCACACACCGCCTGCCGGGGCGTCGCGCGTCGCGCGGCGCCCCGGTACGGTGTCCGGGGTCGTGCGCCGTCGCGCACCGGTGAGGAACGAGGAGCATGATGACCGTGAGCGAGCGTCGCCCAGGACCGTACCTGGTCGTCGGGCTCGGGAACCCGGGGCCGAAGTACGCCGCGACGCGGCACAACATCGGCCAGATGGTCCTGGACCACATCGCCGCCGGCGCCGGCGGCCGCTTCGCCGCCGCCAAGCGCGCCCAGGCCGTCGTCCTCGAAGGCCGCCTCGGCGCCCCCGGCACGGGCGAGCGCGTGATCCTCGCGAAGACCACGACCTACATGAACGTCTCCGGCGGGCCCGTGAAGGCGCTGGCCGACTACTACGGCATCGCCCCCGAGCAGGTCGTCGTCGTCCACGACGAGGTCGACATCCCCTTCGACGCCGTGCGCTTGAAGCGCGGCGGCGGCGAGGGCGGCCACAACGGCCTGCGCGACATCACCAGGGCGCTCGGCACCAAGGACTATCTGCGCGTGCGCGTCGGGGTGGGGCGCCCGACCGGCAGCCGCGACACCGCCGACCACGTCCTGGCCCCCTTCACCGCCACCGAGCGCCGCACGCTCGAGCTGCTGGTCTCCGACGCGGCCGACGCCGTCGAGTCCCTCGTCCTCGAGGGCCTGACCGCCGCCCAGCAGCGCTTCCACTCCCGGGAGAGCCGATGACCGCCCCCGCCGCCGAGCAGGCGACCCGCCCCGCACCGCCCCTGGCCCCGCTGCTCGAGCAGCTCGCCGGCGGCGAGGACCTCACCGCGATCCGCGAGCTCGTCGCCGGCGGCGCCGAGAACGGAGGGGGCGGCGACGTCGTCGCGGCGACCGCCCTGTTCCCCTTCGTCGTCGCGGACCTCGCGCGCCGCGCGAGCGCCGAGGAGCCGCTGGTCGTGGTCACCTCCACGACCCGCGCCGCCGAGGATCTGCGCGCCGCGCTGTCCGCCCTGGTCGGCACCGACCACGTCGCCGAGCTGCCCGCCTGGGAGACCCTTCCCCACGAGCGGCTCTCCCCGCGCGCCGACACCGTCGCCAAGCGGCTGAAGACGCTGCGTCGGATCGCTCATCCGGGGACCGAGGACCCGGTGCACGTGCTGATCATGCCCGTGCGCTCCCTCCTCCAGCCCATCGCGACCGGGCTCGGCGACCTGCGCCCGGTCCGCGCGCAGGTGGGGGAGGAGCACCCTCTGGAGGACCTCGAGCGCGAGCTCGTCGACGCCGCCTACGTGCGCGTGGACATGGTCGAGAAGCGCGGCGAGTTCGCCGTGCGCGGCGGGATCCTCGACGTCTTCCCGCCCACCGAGCCGCATCCCGTGCGCGTGGACCTCTTCGGCGACGAGATCGACGACGTGCGGTACTTCTCCGTCGCCGACCAGCGCTCGCTGGACCCCGTCCCGCACGGGCTCGACGCCCCGCCCTGCCGCGAGATCCTCCTGACCCCCGCGGTCCGGGAGCGCGCCCGCGCCCGCGCCGAGGAGCTGCCCGGCGTCCGCGACCTGCTGCTGCGCGTCGCCGACGGCATCGCGGCCGACGGGATGGAGTCGCTCAGCCCCGTCCTCGTCGACGGGATGGAGCAGGTCGCCGACGTGCTCCCCGCCGGGGCGAGATTCCTCGTGATCGACCCCGAGAAGGCCCGCGCCCGCTCCGAGGAGCTCGTGGCCACGACCGAAGAGTTCCTCGCCGCGGCCTGGTCCAGCGCCGCCGCGGGCGGCGGGCTCCCGATCGACGTGGGGGCGGCGAGCTTCGTGCCGCTGTCCGAGGCGAAGGGCCATGCCCGCGAGGGCGGCCGCGCCTGGTTCACCCTCGCAGCCTTCGGCCTCGACGCCGACGTGGACCTCACCACCTCCGGCACCGTCACCCACCCGGGCTACTCCGGCAAGCCCACCGACGCCGCGAAGGACCTCGAGGCCCGCCGCGCCGACGGCTGGACCGTGCTGGCGACCATGGCCGGTCCGGGCGGAGCCCGCCACGCGGCGGAGAACCTGCGCGCCGAGGGGATGGCCGCCGTCTTCGCCGAGCGGCTCGAGGAACCCGTCTCCCCGGGGGAGGCCGTCATCACCGTCGGTCCCTTCGCCGAAGGGCTCGTCGCCGAGGACCTGAAGCTCGTCCTCGCCTCCGAGCGCGACCTCACCGGCAAGTCCGGGGCCCGCCGCGGCGAGGAGCGGAGGATGCCCTCGCGGCGCCGCAACGTCGTCGACCCCCTGCAGCTGCGTCCCGGCGACCACGTCGTCCACGCCCACCACGGCGTGGGCCGCTTCGTCGAGATGACCAGCCGCACCGTCGGCACCGGCGCGAAGCGCACCACCCGCGAGTACCTCGTCATCGAGTACGCGCCCTCGAAGAAGGGCCAGCCCGGGGACCGCCTCTACGTCCCCTCCGACCAGCTCGACCAGGTCACCAAGTACGTCGGCGGCGAGGAGCCCAGCGTCAACCGCATGGGCGGCGCGGACTGGGCGAAGACCAAGTCGAAGGCCCGCAAGGCGATCCGCGAGATCGCCGACGAGCTGGTGCGCCTGTACTCCGCGCGGCAGTCGGCGCCCGGGCACGCCTTCGGACCCGACACCCCCTGGCAGCGCGAGCTCGAGGACTCCTTCGAGTTCGTCGAGACCCCGGACCAGCTCTCCACCATCGAGGACGTCAAGAAGGACATGGAGAAGGCGGTCCCGATGGACCGGCTGATCCTCGGCGACGTCGGCTACGGCAAGACCGAGATCGCCGTGCGCGCCGCCTTCAAGGCCGTCCAGGACGGCAAGCAGGTCGCCGTCCTCGCCCCCACGACGCTGCTGGCCCAGCAGCACCTGGACACCTTCTCCGAGCGGTACACCGGCTTCCCCGTCACGGTGAAGGGGCTCAGCCGCTTCCAGTCCGCCGCCGACTCCGAGGCGACGGTCGAGGGGCTGCGCGAGGGCAGCGTCGACATCGTCATCGGCACGCACCGCCTGCTCACCGGCAACGTCCGCTTCAAGGACCTCGGCCTGCTGATCATCGACGAGGAGCAGCGCTTCGGCGTCGAGCACAAGGAGACCCTCAAGGCGCTGCGCACGAACGTGGACGTGCTCTCGATGTCCGCGACACCGATCCCCCGCACCCTCGAGATGGCGGTCACCGGCATCCGGGAGCTCTCGATCCTCGCGACCCCGCCCGAGGAGCGCCACCCGGTGCTGACCTACGTCGGCGCCGAGGAGGACCGGCAGATCACCGCCGCGATCCGCCGCGAGCTGCTGCGCGAGGGGCAGGTCTTCTTCATCCACAACCGCGTCGATGACATCGACAGGGTCGCGGCCCACCTGCGCGAGCTCGTGCCGGACGCCCGCGTCGCCGTCGCCCACGGGAAGATGAACGAACACCAGCTGGAGCGCGTGATCGTCGACTTCTGGGAGCGGGACTTCGACGTGCTCGTGTGCACCACGATCGTCGAGACCGGCCTGGACATCGCCAACGCCAACACCCTGATCGTCGAGAACGCGGACCGCTTCGGCCTCTCCCAGCTCCACCAGCTGCGCGGACGCGTGGGCCGCTCGAGCGAGCGCGCCTACGCCTACTTCCTGTACAACGCGACCAAGCCGCTCACCGAGACCGCCCACGACCGCCTCACCACCCTCGCCACGAACACCGACCTCGGCGCCGGCATGCAGGTGGCGATGAAGGACCTCGAGATCCGCGGCGCCGGCAACCTGCTCGGCGGCGAGCAGTCCGGCCACATCGCCGGGGTGGGCTTCGACCTCTACGTGCGCATGGTCGGGGAGGCCGTGGCCGCCTTCCGCGGCGAGTCCGCCGCGCCCGAGAAGGAGATCCGCGTCGAGCTGCCGCTGGACGCGCACGTGCCGCACGACTACATCGGCTCCGAGCGACTGCGCCTGGAGGCGTACGCGAAGCTCTCCGCCGTGCGCGAGGTCTCCGAGATCGAGCAGGTCCGCTCCGAGCTGGTCGACCGCTACGGCGCGATGCCCGCCCCGGTCGAGGTGCTGCTGGACGTGGCCCGCTTCCGGATCGACGCCCGCGCCGCCGGGGTCGACGAGGTCCAGGCGCAGGGCAAGATGATCCGCTTCGCCCACCTGGAGGTGCCCGACTCCGCCGCGATGCGGATGAAGCGCCTGTACCCGGGCACCGTGCTGAAGCCCGCGACCCGCCAGGTGCTCGTGCCCCGGCCGATGACCGCCCGCTTCGGCGGCACCGAGCTGCGCGACCACGCCCTGCTCGAGTGGGCGCGAGAGGTGCTGCGGGTCCTCGTGCCCTCGGCGGCCGAGCAGATCTCCGCCCCGACCGTGCAGGGCGCCGCGGCGGAGGACGGCGCCGGCCGGGCGGGGACGCAGTAGCCTCGCTCCCGTGAGCACGTCGCAGCGCCCCGTCCCGCCGGCTCCCGAGCCGTCGGAGCCCGTCTCGCCGGAACCCGCCCCGTCCGGCCCGGCCCTTCCGGAGCCCGCCCCTCGCGGCGCCGCGCTGCTGCGGGCGGTGGAGGTGATGGAGGCGCTGCGCGCCCCCGGCGGGGACGCCTGGACGCACCGCCAGACCCACGCCTCCCTCGCCCGCTACCTCCTCGAGGAGACCCACGAGGTGCTCGAGGTGCTCGACGACCCCGCGGCCCACGGCCGCGGCGCCCTCGCCGACGAGCTCGGGGACCTGCTGTTCCAGATCCTCTTCCACGCCCGCGTGGGCCAGGAGGAGGAGCCTCCCTGGGACGTCGACGACGTGGCCCGCGCCTTCGTGGCGAAGATGGAGCGGCGCAACCCCCACATCTTCGGCGAGCACGCCGAGGAGGCGCTCGAGGACCCCTTCGACGTCGAGGAGATCATCGCCCAGTGGCACGCGGTCAAGGCGCAGGAGGCGGCCGCGGCGGCCGAGACAGCGGCCGAGGCGACGGCCGAGGACGCGCAGGCCCCCGTCTCGGCACCGCGCGCGAGGACCTGGGCCGACGGGATCCCCGCCGAGCTGCCGGCGCTGCAGATCGCGGCGAAGATCGTGCACCGCGCCCGGTCCGCGGGCGGCCTCGAGGAGCTCCTCGAGGCCGCCGATGCCGCCGCGGCGGCCGAGGACGCCGAGGACTGGGGAGCGGATCTCGGACGGGCGATGCTCGACCTCGTCGTGGCCGCCGAGGCGCGCGACGACGACCCGGAGACGGCGCTGCGCGCCCTCATGGCGCGGACGTCGCGCGAGGTCGCGAGGCGCGGCGAGCGGAACCGAGGGCACGAGGAGCGTGCCCGGAGCGACTCGGCCTAGACTGTCGGGCGGACGGTCAGCGCCGACCGGACGATTCGAACTTCATCCCCGAAGGAAGGAACAGCCCATGGCAGCCCTGATCGACGCACTTCTCGCCCGAGAGATCCTCGACTCCCGAGGCAACCCCACCGTCGAGGTCGAGATCCTTCTCGACGACGGCACCTTCGCCCGCGCGGCGGTCCCCTCCGGCGCGTCGACCGGCCAGTTCGAGGCCGTCGAGCGCCGTGACGGCGACAAGGGCCGCTACCTCGGCAAGGGCGTCCTCGACGCGGTCAACGCCGTGATCGCCGACATCCAGCCGGCGATCGTCGGCATGGACGTCCAGGAGCAGCGGGCGATCGACCAGGCGATGCTCGATCTGGACGGCACCGACAACAAGGGCTCCCTCGGCGCGAACGCCATCCTCGGCGTCTCCCTCGCCGTGGCGCGTGCGGCCGCGGACTCCGCGGGCGTGCCGCTCTACCAGTACGTCGGCGGCCCGAACGCGCACATCCTGCCCGTCCCGATGATGAACATCCTCAACGGCGGCTCCCACGCGGACTCCAACGTCGACATCCAGGAGTTCATGATCGCGCCGATCGGCGCGGAGACCTTCTCCGAGGCGATGCGGGTCGGCGCCGAGGTGTACCACGCGCTGAAGTCCGTGCTCAAGGAGCGGGGCCTGGCCACCGGCCTCGGCGACGAGGGCGGCTTCGCGCCGAACCTCGACTCGAACCGCGCCGCCCTCGACCTGATCGTCGAGGCCATCGGGAAGGCCGGCTTCGAGGCCGGCAAGGACGTCGCGCTCGCGCTCGACGTCGCGGCCTCGGAGTTCTTCGAGGACGGCGCCTACACCTTCGAGGGCGCGAAGAAGACCTCCGCCGAGATGGTCGAGTACTACGCCGAGCTCGTGGACGCCTACCCGCTGGTCTCCATCGAGGACCCGCTGGACGAGGAGGACTGGGAGGGCTGGAAGGCCATCACCGAGCGCCTCGGCGCGAAGACCCAGCTCGTGGGCGACGACCTCTTCGTCACCAACCCCGAGCGCCTCGGCCGCGGCATCGCCGAGGGCGCCGGCAACGCGCTGCTGGTGAAGGTCAACCAGATCGGCTCGCTCTCCGAGACCCTGGACGCCGTGGACCTCGCGCACCGTGCGGGCTTCAAGGCCATGATGTCCCACCGCTCCGGCGAGACCGAGGACACGACCATCTCCGATCTCTCCGTCGCGACCAACTGCGGCCAGATCAAGTCCGGCGCCCCCGCCCGCGGTGAGCGCGTCGCGAAGTACAACCAGCTGCTGCGCATCGAGGAGGAGCTCGGCGAGGCCGCCCGCTACGCCGGCGCCTCCGCCTTCCCGCGCTTCCAGGCGTGACCTCGCCCTCCCGGGCACCCCGCGTTTCCCGCGCGGGATCCCAGGCAGAGGACGTATCCTCGAACGCATGAGCAGCAGACGACCGGGCGCCCCGCGATCGACGAGGCGCCCGGTCGCCGCGTCCGGGGGCCGTCGTCCGAGCTCACGCCCCGGCGCGGCCCCCGGACGCTCCGGCGGAGGACGGCAGAAGACCGCCTCCGGCGCGAGCGGCAGTCGCAGCCGCGGCCCGGCCTCCGCCTCACGGCCCGCGAGCACCTCCTCGCGCACGGACGAGCAGGACGGCCCGGGCATCACCATCACCCGGCGCACCCTCGTGCTGGTCTCGCTCGTGGTGGTCGCCCTCGCGGCGCTGGTCCCGACGGTGAACTCCTACGTGGCGCAGCGCCAGAAGCTCTCCGAGCTGCAGAGCCAGGTCGCGCAGCAGCAGGAGGAGGTCGAGGACCTCCGCACCCAGGTCGCCCGCTGGGAGGACCCGACCTATGTCGCGGCCCGCGCCCGCGAGAGGCTCCTGTTCGCGATGCCCGGCGAGACCCAGTACCGCCTCACGGACACCTCCGGCCAGGACGTCCCCCTCACCGAGGCCCAGAAGCAGGAGGAGGCGGCGAAGGAGGGGGAGTGGTACTCCACCCTCTGGGAGAGCCTCGAGGGCTCCAGCCGTCTCACCCCCGAGGACATCCCGGACGAGACCGGCTCGACCGACGAGGACGTCCCCCAGCAGGATCCCGACGACACCACCGACCAGGACGCCGACCAGTGACGACCCTCGCCCCCCTGCCCTTCGAGAGCACCGCTTCCCGGGACGACCTCGCGGTCATGCGGGTCCAGCTCGGCCGTGACATGCGCGGAGTGGTCTCGATCGCCCGGCGCTGCGGCTGCTCCCGCCCCGCCGTGGTCCGCACCGCCCCGCGGCTCGAGGACGGCACCCCGTTCCCGACCTCCCTCTACCTCACCCTGCCCTGGCTCACCCTCGAGCTCTCACGGCTCGAGGCGACCGGGCTGATGGCCGAGCTCACCGAGCGACTGGCCGAGGACGAGGCCCTCGCCGCGCGCTACCGCGACGCGCACGACCGCTATCTCGCGCGCCGCGCCGAGATCGGCGAGGCCGAGGAGGTGGCGCATGTCAGCGCCGGAGGCATGCCCACGCGCGTGAAGTGCCTGCATGCCCTCGCCGGGCAGGCCCTCGCCGAGGGACCGGGCGTCAACCCCGTCGGCGACGAGGTGCTCGCGATGATCGCGGGGGCCGGGCCCGCCGGCGATCTCGTCTGCCGCTGCGCGGAGGATGACGCCGATCGTGAGGACGTCTCCGAGGCCGCCGGGGCCCCGGCGGGATCGGAGGAGCTCCGATGAGCGCACCCGTCGCCGCGATCGACTGCGGCACCAACTCGATCCGTCTGCTCATCGCCCGGCGCGACGAGGCCAACGGGCGCCTCGTCGACGTCGAGCGCCGGCTGGAGATGGTGCGCCTCGGGCTCGGCGTGGACCGCACCGGCCGCTTCGACCCCGTCGCGGTCGACCGCACGCTGGAGGCGGCACGGAGCTACCAGGAGCTCGTCGAGCAGCACGGCGTGCGCCGGGAGGACATCCGCTTCGTCGCCACCTCCGCGACCCGCGACGCCGCGAACCGTGACGAGTTCATCGGCGGGATCCAGCAGATCCTCGGCATCACCCCTGAGGTCATCACCGGTCAGGAGGAGGCCGAGCTCTCCTTCCGCGGCGCGGTCAGCACGGTCGAGGGCCTGCCCGAGGGGCCGGCGCTCGTGGTCGACATCGGCGGCGGCTCCACCGAGCTCGTGCTCGGCACCGGCGCCCCCACCCACCGCATCAGCCTGGACATCGGCTCGGTCCGGCTCACCGAGCGGCACCTGCGCTCGGACCCGCCGACCCCGGAGGAGATCGCCGCCGCCACGGCAGACGTCGACGCCCTCCTGGACGACGCCGCCGCCGCGATCCCGCTGGGCGAGGTCGCCGCGCTCGTCGGCGTCGCCGGGACCGTGACGACCGTCACGGCCGTCGCCTCCGGGATCCGGGACTATCGTCCCGACGTCACCCACGGCGCGCACCTCGGGATCGAGCAGGTGCGGCGGGTGTGCGCGGAGCTGCTGGGCGAGACCCGCGACGAGCGAGCCCGTCACGAGGTGATCCACCCCGGGCGACTCGACGTGATCGGGGCCGGTGCACTGATCTGGGCGCGCGTGGTGGAGCGTGTCGCCGTCGCCTCCGGCATCGGCTCGACCCGCACCAGCGAGCACGACATCCTCGACGGCATCGCGCTGGACCTCCTGGACCACGTGCCCTGAGCCGCGTCTCCCGTCGGCGCGAGGGACTCTCGAGGGGCCGTTCTGCGACACGTGCCGATCACCTGACGGGCGGCTTTTGTCTCAGCGACTCGACGGTCCTAGGCTGAGCACATGACCAACACCTTCGGCGGCAAGCCCCATGTCCTCATCCTCGGCGGCGGTTCCGTCGGCATGACCACCGCGTCCGAGCTGCGCAAGACGCTCGGAGCGGAGGTCGCGATCACGATCGTCGACCCGCGCCCGTACATGACCTACGCGCCCTTCCTCCCCGAGGTCGGCGCCGGCAGCATCGACCCCCGCAACGTCCTCGCACCCCTGCGCAAGGTCCTCACCGGCACCAAGGTCGTCACCGGCTCCGTCGCCGCCATCCGCAGCGCCGAGCACACGGTCGTCGTGGACACCGAGGAGGGCGAGAAGCTCGAGATCTCCTACGACTACCTCGTCGTGGGCCTCGGCGCCGTGCCGCGCCTCCTGCCGATCCCCGGCCTCGCGGAGAACGCCATCGGCTTCAAGCAGGTCGAGGAGGCCACGGCCGTCCGCGACCGGATCCTCGCCAACCTCGCCGAGGCCGCGACCACCAAGGACCCCAAGCTCCGCAAGCGCCTGCTGACCTTCACCTTCATCGGCGGCGGCTTCGCCGGCGGCGAGGCGGTCTCCGAGGCCGAGGACATGGTGCGCGACGCGCTGCGCTACTACCCCGACCTCCACGCCTCTGACATCCGCTTCGTGCTCGTCGACGGCGCCCCCTTCATCTTCCCGGAGCTCACCGAGGAGCAGCGCGCCTACGTGCTGAACCAGCTGCGCGAGCGCGGCATCGAGGTCAAGCTCGAGACCTTCCTGAACTCCGCCGAGAACGGTGTCATCAAGACGTCCGACGGCGACGAGTTCGAGACCGACCTGCTCGTGTGGAACGCGGGCGTGAAGCCGAACCCCGTGCTCTTCGAGGAGGAGACCTCGGACCTGCCGGTCGTCCGCGAGCGCGGTCCGCTCATGGGCAAGGTCCAGGTGCTCCCGGACCTGCGCGTCAACGGCGAGGACGGCCCCTTCGACGACGTCTTCGCCGCGGGCGACTGCGCCGCCGTCCCGGACCTCGCCTCGGGCGAGGGCAAGTTCTGCCCGCCGAACGCGCAGCACGCGGTGCGCCAGGCCAAGCGCATGGCGGACAACATCGCCCGCGCCGTGCAGGGTCGTCCGCTCGTGGACTACTACCACAAGAACCTCGGCGTCTTCGCGACCCTGGGCATGTACAAGGGCGTCGGACGACTGATGCTCGGCGACAAGGAGCTCGACATCCGCGGCCTCCCGGCCTGGGCGATGGCGCGCTCGTACCACCTGTACGCGATGCCGACCCTCGGCCGGAAGGTCTCCGTCGCCGCCGGCTGGGTGGGCAACCTCGTCTCCCGCCGCGACATCATCGGGATCCCGCAGGCCGAGACCCCGCGCGCCGCGTTCGAGCTCGCCGCCGGCACCGGCAAGAAGAAGTGAGCCCCCCGGGGCATCCCTGAGGACGTCCCCGCGACACGACGCCGCCGCCCCCGTGAAGGGGCGGCGGCGTCGTCGCGTTCGGGCCCGGATGAGCGAGTATCCTCGGACAGTCACGCAAACGAGCAGTATCGCGCACGCAGGAGATGCGCGACCACGAGCAGCCGGCCGTGCGGGCCGGGGAGGGGCAGGACCATGCAGATCCACATCGTGGAGGACGCCGAGGCCGGGGGCGTCGTCGTCGCCGACGAGATCCAGCGCGTCCTCGAGCAGCGGGGCGCCTCGGAGACGGTGCTCGGTCTCGCGACCGGATCCTCGCCGCTGCCGGCCTACGCCGAGCTCATCCGTCGCCACCGCGAGGAGGGACTCTCCTTCGCCGGCGCGCGAGCCTTCCTGCTCGACGAGTACGTGGGCCTGCCCGACGAGCACGAGCAGAGCTACCACCGCTTCATCCGCGAGAACTTCATCGACGACATCGACCTGGCGGACGAGGACGTCGCCTCGCCCGACGGCACCGCCGCCGACACGCACGCCGAGGCCGTCGCCTACGACCGCCGGATCGGCGATGCCGGGGGAGTGGACGTGCAGATCCTCGGCATCGGGTCCAACGGCCACATCGCCTTCAACGAGCCCGGCAGCTCGCTCGGCTCGCGCACCCGCGTGGTGGGCCTGACCCGCTCCACGATCGCCGACAACTCGCGTTACTTCTCCAGCCGCGAGGATGTCCCCGTCCGGGCCCTCAGCCAGGGACTCGGCACCATCCTCGAGGCGCGGCGCATCGTGCTGACCGCGACCGGCGAGAACAAGGCCGCGGCCATCGCCCAGCTCGTCGAGGGCGGGATCAGCTCGCGCTGGCCCGCGACCGTGCTGCAGATGCATCCTGAGGTCGTGGTCGTCGTCGACGAGGCCGCCGCCTCCCGGCTGGAGCTCCACGAGGACTACCGCCACGAGCGCGCGCTCGAGGAGGCCGATCGCGCCGCCCGCCGGGGCTGAGACCGATCCCACCGGGCCCCGGCCGGGAGCATGCCTCCCTGCCGGGGCCCGTCGTGCCCGGGGCCGATACGATCGCCTTCATGCAGCAGGCAGATCCCTCCCCCTCCCCGTCCTCCTCGGGGACCACGGTCCCGGCCGACGCGCCGCCGCGCGGCGCCCTCGACCGCTGGTTCCACCTCACCGCCCGGGGCTCCACGATCCCCCGCGAGCTCCGCGGCGGTCTGGTCACCTTCTTCTCGATGTGCTACATCGTCGTGCTGAACCCGCTGATCATCGGCACGGTCCCGGACTCGACCGGGATGTACCTCGGCGGCGGCGCCGAGCCGAACCTGCCCGCGGTCGCCGCGGGCACCGCCCTGGTCGCGGGAATCCTCAGCATCTTCATGGGCGCCTGGGCGAAGTTCCCCCTCGCCCTTGCGACAGGGCTCGGCCTGAACGCCTATCTCGCCTACTCCGTCGTCCCCCTGCCGGGGATGACCTGGGGCGGTGCGATGGGCCTGGTCGTGATCGAGGGCGTGGTGATCCTGCTGCTCGTGCTCAGCGGCTTCCGCCGCGCCGTCTTCAACGCGGTCCCGGCGTTCCTCAAGACCGCCATCGCGGTGGGCATCGGCCTGTTCATCGCGTTCCTGGGCCTGTTCAACGCGAAGTTCGTGACCACCGCCAACGGCACCCCGGTCCAGCTGGGCAACGACGGCTCCCTCACCGGCTGGCCCACGCTGGTGTTCGTGGTCGGCCTGGTCCTCATGCTCGTGCTCTGGGTGCGCAAGGTGCCCGGCGCGATCCTCCTCTCGATCGTGGCCGCGACCGCGCTGTCCATCGTGCTCGAGCGCGTCCTGCACCTGGGCGCCTTCGCCCCGGCCGACGCCGACTCGCCCGGCAACCCCGGCGGCTGGGCGATGAACGTCCCGGCCATCACCGAGTTCCCGATCCAGCTGCCCGACTTCGCGACGCTCTTCACGGTCGACCCGATGGGCGGGATCGCCGCGGCCGGCGTGATCGGCGCGAGCGTCATCGTCTTCTCCCTGCTGCTGGCCGACTTCTTCGACACCATGGGGACGATGGTCGGGGTGGCGGCGGCCGGCGAGATCATGGACGAGGACGGCGAGATCCCGCACGCCCAGCGCATCCTCGTGGTCGACTCGATCGCCGCGATCGGCGGCGGCGTGGGCGGAGTCTCCTCGAACACGAGCTTCGTGGAGTCCACCTCCGGCGTCGCCGAGGGAGCGCGCACGGGCCTCGCCGCCGTGGTCGTCGGGATCCTGTTCCTGCTCTCGACCTTCCTCTCGCCGCTGGTGGGGATGGTGCCCTACGAGGCGGCGACCCCGGCGCTGGTCATGGTCGGCTTCCTGATGATGACCCAGATCACCGACATCGACTTCGGCGACGTCGAGATCGCGATCCCGGCCTTCCTCACGATCATCCTCATGCCCTTCGCGTATTCGATCACCGTGGGCATGGGCGCCGGGTTCATCATGTTCGTGCTGCTGAAGGTGGTGCGCGGCAAGGCCCGCGAGATCCACTGGCTGATGTACCTGATCGCCATCATGTTCGTCGCCTACTTCCTGCGCGGCGCGGTCGAGGGCCTGCTGCTGTGAGCTCGGGCGGGCGCCCGGAGGAGGCCGCGGCCGACGGGACGGGGGAGGACGGGGCCGGCTCCGGGACCGCCGAGCTCGCCGGCGAGCTGCAGCGTCTGCTGCTGGTGTCCTCGCGCATCCTCCGCTCCCACACCGCCTCCCAGTCGGTCTCCGCCTCGCAGTTCTCCGCGCTCGCCCGCCTCGATCGGGCGGGGGAGTCCACGCCGGGCGCCCTCGCCGACTTCGAGCACGTGAGCCCGCCGGTGATGACGCGGGTGCTGGGACGGCTCGAGGAGGCGGGGCTCGTGCACCGTGCCGCCCACCCCGCGGACCGCCGCCAGGTGCGCGTCACGCTCACCGCCGCGGGACGGGAGCTCGTCCGCGCCGGACGCGCCGAGCGCGACGCCTGGCTCCGCTCCCGCCTGGACCGCATCAGCACCGCCGAGCGGGAGACCCTGCGCGAGGCGACCGCGCTGCTGCGCCGCACGCTGGTCCCGCCTCGGGACTGAGCGCGCCCGAGGCGCCCGTGATGCCCGAGGCGCCCGAGGCGGATGCCCGCTCCCGGCTCCTCGGTCCCGGGCACGAGAAGGGCCCCGTCCTCGGACGGGGCCCTTCTCGTCGTCGTGGTCGGCCGCTCCGTCGGCGGCCGGCGCGGGCTCAGCCGACCGCGTCGGCCGAGCGGTCCAGCACGTGGTCGAGCACCGCGACGAGCGCGGCGACGTCGGCCTCGTCGACCGCCGGGAAGGTCGCGATCCGCAGCTGGTTGCGTCCGAGCTTGCGGTAGGGCTCGATGTCCACCACCCCGTGGGCGCGCAGCACGGAGGTGATCGCCGTGGCGTCGATCGACTCGTCGACGTCGAGCGTGGTGACCACCTGCGAGCGCGCCGCCGGATCGGTGACGAAGGGCGTGATCTCCTCACGACGCGCGGCCCAGGCCTGCAGCATGCCGCTCGTGGCGCGCGTGCGGGCGTCGGCCCAGGCGAGCCCGCCCTGCTCGAGCATCCAGTCGATCTGCTCCGCCATCAGGACCAGGGTCGCGACCGCCGGGGTGTTCAGCGTCTGGTCCTTGCGCGAGTTGTCGATCGCGGCGGTGAGGGAGAGGAAGGAAGGGATCCACCTGTCCTCGGAGGCTCCGAGACGCTGCGCACGCTCGATCGCGGCAGGGGAGAGGAGCGAGAGCCACAGCCCGCCGTCGGAGGCGAAGGCCTTCTGCGGGGCGAAGTAGTACGCGTCGGTCGCGGAGACGTCGACCAGCGCGGCGCCGGCGACGGAGGTCGCGTCCACGAGCACCAGCTGGTCCTCGCGCGCGCCCTCGGGCCGGGCGACCGGGACCATGACGCCGGTCGAGGTCTCGTTGTGCGGCCAGGCGTAGGCGTCCACGTCATCGGAGGCCTGCGGGGCGGGGCAGGTGCCGGGCTCGGCGCGCACGACCTGAGGATCGGCGAGGTGCGGGGCGCCCGCGGACTCGCTCGCGAACTTCTGCGAGAACTCGCCGAGCACGAGGTGCTGCGAGCGGTTCTCGATGAGTCCGTAGGCGGCCACGTCCCAGAACGCGGTCGAGCCGCCGTTGCCGAGCACCACCTCGTAGCCGTCCGGCAGGGAGAACAGCTCCGCCAGCCCGCGACGGACGCGCGCCACGACCTCCTTGACCGGAGCCTGACGGTGCGAGGTCCCCATGACGGTGCGGGACCGGGACGCCAGCGCCTCCATCTGTGCCTCGCGCACCCGCGAGGGACCGGAGCCGAAGCGTCCGTCGGCGGGCAGGAGCTCCGCGGGGATGGACAGGGCGCGCAGAGCGTCCGTGCGTGCGGTGCTGGCAGCGGTCATTCGAGGTCTCCTCACGAGGACGGTCCGGACCGTCGACGTGACGCGGCGGCCCGGGGCCATTGTTCCAGGGACCGCGGCGCCCGCCGCGATCGGTCCGGGGAGCGTCGCCGTCCCCGCGCGCGGGGACGGCACGGCGCACCGGGACGGCTCCCCGATGGCGGATGAGGTGCCTGGCTCGTGCGAGGATCGGGGCATGAGCCGTGCCGATCTCGAGAAGCAGCCGTACGACGTCGCGACGATGTTCGACGGCATCGCCCGACGCTACGACCTGATGAACGACGTCGCCGCGATGGGGCAGGTCGGCATGTGGCGCGAGAAGATGGTCGAGGCTCTCGAGATCGCGCCCGGGGACCAGGTCCTCGACCTCGCCGCCGGCACCGGCACGTCCAGCGCCGCGATCGCGCGGGAGGGAGGACAGGTCGTCGCCGCGGACTTCTCCCTGGGGATGATGACCGAGGGCCGCCGACGCGGGGCACCGGTGCCCTTCGTGGGGGCCGACGCGCAGCACCTGCCCTTCGCCGAGGACTCCTTCGAGGCGGCGGTGATCTCCTTCGGACTGCGCAACGTGCACGAGCCGCGCACCGCCCTGGCCGAGATGGCCCGCGTGGTGCGTCCCGGAGGACGGGTCGTGGTCTGCGAGTTCTCGACACCGACCTGGCGGCCGTTCCGCGCCGTCTACGAGAAATACCTGCTGCGCGCGCTGCCGGCCGTCGCCCGACGGGTCGCCACCTCCGCGGACGCCTACGACTATCTCGCCGAGTCGATCTTGGACTGGCCGGATCAGTACGAGCTCGCCGTCTGGTTCCGCGAGGCGGGTCTCGAGCAGGTCCGGCACCGGAACCTCAGCGGGGGGATCGTCGCCCTGCACCGCGGTGTCGTGCCCGATGCCGAGGCAGTTGGACGCTGAGCCTCTGACCTGGGCGGACGTGCGTCGTACGGCGTCGCACCGACGGCGCGGGGGACGACGGCGCGAAGGGTGTGGTCGAGGCCACCTCTAAAAGGGGCGTTCTGGCTTGACGGGGTGCTCGCGGGACCCGTAATGTTCTTCCTCGTGCCCAGGAGATCGGGACAACGGATCGGCCCATGGTCGAGAGGTTGGAACTGGTCCTGACCTGGGGCGGAAGGTTCTCGGAGGAGGATCGCGGCGCGGATCACACCGCAGCGATTTGACTCGGGGGAGCGGAAGTCCTAAGTTAGCAGGGTTGCCTCGGAGCGAAGAACTCGGAATGAGTGTCGGAGCACTGAGTGCGCGTGTTGCTTG